>Ga0302325_10004956_pt1 | contig 30610 bp, 28 predicted proteins | sample Palsa_T0_2_FD_201948 | JGI IMG/M metagenome (GOLD analysis project Ga0302325, IMG submission 201948) | Peat permafrost microbial communities from Stordalen Mire near Abisko, Sweden - Palsa_T0_2 | ecosystem: Environmental > Terrestrial > Soil > Palsa > Peat permafrost | place: Sweden: Abisko... | reverse complement strand
GCCTTGCGCCGTCCGGCGCGCCCAGGTGGCGGAATTGGTAGACGCGCTGGCTTCAGGTGCCAGTGGTGTAACAGCCGTGGAGGTTCGAGTCCTCTCCTGGGCACCAGCCTTCGCGCAAACGCGCTACGGCTCGGCACGCCAGCCTTCGGGCTCTACCCTTGGCGCGCCGCCCGATTCGGGCGCCCCAGTTCGGGAGCGATGAGGAGCTTTCGCCGGCCTTGACCAATCATCTGCATGAAGGCGACCTGCCGGACGGCGTTCTCGCCGGCGTGACGTCGGTCGCGGTCGATTCCGAAACCATGGGGCTGGTGCTCGGCCGCGATCCGCTCTGCGTGGTCCAACTAAGCGCCGGCGACGGCGACGCGCACGTCGTGCGGCTGGGTCGCCCGGCCTACGACGCGCCAAACCTGAAGCGGCTGCTGACCGATCCGGCGGTGACGAAGATCTTCCACTACGGCCGCTTCGACATCGGCATGTTTCTGCTGCACCTGGGCGTCGTCACCGCGCCGGTCTACTGCACCAAGATCGCCTCCAAGCTGGTGCGCACCTACACCGACCGCCACGGCCTGAAGGATCTGGTCAAGGAGCTGCTGAACGTCGACATCTCCAAGACCCAGCAGAGCTCGGATTGGGGCGCGGTCAATCTGGCGCCGGAACAGGTGGCCTACGCCGCGTCGGACGTTACATCCCTGCACGCGCTCCGCAACAAACTTGACCTAATGCTGGCGCGGGAAGGTCGCGCGGCCCTTGCGCAGGCCTGTTTCGACTTCCTACCTCATCGGGCGGCGCTGGACGTGGCCGGATGGCCGGACGTCGACATCTTCGCCCACAGCTGAGGCGTGTCTTTGAGTTATCCGCCGGCCGCCCCGTCCATCTCCACCAGCGCCCTGGTGCGGCGCCGGGCCCGTGCGCACAGCCGGCTGGTGCTGGTGATGCGCTGGCTGCTGCCGACGATGATCCTGGCGCTGCTGGGCCTTCTTGGCGCCTTCGTGGTCGGCCAAGCTGTCCGCGCCGCCGCCGCGCGGCCCAAGGAGATGCCAACGCAGATTCGCATGGTCGGCCCGCACTTCATCGGCCGGGACAACCAGGGCCGCGCCTTCAACCTCGCCGCGCGACTGGCCGTGCGGGCCGACACCAACATGCAGCAGGTGCTGCTGGGCTCGCCGGTGATCGTGATGGATGTCGACAGCGACCATCCGAAGACGCTGACCGCCGACAACGGCGTCTACGACGAGGACACTCACCTACTGCACCTCAAGGGCCACGTGCGCGTCGACGATTCCACCGCCTCGACCGTGGCGACCGACGAGGCGCTGGTCGACACCAAGGCCGGAACGGTTTCCGGCGTCTCGGCGCTGAACGGCGTCGGCCCGATGGGCCAGATTCACGCCGGGCGCTACAGCGCCGCCGAGAAGGGTCAAAAGCTGATCCTGAGCGGCGGCGTTCACGCGCAGCTGAAAGGGCGCTAGTCTGATGGCCGGAAGCGCTGCGCGGATTGGTCGTTCGATGAAGATATGGCGGGCGGCTGCGGCCGGGTTGGCCCTGGCCGGGGGCTTCGGCCTGGTCGCCCAGGCCCAGATCGCGCCCTCGTCGAACGGCCCGATCGACATCACCGCCGACAACGGCACCCTGGTCAATACCACCTGCGAGGCGACCTGGAGCGGCGCGGCCGAGGCGCTGCAGGGCAACTCCCGCCTGCGCGCCAACGTCATCAAGGCCTATCTGAAGAAGAAGCCGGCCGTCTCGAGCCCTGGCCAGACCGCCGGCGGCCCCGCCGGCGCCGCCAATCCGAGCGACTGCGGCGCCACGCAGCGGATCGAGGCCGACGGCAACGTCTTCTACGTCACCCCCGACCAGGTCGCCCACGGTGACCACGCGGTCTACAACGCCGACACCGACCAGATCATCATGACCGGCAATGTCATCGTCGTGCAGGGGCTAAAGAACGTCGTGCGCGGCGACAAGATGACCATCCACGTCCAGACCCGCGAGGTGACGATCGATTCGATCGCCCAGGGCCGCGGGACGCCCGGCCGGGTGCGCGGCGTGTTCTATCCCAACACGCCCGGCGCGCCCGGCTCAGCGGCCGCGGCGCACTAGGCCGGCACGATGGCCGATTCCGCCCCCGTCAGCCGCGCGATCCAAGGCGCCCTCTTCGGCGGCCCGTCGGCGCGTGAACGCCGTGCGGCCCGGCCGGTGACGGCGCTGGCCGATGGCGGCGATCTTTCCGGTCTCGTGGTCGACCGCATCGGCAAATCATTCGGCGGCCGCCAGGTGGTGAGGGACGTCAGTCTCACCCTGCGCCGCGGCCAGGTGGCCGGCCTGCTGGGCCCCAACGGCGCCGGCAAGACCACCTGTTTCTACATGATCACCGGCCTGATCGCGGCCGACTACGGCGCGATCTACCTCGATGGCGAGGACATCACCGCCCTGCCGATGTACCAGCGCGCCCGCGCCGGCCTGGGCTATCTGCCGCAGGAAACCTCGATCTTCCGCGGCATGACGGTGGAGCAGAACGTGCTGGCGGTGGTCGAGCTGCGCGAGAAGCGCCGCCGCCAGGCGCGCGAGATCGCCAACGACCTGCTGGAAGAGCTGCACATCGCCCATTTGCGCAGCGCCCCGGCCGTCTCCCTCTCCGGCGGCGAGCGGCGGCGGGTGGAGATCGCCCGGGCGCTGGCCACCGAGCCGGCTTTCATGCTGCTCGACGAGCCGTTCGCCGGCATCGACCCGCTGGCGATCGCCGACATCCGCGACGTGATAACCTACCTCAAGGGCCGCGGCATCGGCATCCTGATCACCGACCACAATGTGCGCGAGACGCTCGACATCATCGACACCGCCGCGATCATCCACGCCGGCCAGGTGCTGTTCGAAGGCGCCCCGCAAGCGATCCTGAACGACCCGGAAGTGCGCCGGGTGTACCTGGGCGACCGGTTCGACTGACGGCTCTTTCATCCGTCACCCCGGCCGCAGCGTAGCGAAGAGCGGGGGCCTGAGGCGCTGCCATCTCGCTGGATTCGTCTTGGCGCCGGCTGGTTTGGCCCCGGATCTCCGCGCTTCGCGCTCCGTCCGGGGTGACGGCTGGTTGGATCGGGCATAGCGTCCCAATATCCCAAGGGAGGACGCGCGATGGCCGATGACCTCACCCTCGACCGCCCGGCGACCGAGACCCAGTCCGTCACCGCGACGCTGGCGGGCCGCGTTGCCGCGATGCGCCTCGCCGACATGCCGCCCGCGGCGCTGACCGTCGCCAAGCAGTGCCTGCTGGACTGGATCGGCGTCGCGCTGGCGGGCCGGAGCGAGCCGCTCGTCCGCATCCTGATCGACGAACTCGCGCCGGACGACGACCCGGCTGGCGTCGCGATCCTTGGCCACAGCCGGCGGGCGCGAGCCAGCGACGCGGTGCTGATCAACGGCGCGATGGGCCATGCGCTCGACTTTGACGATGTGATCATGCCGATGGGCCACCCGACCGTGCCGGTCGCGCCAGTGGTGTTCGCCCTGGCGCAGCAGCTCGGCGCCTCGGGCGCGGCGGCGCTAGAGGCCTTCATCGCCGGCGTCGAGACCGAATGCGGGATTGCCCGGCTGCTCGGCCCTTCGCACTACGCCCGAGGCTGGCACACTACCGCCACCACCGGGACCTTCGGCGCCGCCGCGGCCGCTGCGCACCTGCTCGGCGTCGAAGGCGAGGCGCTCAGCCATGCGTTCGGCCTGGCCGGCACCCAGGCCGCCGGGCTGAAGAGCTGCTTCGGCACAATGTCCAAGCCGCTGCATCCGGGCAAGGCGGCGCAGAACGGCCTGCTGGCGGCCCGACTGGCGGCGCGCGGCTTCACCAGCGACACCGACATCCTGGCCTCGGCCCAAGGCTTCGCCGCCACCCAGTCGACCACCGCCGATCCGGCCGCCGGGCTCGAAACACGCGCCAAGCCCTGGGTGGTCGAGGCGCTCTTCAAGTACCACGCGGCCTGCTACCTCACCCACGATGCGATCGAGGCGGCGAACCAGTTGCGGACGGATGACGGCGTCCCGCCGGAGATGATCGCCGCGGTGAGCGTCAAGGTCCCGCCCGGCCACCTCGGGGTCTGCAACATCGCCTCGCCGGCGACCGGCCTGGAGTGCAAGTTCTCGCTGCGGATGACCACCGCCCTGGCCCTGGCCGGCGAGGACACGTTCCAGGAAGCGCTGTTCAGCGACGCTACCGCCCGCCGGCTCGACCTCACAGCCCTGCGCGACAAGGTATCGATCGACCCGACCCAGGTCGGCCGCGGCTGCATCGTGACCGTGCGGCTGAACGACGGCCGGACGCTCTCGCGCACCGGCGACGTCTCCCAGCCCCTGCGCGACCTGGCGCTGCAGCAGGACAAGCTTGAGCGCAAGTTCCGCTCGCTGAGCGCATCGGCGCTGGGTTCGAGGGTGGACGAGGTGATTGCGCTCTGCCGCGAGCTAGAGACCCTGCCCAACTTGCACAGCTTGATCTCGCTGATCGGCTAGCGGCGTCAGGCCGAGACGCTGACCTGCGTCCCTGGCTGGTAGGTCGATGCGGTCTGGCTCGCAGAGGTCGGCGGCTGTTCGGCGAGCGCGCCGCCGACGGTGACGGCCTTCGCCGCATCGACGGCCTTGGCGCCGCCCAGCGGGTCCGGCCCGTTGGGCGTGCTTCCGGTGGGATTCGACACGCTGCCGGGCGGATGGGCCGGATTCTGCCCCTTCTGCGCCAAGCCGACATCGGCGCAGTCGAAGCAGACGTAGCCCTTGACGATCTGGACCTGGCTCACCTGAACTCCTTAGCGCGACGGGATTAAGGAACGGCTATCGCCCCTTCGCCCGCCAGGCCTTGGCCTCCTCGCCGACGACGTCGACCAGATTGCCCATGAACAAATTGGCGTCGATCAGGTGCAGGCCCCAGTCCTTCAGGACAGTCCCGCCGATCACGATGTCGCCGGGGATGTCGCTGGTGCGCGGGCTGGCCGGGTCGGCGTTGAGATGGATCGCCAGGTAGTTGAACGGCGCGGCGTGGACGCAGGTCGCGGTGATCAGGTCGGGGACCGACACGAACGGCGTGGTGATCGGCTTGCCCTTCAGCCAGGGGAACGGCGGGATTGGCGTATCGACGGCGATCGCGGCGCCGAAATAGCTCTTCGCCTCGCCGGTCCCGCCGCCAAGGCTGGCGGGGTTTACGCAGGCGGCGTCCATGCCGGCCGCCTTCGGGTCGCGCGGCCGGCCGAAGCGCGAGTTCTCCGGCGGCGGGCTGGTCTCGCGGAACGAGGAATAGTCGATGACGCAGCCGAGCTGGCTGGCCGAATGGCACAGCGGCACCGTCTTGAAGTCGCCGCCGACGTCGGCGCCGGCCGGCACCACCAGTGGGGCGCCCATCAGGATCGCGGAGACGAGGCGCGCCTGCGCCGGCTTGCCGTCGATCTGCTTGGCGACCAGCTGGATCAGGACGCCCGAGCCCTGCGAGTGGCCGACCAGCACGACGCCTCGGCCGTGGTTCTCGTGGGCGAGGTAGTAGTTCCAGGCGTCGACGACGTCGTCGTAGCCGATGGACTGGCGCGGCGGCGGCGGGCCGGGCAGGGGCTGATGCGTCATGAAGGACCGCAGCGCCGCCAGGGTGAACTGGCGGTACATCGGCGCATACAGTCGGCACTTGGCCCGCAGCCGCGCCGCCTGCTGGATCACCACGTTCCGCTCCTCCGGCTTGACCGTCATGTCGCTGACGGCGGCGTTGTCGCGCGAGACGGTCGGGTAGACGTAGAAGCAGTCGATCGGCGCGTCCGGATCGGCCTGGAACGCCTCGGTCGAGGTCGAGCCGTCGGCCTTGACCACGGTGGCGGTCAGGTCGCTGGAGCAGGCGTCGGCGCGGCCGGGCCAGCAGAGCCAGTTGGCCTTGTCGCCGTAGTCGTTGGGGCCATAGTCAGGGCCAGTGGGGGCTGCGCCGCTGGCTATCCGAGGCTGCGCGCCCACCGGCGGCGCGGCGGCCGGCGCAACGGGCTGAGCGATAGCCGCGCCAGCCAGCAGCAACACGCCGCTCAGGGCGGCGGCGGCGATCCCGAACATCTCTTCCCCACGAAATCGCCTGGTTTGAATGGGGCCGAGCTTACTCGCGGCGCTGCGCGGCGCAAACCGCTATCGCCGGGCCGCGGCGGCTCACCTGGCCGGCGTGCCACGCATCAACTGCACGTCGACGCCGCTCGAGCGGTGCGAGACGAACAGGCTGTTGCTCCAGCGGTTGAACGGCGCCAGCACGGCGCCGGCCTGACCGGTTAGGGCCATGCCGTCGGGGGTGGTCGCCCAGCCGGTGACACCGGCTGGTAAGGAGTCGCCGCAATTCTGCGCCGGCGCCGCGCCGTGGTCGGCGGTGAGCTGGATGATGCAGACGGCGTGGCCGCCGGTCTCGACGGTCCACGCGCCGGCTGCCTCGGCCGGTGTCAGCGGCACGCCCGCTTCATGGTCTGCGGCCATGGCGGCGCGGGCGAGCAGGAAGAACGCAGTCGCGAAGGAAAGGGTGAACTTCAGTTTCATGGCCGGTCTCCGCCGTATCTCGGACGAACAACGCGCAGGGCGCGGCGACGGTTGCGCCGGCGCGCCGCAGCGCGGCGTTCGCTCGCCCGGGCAAGGCTTTTCCGATATGGCCCGGTCATGATCTGGCTCTGGATCGCCGCGGCGCTGATATCGGCGGCCCTTGCGGTGCTCATTGTGCAGCGCGCCGTCAGCGCCGCGGGCGCCCAACGCGGCGATAATCCGGCCCTCGCGGTCTATCGCCGGCAGATGGCCGAGCTGGACGAGCTGGCCGAGCGCGGGGTCCTGGCCGACGCCGAGCGCCGCAGCGTGCGCGCCGAGACCGGCCGGCGGCTGCTGGCAGCGGCCGAGCGCGGCGAGGCGCCGGTGAAGAGCTCGGGCGCTCGCGTCATCCTGATCGCCGCCGCCGCCGCGCCGCTGCTGGCCCTGGCCGCCTACCTCGCCCTCGGCGCGCCGAACTACGCCGACCAGCCATTCAAGACCCGCCTAGCCGAGTGGCGGGGCGCCGACCCGCAGATGCTCGCCGCGCCGCAGATGGCCGCGATCCTGCGCGCGATCGCCGCCGAGCGGCCGACCGATCCAGAACCCTTGCGCCAGCTTGCCATCGCCGAGTTCGCTTCGCGCCAACCCACCGAGGCGGTCCAGGCCCTGCACAAGGCGATCGCGCTGGCGCCTCGCCGGGCGGACCTATGGGAGCTGCTCGGCCAGGCGCTGGCGGCGCAGAACGGCGGCGAGACGGATGTCGAGGCGCAGGAAGCCTTCCGGCATTTGCTTGCGGTCGATCCGAGCAACGTCGACGCGCGCTATTATTTGGCGCGGGCCAGGATCGCGGGTGGCGACGCCGCCGGGGGCCTGGCCGACTGGCGCGCGCTGCAGGCCTCGCTCCCGGCCGGCGACACGCGCGGTCCGGCGCTGGCGCAGCAGATCCAACGGGTCGCGGCGACCGGGAAGCTACCCGTTGCGCCGTCGGGCCAGGACCAGTCGGTTGGCCCGCCGCAGATCCAGGCAATGGTCGACGGCCTCGCCGCGCGGCTGCAGGCCAATCCCGACGACCCGGCCGGCTGGGTGCGGTTGGTGCGGGCCTATGCCGTGCTGGGCGAGACCGCCCAGCGCGATGCGGCGCTGGGCGCCGCGCGGCGGCGCTACGCCGGCCGGCCGGACATCCTGGCGCAGCTCAACGCGGCGCAAAGCACGGCAAACGTGTCGCCGCGCCGCGGATCGCCTTAAGATGCGCCGCTGATGTCGCTGCTCCCCAGATCTCGCACCGCCCGGCGCCGCCTGATGACGCTCAGCGTCGCCGCGCCGGTGCTGATCCTCGCCGTCAGCGTGGCGCTCTTCGCCATGCGCGGCTCGATCTCGTTCTTCTACACTCCCTCGCAGGCCGCCGCCGCGCACGTGCCGGCCGGCCAGTCGATCCAGCTCGGCGGCATGGTGCGCACCGGCAGCGTGGTGAAGAAGTCCGACGGCGAGATCGACTTCGTCGTCGCCGACAAGGGCGCGACCAGCCCGGTGACGTTCAAGGGCGAGCTGCCCGACCTGTTCCGCGAAGGGCAGGGCGTGGTCGCGATCGGGGCCTACGACCCCGGCGGTGTGTTCGTCGCCCGGCAGATCCTGGCCAAGCACGACGAGAAATACATGCCGCCCGAGCTCGCCGCCGCGCTGAAGAAGCAGGGCGAGTGGCGCGGCGACGGCGCGACGCCGAGCTATGAGGCCGCGCCCCAAGGCGGAACCCAATGATCGACGAGCTCGGCCAGTTTGCCCTGATCCTCGCGCTGGCGCTCAGCCTGGCGCAGGCCGGCTTCTCGATCGCCGGGCGGCTGCGGCGCGACGCGGCGCTGGCCGGGGCGGGCGAGGGTGCGGCGATGGCCGCCTTCGTGGCGACCGCGATCGGCTTTATGGCGCTGATCCACGCCTTCGTCACCTCCGACTTCTCGGTGACCAACGTGGCGGCCAACTCCCACACCGCCAAGCCGCTGATCTACAAGATCGCCGGCGCCTGGGGCAGCCACGAGGGCTCGATGCTGCTCTGGTGCCTGATCCTCACCGGCTACGGCGCGGTGATGGCGTCGGCCAGGCGTCTGCCGTTCGGGCTCAAGGCCGCGGCAGTGGCGACCCAAGGCCTGCTGGGCGTGCTGTTCATCGGCTACATGGTGTTCGCCTCGAACCCGCTGATGCGGCTGGTCGATCCCCCGTTCCAGGGCGACTCGCTCAACCCGCTGCTGCAGGACCCGGCGCTGGCCGGCCACCCGCCGTTCCTCTACGCCGGCTACGTCGGTTTCTCGGTGGTGTTCTCGCTCTCGGTTGCGGCGCTGGTTGAGGGCCGGGTCGATCCCGCCTGGGCGCGCTGGATTCGGCCCTGGACCCTGGCGGCCTGGAGCTTCCTCACCATCGGCATCACGATGGGCTCCTACTGGGCCTACTACGAGCTCGGCTGGGGGGGCTGGTGGGCCTGGGACCCGGTGGAGAACGCCAGCTTCATGCCCTGGCTGATGGGCACGGCGCTGCTGCACTCGGCGGCGGTGACCGAGAAGCGCGGCGCGCTGGCCAGCTGGACCGTGCTCTTGGGCATCGGCGCCTTCACCCTCTCGATGATGGGCGCCTTCCTGGTGCGCTCGGGGGTGCTGACCTCGGTTCACTCGTTCGCCATCGACCCCAAGCGCGGCGTGCTTCTGCTCGGGATCCTGGGGATCGCCGCCGGCAGCGCGCTCGCGCTCTACGCCTGGCGCGCGCCGACGTTGAAGGACGAGGCGGTGTTCGCCCCGGTCAGCCGCGAGGGGGCGCTGTTCCTCAACAACGTGCTGTTCGCCGCGGCGACCGCGGTGGTGCTGATCGGCACCCTGCTGCCGCTGATCCGCTCGGCGATCGACGGGACCCCGATCTCGGTCGGCGCGCCCTATTACAACCTCACCTTCACCGCCCTGGTCGCGCCAGCGCTGATCGCGCTACCGGCCGGCGCGCTGCTGGCGTGGAAGCGCGGCGATCTGCCAGTGGCCCTGCGCCGGCTGTGGATCGCTGTGCTGGCGGCGGCGGTGGCGATCCTGGCGACCTGCGGCCTCGTCACGCCGCGCAGCCTGCTGGCGGCCTGCGGAGTCGGGCTCGGCGTCTGGGTGATCGTCGGCGCCCTCGTCGAAGCCGCCGAGCGGGTGCGCCTCTTCCGCTCGCCCTTGCCGGAGGTGGGACGGCGCACGCTTGGCCTGCCGCGCGGGGCGTGGGGCATGACCTTGGCCCACATCGGCATCGGCGTCTTCGCCCTCGGCGCAGCGTTCGAGACCGCCTGGCGCGCGGAGGCGACCGAGGCGCTAACGCTCGGCCAGACCATGCGCCTCGGCGGCTACACCCTGCGCCTCGACCGGGTGGCGCAGGAGTTCGGCCCCAACTTCGAGGCCGAGCGCGCGTACATCCGCGTCACCGACGCCTCGGGCGCGCTTCTCTGCGAGGCCGCGCCGGATCGCCGGCTCTACGCCGCCGGCGGCCAGACCGTCTCCGGCGTCGCCATCTGCCCGCGCGTGCTGGACGACGTCTATGTGGTCTCCGGCGAGAAGCGGCTGGCCGCGAACGGCGCCGCGACCTACCTGGTCCGTGCCTACTGGAACCCGTGGGTGCGGTTCGTGTTCGCCGGACCGCTGATCATGGCCTTGGGCGGCCTGATCTCGCTGACCGACCGGCGGCTGCGCTTCGCGGTCACGGCAAAGGTGCGCGCGGCGCTCGCGCCGGCTGCGGCCGAGTGACGCTGGTGGACGCCCTTCGCCGCGCCGGTATCGCCCTCTTCGCCGTGATCATGCTGGGCGCCGCGGCCGGCGATCCGGCCGATCGGCTGGCCGATCCGGCCAAGGAGGCGCATGCCCGCGCCCTGTTTCGCGACGTGCGTTGTCTGGTCTGCCAGAGCGAGTCGATCGACGAATCCGAGGCGCCGCTGGCCCACGATCTGCGCCAGCTGGTGCGCTCGCAGGTGGCGCAGGGGCGCTCCGACGACCAGATTCGCGCCTTCCTGGTGAGCAAATACGGCCAGTTCGTGCTGCTGGCCCCCAAGCCATCGCTCGGCAACGCCATCCTGTGGGTCGGGCCGTTGCTGGTGATCGCCGCCGGCGCCGCTGCCCTGCTCGCCCGCCGTCGCACAGCAGCCGATCTGGCCGGCCTGGATGCGCAAGAAGAAGCTGAGCTGGAGAAGCTGTCACGCGAAGAAACGATTTGATACCTTTGCGCCCCACAATCGCACGATTGCCCGGCGAAGACGGTGCGATGACGGAAAGGTAACTTGAGGACCGTGGCGCTCTTTGGCATCCGGCCCTAAATGATCAGGCATCCTGGAGCCTTTCCGCTTTTCCAGGACAAGGAACTCTGAATATGGCCGTCAACAAGACCGCATTCGTCGTGGGCGCCCTCGGCGGCGCGAGTGTCGCCGTCGCCGCGATGGCCGGCGCCGGGATGAAGCTTCCGAACCTGACCGCGCCCCACGGCGGCAGTTTGATCCAGGCTTCCACCGCCCCCGTGTTCGCCCCGCCGCCCGGGGCGCCGGAATCGTTCGCCGACATCTTCGAGCGGGTGTCGCCCGCCGTCGTCTCCATCCACGTCACCTCCAAGGTCGACATTCAGGCGCTGAAGCGCTCGATCCCCGGCTTTGAGAACTTCCCGTTCGAGATCGTGCCGAAAGGCGGCGCCGACGGCGACGACCGCCCGGCCCCGAAGCAGGAAAGCTCCGGCTCCGGCTTCTTCATTTCCGGGGACGGCTACATCGTCACGAACAACCATGTCGTCGAGGGCGCGGACGACATCAAGGTGGTGACAAAGGACGGCACCGAACTCAAGGCCACCGTGGTCGGCCGCGACGAGGGCACTGACCTGGCGGTGATCAAGGTGCAGGGCGCCAACTTCCCCTTTGTGAACTTCGAGACCTCGGTGAAGCCGCGGGTCGGCGACTGGGTGGTCGCGGTCGGCAACCCGTTCGACCTGCAGGGCACCGCCACCGCCGGTATCATCTCGGCCTACAACCGCAACATCGGCGAGAACTTCGTCGACTTCATCCAGATCGACGCCCCGATCAACAAGGGCAACTCCGGCGGACCGACCTTCGACATCTACGGCCGGGTGATCGGGGTCAACGCCGCGATCTACTCGCCCACCGGCGGCTCGGTCGGCATCGGCTTCGCCATCCCGGCCGACATCGCCCAAAGCGTCACCCAGCAGCTCATCGCCCACGGCAAGATCACCCGCGGCTATATCGGCGCGACGATCGAGTCGCTATCGGACGACCTCGCCAACTCCTGGGGCCTCGGCGGGCGCAAGGGCGCGCAGGTCACCGACGTGGTCCCCGGCGGCCCGGCCCAGAAGGCGGGGCTGCAGTCCGGCGACGTGGTGGTGGCGGTCAACGGCGCGCCGGTGAAGTCCAACACCGAGATGACCCGCGAGGTCGCCAAGGCCCAGGCAGGCGACGTCATCCACCTCGACGTGTTCCGGGACGGCAAGGAGCGCACGGTCGACGTCCGCTCCGGCACCCGTCCGACCGATGCGGAACTGGCCCAGAACGGCGGCGCCTCGCCCGACGATGAAAGCGGCGGCGGCGGCCCGGACCATCCGGCGGCGATCGGCGCGCCGGTGCTCGGCATGCAGATCGCCCCGCTCAACGCCAATACCCGCGGCCAGTACAACATCCCCGACACCGTCAAGGGCGGCGTTGTCGTCGCCAGCGTGAAGGGCACGTCGGACGCCGGCGACAAGGGCCTGCAGAAGGGCGACGTGATCGTCTCCGCCGGCAACCACGAACTCGCCAGCGTCACCGACCTCGCCGCCGCCGTCGCCGAGTGGAAGAAGGAAGGCCGCGCCGCCATCCCGCTCTCCGTGCGCCGCAACGGCGTGATGCTCGGGTTCGTGCCGATAAAGATCGACGGGTGACGAACCTGGCTCGCTTGCGAAAGGGGGACGCATGCGGCTGCTGATCGTCGAGGACGACGCCGAGGCTGCGGACGCCATGTCCCGCGGCCTGGTCGAGGCCGGGCACGAGTGCGTCGTCGCCGAGGACGGCGAAAAGGGCCTGCTGATCGCGCGCGACGGCCGCTTCGACGTCATGGTGGTCGATCGGATGATGCCGCGCATGGACGGTGTCACCATGGTCGAGATGCTGCGCAAGGACGGCGACCAGACGCCGGTGCTGTTCCTCTCGGCGCTGGGCGAAATCAGCCACCGGGTGGAGGGGCTGAAAGCCGGCGGCGACGACTATCTGGTCAAGCCCTACGCCTTCGCCGAGCTGATCGCCCGGGTTGAGGCGCTGGCCCGCCGCCGCGAGACCGGCTCGGTGCAGACCTTGCTGCGGGTCGGTGAGTTGGAGATGGACCTGATCGGTCGCGAGGTGCGCCGCGCCGGCCAGGAGATCGACCTGCAGCCGCGCGAGTTCCAGCTGCTGGAGTTCCTGATGCGCCACGCCGGCCAGTCGGTGACCCGCACCATGCTGCTGGAGCGGGTCTGGGAATACCATTTCGACCCGCAGACCAACGTCATCGACGTCCACATCTCGCGGCTGAGGTCCAAGATCGATAAGGGCTTCGACCGGCCCATGCTGCAGACCGTGCGCGGGGCCGGCTACCGCCTCGAGGCCTAGGCACGTCCATGCGCCTGCCGCGCCTCGTCCGCACGACGCCGTTTCGGCTGACGCTGCTGTTCCTGGCGCTGTTTGCCGGCGCGGCCAGCGCCTTCCTCGGCTACATCTACATCGCCACCGCCGGCGAGGCGGCCAGGACCGCCGACGCCTCGATCGCCCGCGAGGCGCATTCGCTGGAGGCGGTCTATCGACAGGGCGGCTTTAACGGCCTCAACGAGGCGGTAATCGAGCGCTCGTCCAGCACGCGCGGGTTCCTGTATCTGGTGATGGACGAGGGCGGCCGGCCGATCTCGGGCAACATCGGCACGCCGCCGATCTCGCGCCTGCCCGAAAGCCAGACCTGGGCCAGCTTTCGCCTGACCGAGACCGAGGCCGACGGTTCGATGGCCCGTCGGCCGGCCCGCGGCATGGAAGAGCGCCTGCCTGGCGGCGAGCTGCTGTTCGTCGGCGCCGACGTCGGCGAGGCGCAGGGCTATGTGCTGAAGATCGTCAACGCGCTGTGGGGCGCGGCAGCGCTGATCATCGTGCTGGGCCTGGCCGGCGGCGTGTTCGTCGCCCGCGACGTCTCTCGCAACATGAACGCCCTGACCGACGTCATCAACGCCGCCCGGCTCGGCGACCTCGGCGCCAGGGCCCGCCTACGCGGCGCCGGCGATGAGCTCGACGAACTCGCCGCCGGCCTCAACGACATGCTGGAACGGCTCGAGCGGTCGATCGCCGGCCTGCGCCATGCCGGCGACGCCATCGCCCACGACCTGCGTTCGCCCCTGACCCGGCTGCGGGCGCGGATGGAGGCCGCGCTGATCGAGGCCGAGGCGGGCCGTGGCGATCCCGTCGCCGCCCTGCACCAGGCGCTGGACGACGCCGACAGCATGCTGAAGACCTTCGGAGCGGTGCTGGCCATCGCCCGGCTGGAATCCGCCGCCGCCGCGCCCGACCAGACCGAATTCGATCCAGGCGAGCTCGCCGCCGGCGTCGCCGAATTGTACGAGCCGGTCAGCGAGGAAAAGGGGCTCGACTTCGCCGCCGAGCTGGCCGACGGCCTCAGCTTGCGCGGCAACCACGGCTTCATCGCCCAGGCGCTGGCCAACCTGCTGGACAATGCGGTCAAGTACACGCCGGCCGGCGGGGCGGTGATGCTGCGCGTGCGCCGCCGCGCCTCTGGCGACGTCGAGTTTTCGGTCACCGACACCGGCCCTGGCGTGCCCGAGGCCGATCGCGAGCGGGTGGTCGACCGTTTCGTGCGCCTGGAAAACAGCCGCAACGCCCCCGGCGCCGGCCTCGGCCTCTCACTGGTCGCCGCCGTCGCCCGCGCCCACGGCGGCCGCCTCGAACTCGACGAAGGCCCCGGCTGCTTCGACGGCAAAGGCCCTGGGCTTAGGACGGCGCTGGTGCTGCCCTCTGGCTAGGAAGAGCGGAGAGAGTGTCCGACTCTGGTCTGGTATTGTCGCTTCGTGACCGCACTCGCCGACCTCCTCCGACCCTGCGGGCCGATCGTCGATCCGGCGGCGGCGGAGCGTGCGCGGGAGGTAGTCGGCGACCTCGGGGCCTGGCCGGCGCTGGCGCCGGTGTTTGCGGCCTCGCCCTACCTGGCGCGGCTGGCGGCCCGGCGGCCGGAGGATCTTGCGGCCATGCTCGCGGCGGAGCCGATGGCGACGCTGGACGTGCTGCTGGCCGCCGTCGGTCTCGCCGCCGAACTCGAGCCCGACGCCGGCGGCGCGGAATTGCGGCGGCTGAAGGGGCGGCTGCACCTGCTGACGGCGCTGTGCGACCTGGGCAGGGTGTGGGACCTGCATCAGGTGACCTCCGCCCTGACCCGGTTCGCCGACGCCGCCGTCCGCGCCGCCCTGGCGCTGGCGTCGCGGACGTTGGACCACCAGGTCGCGGTCGGCCCGGCCGACAACCCGGTGCCCGGCTACTTCGTGGTCGCGCTCGGCAAGATGGGGGCTTTCGAGCTCAACTACTCCAGCGACATCGACATCTCGATCTTCTACGAACCGGACGCGCTGCCGCTGGCGCCGGGCGTCGAGCCGCAGGCCTTCGCTACGCGGCTGACCCAGACGCTCGCCGGTCTGCTGCAGGACCGAACGAACGAGGGCTACGTCTTCCGCGTCGACCTGCGGCTGCGGCCGGATCCGCTCTCCACCCCGCCCGCCGTCTCGGTCGAGCAGGCGATGGAATACTACGAGAGCGTCGGGCAGAACTGGGAGCGGGCGGCGACGATCAAGGCGCGGATCTGCGCCGGAGATGTCGCCCAGGGCGAGGCGTTCCTGGCCGAGCTGAAGCCGTTCGTCTGGCGCCGCAACCTCGACTTCGCCGCGGTCGCCGACATCCACTCGATCAAGCGCCAGATCCAGGAGCTGCGGCCAGACGCGCGCCTGGCCGCGCCGGGCGCCGACCTGAAGCTGGGGCCGGGCGGCATCCGCGAGATCGAGTTCTTCGTCCAGACCCAGCAGCTGATCCTCGGCGGCCGTCACCCGGACCTGCGCTCGCCGCGCACGCTGGATGCGCTGCAGGCGCTGGCCGCCGACGGACACGTCTCGCACGCCGCCGCCGCCGACCTTTCCGCCGCCTACGGGACCCTGCGTGCGTTGGAACACCGTGTGCAGATGATCGCCGACGAGCAGACCCACCGCTTGCCGACGGGCGAACGCGAGCGGCGGCGGGTGGCGGCGCTGTTCGGCGAGGCGGACCTGCGCCGCTTCGACGCTGAGGTCGTCCTCACCCTGAAGAGTGTCGGCCGTCGCTACGGCGAGCTTTTCGCCGGCGAGGAGCCGCTGTCGTCGCGCTTCGGCAGCCTGGTGTTCACCGGGGTCGAGGACGACCCGCAGACCCTCGCCACGCTGAGAAAGATGAAGTTCAGCGACCCGCATGCCGTCGCCGAGACCATCCGCGCCTGGCACCATGGCCGCATCCCGGCCACCCGCACCGAGCGCGGCCGCGAGCTGTTCACGCGCCTAGCCCCGCGGCTGCTGGACGCCGTCGCGGCCACTGGCGCCCCTGACGTCGCCTTCGACCGCTTCTGCGACTTCTTCGCCGGGCTCTCGGTCGGGGTGCAGGTGCAGTCGCTGTTCCTGGCCCAGCCGAGGCTGCTGGAGCTGATCGTGCGGGTGATGGCGGTGGCGCCGGTGCTGGCGCGCCGGCTCTCGCGCCGGCCGGCGACGCTGGACGCCCTGCTCGACCCCGCCTTCTTCGCCCCGCTGGCGCCGATCGAATGGGTTCCGGCCGCCTTCTCAGGCGCGGAGGGCTACGAGGCGGCGATGGATGCGGCGCGCCGCCTGCGCCGCGAGCGCGCCTTCCAGATAGGGCTGCAGGTGCTGGCCGGGACCGCCAGCGCGGCTCAGGCCGGGGAGGCGTTCGCCGACCTCGCCGACGTCTGCATCGGCGGCCTCTCCGCTGCGGCGCTGGCCGAGACGGTGCGCCAGGGCGGTGCGTTTCCTGGCGAGGTTGCGGTGGTCGCACTCGGCAAGTGCGGCTCGCGCGAGATGAACGCCGGGTCCGACCTGGACCTGATGACCTTCTACGAAGCGGCCTCGCCGCACGCCGCCTCGGCGGAGAAAGGCTGGGCCGCGGCGACCTTCTACGGTCGCTTCACCCAGCGCCTGATCACCGCGCTGTCGGCGCCGACCGGCGAGGGCGAGCTCTACGATGTCGACATGCAGCTGCGCCCGTCCGGCACCCAGGGGCCCGTGGCGGTCAGTTTCGCGGCGTTCGACCACTACTACGCCGGCGAGGCGGAGACCTGGGAGTATCTGGCGCTGACCCGCGCCCGTATCGCCTGGGCTTCGTCGCCGGCTTTCGCTGCCCGCGCCGCCGCGGCGATCGAGGCCAGGCTGCGCGCGCCCCGCGATCCGGCCCGCACCGCCGCCGACGTGCTGGCGATGCGCGAGCTGCTGGCGCGCGAGCGACCGCCCTCAGGCTTCTGGGATCTGAAGCTGATCGAGGGCGGCCTGGTCGACGTCGAGTTCGCCGTCCAGTTCCTGCAACTGATCCACGCCCCGGCCGGCGGCCCGCTGCGGCAGAATACCGCCGAGGCGCTCGAGGCGCTGGCCGACGCCGAACTGGCGCCCGCCGGCGTCCTGGCCGACCTCGCCAGCGCCTGGCGGCTGCAGCAGGACCTCTCCCAGTTGCTGCGCGTCGCCCTCGCCAAGGACGCCGACCCCGAGCGCGAGCCAATGGCCCTGCGCGTCCTGATGGCCAAGGCCGCCGGCGTGCGCGATCACCGCGCCCTGCGGGCGGCGCTCACCCGCAGCCGGACCGCTGCGCACCGGTCGCTGTACGGGCTGCTGTCAGCCGGCTGAGCGCGACGGAAGCGGCGGCCGGGCGCGTTGAAGCTGAGCCGAGCGGTGGGACGGGGCATGGGATATGGAGCTTTGCTTGAGCGAGGCGCGCATTGACAGCTGGCGAGGCCGATCCGGACGACGAGCTGGTGCGGCGGGCCGGGCAGGGCGACGCGACCGCCATCCAGGCGCTGGTGGCGCGCAAGCTGCGGCGCGTGCTGGCGCTGGCGGAGCGGATGCTCGGCGATCCGGCCGAGGCGGAGGACGTGGCCCAGGAGACCTTCATCCGGGTCTGGCGCAACGCCGCGCGCTGGCGGCCGGGCGCGGCCAGGTTCGACACCTGGCTGCACCGGGTGACGCTCAATCTCTGCTACGACCGCCTGCGCCGCCGCCGCGAGCGGCCGGTGGCCGAACCGCCGGACACAGCGGATCCGGGGCCAGCGCCCGATCGCGGCCTGCTGGCGTCGGACGTCGGCGTTCGGGTGCGCCGGGCGCTGCAAGACCTGCCGCCGCGCCAGCGCGAGGCGATCGCGCTGTGCCACTACCAGGAGCTCGGCAACGTCGAGGCGGCCGAGCTGATGGGCGTCAGCGTCGAGGCGCTGGAAAGCCTGCTCTCGCGTGGCCGGCGCGCCTTGAAGGCGGCGCTGGCCGACCTGGCCGGGCCGGACTAAGGCAAAGCTTGAACCGATGACCGAAGACAACGCCAAAACCGCGCCTGACGCCGGCCTCGCCGCCGCCCTCGCCGCCTATGTGATGGCCGAGCCGAGCGCGGCGCTGCGCCAACGGATCATCGCCGCCGCACCGCGCGAGCGGGCGATGGGCGCCCTGCGGCGCTGGTTCGCCGCCGCGGGTCTTGGCCTCGGTCTCGCCGCCTCGGCCGCGGCGGGCGTCGCAGCCGGTTACACCCTGGGCCATCCGGCGGTGACGCGGTTGATCGGGCCTCTGGAGTTGGACGCCGGCGAATTCAGCGCCCTCGACGGCCCTACCGGCGGACCGGCGAACGGCTGATGCGGCGGCGCTGGCTCATCGTTGGCCTCGTCGCATCGGTTGCGCTGAACCTGTTCCTGCTCGGCCTGGGCGCCGGGGTCATCGCGTTCGGCCTGAACATGGCCCGCGAGAACGCCGCTGTCAGACCGGCCGCCTTCTTCTGGGCCGCCAGCGGTATGGCGCAACCGGCGCGGCGGGACACGCGCCGCATGCTGCTGTCCTTGCGCGATCAGGTCCGCCCCGACGTCCAGCGCAGCCGCGCGCTGCGGCGCCAGGCGTGGAGCGGGCTCGCCGACGCCAAGCCGGACGCCGCGGCGATCAAGGCTGGCCTGGCGCAAAGCCGCCAGATCGATATCGCCGTCAGGGCCAAGGTCGAAGACGGCATCGTCGACCACGTCGCCCAGCTGTCGCCGGCCGACCGCGCCGCCTACGCCGCCGGCATCACCCGCGACCTCGCCGGACCCGCGCGGCGGTAGCGGCGGGTCTCAGGCCGCCACGACGCTGCGGTCGTCCTGGATCAGGCGGCCCTGGCGAATCGGCAGCAGGAAGCTGACCGTCGTGCCGGCGCCAGGCTGGCTTTCGATCTCCAGCATGCCGCCGTGCATCTCGATCAGCGATTTCGACAGCGCCAAGCCCAGGCCCGTGCCCTGCTGGGTCTTGGACTGCTGGCTCTCGATCTGCTCAAACGGCCGCGCCAGCCGCGTCAGGTCGTGCGGGGCGATGCCGATCCCGGTGTCGTGCACGCTGATCTTCACCCGATCGCCCATCGCGTCACGCCGGCCTTCCGCCTTCAACGTGATCCGGCCGCCGCGCGGGGTGAACTTCACCGCGTTGGAGAGCAGGTTGAGCAACACCTGCTTCAAGGCGCGGTAATCGCCCTCGACCTCGGGCAGGGCCGGCACTTCGATCACCACGCTGAGTCCCGCCGTCTCGGCGCGGTTCTTGATCAGCCGCATGGCGTCTTCAGCCAGTTCGTCCAGCCGCACCGGCTCGAAGCGCAGGTTCATCTTGCCGGCTTCGATCTTGGACATGTCGAGCACGTCGTTGATCAGCGCCAACAGGTGCTGGCCGGAATTGAGGATGTCCTGCACGTAGCTGGCGTAGCGCTTGTCGCCGAGTGGGCCGAACATCTCGGCCACCATCATCTCCGAGAAGCCGTTGATGGCGTTGAGCGGGGTGCGCAGCTCATGGCTCATGTTGGCGAGGAACTCGCTCTTGGCTCGGTTGGCGGCCTCGGCGCGGACCTTCTCGGCGGCGTACTTCTGCGCCAGCTCGGCGGCCTCCTCGCGGCTGCGCTCTAGCCCGACCACCGCGCGCTGCAACTGCTCCTCGTTGAGCCGCCGGGTCTCTTCCTGCTGCTTCAGAGCGGTGACGTCGACGCAGGTGACCACGAAGCCGCCGTCGCCGGTGCGCCGCTCGGCGATCTGCACCCAGCGGCCGTCGGAAAGCTCGACCTCGCGGCCCTCTTCGCCGGGTGGGCCGGGCGACTCCTGGCGGTAGGCCAGGCGCATCAGCCGCTCCACCGACTGGCGCGTGGCGCCCGGTTTCAGCATGCGTGGGGCCAGAGCGAAGAAACGGCGGAAGTTCTGGTTGCAGAGCACGAGACGCCCCTGGCGGTCCCAGAGCGCGAACGCTTCAGGCACGCTCTCGATCGCGCCTTGCAGCCGCACTTCAGCGGCCTGGGCGCGGACCTGGGCGATCCGCTCCTCGGTGACGTCGAGGGCGACGCCGACGAGACGCTCGAAGCGGCTGTCGCTGCGCTCGCCCAGCGCCTGGCCGCGGGCGTCGATCCAGGTCGCGCCGCCGTCGGGCCGCGAGACGCGGAACGAGACGTCGAACGCGCCGTGGGTAGCGGCGGCCAGGATCGCTTGGCGCACCCGCTCGCGGTGCTCCGGGGCGACGCGATCCAGCACCTGCTCGGTCGAGGCGATGCCGCTACCGCCCCAGCCCAGCATCGCGCCGGTGATGTCGGACATGTAGAGCTCGCCGGTGTCGAGGCGCCACTCCCAGATACCGCACCGGGCCGCCTCGACCGCGACGCGGAAGCGCTCCTCGGAGTCGGCGAGCGCCCGGGCGTCGCCGTCGGCGCGCAGCGCCTGGATCACCAGCAGCACCGCCAGGATCGCCGCGAACACCATCGGCGTGAACAGGACGCTGGGCGAGACCCCCGGCGTCTCGCGCAGTCGGATGGCGGTGAACCCGGTCTCGACCGCCAGGATGATCAGCGACGCCAGGATGGCCAGGGTGGTCGCCCGGCCCCAGCGCGGGGCGCGCGCAGCCGGCCCCAGCCCCGCGCGCTGCGCGGGCCGGGCTTTCGCCCCGCCGCCCCTGGCCTCCGCCACCGCCATCCGCTCCCTGCGCCCAAATCGGACGCGAGTCAGTTTCCGCGCTGAATCCTACCGGCGGGTTGCGGCGCCGTCACCAGCCGCGTCCGCTTCGCCGCTCGGCGAGGCCGCCAGTTTGTGCTTGCGCCGCTCGGCGCCCTGGTAGCCTGGCTCGGCGCGGCGGCGGCGGTCGGGTCCGAAGTAGGTCCCGCTGCGGACGAAATGCCGCGGATGGTCGATCACCGCCGCCACCTTGCGGATCATCTCCGCCGCCGTCACCGGCTTGGCGCAGAACTCGGTGACGCCAGCGTCCCGCGCCGCCTCCACCCGCGCCCGCTCCGAGTGGGCGGTCAACATGATCACCGGCACATATGGCGAGGGGCTGTCGGTCTCGTGGCGTAGCTTGTTCAGCAGAGCGATGCCATCCACATCGTCCATCAGGTAGTCGAGCACCACGATGTCGATGGCGTCGTTGCGCAGGCGGTCGATCGCCTCCTCGGCCGACTTGGCTTCGAAAACGTGGACCGCGCCGAAGCCGCGCAGCAGAGTCTTGACGATGTTCAGCATGTGGACGTTGTCGTCCACGAGCAGAAATCTGACCTTGTCCAGGGAGACGGTCAGGCGATTTGCTCCGGCGCGCCCAACGTTACCGCAACGTCAGGCCAGCGCCTTTGACGCTAGCTCAAAGACGTTTTTAGACAAGTCCGGCGATCTCGTGATCCGCTCCAGCTCGGCGCGCATCAGCGTCCCCAACTCGGGCTGATAGCGGGCCCATTGTCCCAGCGGCTCCAGCAGGCGCGCGGCGATGCTCGGGTTGAAGCTGTCCACCGCCAGCACCTGATCGGCCAGGAAGCGGTAGCCGGCGCCGCTGGGGTCGTGGAACCTGGCCGGATTGAAGGCGGCGAAGGTGGCCACCAGCGCGCGCAGCCGGTTGGGGTTATCGACCTCGAACGCCGGGTGGACGGTGAGCCCCAGCACACGGCCCAGCGCGCCTTCGGCCGGGTCGCGCGCCTGCAACGCAAACCATTTGTCGATCACCAGCGGCTCGTCGCGCCAGCGCTCGTAGAAGTCCGCCAGCGCCGTCTCGAACGCCTCGCCGCCGATCCCCATCAGGGCGCAAAGGCCGCCGATGGAGTCGGTCATGTTGCCGGCGTCGTCGTAGTGCGCCCGGGCCCGCTCGCGGTTGTAGGGGGTCGGGTTGGCCGACATTAGCTCGATGACGGCGTTACGCAGCGCGCGGCGGCCGGCCTGGGTCGCATCGGGCGAGAAAGCGCTGGTGTCCTGCAGTCGTCCGTGCAGCTCCCGCAACGAAGCGTCCAGGTGGGCGGCCATGCGCTTGCGCAGCGCCTCGCGGGCGTCGTGGATCGCGGCCGGGTCGGCCGGCGCGGCGATCACCGCCAGGTCAGGCTCGCTCGGCGGCATCAGCAGCAGGGCTTTGAAGGCGTCGTCGGCCGACTGGTCCTTAAGCGCCCGTTCCAGCGCCTCGGCGTAGCGCTCTTCGCCCACCTCGTCCGGCTTGCCGGCGGCGCGGGCCAGGATCAGGTCGCGCGCCAGGCCTTGGCCGGCCTCCCAGCGGTTGAACAGGTCGGGATCGGCGGCCAGCAGCACATAGGCGTCCTTGGCGGGCGTGTCGGTGGTCAGGTTCACCGGCGCCGAGAAGCCGCGCAGGGCTGAGATGATCGGCTGGCGCTGGACGTTTTCGATGGTGACCGTGCGCGAGGGCGAATCCAGCATCACCAGCTCGGTATGCTTCAGCGGCCGCCCGTCCTCGTCGATCAGGCCGATCTGGATCGGGATCGGCAGGGCCACCTTGTCCGGCTGGCCGGGCGTCGGCGCCGTGGACTGCTGCAGGATGATCTCCAACGCCTTCTTCTCGGCGTCGTAGCGCGATTCCAGCGTCACGGACGGCGTGCCGGCCTGCTTGTACCAGGCGAAGAAGGCAGTCAGGTCGCGCTTCGAGACTTCGGCGAAGCACTCGATGAACGCCTCCATGGTGGTGGCATGGCCGTCGAAGCGGTTGAAATAGAGGTCCATGCCGGCCCGAAACGCCTCCGGCCCGATCATGATCTTCAGCATACGGATGACCTCCGCGCCCTTCTCGTAGATGGTCGCGGTGTAGAAGTTGTCGATCTTGATGAAGCTGGATGGCCGCACCGGATGGGCCAGCGGGCCGGCGTCCTCGGAGAACTGCCGCGCCCGCAGCTGCTTGACCTCCTTGATCCGCTGCACCGCCTCGCCGCGCATGTCGGCCGAGAAGCTCTGGTCGCGGAAAACGGTCAGGCCTTCCTTCAGGCACAGCTGGAACCAGTCGCGGCAGGTGATCCGATCGCCGGTCCAGTTGTGGAAGTACTCGTGGGCGATCACGCCCTCGATCCGTTCGTAGTCGACGTCGGTCGCGGTGGCCTGGTCGGCCAGCAGCAGCGACGAGTTGAAGATGTTGAGCCCTTTGTTCTCCATCGCCCCAAAATTGAAGTCGCGCACGGCGACGATCATGAACAGGTCGAGGTCGTACTCGCGGCCGAAGGTCTCCTCGTCCCACTTCATCGAGCGTTTGAGGCTGTCCATCGCGTAGAGCGCGCGGTCGGCCATGCCGGTGTCGACGAAGATGCGCAGCGTCACCTTGCGCCCGCTCATGGTGACGAAGCGGTCCTCGAGCACGTCGAGTTCGCCGGCCACCAGGGCGAACAGATAGCAGGGCTTGGGGAACGGGTCGTTCCAGACCGCGAAGTGGCGCCCGCCATGAAGTTCGCCAGCCTCGACCAGATTGCCGTTGGAGAGCAGGCGCGGAAACACCTGCTCGGCCTCGATCCGCACCGTGAACCTGGCCAGCACGTCGGGCCGGTCGGGGAAGTAGGTGATCTTGCGGAACCCCTCCGCCTCGCACTGGGTGCAGAAGCGGCCGGCGGACATGTAGAGCCCCTCGAGCGCCTTGTTGCCCTCGGGATCGATCTCGACCTCGGTTTCGAGGGTGAAGGCGGCCGGAGGCGAGGCGATGGTCAGGAACTCGTCATCGACCTCGTAGTCGGCCGTCCCGAGCGCACGCCCGTCGATGGCGACCGAGATCAGCTTCAGGCGCTCGCCGTTGAACGCCAGCGGCCGGTCGTGATCGCCGTTGCGCCGCACCGCGAGGGTGGCTTTCACCCGCGTCGCGTTCGGGGCCAGGGCGAAGTCGAGGCTGACCTCGTCGAGGAGGAAATCCGGTTCGCGATAATCGCCGAGGTGGATCGGCTGGGGAGTGTCTGTACGCATGCCGTCGATTTAGCGACGCGATCGCTCCCGCGCCACTGGCGCCGGCGACGAAGACACCCCTCGGCAGAATCTAGGCGACTTCGGCCGCCTCGGTCTGCTCTTCCGGCTCGGGGACCTCGGACAGGAAGCGCTCGATCGCCCTGACCTTGCGCACCAGATCATCGAGCGCCGGCGAAGAGTCGCGAGTATCCACAACCACGACCAGCAGCTCGCGGGCGATCTGCCGAAGGGCCGGGGTCGAGGCGATCAGGCGCGCCTGCCATTCGATCCGGCGCGGGTCGCGGTCGTATTCGGCGCCCGGCACGCGCCAGCCGCCCCAGTCGCCGGAGTCGGTTACGACGACGGGATAGGTGCCCGGAAAGGGGTGGCTCGCGCACTCTTCCGGCGTCTGCCACTTGTTGCGGGCCCGCATCAGCCGCCAGCCGGACGCCGCTGAGATGTCTTCGACCTCGTCGCCCGTGGGGTCCTCGGGACGCAGCTCGTGGGCGAGGAAGGGGCGGCCTAGCCCGACGTCATAGGTGACGCGCACCGGCTCGTCGAAGCCCTTGGCCCAGACCGGGTCGATCCGTTCGACCATCGCCCAGGCGCCGACGCTCTCGACCCATACTTTCTGGTTACGCTGGAAGACCGCCTTCGCCATCTGATCTCGCCCTCTTTCGAAGGTGTGACTAAAACCGGAAATCATTGACGCTCAGTCAATCTTTCGCCTCGTCGCAAGCTGGTTCATGGTCGCGGCAAGACCTCGGGAGGGGCGCGCATGAATTTCGATTTCTCCGACGACCAGAAGTTCCTCAGGAGCGAGGCCCGCAGGTTCCTCGAAGCTCGCTGTCCGACGGCGAAGGTGCGCGCCGTACTGGATGACCCGGCCAAATCCTACGACGCCGACCTGTGGAAGGAGATCGCCGGCCAGGGCTGGCTCGGCGCGGCGATCCCGGAAAGCTACGGCGGCCTCGGTCTGGGTCACCTCGAGCTGTGCGTGATCGCCGAAGAACTCGGCCGCGCGCTGGCGCCGATCCCGTTCGCCTCCACCGCCTATTTCCTCGCCGAGGCGCTGATGCTGGCCGGGTCCGAGACGCAGAAGCAGGCCTGGCTGCCGAAGATCGCCGCGGGCGAAACCATCGGCTGCTTCGCCAGCGTCGAGCGGCCGGGCGCGCTCACCGAGGCGCAGGTGCAGGCCAGGGTCGAAGGCGGCAAGCTGACCGGCGCCAAGCTCCCAGTTACCGACGGCGACATCGCCGACGTGGCCGTGGTGCTGGCGCGCGACGGCGGGCGGCTCAGCCTGTTCTTGGTCGAGCTCGGCGGCGCCGGCGTGGCGCGCGAGACGCTGCAGACGCTGGATCCCACCCGCGGCGTCGCCAAGCTCACCTTCAGCGGCGCGGCGGCGGAGCGGCTGGGCGAGGCCGGCGAAGGCCTGGCGCTGGCGGACGCGCTGCTGGAGCGGGCGGCGGTGCTGCTGGCGTTCGAGCAGCTCGGCGGCGCCGACCGGGCGCTGGAGATGGCCAAGGGCTATGCAATGGAGCGCTACGCCTTCGGCCGGCCGATCGGCAGCTACCAGGCGATCAAGCACAAGCTGGCTGACATGTACGTCAAGAACGAGCTCGCGCGTTCCACCGCCTACTACGGCGCCTGGGCGCTGGAGACCGGCGCTTCCGAGCTGCCGCTGGCGGCGGCCGCGGCGCGGGTGTCGGCCTCCGAGGCCTGTTGGTACGCCGCCAAGGAGAACCTGCAAACCCACGGCGGCATCGGCTTCACCTGGGAGATGGACTGCCATTTGTTCTATCGCCGCGCCCAGCAGCTCGGCCTCGTCGCAGGCGGGGCCAAGGCCTGGAAAGAACGGCTGGTGCGGCAGCTCGAACGACGCAACGCGGCTTAGGAAAGCGGAGGCGAAAGCCATGGACTTCAACGACACGCCCGAAGAAGCCGCCTATCGCATCGAAGCGCGGGCCTGGCTCGAGGCCAACGCGCCGAAGGGCCGCGTCCGCGACGACGAAGACCCGGCCGGTCTGAAGGAGGCCAAGGCCTGGCAGTCCAGGAAGGCCGCCGCCGGCTACTCCTGCATCACCTGGCCCAAGGAATGGGGCGGGGTCGGCGGCGCCAACTGGCAGGCGCAGGTCTTCAACCAGGAGGAAGCCAGGTTCCCGACGCCCGGCAACCCGTTCCAGATCGGCCTTGGCATGTGCGTGCCGACGATCATGACCGCCGGCAATGAGGTCGACAAACAGCGCTTCGTCGGCCCGGCTATGCGCGGCGAGGAGATCTGGTGCCAGCTGTTCTCCGAGCCGTCGGGCGGATCTGACGTCGCGGCGGCCCGCACCAAAGCCGTTCGCGCCCCCGATGGGTCCGGCGACTGGATCATCAACGGCCAGAAGGTGTGGACCTCGGGCGCCCAGTTCTCCGACTTCGGCATCCTGGTCACCCGCACAGATCCGGACGTGCCCAAGCACAAGGGCCTGACCATGTTCTGGGTCGACATGCACGACCCGGCGATCGAGGTGCGGCCGATCCACCAGATGTCGGGCGCGTCGGGCTTCAACGAGGTCTATTTCACCGACCTGCGGGTGAAGGACAGCCAGCGCATTGGCCCCGTGGGCGACGGCTGGCGCGTCTCGCTGGTGACGCTGATGAACGAGCGTAACGCCATCGGCGGCGGCGCCAGCTACCACAGACAGGTGATGGACCTGGCGTCCAGCCTCGCCACCCTGGCCGGCTCGGGGATCAAGGACGCCTCGCTGCGGGAAAAGGTCGCGGACTGGTACATCCAAGCCGAGGGCCTGCGCCTGACCCGGCTGCGCACCCAGACGGCGCTGTCGCGCGGCCAGACCCCGGGTCCCGAGGCTTCGATCGGCAAACTGGTCACCGCCCCCTTGATGCAGGATGTCGCCAACACCGCCGTCGAGCTGGAGGATCAGTTCGGCATCATCTCCGATCCCGCCTACGCGCCGCTCTCGGCGATGTTCCAGGCGACGCTGATGAGCGCGCCTGGCATGCGTATCGCCGGCGGCACCGACGAGATCATGCGCAACATCATCGCCGAGCGCGTGCTCGGCCTGCCGCAGGATGTGCGGGTGGACAAGGACGTGGCGTTCAAGGACATTCCCTCCGGCCGCTAGCGTGCCGGATTTGAAGTTCGCCTGCTCATTGGATCGGGCTGCGAGCGAACTTCAAATCCGAGAAAGCACACTAGATACTTATACTTGCTAGTGTCCTGGTCGATACCGAAGTTCGACGGAGCCCGTCATCAGGCGCCTGCGAACTTCGGAATCGGGACACTACGTGTAGATTTTTCGCATTTTGCCGACCCCAAAGCGGGGTACTCGCGTATCAGTTTAACTTCTTCGCAAGCCGCGATAGCCATGGTGTGCGCCAAGTTAGGCATCCTCGGCGGCCATGGACACTCTCGGCGATACCATCGACCGGCGTACGGCTCTGCCCGCTGACAGTGTTTGCGAAGCCGCGCTGGCGGCCTTCATTCACGACCTGGATTGTCGGGCGCTGGCGATCGTCGACGGCGACCGGCCGATCGGCATCGTACATCGCGAACCGTTCCTGGCCCGGATGGAACGCGCCGGGGCGGCCAACCGGCCGATCATGGAGACCGCAGAACCCGATCCGCTGATCGCCGAAATCGGCGAGCCCGCCGGCCCCTTCGTCGAATCGATGCTGACGCAGCGCCCGGCCGCCCTGCTGGCCGGCTTCATCGTCTGCCGCGGCGGCGTCTACGAAGGCGTCTGCGACCTCGCCATGCTGCTGCCAGCGCTGATCGGCCCGCGCCAGGACGTCGGCCTGATCGAACGCATCTGCACCGAGGTGCGCGAGCCCATCGCCCATGCGCTGGCGGCCGCCGACGGCCTGCGCCGCCTGCGCCTGCCCGAAGGCGCGTCCCAGCATCTCGAGACCATCGCCGAGGCCGCCCACACCACCCTTTCCTTGCTCGACACCGCCGCCGAGCTGCAGCGGGCCGACGCCGGTCGGCTTGAGATCGTCGCCGCGCCGCGCCGCCTGCAGGAACTGATGGACGACATCGCCGCGCGCTGGCGCATCCAGGCCGAGACGGCTGGCGTCACCCTGCTGGTCTCCTACGACGGCGCCCCTGACTGCGCGGCGATCCTCGACTCGGCGCGGCTGATGCAGGTGTTCGACGCTCTGATCGGCCATGCCATGGCGCACTCCAACCGCGGGGTGATCGAGGCCAGCCTGCAGGTCCGCCCAGTCGAGGGCGGCTTCGCCCTCACCGTCCGAGTGCGCGACAACGGCGCGACCTATGCGCCGCACTACCTAGCGGGGATGTTCCACGCGGTCGGCGATGCGGCCCCGGCCGGCGGCATGGGCGTGCAGCTCGAGCTGATGCTGGCCGAACGCGCGATCGCCGCGATGTCGGGCACGCTGAAGGCCAAGCCCAACCCAGGCGCCGGCGCAACGGTCGCCTTCGAGATCGAGGCGCCGTCCGCCGAAGGGACCGGCGCCCGCGGCGCGGCGATCGAGGAACTGGCGCCGGTGCGCTCGGCCCATATCCTGGTCGTCGATGACAACGCCACCAACCGCATGGTGGTCGAGGCGCTCTGCGAGATGTTCGACTGCTCCACCGAGTCGGTGGTCGACGGCGTAGAGGCGGTCGAGGCGGCCAAGGCCGGCCGCTACGACGTGATCCTGATGGACATCAAGATGCCGCGGATGGACGGCGTCACCGCCGCCAAGGAGATCCGCAAGCTCGCGGCGCCAGCGGGCCGGGTGCCGATCATCGCGCTGACAGCCAACGCCGACACCGACGAAGTGGCCCTCTACCTGGCTGCCGGCATGCGCTGCGTGGTCGAAAAGCCGATCAAGCCCGAGCGGCTGCTCGAAGCCCTCGACAGCGCGCTTGCCGAGCGCGTCATGCACGGCGCCGCAGCCGCCGCCTGAGCGGCTTGACCCTGCCGGCGTACGCGGCCACGTTGAGATGTGTCCACCGCAGCTCATCCGCTCAATTTCGTCGGACTGCTGGTTCTGGCCAGCGCGGCCCTGTTGTCGCCGCAGCGCGTGATCGCCGGGCCGCCGAAGCTATCTGACGCCGCCCTCGTCGGCTACGCGGCACAGCCCTTCGATCACATGGCGATGATGGGCAAACGCATCACGATCGGGCTCCACCACGGCGCACCGGTGGTCGCCGAGTTTCCCTGCAGCGACGTCTGTCCGCAGTACACCACCCGCATCATCCACTACGACGTCGCCCCGGGCGCGGCGTGCGAGGCGGCGGGCGGGGTGACCCAGCTGCGGCGCGTGCCCTTCAGCATCGCCATGGTCGAGCGCCAGTTCTGCGTCCCCAGGCCGCTGGCGGCGGAGAACGGTCGCTGAGCTGAACTATTCCGCATTGCGAGTTTTCCGCGCAAAGCGTCAGGCGCGGTGTCGCGGTCCGGGCGCGCGGTGTGTAGAGACTGAAAGCCAGTCGAGTTGGCGAACCGGGTTCAGGATTGAATTGATGGATTGTAAGTGGCTCGCCAGCGTCGCCGTCGCGATGCTCGTTCCCTCCTGCGCTCTGGCCGATGACGACCAGGCGCCTCCAGACCAGCCCCTCCAGGCTCAGGCCGCGCCGGACCACGCGCCGCGCGAGTGGCCGCATCCCCCGGGGGGGTGGCTGCACCCCTATGTCGCGCTCGACCTTGGCTACCATTGGCCCTTCGCAATCGACGCCACCTCGCTCGACCCCGCGCCGGACGGCCAGCCTTACCAGTGGCGCTACAAGCTGAATCCCGACTGGAACGCGTTCCTGCGGGTCGGCTATCGCGTCACGCCGCACCTGCGCGTCGAGTTCGACGGCGGCCTGCGCGAGAGCAATATCAACTCGATTCACTCGACCCAGCCGATGGCGGCGAACGGCCTGACGCAGGGCCGCCCCGGCCAGCCGTGGGGCCTGTGCGACAAGACCAACGTCCCGCCGCCCTGCGCCGCGACGTTCGGCAATCCGCACGTCAACTGGGCCTACGCCGACAACGGCATGATCAACGCGGTCTACGACTTTCTGCCGGAGCGTCGCCTTACGCCGTTTCTCGGCGTCGGGGCGGGCATCTACCACCTGCAGTTCGACGCGCACTTCTACTTCAGCGGCGTGCCGGGGCCGATCACCGCGCAAAATCCCGCGACGCAGATGCTGCAGCTGGGCGGTTCGATCCTTCGCCCCACCCAGTTCGCCTACCAGGGAATCGGCGGCTTTTCCTACAAGCTGAAGCGCAAGCTCAGCCTCGACATGACCTACCGCTATATCGACGCGCCGTTCCTGCGCTGGAACACGGTCAACGACACCCCCGGCGTCGTTCGCCCGATCGGCCTGCACCCCGGCGACTTCCGCGGCGCCTCGCAGGACTTCTCGATCGACCTGGGGCTGCGCTACCAGCTCTGAGGGACGAGGCGCGCTGGTAGCTGGGGCCGCTTCAGCAGTGCACCCCCTGCGCCGATCCGGGTGACGATCGCGGCTTAAATTACGGGCCGCTCGTATTGTCCGTTTTCCCGTCCGGAAATCAATTTGTCCGGAAACTCAAAAGAGTGAACTGAACCCCTTGGGTGAGACAGTAAATTACGGACAGTTCGGCTGCGTTAGAGCCCTGGGCTGCTGCGCAGCAGCCCAGGGCTGGTTGGATTCGAACTCCACTGGCGACAGGTAGGCAAGCGCCGAGTGAAGCCTTTGGCGA
>Ga0302325_10004952_pt1 | contig 30620 bp, 33 predicted proteins | sample Palsa_T0_2_FD_201948 | JGI IMG/M metagenome (GOLD analysis project Ga0302325, IMG submission 201948) | Peat permafrost microbial communities from Stordalen Mire near Abisko, Sweden - Palsa_T0_2 | ecosystem: Environmental > Terrestrial > Soil > Palsa > Peat permafrost | place: Sweden: Abisko... | reverse complement strand
AAACAACGCTTCCCACTTTTCCACGCACCCGACTGCGGCGGCGAGTTAACTAACTCACCTTCCGCGCTACACTAACCATCTCGCTGGTACAAAAGATCGGGCAGGCCAGGTGCCTTCAGAAAGATTCTGGTCGCGTTGGTTTTTGTGTGGGGCGTCTATTTCGCGATCCTCGCCGTGACCGATGTTCTCGGGGTGCAGCAAGTGTTCAAAGTTGGCGAAGATCAATGTTTCGACGAGATGTGTTTCGCAGTTTCCGACGTGCAGACGTTGCCTGAACAAGTCTTCATTCCGGCAAGTAACAGCGCAAGCAGGCTCTACATTGTCAAGATTCGCGTGACAAGTCATTCACGTGGTCGTGCGCAGGCAGAGGGCGGCCTTCGTGGACGACTATTTGATGACGACGTATACATCAACGTCTCCGAGACCGCACAAAAGGCCTACGACGCTCAGCATGGTGAAAGCCCAAGGTTGACGCAGAGGATCGCTCCCGGTGAAATCGTCCTTAGCGTTCTCGTCTTCGAGGTGCCGCAAACGATGATGCAACCTGCACTCACTCTTGACCACGGCATTACACCCGGTTACTTCGTAATTGGAGAAAGCCCTTTCCTTCACCAGCCGGATATCCATGAACTTCCTAAAACTCGGTAAGAATTGCCGTTTCCAAAAGATTGGTAGATACCTGACGACGCAGCATCACGCGTCCAATTTGCTTCAGATCGCATTCACCAAATCCACTGGCTGGATGGGCTTAATTAACAAGTTCAGGTTATTCTCGGTTGTTCCCATACGCCCGCTACAACCCTTCGGGCAACATCCCAATTCGGATCGGGAATGGATTCCGGGGTCAAAATGCAGTTGCTGTAAACCAAGGAGTTCGAGCCCGACTCATTGAAGTTTTCAATTCTGCTTGAGGATTGAATTCGGCGAAATTTGGCGAAGTTCGGCGAAGTTCGATGCACGTCGAAATGATGCTCTTCCTAAGCTATTGATTTTAAATGAGATTGGCTCCTCAGGTAGGACTCGAACCTACAACCCTTCGGTTAACAGAACTATCAACAACGTAATATCAACAACTTACGGGGAACGGTCGGCAGCCTAAACCCTTGAAAAGGAATGCAGGGCAACAATTATTGTGGGGCTATTGTGGGGTTGCATTTCGGCTCTTCAGTTCCGTCCCCTGCTCGCTGTCTTTGGCCCTATCACCGCAACCGGATCGGAACCCAGCCCGCCTACCAGTTCCAATATCAGGCTCTCCAGCTGTTCTTCGGCACGAGTATCTCCCGTTGCCGCGATGTGGCTCATCGTCTCCTGGACAATAGCGGCAACACTCGCAATGGTGCCTCTCACGGAAACAGGTTTGCCTGCCGCCCGGTCCCGTAATTCCAACAGAATCTCAGGAGCAAAGTGGTCGCTGTTATAAACCATCGCCTCCAGCCGCGCAAACTGCTGCGTCACTTCCGGCGAAAAGCGCACCCGCAGCGTTTCACCATCTTCCACAGCTTTTTTTGTAAATTTGTGGTCCGCCATTCTGTTTCCCAAGACTTTGAGTGACAGATTCTACCTACAACCCCACGCCGGGCCCGGCAAGTTACAGTTTTATTAAGAACGCGATCAATTTAGAAGTTTTCTGGCCGGCAGAAAGTATCGAAACGGCCAAGCCTCGGGGGATTCCACCGCGCGCGGCGGAAAGTAGGATCGGGCTGCCTCTGGTTGGAGCTGTGAACATCTTCGCCTCGTTCTCGCCTATCATCTTCCTCATGCCCGACGCGAACGACCTTCACCGGGTCTATATGTACTTCCAGGATTGCGGCGGCTGGCAGTGCCAGTTCCTTGAGGCAGACTTGCAAACATCTTTGCGTCGACAACTGCATTTCGCTTCGTCAGACAAGCTCGTCGAATTCGTTGAACGCGGCGGAGGGTTTAAGGATCAAGAGGCGCGGATGATGCTCGATCAAGGAACCGGGAAAGGTAGGGGCGGTGTGTTCCTGAGTCTGACGGATGAGCAGTACGCCGAACTCAATCGTTGAATCGAACTGTTTAAGTATTTTGGTCTCTCAATTTCGCAAGCTGTCCATGAATCTCGATAATCCTGAAAAGTCTCTTGTCATAAGCATCCGCATCTTTCTTCGACATGCGGGCGTAGGAGTTCTTTTGCAGGGCTTCGTACTGCCTCTTGGTGAGGTCAGCGTGCTCCGCTGATAGGCGCTCAATCTCGCTGGCTGCTGCGGGTTCCGACATTTTCTCTTGGAATGATTTCGATGCCGAGTGGGGAGGCACGGTTGGATATAAAGAAATCCTCATCCAAGTGTGCCCTTCCGTCAGACTGGCACCAGAGAGAATCACAAGATCGCCACCACGCGTGGACGGGTCGCTGAAAAATGCTGTGGCGATGTGGCTCATCGGTGACAACAAAGGCGTCCCACCCTGCCCTATAGGTTTCAATCAGTCTTAATCGGAATCGGGCGGGTCCCATTTGAGAATGTACTGTTTGCGCACGCACTCGTCCCCGTCGAAGATCACCGCGTGCAGGACCACGTAATTGTCGCCTTTCTCATGCGTCCCCACCATCATCAGGTATTTGCGCGAGTCTTCTGTCTTCGGGTGCGTCTCGAAGCCATGTAATACTACCCGCTCCTGCGACCAGACATCAAAGTCAATGGTCCACACCACCTCTCGACTGTCCGGGTCCATTACATCGTTCACCCAATCAACCTCGAACATTTCATCGGCCGACGAAAGATGCATATATTGGGGCACGGGCACCGGCAAATCGTCTTGTGCTGCTACCCCCGCGGTGCACGCCACGAACATCGTTAACAAGAAGACTCTTTTCATGCTCGCCTCCCCTACTCACGGGCTTCAACTGCGGCAGCTCCGTGTGCAGACATGACGATCTTTGACCGACGCTGCCGAGTTCGCAATGGGTACGCGGAGTAATTTGTTCCCTGGACGATCTCGACGACGTACTCGGCTTCGGCGTCCTTGGGTCGGAGGAATCTCGCAGATCCGTCATGCCATTCGACCGTGCGGCGGAAATAGGACCGGGCTGCATCACGCAGCCCCCACACTGTAATTTCCACACTGCTTTCGCCTTTTGTTCGCTATACTCTCGCTCATGGGTGGTGAGCGGGCATCGGCGGTCAGGATGCGTCTCGCAGGACAAATCTGCGCCCTGTGCCGCGCTCGGCTGCCAGAACCGCATACGCCAGGCGAACAGCTTTGCGCCAGTTGCAAAGCTCCGCGCACTCAGCTGCACCGTGTCTACATGTCATTCATGCATCGCGAAGGATGGTACTGCCAGTTTCTTGAAGAGGACCTGAAGACTCCCCTTCCCCGTAAAGTCACGCTGAAGACAGTGGACCAGATCAAAGAAATCGCTCGGCGAGGCGGCGCCAACATGAACCTCGAAACACAGCAAGCGCTCGAACACGCAATCGAAAACGGCCGGGGCGGGATCTATCTGCAGCTCACCGAGGAGCAGTACCGGAAGCTAAAATAGCCCCAATCGAAACCAAACTTACCGGATTTGCTCAGTATACAAGTCATAATCGTTGACATAGGCTAATTTGACTCGTATATTAGGCAAATGCTGACCCTCTCCTCATTAGGCGAGCGCATTGCCGAACGCCGCAAATCCCAGGGCTTGAGTCAAACGGTGCTCGCCGAGCGCGCGGGCGTCGGGCGCACGACGCTCGACGCCTTGGAGAACGGCCGCTCGGGCGAGCTGGGCTTCTCCAAAATCACCAAGCTGCTGGCGGCGCTGGGACTGGAGCTTTCAATCCAGGAGGGCAGCGCGCGCCGACCGACCTTCGAAGATCTGATGCGCGAGGAAGACAATGATCAAAGCCTGGACCGACGGCGCTGAGGCGGGACTGCTCGACCGCTCAGGCCGCGGCAGCACGTTTCTCTATCTGCCTGACGCGCCCCCTGCCCGCGCCGTTTCGGTCACTATGCCGGTGCGCCTCGCATCCTGGGAAGTGCCCTTCGGCCTCGCACCTATTTTCGAGATGAACCTTCCCGAGGGAATTCTTCGGGAGCGTCTGCGTCTCGCGTTTGCCAAGGCGACCGGCACGTTCGATGATTTCGATTTGCTCGCCGTCGTCGGCCGCTCCCAGGTCGGCCGGATACGCTACACAGGGCGGGACGAACCGTTGAGTGAGGATGTCCCCTTCCAGTCCGTCGATGAGATCCTGGCGCGCGCGCGCGACGGCGACCTTTTCCGTCATCTGATCGAGCGCTTCGCTTCCTTCTCCGGCATCAGCGGAGTGCAGCCCAAGGTCCTTGTCCGCGACGCGAAGGCATTCGCCGAACACCGGAAGGATGCGCGCCTCTCACAGAGCTATCGGGGCGCAACCCACATTGTGAAGCTCTGGGATGCGAACGAATATCCGGAGCTGGCGGCGAATGAATATTTCTGCCTGAAGGTCGCCGAGCGCTGCGGCCTCGAAGTGCCGTACTTCCAGCTGGCGCAGGACGGTGCCGCGCTCGTCATCGACCGCTTTGACCTGCGCGCCGATGGCACCTACCGCGGCTTCGAGGATTTCTGCGTGCTCAACGCCAGGCGCACCGACCAGAAATACAGCGGCAGCCACGAGACCTCCATCCTGAAGCGCTTCGAGCAATATGCGAATTCCCCGCACGTTCATGCGGATTTGGAAAAGCTCTTTACGCTGATTGCCCTTAACTGCGCACTCCGCAATGGCGATGCGCACCTGAAGAATTTCGGGATCGTCTATGACGATGTTCTGGGCGAAGCGCGTCTCGCCCCCGTCTACGATCTTGTGACCACCGCCGCCTACCTGCCCAAAGACAGCATGGCGCTGACGCTCAACGGAAGCACGCGCTGGCCGTCGGCAAAGCATCTTCAGCAGCTCGGAGAAGCCCGCGCGAGCTGCACGCCCGCACGCGTGAGAGAGATTCTCGGGAAGATCGCGGACGCCATCACCGAAACAGCGGTGGAAGTCCGCGCCTATGCGAAGGAGCATCCCTCCTTCTTAGCAGTCAGCGAACGCATGCTGATCGCATGGAACCAGGGCGTGACTCAATCAATCAAGGCGTCCTGAGAATAGTACCGGACTGGTAAGAATGTTGATCACTCTGATAATTTGCTTCACCACCATCATGATTATCGCGACTTCCCCCTCCCCGCCCCGTTCCGCCTCATCAGATTTGTCTTGAAGGTGTGCACACCTTCACGCCTGAATTCTTGATGCCTTGAAGTTCTGCGCATCGATTATCCGCGGTCCGAAACTTCTCGGCCTACTTCCTCTGCGAATCGCCCCGCGATGAATCTGGCTTGACCCGTATAAATCACGAAGCCCATCAACCATGCATTTCTGCACAATTGCAATTGTGAACTGATGAAAGTGTGCACACATGAACTCGTGCACGACTGCAATCAATAAAATATGAATCTGTGCACTTCATCAAAAATGCGGAAATTCAGGGGTGCACGTATGAAGTACAACAGCAATGATGAATTGCAGAATTGAGATTCTGCACACTTGATGTTCTGAAGCGTTGCATTCCTGCACTAGTTCGCAACAACTCCACGCCGCCGCAACGAATCGCTTTGACATCAGCCTTGAAGCACGTCATCAATGCAGGTGTGCACACCTGAACCACTGCACAAGTGAAAGATTGCAGCTTTGAAGACGATAGCGCTGATAGCTCAGAAGGGTGGGGTAGGCAAGACAACGCTCGCGGTGAACCTCGCGGTAAGCGTTGGCATTCCAACTGTTCTTTTCGACCTCGACCCGCAGGAAAGCGCCGTCATGTGGGCCGATCGCCGTAAATCCGATTCCCCGCACGTCGAATTCCTGACCGAACGCCGCCTCGCCGACGGCCTCAAGGCGGCCAGACAGGGCAAATACGATCTCGCGATTATCGATACGCCCCCGGCCGCCGGACCCCAAGCCTTCACTGCGGCACAATCCGCGGATCTCGTCCTCATCCCATGCCGGCCGAGTCTTGTGGACCTCGATGCCATCCGCCGCACCGCGCAGCTCATTAAATCGGCCGGGGTTCCCGCCTTCGTCATCTTCAATGCCGCACCTCACAGCGCAACGACACTACTTGAAGACGCGCGAGCCATCGTGGAAGGGGCGGGGCTGGCATCAAGCCCGGTCGTACTTCGGGAGCGGAGCGTTTATCGCGCGTCCTGGCCGCTTGGCAAAACTGTGATGGAGGTTGATCCCAAAGGCAAGGCCACCCAGGAAATCTCCGAACTCAAAGAGTGGATCTTGTCACAACTTCAAGTGTGCACAGCTGAAGTTGTGCAGAAGCGAGAGGAGGCGATCTGATGGCGCGCCGTTCAATACTTTCCACCGTTCGAGAAGAGCGGCCCGTTGCAGAAGAGCCCGAGCAATTATCCGCAACACCGGTTGCCGAGCCGTCACCTTCCAAAATCAAGCCTAGCCGTCGTGCTAAGAAGCATATCGGTGGCTACTACGCCGCCAACGATACCGTGATCGTCGCATTTCAGAAACTGGGCATCGACATCGACACCAATCAGCAGGACATGCTGTATGAGGCCATTCGCGACTATGTCGCCAAGCATCAAGCGGCCAGCGCATTCAATAAAGAGTCTCAGCTCCCCTGACTGTTCAGGAATTCTTCAATGTTCGATTCGGGCGCACCTGCTTTACGCATCGCGTCCGCTGTCGCCCGTACCTTATCTGACGGGGTAGGGGACGAGATACCCTTAAGCGGGGCCTCCGTTTTTTCAACCTGGCCCTTCAGCCGCGCCATTCGACCCACCTTACTGCGATTCCGTTCCTGCATCGCCTCCCGAAATTCCTCGCCCGACTTAGTCCACCAGGAAATAGCAACCTCGTGAATCGGAGCGCGTGCGTGCCGCCGCCGCAGGTCGATTTCGACTCCCATGTCTGAGAGACCGTTGACCTCAAGAAGGGCAGGGTCCACAACCTTTCGCTTGAAATCCAGGCCCCGTTCGTAAGTGCCGGGCGGAACACCGAGAAGATCGCGGAACTGTTCATACGAGAGAGTCTCCACGCAATGCTCCCGATTCGCCCTCAGGCAAACTAGTTCATATAAGGCGATGGCATATTTGCTTGTCATCGCATAGGCAATTTCGCAGCGGATACGGCCCCAACGGTTCGATTTCGCGAGAACCACCCGTAGCCGCTTCGGAATGCCAAACTGAACCGTTGCATCCTTGGACTCTTCCTCGTCCGTATCGGTGAATTCCAGCAGGTGTGTCTCCATTACACGTTGCTTGCCGGTGCGTGCGGAGATGTAGGTGACTTTCACTTCCGTGCGCCGAAGCCGCCTCAAGCTTTCCCTGACCCGATCGTTGCTTTCGTGTTTTGAAGATGCTTTCCGCAAAGACGCTAGCGTAATTTCCCATTCAGCATCGGGCTCAATGAGCCGGTCACTATCGTGGGCAATCTGGAGCAGCTGATTAAAAATGGCTCGGTCCGAAGCCTCAAGCGCGTGCGCACCCGTGATCTCAATCAGCTCCGCAGCTTTCGGGAAGCCATGGGAATTGGTGTATTGATTGACGGTGAGACTCATGCAACCGAGCTATAATGCGACCTGCCTGAATAGGCAAGTCGTTTCGTCAACCGCACCGCGATAGGTCCCGCCCACTTAGTCGCATCTAGCGCCTAAAACATGACAATGTAAACATCGTCGTCGCATGCGCCCACTTAGTCGCATCTCAGTCAAAGCCAGCTGGAGCAGCATTGTGACGCCCACTTCGTCGCATTCGACCGCTGGATATATGAAAACGCTGACAAAAAGCGATCCGCCCGCTTTGTCTCATTTGAATTCGAGAAACCACTGCCGTTAAAAATGAGAAAGCCTAGACCGCCCCCTTGGTCGCATTTGAAAGTCGTCGCGGCTTTTCTTGACATCCTCGTCTCCGTGGCTTTCTGAGCCGAGGACAAAGCAAAACTCAGAACGACAGAGATATGCACGCGCCCGTTTGGTCGCACTCTCCGTGCCTCAGCGGGGATCAAACGCCCGTTTGGTCGCATTCAGACGCCCGTCTAGTCGCAGTTTTCCGCCCACTTCGTCCCCGCAAACTGCCCGCTTGGTCGCATCTCGCCTACTTAACCAATTGATGCGCCGATTTTTTTTATCCCTGAAATTGAACTTAAAGAAATTGAAATTACGACGACAGCATTCCTTCTCCCCATGCTGGAAGCTCAAGCCCATCCAGGGCTCTCGCTTCCCAAGGAAGGGAACCCCTTCCTTGACTAACCCAATGAAACACGGCGGGGGGCTGTTGGTGCGGCTTTCAAAAGCTGATCCGCCCGCCAGGTCGCATTTCCGATTCGATTTGACCATTCTGCGAATCGCGTCCATTAGTTGATTCGAGTCATGCGTCAGTTGCATGTTTGCAAATGCGGCGCTATCGTCTGTTCGCCCTTTTCACGATGGGCTCGGCTACAAAGAGCAAGAGCCCATTTTGAAAAGGGTAGGGGCAGTGACAAATTTCGATGAAGCGTCTCGTATGGTTGATACGTTCGCCAGCTGCGGCGCGACCTCCTTCGTCGTCACCAAGACCGAGCTCGAATGGCCGGACCATAAGAAAGCCAAATGGGGCAAGGACTATTCACTGGAATCCTTGCGTGAAAAGCTCCCTGCTATCGTCCGAACGGCCGCTATCAGGCATCCTGTGCGCCTGCCGGACGGACAAGAGGTAATGGCTGGCGAGAACGTCATCATCCGGCCGACCGGACCCGATGTTGCCTTTGTCCAGCTCGACGACCTTAATACCACCGAGCAGCTCGAATCGCGTCCGCCCCGCGGCGTGCATCATTCACGCGACCAGCCCAGGCAATTACCAGGCATGGGTAACGGTTTCCGGCGTACCGGAAGGGAAGGAAGCGTTCAGGACGTTGATGCGTCGCGTGCGCAAGGCCGTTGGCGGCAACGACAAATCTGCCTCTCATGCAACCCGACTCGCCGGCACTGAAAACTTCAAGACCGCGTACGGGCCGGATTTTCCGAGGGTGAGCATCGTTGAATCTCATCGCGGCCGCGTTATGACCTGTGAGCAGCTGGAGGCGATGGGGCTTCTCGCCGCTCCCGAGGCCGAGGCGACGACTGCGCCCAGGCGGACCGGCCCCAGCGATTACCGGCCGCGTGCAGCCAAGGCCTGGCCTAATTACGCCATCTCGCTCGCAGGCGCGCCCCGCAACCATTCCGGCAACGGTCCTGACCGGAGCATGGCGGACTTCACCTGGTGCATGACCGCCATCGACTGGGGCTGGCCCATCGAGGAGACGGCAATCAAACTTCCCGAAGTCAGCGAAAAGGCCCGCGAGCGTGTACAGACAGGAGACGAAGGCTATCCACTCATCACCGCGCAGAATGCCGCTGCAGCCGTGGAGCGCAATGCACTGAAGCGGGGCAGGGGCTAACGGAAATATCCAATTTCATCCGTTTATAGCCGTTTTTCGCAGTCGGAGTGCGCTTCGGAAGGGCATTTTGGGCCTAATCCGGTTTAATCGGGTGACGTTTTGGGTAGACAATCCGGTATAATCCGGCATAATTCCGGGTATGCTCAACACCGATACCATCCAGGTCACGCAGGAGTTGCTGGCCCTCCTGTCGGAGATCGACGAATTCAAAGGAGCCTGGCGCGCCCTCGGCACCATTGCGCCGGAGCGGTTAAACGCCCTTCGCCGCGTTGCGACCATCGAGAGCATCGGATCATCCACCCGCATCGAGGGCAGCAAACTGACCGATCGGGAGGTAGAGCGCTTGCTCGGCAACCTGGAGATTAAGCGCTTCAGCACTCGGGACGAGCAAGAGGTTGCCGGCTACGCCGATGTGATGGAAACCGTCTTCCGTGCCTGGTCGGACATCCCCGTTTCCGAAAACTACATAAAGCAGCTTCATCGCGATCTGCTCCAATACAGCGACAAGGATGAACGTCATCGCGGCGAGTACAAGACCCTGCGCAACGATGTCGGTGCCTTCGATTCCGAAGGCAAGATGATTGGTATTGTGTTCGAGACGGCAACGCCATTCGATACACCGCAGCAAATGACGGAGCTGGTCGCCTGGCTGAATCAAGCGCGCGAACTGCGCCGCCTTCATCCTCTGTTGATCGTCGCCGTATTCATCGTTGTCTTCCTGGCAATCCATCCCTTCCAGGACGGCAACGGGCGCCTGAGTCGCGTTCTGACTACCGTGCTCTTACTACAGGCTGGCTATGCGTATGTGCCATATTCATCGCTCGAAAGCGTCATCGAGAACAGCAAGGAAGGCTACTACCTGGCCTTGCGCCAGACGCAAACCACCGTCCGAACCGATGCGCCGAACTGGCAGCCCTGGCTGCTCTTTTTCATGCGCGCTTTGCAGCAGCAAAAACGCCGGCTGGCCGTGAAGGTCGAGCGAGAAAAGAATGCCCTTGCTGCCTTGCCAGAACTTGCCGTCAAGATTCTCGACTATGTGCGCGATCAGGGCCGCGTCACAACGCGCGACATGGTCCGCGAGTACGGTGCAAGCCCGAATACGCTGAAAGTCACTTTCACGTCGCTGGTAGAAAAAGGCCTGTTGCTACGTCAGGGCGCCGGACGGTCCACCTGGTACGGATTGCCATGATTCGAATAGCGGAGGGAGCATCCTGCAAACCGACAGCACCCCAGCGTCGGTCTTAAATCATCACTTGCACACCTGCACACGCAGTACGTCGCAGTCAAGGTCCGGTTGACCGATTCTGCCAAGATACGCAGCATAGCGCTGAACGAGATTCGGAACAAACTGGCCCGCTACCGATGCAAATCTGCCTTCGAGCAACATTGAAACTTCGGTTGAAGGCACCGTTATGATCTCTTTGAAATCGACCAGCCATGGGCCAAAATCGCCTCCGGGAGGCAAAAAATGAGTGCCGGTCGAATGTCCCTGCGTAGCATAGCTGCGTAACTCCTTTGCCGCCCTTTCCTGCTTCTTTTCATCGCCCTTGAACTGAGCCCGTATGCCCGTTAGGACACCTTCCATTGGTTTGCAGAGTGCCAGCATCAGGTGGTTGGGATAGCTGTCGCGCGCTATGTTGCAACGCGGAGTCACGACGATGTAGGTATCATTCGCGATCTTCAGCAAATCGCCTGTACCAAGGCGGTCCGAGAGTGGCGGGACGATATAGAACTCTTCCGGGTGATGGTAAGCCGGAGGCATTCCCAGTTGCTCTGCGACATGGGAGGCCGTCTGGCGGGTGATGACACCCGCCAGCACCTCTGCGTCTTCAATGGATTTGAGGGTATTCTTCCAGCGCGGCCAGATGGACTGGCTGAACAGCCGCGCACTTTCCCTTGCGATCTCCTTCCGGGTGGTTTCCATCGCCGACATCAGACGATCATGCCCGGCAAGCCAGCGCAGGGCCTCCATCGCCCCGCCTTTCGCCTTAAGGATCACTCTGATCTCTGAACGCAGTACAAGCTCGCTTGCTTCCTGCGTGTAGCCGCTATAGACGACGGCAGGCACACCCACTTCCAGCAGCAGTTTCTCAAGAACATCGTTGCCGAGCGGCTCTGTGTTGTTACCGGCAGCCCTATCGCCCTCCGGCAGCCGGAGATCAATCACTGCGCAATTAATTCTGAGGCGGTCGAGGGCTCTGATTGCCTCGCGTTTGTTCCTTGCGTATTCAGCAACAAACTGAAAGGGCTGCGTCGCGTCACGATTAAACTCGGTCACATCTCTCTTCCATGAAGAGATCGTTTCTTCGTCATCTTCGGCAATAAGAACCAGGCGTTCAGGCATAGGTTGAATATTCCTCTGTCTCAGGGCTGCAGGGTATCGGGTTCACTGGTTTCTTTCTCGAAGGGCAGCGAAATTTGAAAGGCGGCGCCCCCGCTGGATGCGAGCAGCTGCAGTTCACCGTTGCTCCGCATGATTGCTTCGTGCGCAATACTCAGGCCGAGGCCGGTGCCGTTTGGTTTGAGCGTGAAGCCAACGTCAAACACCTGCTCCGCAAACTCGGAAGGAATGCCCACTCCGTTGTCAGATATCGTAATGACGCACTGTTCTGCTTCCGGCACGATGCTGAGATTAATCTGAGGTTCCGGGACATTGTGATGCTCCAGCCAGTAGATGGAATTGTCGATGAGATTCGTCACGGCGGTGGCCAAGTCGTCGGGATACCCGAAAATCTTTCTGCCGGACGTATCCGGCGTCAGCGCGAAGGTGATTCCAAGTTTCTCCATGCGGGTTTTGAAGAGGTATTGGGTCTGAGCGATCACTGCTGCAGCATCATAGGGTTTCGGTTTCCCACGGCGAGCGCCTGAAAGCGGGCTCAAAGCGTTGAACAGAACGCGCAGTTTCTCGCTGCTTGCCCCCATGCCGTTTAAGAGACGCGGGACTTCAGCGCGATCCTCTTCGGCCTCTGCAGTTAACTCCAGCAAATGTGGCCACCATCTTTCGAGTCGGGAAGTCTCTGTTTCGAGAAACGCTAACGGTGTGTTCCCCTGATGCATCACTTCGCCGATGATTAGACCTAGGGTGACCTGCGCTTCCAACTGCGCTTGCCTCTCTTCAAGACGCTTCAGATACGCCGTGAGACGATCCGATTCCCGCGCAACAAGAGCCTCTGCTTCCGCCCTGTCAGGTTCAGGAATCTTTGCCAGCAGCAGCTTTGACCATCCCATCTGTACCTTGCGATAGACTTCCCTAAAACCCGTCTCCTCCCGCGTATCCAATCCCGCGCTGATGCGAAACTGCCTGCGTCTGGGTTCGACAACCTCTGCGAGCAGGGTTGAAATCAGCGACTGGAGGCGTCGGAAACTGCCATTCTCCTCAAGTCCCTCACGGCTGCTGCGCTCGATCAGGTGGGAGGATTCTTCGTCATCGACGGTTACTATTCCCGCAATCTGGTTGCGGCCGATTTTCATCGTTGGATTCTGTACGCGCTTGGCATCCAGCGTAAGCCAGTCATTCTCGCTGTCCCCATAGGGACGAATACGAAATCGCTCTCTGTAAATCGCAACGCCGGATATGCTGTCGAGAAGTTTACGCGCCTCGCGGACTCCAATGGTGCCGAAACCTGCCTGCTGCGCGGTATTGCGTATCGCTGTTGCTTCGCGGTCGAATATGTTGAGTCGTACAAGGACAATTCCGCACGGCTCTTCGCCAGCTTCAGGCTGTATCGGAACTTCGAGACGCACCGGCTCCGGCTCCTGTCCCGCACGCCGGATCGTTACGGTTCCCTCGAATACTCCTTCCTCGTCGAAGGCGCCATCGATCTCGTAGTCGCACGCTTCAAGGATGGGAAAAGGCAGCACTTCGTGAAGTTGTTGCTGCCCGAAATCCATGCTCTGCTGGGGGCCAGCCTTGTCAGGATTCACGATGCCGGAGCCATCGAATCCGCAGTTCTCCGGAGTGCAGAGTGAGAGATCCAGAAAGATCCTGAAGGCCTTAATGCCGGGCTGCTGAATCGGTGAAACCAGGCGCCGCAGTTCCTGATGGAGTCTCTGCAGCCGCTGTTCAGGCCAGTCGTCGCGTAACGAAGACACTTTGAGAAGTGTTCCCGTCTGTGCTGCAGGCGGAAGCAATTCGACCGGAAAGCGGACCTCGGATAAATATTTGGCTGCCTCAAATGCATTCCAGTCGATCTGTGCAATGCGGGTAGTCTGAAGTCGAGGCGGCATCTGTACTGCGGATTCGGTATCGTTCGCAGGACGGGGCACTAACGACGCCGACGAGATCAATTCGAGGTACCGTCCCAGTCGGGCCGAAGCAAACCGTCCAATCCCCTTGGACCCAAGCAGACGGCGTCCCTCCGGACTCTCCTTGCGCTCCCGTTTGTCGCTGGTTGCGGGCTCCATCCATTTCTGCTCGATATCCTCCAATGTCATACCGTGGCCGTCATCTTCGAAGAGAATGAGGCCGTCATTCTGTTTCAGCGGCGGAACGAAAGTGACCCGCGCATAGGATGCATCGGCGTCGTGGCTGTTTTTGATCAACTCGATGACCGCCGCCTCCGGGCCGCTGATGAGCCGATCACCGATGGTGCGGATGATCCGGGCGCGCGGCCGGAAAGCAAGCTGGAGCGGAGGCCACCCAGGAGGCCGCCCTTCGGGCCACATATCCCCGAACGAAGCAGGTGATATACCAGATTTGTTGTCCCAACCCTCTGCAGCTGCCCGGCTCCTGATCACTTCCAGATCGCGCTGAACATGGGGCTCCAGAGCCTTATCGGCGAAAATGCTCTCCTTAATGGCGTCCTCAGCGAGTTTGGGCAGATCCGGCTCTTCCGAATTGAGGTCTTTGCCGAAAGCGGCCATAAACGACAATTTCGCAAGTGAGGTTACGGCCAGAATCACACCGACATAGTCGTTGATATTCGTCTCGGGTGCGAACGGGACTTTCGCTTCGTCCCCGGCAAGGTCAGAGTAGGTATTCTCAGCTGCCTCACCGGCACCCATGAGCGCAGATGCGAGTGAATCAATGTCGTAGTTGTCTACGTATTCGCCATCAACAGTGAGTTGTTCATAGTCATACGTATCAGTGTCCCCGCCCATTTCTGCCCGTTTTTCCGACAGAAGTATCGCCCGTGCCACCACCATTCGCTGGTCTGCAGGTTCAGCGGTGTCAAGCTCATAGATCGGAAGTAAGCGACGAGCGCAGCGCGCAATAAAGGCTACTATGGCCCAGTGTGGCAGAGACGTAAACCGGTTCTCCTCCACTTGTGGTATCGGCATCGGCTCGTCCACTCCACAACCCTCTGATAATGTCCACGCGGTCGTACGGCTATTGGTGTCGGCAGACTGACAGGACGACCCGCAGGTTGAACTGAGAGATCACCTTACATCGGTAGAATCATGCCTACAAGGGTGGTAAGAATGCAGGGCCTCCGTAAGGCACTGTTCCCCGCAATCTGCTTCTGTCGGGCCGTGCTTCCCATTGTGGTCCTCCATACCCTTTTCGGGCAAGGTTAACCCCAATCCCTGGTGGATAGTTTGCCGCGAACCACCATCCCTGGGCATAATCGACTGGAAGGTCCTGGGAAACTCTGCTAGCATTCCACGAAATGCTATCAACGCTTCCCAGCGATCGGAATGCCCTATGAGTAAACAGATCCTTGTCCGCGACGTTCCGCATGACATCTGCGCCTGGATAGACACGCAGCGCACACAGAACAATATGAGCCAGCAGGAGGTGGTCCTGTCGGTGCTGGACAAGGCCGTTGAATCCGATCTTGAGCTGAAACTGCCCTTGTTTGCAAGCATCCCGTCGATTGTGGAAAAGCCGGTCCCGGAAAGCCTGCCTTTCACTTTCATCGATCTCTTCGCGGGGATTGGCGGTTTTCGCAGCTCCCTGCAGAAGCTCGGAGGCCGATGCCTGTTTTCCTCGGAATGGGACAAGTATTCCCAGAAAACCTATAAAGCATGGTACGGTGACACTCCCGAAGGGGACATCCGGAAAATCAAGCCTGCTGATATCCCGAACCATGACGTGATGGCAGCGGGTTTTCCCTGCCAGCCGTTCTCCATTGCAGGCGTATCCAAGCGCCAGAGTCTCGGGATGGCGCACGGCTTCAAGTGCGTGACCCAGGGCAATCTGTTTTTCCAGCTCGTCACCATCATCAAAGCCAAGCGCCCCCCCGTGCTTTTCCTTGAAAACGTCAAGAACCTCCAGTCGCATGACCAGGGGCGCACCTGGACGGTCATCCGGGAGGCGCTGGAGGATCTTGATTACTGGATTTTCTTCCAGGTGATCGACGCGGCTGCATATGTACCGCAGCATCGCGAGCGGGTGTATATCGTCTGCTTCGACAAAAAGGAATTCCCGGAGAAACCGCCGTTTGAGTTTCCGAAGAAGCCGGAGGGTGCGAAGCCGCAGCTCAAAGACATTCTGGAGCCGAACCCCGATCCCAAATACACCCTCACGCCGCATCTGTGGAACTACCTGCAGCGATACGCCGAGGGACATAAGGCAAAGGGCAACGGCTTCGGATTCGGCCTCGTGACGCCGGAGGGCATCTCGCGCACGCTCAGTGCCCGGTATTACAAGGACGGCTCGGAGATTCTCATTCCGCAGGGAGACAACAAACCGCCGCGCCGGCTGACGCCGAAGGAATGCGCGAGGCTCATGGGCTTTGACGAGAAGTACCAGAACAATCTGGTCGTGTCTGACACCCAGGCATACCGGCAGTTCGGCAATGCGGTCGTGCCAAAGGTCGTTGAGGCCGTCGGCAAACAGATTCTCAGGGTGCTGTCCTGGAGGCTGATGGAGAAGGGGTGTCTGCTCAAACGCGCCGAGACCAACGGTCATAACGGAAACGGCAGGGTGGCAAAGAAGGCATACGCATGATCTCTCCCTATTGCGAACGCGCTATTGAAGACGCTTTGCATTACGGGAACGCGCTGCTCAAGTTCATCTCGCCCAACAACGCAGGCCTGACCGGCGGCCATGAATGCGGCTTCTATCTTCCCAAAGGAGTCTGGCAGATGTACACGCCGCATCCTCCTGTGAAGGGGAGACTGGACAAGCATCCCGTCTCGATTCTCTGGCAGGATGGCAGGACCACGAATTCCGTCGTCACGTGGTACGGCGACAAGACCCGGAGCGAGTACCGGCTCACCCGTTTTGGCCGCGACTTTCCGTTTCTCAATGAGGACGTGGTAGGCGACCTGCTCGTACTCATCGCGAAATCGCGTGATGAGTTTCTCGCATATGTGCTCGATTATGACGAGGACATTGCGGAAATTCAGTCGGCACTGGGAGTCGAGGCTTTTGAACACTGGGGTGCCTACCGCGACGGCGTTCCCCAGCAGGTCGAGACGGAGGACAGCTGTATTGATCGCAAGATCCGGGAATTCTCTGCCGCGCTCACGGATTTTCCGACCGGCGCGGTATTCTCGCAGACAACGCGTGACATTCTCGTGGGCTGCCTGAAGAAGTTTCCGGAGCTGGAGGCGGATGAAGCGCTCGTGCGGGCTTATCAGACTGAATATCAGATTTTTCAGTCGGTCGAGCGTCAGGTATGCCAGAACGAAGTCAGCGGCCGTCTCTTCAAGAACATTGACGATTTCCTGCACACCGCCGCCAGCATCATGAACCGGCGAAAGGCAAGGGCAGGGCGCTCTTTTGAGAACCATGTCGAGTACCTGCTAATCCATGCGAACATCCCGCACAAGATGCGACCCGCTCTGGGCGCGGACGGCAGGCCCGACGTCGTGATCCCCGACGAACGCGCATATTTTGATCCATCGTTTCCCCTTGAAAAGCTGTTTATCGTCGGACTCAAGACGACCTGCAAGGATCGCTGGAGGCAGGTGCTCAACGAAGGGCTCCGGGTCCCGTCAAAACACATCCTCACGCTGCAGCCGGGCATCACGAGCGCGCAGCTCGCGGAAATGCACGCCGCCAGGGTCTCCCTCGTCGTTCCCAGATCGTTGCATAAAAGCTTCCCGAAGGAACGCACCATCAGTCTTCTCAGTGTGGAGAGCTTCATACAGACGGTGAAGCAGCAGCTTAATGTATGACCGACGTTCACACTCCCGAACAACGCAGCCGCAACATGGCGAGCATCCGGGGCAAGAACACCAAACCGGAAAAAGTCGTCCGCTCCCTGCTGCATAAGCTCGGCTATCGCTACCGGCTTCACCGTCGCGATCTGCCCGGCAGGCCCGATCTGGTCTTCTCTTCACGCCGCAAGGTGATATTCGTGCATGGCTGTTTCTGGCACATGCACGACTGCCGATGGGGCAGGGTGACTCCAGCTACCAACGGCGATTTCTGGCGAAACAAGCGGCAGGGAAACTGCGAGCGTGACGACACCGCCGTGAAGGCACTTGCAGCGGCAGGGTGGGAGGCGCTTATCGTGTGGGAGTGCGAGACAAGAAACACGGCGCCGCTGCAGGCACGGCTGGAGTCATTTCTTTCACGGAGAGAAAACGCAGACGGGCCTGGACTCCCTGGCAGCTCGGCGCAATAATGAATTTACCGGAGGGCGCGCCAATGCCTCAGCAGGAAATGTTTTTCGAGCAGACGGCAGGCACTGCGATTGAGAAAGCAATCGACGCGGCAACTTTCGAGTGCCCGGATATTGAGTGCGGAGCTGTGTTCTCGTACAGGCGTGTATCGTGTGGTCATTTCGTTCTGCCGGATTTCTGCCCTGCGTGTGGCGGGTCTATAGAAGCCACCGAGGAAAACCAGGGAAACAGCTTAATCCTCATTGCGGTCGCCCGCGAGTGTTCTTCGGAGAATTTATCGGACTGGCGACAACTCCGAGGTCAGCATCTCCCGCATCTCCTCGCCTGACCGGGACTGACAGATAATAAGACATCGGAGGTGTGCGGAAATGCCTCAGCAGGAACTGTTTTTCGAACAGACCGCAGGTGATCGCCGGATTGAAGTGCTCAAAACTTACGATCAGAAATTCGCGCGCGAGGCTTTCGCCGATATGGGCGAAGCTGCGCAGGCGCATCTCTGGACTGCACTGAAGATAGAGGAAAGCTGCGAGGCTGCGGATATTCCGGGCCGGGGCGATCCTGGCCGCGAAGATTTTCTCTGGCAGGAACTGCTTGAGGCGTCCCGCGAGGAAGGCAATATCAGCTCATTTTTTGTCGTTACCGAAACTCAGGCCGGCCGCTCCGCGCGCCTGTATGTCTCGCCCGACTGGCCAAGCGCACAGGCATTTGCAGGAAGCCTTATCGCCGCAGCGTAACGGGAAAGTTATGGCAGACAAAATCTCTCCGAAACAGCGCTCGGCGGTCATGGGAAGTATCCGTTCAAAACATGCCCGTCCCGAATTGTTCGTCCGGAAGACTGTTTTTACTCTCGGTTACCGTTGGAGGGTAATGACAATCTGGGAGTGCCAGCTCAAAGACATTGCCCCTTTAGAGCGAAAGCTCAGAAGGTTCCTTGATGAAGAGCGTTGAGCCAATAGGTCACGCGACTTTGCAGTTCGAAGAATCCGCTTTCCATAAGTTGGGACACATCTAAGTTATCGCATAGAAGTCATGGCCTTCGAGTCTAAGGCAATAAGCGAATACCTGATTTATGCCATTTACCGATTTTATGCCGTGTGAGTAATCCGGGTTGTAGGCTCGCGGTTGTGTATAAAATACCGGACTCTCTTTTAGAGTTGCGTAGATGCACATTGCCAGGGACGTCGGCTTTGGACCGTAGGGCGCGAAAAGAACGCGCTTGTTTCCCTGCTCGCTCAGTGAGCATATGTGGTCGAAGGAGTCGGAGACATCCATCCCATTCACGTGTTTAATTTGCGTTGCGGCGCCGCGTAGATTCTGTTCGACGCTTCGTAGGAATTGGCGGGTCAATTGATACGACTCGGGCGCATTGGGGAATGGGAATAATAGCTTAACCTCCATTCTGGGGCTGCCATGCTCTATCTGATCGGGTAACCCCATCGCGAGGTGCCCGACGTTCACGATCAACACCTCTGGCGTATCGGTGCTGCCCGTAAAAAGCGGCAGAGCCCGCCATTCTTGAAAGTCCTCAGCGAGGGGAGAGTGTGAGTATCGCACGGGCGTAGCGTAGGTCACGACCAAATTCTTAACGGCAGAACTCTGCAGCAGAAGTCGGCAAGCGGGGAAAAAGAATCGCTTGGGAAGGCAAGACATGTCAAGCATGATATTCCCCGAAGAGTTTGTAATCACGTCTTCAACAAGCTGGATAATCTCGCCCGATCTTGCAAAGAGAGGGTGTCTCCGAATATCCGCTACGTCGCCGCCATTGTTTAGGAATGTATCGCGGCGGTTCCTGAGGCGCTCATCCGTCAGGGGCTGAAATCTTGAAGGGGGGTCGATGATCTCGGCAAGATAGACCGACGATAAGTCCGCACCATTTCGAGCCGTCATCCAAGCCGCAAGACAGCGCTCCTCGGTCGAGAGACAACCCAGCAGGCTCCACTCTAATCTGGGGCAATGCGCAAGAACCCAATGCAACATGCCCCACGGTCGATAGACCCGGCTCATTTCTTCGTTTCATCTCCAAACGGTAATAACGATAATTGGTCGGAATTCCCACTACCCGCTTTGCGACCGCGCGGCGTGTGGGCGGGAGGTGTGACAATCTTCAATTCCGCCAACCAACCGCGGACCGTCCTAACATCCACATACATCGGTTCTTTGACGTGTGATTCTGGCAACCTGAAGTAGGGTGACAGAATAGGATTCAAGTACCACTTCGTTCTCTGCCGTCCATCCTTGTGCTTGGTAGTGTGGGGCGCGTCGTGCAGATCTCCGTAATCAACCGCGTCACCCAGGAACCGCATCACCTCGTCATCTTCTTCGAGCAAATCGTTAGGGATCGAGAATCCATTGTGGCCAGGATAGGACATCGATCTATCGTCCATGAGTGACGAGTAAAACAGCCTCCCTAAGAAATCTATGAACCGCCGCCGCTCCCCGCCGCCGGGCTGCTCCGAAATTTTCTGATACCAGTAAACACTTGCCGTAAATATGCCAAGTGCTTGAACCTTCGGCGGAATGCCATCCTTGATGGGATCGTGTCGCTTGCTGTCAGCGACTCCTACTTGAGACCGCATGAAGGCATCCCAAATATGCTGACAGACGCTCACGAAAACAAGTGTCCCCCCCATGCACAGCGCGACGATCGAATCAGCGCCCGACCAAACGGGCCTCTGCGCCGAGCGCGCCGCGAGCTGGAAAAGCGCTTGCCGAGTTCTCTCTTTCCGCCAGTACATGCGGTCCCAGGGGTAGTCCTTCGTGGGTGGAGGAGTAGTCTTGACTTTCTCCTCAGAGCCTTTTTGGCGTATCCAGGCTTCCGCCAATTTCGCTGAAAGCGGATCGCGGTGAAACAATTCCCTAAGAAAGAGCTTCCAGTTTTCAGGCCATTCCGCCTCGATCTTGAGTGCGCGGTCCGGTTCCGTCGTACCGACGTACTCCTTGGCGACATCGGCGGGCTTGGGAGCGGCGCCCATGATCCGGCGCAACGGTCGTTTCCCTGACGGAGAACATTCGGCATGTTCTAACCTTCTGCGAAATATGTCTTCGGCAAATTTTGGGAACAGCCAGGTGCTGGGGTCTTCCTTGCGCCTGAGCAATTCGTCCATGTCAATGACTCTGTAATCCCTTAGGATTTCGAGTGACGTAGTCGTGCCATAGACGTTCAGATCGTCCCGCCACGCATAGCGGCGAGTGCCTATGCGGTAAGATAGCCGCGGATCCCGCGTCCCAAGTGCCTTGTTTAGGATGCGTCGGTATTCGATTCCTAATGTTGGTCGTAAATCATCACTTCGCGACAAAACTTCATGCTGATCGATCCTCACGAAGAGAGGTACGTCAGCCTCCAACGCACCTGTTCGCCACAAGCATTCAACCGTTCGACTAATCGGCTCGCCAATACTCGTCTTGCTATCGATCAGATTCTGGGGAAGCTGCTTCAAATTTGCGACGTGAAACGCCCTGTATGTTGCGAGCCTGCTGTCCAAGAGGTCCGTCAGTTCGGCGAGTGTGCGGGCCTTCTCCAAGTAACCAAACCAGCATTCCTGCTGGGCGACAAGTTTGGCAAACTCGTCATTGTTGCCGGTTCTCACGTAAGGAAAACTTGCGGCATTCGTTTGCATTGTCAATAGGGAACGAACAATATCCCTAACGATCCAGTAATTGACGAAGTCGGCAAAGAACAAAGGAAAGAGGCGCTCATCCTCCTGCCGATCATTTGTTAGTGGTCGTTGACCAATATCGAGCACACCGCTGCGGGTGAGATTTATTCCAGCGCTGATGAAACGAGAAAACTTCTCGGGTACGGGAAATGGCTTTCCTGCCCGACGGTAGGCGCACCGAATCTCCGGTGTGAAAAGATTCAGCAGCATGCTCTTGCCGCTTCCCTGAGTCCCTTTGAGCACCACGTTTCCAGGCTGAAAGAGCAATAGAGCATGTGGTATCAGCAAATCGCTGAAAAGCTGGACGAATTCCTCCGGCCTCGCGGTCTCGGTCACGTAGAGTTCATGGAAGGGATTAATGAGTTGATCCATCATCAAATCCTTGAGGACCTCGGGAATAAAGGAGTCCACGTCGGAGACCAATGCTGTATTACCGGGATTGTGTTGTCGGGTGCGTTGTTGTAGGTCACAATCAGGGCGCCAGTTTTCCGCCACCCGAACGGACCATACGGCTGTATCGCATCATGGGCAGGAACTCCCCCTGAAACCAAGGAATATGTTCGCTGAACGAGGTCGCGCACATTCCCGAAAAAGGCCGGTTCGTTCGGATCGGGAACCTCGGCCACGAAGGAGTGCTTGGGTAGCTCAAGGACTGGATCGAAGGTGACGTGACCAAGGCGGTTTGCGATGTCACGGCCAACGATGACCCCTAGTGGGCACACAACCAGCGGAATTATCAGCACCTTGATTGTAGTGGGCAAGTCGGAGAGGAGATACTCCAGATCACTCATTTGACTGCCGGACCCTACAAGGTCTTCGATTAACACAACTCTGCGAAAGCCCTCGTCAGCCATGTGCTGCTGGAGCATTGATGAGTCCCCGTTGGCCAACCTTGCCACGGCGCGCCACTCAAGCCTATATTCGACGCCGCCGAGGTTGTTTGCATGATAGAAATCGGAGATGTGGGCACTGTCAGTGATTGGACAAAACCATGTTTCTTTAATGGCCGCCTCAAGTTTCGTATCGCAACTGGGATCTGTGAATGTCAACCCAATCTCATCCACGAGCCATCGATGCACAGGTCCTAGAAATGCGGCCCGCTGCAATGCGATGAACTCCTCCCTACCAAGGAAAAATATGTAAGGAATCAGGCGGAATAGGAGTTTCTGGTCATCTTCGGAGAGCCCGCCATTGTCAAGCCACTTGATGAATCGTGTTCGGAAATCGGGCTCCGGGCCTATCGTTGGCACGTACTGCTCGAACCGTTGCGCGATGAGGTATTCGATCTCTGCGTGAATCGCGTTGTAGTCGAGGTCTCCCAGCTCCTGGGACGCCCACCGCTGCACTTTTTCGGCAATTACGTTCTGCATGGCCCCGCCTTAATCGCGTAATGCAAAGCGAACGAACTCAGCAATCGCCCTGCCCATGGGTGGCGGCACCGCGTTCCCGATCATACGAAACTGTGCCTTCGTTGACCCAGAGAAGATGTATGAATCGGGAAATCCCTGGATTCGCGCCGCCTCCCTAGCGCTGAATCCACGCGGCTGGCTTGGGTGTAGGAAATATCGAGGGTCACCGAATCGCGTATCGACTGTATATGAGGGGCGATCCCATTCCAACCTGCGAAATTTTCCATTAAATGTGTGCATTAAGTCGAAAAGGCCTTCCCGCTCTCTGACGAACCCCTTCTTCTTGAGCGCCTGGAGCAGCGGAGCCACTGAAAAGCCAAGGTCGGCTTCCAATACATCTATCGGAACAGGGTCCGCATCGCCTGACGAGCGGACGCGTCTTCTCCGTCGAATCCGAATCAACGCTTCCAATACTTGCCGTTCGTGCGCATTCGTGCGGCCGAAAACCTCCGGAATGTCCCAGGTATGAACGGCCCGCGAACCCTGACGTACATTGCAAAGCTTTTGGCCCGGTCTAAGACGACGAGCTATTTTCGCGAGCCTACTGTCTGGCTCAAGCTCCACGGGGTCATGGTTGGGAACCCCTTCAAGGTTGGCCAGCACATCGCGAAGCACGCCACCATTCAACTTCCCATTCAATTCGGGCAAATTCTTTCCGGTCCGCCAGGCAATCACAAGGCACCGCTTCCGCAACTGCGGAACCCCATGGTCTGTCCCCACACAGATGAGTTCGCGCGTCGCGTACCCAGCGCCCTTCATGATCCTCAATACTTTCTGCCAATATGCCTTGTGGGCGCCGGAATTCGACCCTGCCACGTTTTCAGCTATGAAAACCTTTGGGCGGATTGCGGCAGCTATTGTCGCTGCGAGAGGGAGCAGCCGATTTCGGGGATCATTCATCTGGCGGCCCCCTGCGAGTGAGAAACCCTGGCAGGGGGGGCCGGCCACCAGGACATCAACTTCTGTGAAACAATCCATTGGCAGTCCGTTTTGCAAATCCCACACGATCGCGGGCGAATGCAAGTTCCGCCGATGATTTTCTACCGCAACTGGATCAACGTCAAAAGCGCCGACACAGCGAAATCCGGACTGGGTGAATCCCAAATCGAATCCGCCACAACCGGAGAACAGGCTTCCGAAACTGAATGAAGCAGATCTGGCTCGAACCATTTTCGATTGTTCCCAAGCGGTCGCGTCACAGGGTTGTCCATCTATAACCCGTTAATTCTATTGACGTTTTCGTCGGATGTCAAAGTAGTTTTGATATTTGTCCGACTGGGAGGTCAAAGAGCGCTGTATTGACGAGCGATGTGTAGGCAGCCAAGTGCTAAGCTGCTCGTTTGAGATCGCCCCCTGAAGCCAGTCTTGGATTTCCTTTTCGGACGAACCGCCGTTCTGCGAAATAGATCGACGTTTACCCATTCTGAAGGCTCCGATGCGAGTCTTCTCCGCTGCCTGCTGATCACATCATTCCGACTGGACAACGGGCTCACCATCCTTCAACTGAACTGCGAAGCAGGCCGTTTGCCCGGCGATGCCCTTCGGGCAGAGCGCAGCGTGCGTTTCTTCGGAATCGATGTTGATGAAAATCGTCAGGGGGTAGTGCAGCCGCTCGTGCATTTGTTCTAGGTTTGCAAAATCTCCGCGCGCTTCGTTTTCCGTGGATCGCAGCTTAAGCTCAATCGCAACAAAATTTCCTTCTTCTCTTTGCCGAGCCAGCCCTCGCTCGAACGGAATATGGATGACGATATCCGGCCGAATGTTTATTCCATGCGCAGGCATCGTCTTTTGATATTCCTGTTCCACAATCGGATCTCCGGGGAATTCGGCATCTTTCAGTCTGTTTACTAACTGAACGAGCAGCTCTCCCTGAAAACCACGCTCAGTCTCATAGAAGCGCGGCTCTCGAATGCTCTCCAAGGCACTTCGCATGAGGTCTAGAAATGACTCTTGCTTCAACACTGGCATTCTCTTTAGCTCCCAAGCCTCCCCTGCCTAATAAGCGCAGATTCCATTTCACTTGTTCCTGTTGGCAAACGGACGCGCGCCACCATGTGTTGCTTTGAATTGAACAATGGCTTCGGTTTCAGCCAAATCAGCTTCGGCTGCAGAGCAGGTGCGCCAACAGACCAGCAAATTGGCGCTATCCTCCAGATGCCACAGAAGGCGTCCGCCACGGTGGCCTATGTTTTTCCCGCAGCCGAAATCAAAATATTGCCGCAGGCGGCCTCTGAGGCCTTTTCGCGCCCGCGTCATTCCGACATACACGATGTGCGCCCCCTCGATCCAACTCTTCGGTACTACCTCGGGCGAGTAACTGGGATCTTTGCGCTTGAACCAGCCTCCCGTGCTCTTGACGAGGAAACGCGGCGTAATTTCAGATGCGCGGATGACGAGATATGTGCCTGGAGTATCGGGGATGCCGACATAGCGAGTCCGACGAAGCTCGTCTATCGTGACCGGCTCCGAGAAACCCTCTAGGCATATCCCATCGATTTCTGGCATCATCTCGACCCTTCAAATCGGCACTTTGTGCGACGCTGAATCCCTGACACTCCGCCGCCTTTTATCGTAAATCTGCGTCGTCGTGATGTGCTTGTGATCGAGCAAATCCTGTACGGACTCGATAGGCTCCCTGGCATCGAGCAGCAGTGTCGCGGTCGTCGCGCGCAGCGAGTGCGGCGAATAAATGCATTCCTGAATCTTTTCCCCCGAAGGAAGCTCTTTTTCTCGTAATGCGCCGGGCAGGCGTTCCAGATACCCCGTCAAAACGCTGTACATCGCCCGTTGTGTTATCCGCCGAGCCGCAAGCTCGTCGCTGCGAGGAGCACGGCGGGGGCGGAAGAGGGGACCGCTCTCGATTTCGGCGGCTTTGATGTACTCGGCAATCGCGTCGGCTGCCGCAAAATGTATACCCTTCGTCTTGGTCCGGTTGCCTTTAATATGGAACCGCAGCGTCGCCTCATCACCATCCTGGTGGAAATCGGAGACGTTCAGCGCGCAGCCGGTCTCGATGCGCGCCCCGGTATAGAGGTAGAACTTCAGAATCGCTCGATCCCGCAGCTCAATCAATGATTCGCCGGTGACCATCGCCATCAGTTGTCGGGCACGTGTTTCGGAAAGGGCACGGGTTTCCTCGACAGGATCGGAGGCCTCGCGTGCTATGAACTGCGCATGGGCCGGATTCGGGACCGTAATCGGGAGTCTTAACTCCGCCGCAGCTCCGCTCAGGAATTTGTAGAAGGAGGAAAGGGAGGATATCCGCCTGTTTATCGTCTTTGGCGCCCCGCCGTGATTCCCCATGTGATCCTTGAATGCCTGGACATCGAGGATCGAGACGCGGAGCAGCTCGGCGGCATCACGCGGCCAGACGAGCCCGCGGAATGCGACAAAAGCCATCACATCGCCGCGATAAGCCCGGCGTGTGTGATCGGATTTGCGACGATTGACCCAGGCTTCGAAGATCGCCGCGACCGAATGGAAGAAGTTTTCGACGCGTTCTTTGATCTCAGGAGTGAACGCTCCGGCGATCACCGGCGGCAATGCCGGCAAGTTTTCCTGATTGTTTATCGGGACCGGATCGGTCAGTCAGATTCCCAAAGTTGGTTGCGCCTCACTTCCGATAACAGAATTTATCGGAAGTGACAATTAGAAAGAGCGGGGTTAGGAATCCTACGCATCTCGCAGCGCTATACTGGCGCCGCGAGGTTCGTGACTTGTCTAAACAGCTAAAACACAATCCGCTGCTAGCAGAAAAGCTCCTTGCATGGATCGAGTCAGAGATCCAGAAGAACGAACAGTCAATAGCCTTTGAGAATCGTTCCGGCCATCCCAGTCAAGATTTTATAAATGAATGCGAAGGTCGGCTTTGGGCGTACACGCTCGTCAAGCAGTATGTCGAAAGCGGCTGTGCGAACGAGGAAGGAGCCGTTTGTGGTGCGTGCGGTGGCACAAAGCTTTACATTGCCACTGGCCTGCTTGTCTGCGATCAGTGCTACTCGTTCCGTGGCTCGGAGTGCTCCATGGTGCCGGCATCTTCTGACGAAGGCAAAAGGGCGATTCAGCATAGAAAAATGCGGCTGAGGGCAGGTACGCCGGAGGAAGAATTGTGAGCATCGCGGCATTGCGGCTATGCAGGGCATACCCTCTCTTAGGGTCGTAATCTGGGGACCGAATTCGTTGACATTCGCAAACGAACGCACATCCGCGCATCGATGTGATTTCCGGTAGGCCGCACGGTGAGGCTTCGACAGAGTTGGTCACCGAAATGTTTAGGTAGTCTCTTCAGCTGGCGATAACGTCCTTGGATGCGGCACCTGCCGCCAACGCACGAATCGCTGACGGCAGTGCAATAGTTCCGTGACTGGCGAGCGATACCGCAGCCACCGCACAAGAAATCCCGAATCGGAGGATCTTGCCAAAAATCAACCTGCTAGATTTTGCTACCTGTTCCTTCATCTCAATGAGCCGACGCTCTGCGAGAGCGGCTCGCTCTCTTTCCAAAGCACACTCTCTGTCTTTGACCTGTATCAACTTAACGATCCAGACGGACTGCGCCGCAATGAAAGCGGATTGAAAGCCGATGATTGCGACCAACGTGATGACTATGCCGATCATATTGCCCCCTTGGTATTGGATGCCTTCAAGGGTGCGCAGAGTCGACATATTCCAAGAAGGAATGGAGCCGAATTTCTTAAGTCTCTTAAAGAAAAGACCTTGTCAGTCGAGGCCGTCAGGCGTCACAGTATAAGCAAACCGGTAACAGGCCTTGGGGTTCGATGATTAAGCGAGACGAAATCGAGGCGAAGGCCGCCGAATTTGGCCTCCATCCTTCCAATATCGAACGTGATTACGTTTTTGGCTGGCTTTTGACCGGCATGTACAGCCAAAGTGCATTGAAGGACGCCCTGATTCTCAAAGGTGGCAACTGCTTCCGCAAAGCCTACTTTCCCCATACACGCTTTTCCAACGATCTGGATTTTTCCAGCACCGTCGCGATCCACGAAGAACGGTTCGTTGGCGAGTTGAATCGCATCTGCGGCTTCGTTAGTGACCAAACTGGCGTGATCTTTGAAACCGAGCGAAATTGGGTCCGTGAGAAGGCTAATTCCGACAAAGAACGCCGCATATTTGAGGGGCGGCTATATTTCAAAGACTTCTACGGGAATCCGCACACGACCACCCTCAAGGTGCACCTGGATGTGACTGAATATGATCGCGTCTTTTTGCCCGTTCAGGATCGATTCCTTATCCACCCATATTCCGACGGGACCCAATGCAATGTGCCGATCAAATGCCACAAGCTGGAGGAGCTGCTCGCATCGAAGTTGAAATGTCTCCTGCAGCGCCGCCACTCGTTCGATTTGTATGACTACGTCTATAGCGTGTTCATTAACCGTGACATCGAGGTCAACCGCGCCGAGGTGCTCAGCACATTTTTGAGAAAGACGATTTTTCAGCCGAGCCCCGGCGTTGCAAAGGGTCTTTTGCTTGATTTGCCGCTGGAGGCCTTCCGGGCAATCTGGCGCAAATACATCGTGTGTCCGGCGCAGAGCCTTTTCGATTTCGATACGGCTTTGGGCCGTTTCAAGGAAAACGTTGAGGCGCTCTTCGCCGGTCTGCAAATCGACCGCTACGGCCAGATCGCATTCTTTCCTTCTCGATTCCGTAACACCATCATGGAAGCCGCCAGTGATCTGCGAATGCTGGATATGACGTATGACGGACAGCGCCGCCTAGTCGAACCATATTCTCTGGTATTTAAGCGCCGGCGGGATGGGTTCGGGCAAGAGTATTTCTATGCCGTCGACACAACAGGCGGGCGCTCTACCGGTCCGGGCCTCAAAACCTTCCTCCATTCCAAGATTCAGGCGCTTTCGATCGCGGAACAATCCTTTGAACCGCGCTTGCCCGTTGAGTTGGGCAAGGCGGGTGAGTTTGCAGGCAAGACGTACTTCGGAGGCGGGGTATTTCACAGCGGAACGGTTCGTTTCAGCCGACCCAATTCCCGGCCAATCCACCTGGTGGAATGTTCCTACTGTGGCAAACGCTTTCCTCGCAAGCGTTACAGTACCCGGCTACGCCCGCATAAAGATCAGCATGGAAACAGGTGCTATGGGCGTTCGGGTTACATTGCCTATTGACGCCGGCCGTCCCGCACATTCCTAACTCGCTAATGTATTTTATCGAGTTAGCCGTCAAGCCAACAATGACTTGACTTAGTCCGTAACTTGAGTAATATACGGAGATTATCCACTGCCTTCAGAGATGTCCGTGATCGAAGTACCCGCGAGCGAGTTCGCCAAGCATTTTGGCCGATACAAAGATATCGCCCAGCGGGAGCCGGTTGCCATCACCAGCCACGGGCGGACGACCGGCTATTTCATGGCCGAACATGAATATGTCGAATATCAGCGCCTGAAAGCGCTGAGCCGCCGAGTCTATCACGTGAGTGAATTGTCCGGCGAGACCGTCGCGGCGCTCCGTTCCGCCCGCATGAACCCGGCACACGATCATCTCAATTCTCTTCTCGAAAACTAACACCAGCACGGGATCGTCATGGCGCTACCAGAACCGGAATGCGGCCTGGTGATTTCGTATTCCTATTTATGGAGGCAAGAACACGCGGCGGGTCAGACCGAGGGCGTGAAAGCTCGTCCCAGCGCCATTGTGCTTGCGGTGAGCAAAGGGGATGCGAAAACGGTCACGGTCGCCCCGATCACGCATACACAGCCCAGCGATCCGTCGCTCGCGATCGAGATCCCCGCCAAAGTCAAGCAACACCTGGGCCTGGACGCGGAGCGTTCCTGGATCGTTCTCGACGAGTTCAACGAGTTTGCGTGGCCGGGCTTCGATTTGTGCAGCGTTCCCGGCAAGCCGTCGCGGTACGATTACGGGTTCCTGCCGCCTGCCCTCTTCGCCAAAATCATCACCCGCGTGCTGGAGCTGCGCCGGTCCGGCCGGGCGGTCGCATCCTCGCGCGACGACTGAGGAACTGCTCACATCTGTCCCGCCGCCAATGGACGCAGAACCGCCGGTGTCGTATATTGCGGCGGTTCCGTGCGTAGCTTAACGTTGGCTTCCGGCTGTCATCTTCAGTGGATTGCGGCACTAAGTTTTTACTGGATTTCGGCACTCAACAGAAACCGAGATAGCTCAATATTCTCGGGAGAGTGCCAAATTGTTCTGAAGAAAACGCGCCATTTTCCAATCAAAATGATAGCCTACGATCCGATGAAGCATACTAACTCGTTGTTTAAGCCGGTTAATCTGTCTTAGCCTGTCCGAACATTAGGGTGGCAGCACACCCCTAACATCGACCAAATGTAACATAAGATTCATACACCGCATCTTGGATTACTATAAAGTAAACATATAGTGCAGTAACTAATTTATAAGTTGTCTTGATGGAAGCGCATGCACGAGATTCCCTGAAGGGTGGGATAGTATTCGCCGCTATCGGTGTCATACTGGCGCTTACGGTCCCGCCTTTGCTTGCATCGGCGGCGGCCGCGATGGGCCTTGCGGCTTGGGTCCGCCTTGGTCTTCGGCGGGTTTGGAATGTTATATCCCCGTGTGAGGTCACTGTTAGACCCTGCGTCCGGGAAGCGGCAGCCTGAAGTGGCGAGTCAAATCGCCGCTGCAAG
>Ga0302325_10004951_pt1 | contig 30625 bp, 23 predicted proteins | sample Palsa_T0_2_FD_201948 | JGI IMG/M metagenome (GOLD analysis project Ga0302325, IMG submission 201948) | Peat permafrost microbial communities from Stordalen Mire near Abisko, Sweden - Palsa_T0_2 | ecosystem: Environmental > Terrestrial > Soil > Palsa > Peat permafrost | place: Sweden: Abisko... | reverse complement strand
TACTCCGACCAAGTGATCGAACACGTCCCGAGCGATCACGCCATGGCCGTCGAAATAGCGCGCGTCCTCAAACCCAGCGGCTGCGCCGTGGTGGGCTCGGTCCTGCGTCGACCCGGCGCTTGGTATATTTATAAAGTAGATGGTCAACGCAGGCTGGACCCAACCCATCTGCGGGAGTATGGCAGCGCCGATCTCTACGCCTCCGTTTTTCGATCGGCGGGGCTCCGGGTAACCGACGTGCATTCGATTCCCCTGACCTATCCGCTGTCGGATTTGGCAATGCGCCTCATGATTCGCCTCAAGATGTTGCGTGTGGACGGCGCGCCGAATCCCTATTCCGACCGCATCATGAAGGCGATCCGGTCCGTGCACGTACCGATTCCTCGCTATGCCACCATCTACGCGGTCGCCGAAAAAGCATAAGGAGTTATTCGTTCGTAGTCGCAGGTGCAAAGCAACACTTGCGCGTAGGTTCACGCCGTCGTTAAGGGCTGAAGCAGTCAAGCAGGGGTCCGCTAAGACGGTCCTTTGAACGCAGCGGAGCGAATGATGCGGGCTTCACCGACTCGACGTTACGACGATCCGATTGTTCCTCGTTCGGGAGGAATGCCCATGCTCGGTTCGAAGGCGATTTAACGGTGGTCAGCGGCAAGGTGTCGGTAGTAATGCCGGCCTACAACGAATCGCAGCACATCGTACGCAACGTTCGCGAGACGGTCGCGACATTGTTGCGACTGGGCTACGATTTCGAAGTAATCATCGTGGATGACGGATCGGCCGACGAGACGCACGTCGAAGCGACGAAAGTGTTCGCCGAATCTCCCGACCACGTCCGCGTCATCCGGTACGAGCGTAACGCGGGCAAGGGTAACGCCGTCCTGTGCGGCGCGAGCTACGCGACGGGGCACTACGTCGCCCTGCTCGACGCGGACATGGATCTGCACCCCGCGCAGTTGCCCGTGTTATTCGGCGTGATGAGTGCGACCGGAGCCGACGTCGTGATCGGTTCGAAACGCCACCCGCTTTCGCATATCAACTATCCGCTCCGGCGCAAGTTCGTCAGCGCCGTCTATTTCGGCATCATCCGCTTGTTGTTCGGTCTGCCGGTGCGCGACACGCAGACCGGCATCAAGATCTTCAGGCGCGAAGTCATCGAAAGCGTGTTCCCCCGCCTGCTCTCGAAGCGCTATGCCTTCGACATCGAGGTTCTAGCGAACGCCCACCGGCTCGGCTATCGAATCCGCGAAGCGCCGGTCACGCTGACGTTCACTCGGAAGTTCGGCCGGATCAGTCTTCGGGATACCTACTACGTACTTTGCGACACCTTGGCGATTTTTTATCGCATGCACGTGATCCACTATTACGATCGCGAACCGCAGGGCGAGTTGCGCGAGTTGCGGCGCGTTTCGGATGCGCGAGAGATCGTGCCATCCATCGAAACCCGCTAAGCGAGCGTAGTTCCTCCTGCCTCGTTTGCGGCGGGCTGGGCCTGGCCTTCGCGGCTAGCGTGCTGTACGCCGGAATCCCGGCGCTGCGCCATGATTGGAATTGGCCGCGCACGCGGCTCGATTTTTTCTCTGCGTTCACGCTTTCGACGAGCGGCTGGTTTCCGATCGGTTTCGGTTTTCCGCACCCGAACCCAAGCGGCTACCTTGCATCGCCCCTGATCGATGCGGCCGGCCTCGCGGTTGGTCCGTCTGCTGCGCTTTGGATCTATCTCGCGGTCGCCGGCGCGCTCTGCGCAGCCGCCGGCTGGGCGCTCGCGAGCGCGATCGCGGGCCGGGATCGAAAACTGCTCGCTACAGCCGCGGCCGTGGTCGCGACCTTCAACCCCTGGGTGTACAACCAGATCGTCGCTGGCCACACGTACATGATCGTGGCCTATGCTGCCGCCGGGTTGTTGTTGGCGCTGCTCGCAGCCCGCGAAGACGCAACCTCGATCCGCGCATCGCTGCTGGCCGTCTTGGCCTACGTGCAGTTGCAAATTTTTCTCGTCCTAGCTTGCGTGCTCGCGGTGATCGCACTGCAGCGCCGGCGCTGGCTTGCGGTCGCGACGGTAGTCGTCGTCGCGCTTCCTACTGCGATCGGCATCGCCGGCGAGTTCGGAGGGCTCGCGCGCACACCGATCACGCTGCCCTGGGAAGAGAATCAGTCGGTTCAACCGCTGCAAGCGCTCGTGCTGGGCGGCTACTTTGCGGATTACGCTAGCCAGTTCGACGGCTTCGGTCAACTGCCGCTGGCTGTGCTCGCCGCGCTAGCGGTCGCCGGCGCGATCGTGGGCCGCCGTTCGCCGCGCGTTCTGGGCGTGCTGGCAGCCACGCTCACGACGATCGTCGCCGCAAGCGGAGCGAACGGACCGCTAGCGTTTGGGTTCTCGAAACTCGTGCTGAGCACGCCGCTCGTGGGGCTGTATCGAGAACTCTACGACCTGCTCGGCTTTGCGGCGCTCGGATTTCTGGCGTTGGCGCTCGTCGGTGCAAATCGCAGCCGCATTCTCCGCTTCGCCTTGATCGGCATCGCCGCGTGCCTGCCGGTGCTGTGGTTTTCGATTCCGCCGGCGCGCCACTTCGTCGACGCGCGAGCGATCCCGCCGATCGCGCTCTTGGGGCCGGCGGGCGAACGTTTTGCGCTCGAGCCGGCTTTCCAGCCGTTGAGCTTCGAGGGTCGCGGCAGCGGTGCCGATCCGGATGCGGGGCTGCGGGCGTACGGGCGCTCCTCACTCAACGAATACGTGCCGTCATATCCGGTCGATGCGGCCCTGGCAAGCTACGAACGCTACGGGGACGTGTCCGTTCTCGCCGCGCTCGGCGTTCGTGAAATCGTCGACCGGCCAGGGTTCGAGACCGACTCTTCCTCACTGCGAGCGCAACTCGGTTCGCGCGCCGTCCCCGCGCCGCGAAGCGCCTCGCGCATCCTTTCTACGGACGTCACTCCGCTGGTCGGCGTCGAGCCGCTGCCGCGCTGGCCGGCCCTCCTGCCGCAGGTCGGCGCGGGCCGCGTGTTCTTCGCCGACAGCACTGTGGCGCCGGCGATTCGGCTGCCGATGGCGTCGAACGCGGCGATCGATCCGGCCGTGGGTTGGGTCGACCTGCGCCTCCAAACGATCGCGCACCCGCGCGCCGCGTTTGCGCTCGGGGGCACGTACACGCAAGCCCGCAACCAACAGCTGCCGGTCGAGCCCGGCGAGCAATTCGTCCTGGCCGCGGTCGACGGACGGATCGCAACCGCGGACGGCCGCACGGTCGCGCGGGGCGCCGATGCGCCGCTGCGCTGGCTGCGATTGCCTGCCGGCACGGCGGCGCTCGCGTGCGACGGCGCATGCGGGGTGGCCGCGTTCGCCGAGCGGCTTCCGGAACGCACGGCGCAGACCCCGGTGCGCGAAATACCGCTTGCCGCGAACTTCATCGCGCCTTGGCTCGCCGTTGTCGACGTCCCCGCGGCCGGCGACTCGCTCCTGCGGCTCAACGCGCGCTTTGATGACGCCTGGCAGGCGTTTGCGGGAATGTCGCGGCTACACCACGTGCGCGTCGATGCGACCTCGAACGGCTGGGTGCTCGGGACGCGTAGCGGAACGGCGCGCGTGCTGATCGTCGACGTCGTCGCGCTCTTCCAGGCGTTGGCGGAGGTCTGTGGAGCGTTGTGGACGATCGGCTTGATCGCCGCCGCCGGCGGCTTCTTCGATCGCTTCGTCGATCGCGTGGTCGTTCTGCGCTCGTAGGTCCGTCAAGAACCGATCGGCGCGTTCGATCCGCTCGGGCTCGGGCGGCCGTCGGGCAAGCGACGCGAGGCCCGTCACGAGCGACTCGAGCGAGCCGTCGTAGAGTTCGACGAAGGCGCCGCAGAGGGCATTGACGTCGTTGCCGTCATCGATCGAGATCAGGCGCACGCCGTTGCGGATGTACTCGAAGATCTTCGAGGGCAGCGCGTAACCCAAGCTGTTCGAAACGGCGACGTCGCAATCGCGCAGAATGTCGGCCAGCTCGTTGGGCGCGACCGCCGGAAGGAACTGGACGAAGTCTTCGATTTCCAAATCTCGCGCGTGCGCCCGAAAAGGCTCGTCGCTTCCGCTCGAGCCGAGCACGACGAAACGCAGGTCGATCCCTCGGGCGCGCACGCGAGCGACGGCTTCGAGCTGGGTCTCGATACCGCGGAAGCGCGGCTGCAAGGCGCCCGCGTACACGAGAATGCAGGCGCGCTCCCAGCCGGGCTGCCTTCTGAGTGCCGATGCGCCCGGCGTCCCGAGCTGCGCCGTGTTGTGGACGTTGTAGAAGCGACGGATCGTTCCGCGCCAGCCCCGGCCGCGCAGCAGTGCGTCGAGCCCCGGACTGACCGACCAGGTCGACTTGGCGAACCGGTCCAGGACGCGCTCCGAAAAACGCAAGTATGGCTGTACGATCGCGTTCAGGGAACTCTTGCCGTAGGCATTGCGCATGAACTCGACGGCGGGATCGAGGCAATCGTAGACGATCGGGCAGCGAGCGGCCGCAAGCCGTGCCGCGAGCGGCGCGTTGATGAGCGACCCCGCTTGGGTCAAGATCGCGAGCGCGGGCCGCGCCGATTTCACATATCCGATCGCGCGCAACGCGGCTCGCGACTGGGCGCCGAGATCGTAGCCCGGCTCGAGGGCCCCGTCGACCGGGACGATCGGCGGCGCGGACGCGACCCCGAAGGTTCGCACGTCGAAGCCGCGTGTTTCAAGATGATTGCGCAAATAGCTGAGGTGCCCGGTGAACCCGTCGCGTTTGCTGAGATCGTAGAGCGCGACGATCGCGATCGAGCGCTGCATGCTCAGCGCACCGCGGTCGTCGCCGGCCGATTCCGAATCACCGCGACGAACCAGGTCCCGAACGTCTTCGTATCGACCAGCTGCGGATCGAAGAAGAGGTCGAGCCGGCGTAAGCCGCCGGCTCGTGCCAGCCGCTGCATCGCGCGGCCCGAATCGCTGTCGGGCACCGGCAAGATCGCGCCGCGCACCCCGATCCTTGCGAACTCGCGCAGTGCGGCCCGTTTGTCGGGCGCGCTCAGCGCGGCCCGCACGACCCCTAAATCCAGCGCGTCGGCAATGTCGGCGCGGCGCAGCGAGCCGAGCGAGAACCAGGTCACGCCGTAGTTTTGGTAGCTCAGCACGACCGCTCCCGGCACGCTCCCCATCAGCACCCGCAGTGCGCGCACGTAGCCGTAGTACTCGCCGTCCATCACGGTGGCTCGCTGGGCGGCGAACCCGGGCGAGATTCCGGTCGCGAGCACCGGCGAGAACGGCAACGCGACGGCGAGGAAGGGCAGCACGACGGCAGCGCGTCCGAGCCAGTTTCGGCAGGCTAGGACGATCGCGAGCACCAGAGCGGCGTACAGCGCGATGTTTCGCAGCGCGATCGTCGACAGTGAGTTCCACTGGTTCCATGCCAGCGGCTGCAAGAACGCGATCGGAGTTCTGAAGATCGTCTCGAGTCCCGTCCAGGCAAACGGCGCGTCGAGCGCCGCGAACACAAGTGCCGCCGCCGCCGCGAGCCGCTCGTTGCCGCGGCTGAGGCGAGCAATGCCGGCGACCGCGCAAACGGCCAACAGCGGCAAGACGGGCAAGAGATGCCGGAAGTCGTCGAGCTTAAAGACGGTCAGCCACGCCAGCTCGAACAGGAAGATCGGCAATGCCACGTTGCGCAGCGCCGTGCGCTCGCGAATCGCGAGAACGATACCGGCGAGCGCACACAGGTTGACGAGCGGTCCGAAGCCCCACCACAGGACCAGCCCCGGACCAAAATCATCCGGCAAGCCGGGTTGAAAGACGTTCCGGTAGAGATCGCCGCCGCGCAGGGCGGCCAGCGCCCAGGACCAGTTCGCATTCAGGGCGTGCATCATGCTCGGGACGTACATCCCGATCGGACTTCCGGTCGCGCCGGTCAGGCGGGCGAGAAACAAGCCGCCCGGGATGCTCGCGACGATCAGGGCTGCAACGGCGGGGAGATCGAATCGCAGACGCGGGGTCTGGGCCGTGCCGGCGCTGCACACGGCGCCGAGCGACGTCGCGGCGATCGCGGCCCACAGCCACGGGCTCGCGACCGCCGCGAAGAAGGCCAATCGCCAAGCGGCCGCAACCATTGCGACGCAGACCAGTGCGATCACGGCGCGGGCCACGTTTGCCGGCAGAACCCGCGCGCTAGCCCATGTCAAGGCGATGAAGAAGACTTCGGCGAGGCCGGTCACCTTCGTGAGAACCGCCAGTGAAACGAGGGCTCCGAAGACCGCGGCGCGACGCCAAGAGACGCCGCGCTCGAAGATCTCGGCCGTTAGTGCGACCAGAACGAACGCGGACGGGAAATCCAGCAGGAGCGCCGTCGCTCCGAAGTAGCCGACGCATCCCGGCAGCGTCAGGGCGACCAAGAGGGTCACCAGTGCGAGGCGCGGCGAGAGGAAGTTGCGCGCTATGCGATAGGTCGCGGCCCCGATGCCCGCGACGAACACGACGGGAACCAGCCGGATCGCCGCATCGGCGAGCGCATAGCTCGTCCCGCTGAGCCGCAACGCAAATGCGTAGAATACCGGCAGCAGCGGGGCGACCGTATCCGGTGCGCCCGACACGAGCGTGACGTGCGAGCTGAAGATCGGAACGAAGTGATCGGCGAGAGCGATGTCGACCGCGGCAAAGAGGTAGTAATCGATCGCATCCCAATCGACGTTTGCGCGGACGAGTGCCATCGCGACGTAACCCGCCAGCGCCAGCGCGATGCCGGCGACGAGCGCCCGGTCGAACCAATCGCCGGAAATCCAGCGCCGTCCCCTTGTCGCCGAGAGGGCGAGCCGGCAGGCAATGGTCAGGCCGGCGATGCCGAGCGCGGTGCAGACGACGATCCAGGCGCGCAAGGGGAGGGCCCACAGCGGAGGAAACCAGGCGATCGCACTGACCAGGACGGAACTCCAAATCAGTGAGTCGGTTACCCATCCCGCAAGCGATTGCGGTTTTCTTATGATGTATGCGAGCGGCAGGCCCGGGAAAACAGCGAGGCAGGCGACGAACATCGCCGTCATGTCCGCCCCTTCAGCGGCTTCGGAGGCGAAGCCTCTCCCGCTCGTTAGCGTGGTCGTACCAACGAAGAACAGCGCGCCCTATCTGGAACGCTGTTTGGAGAGCATTCGCGCTCAGAGCTATTCGCGCGTCGAGATCGTCGTCGTCGACAATCACTCGACCGATGCGACCGTCGAGATCGCGCGACGCTATGCGGACGTCGTGGCTAGTTATGGTCCGGAACGCTGCGCGCAGATCAACGAGGGGGTACGGCGCTCGCACGGCGACTACGTCTATCGCGTCGACGGCGACTTCGTCCTCGATCGCACCGTGATCGAGACGGCGGTGGCCGCCTGCAGCGACGGCATCGAACTGGTCGCTATTCACAACGATTCTTCGCCCGACGTGAGTTTTTGGAGCCGCGTGCGGCGGCTCGAGCGCCAGATGTACCGCGACGACGATCTGGTCGTCGGCGTCCGCTTCTTTTCGCGCCACGCCTTCGACGACGTTGGGGGGTTCGACGAAACGCTCGTCGCCGGCGAGGACTTCGACATCCATAACCGTTTGCTGCGCAAGGGTTACGCGTTCCGGCGCATCGAGCCGGGCGAACTCCACTTGGGGGAACCCCGCACGCTTGGCGAGATCGCGCGCAAGAGTTTCTTCTACGGTCGCACGATGCGCCGCTTCCTGCGCACCAACGGGCGGCGCGGCCTCGCGCAGATCATGCCTTGGCGCGACGCGTTCGTGCGCAACCGCGGCCTCTTCTCGCAAAACGCCGCCGAGACCGCGGGCTTCGTGCTCGTGAAGCTCACGCAGTACGGCGCCGGGCTTGCGGGACTCCTGACGGCGTACATTCGGCCCGAGGATCGCTAGCTCGCCTGCTCGGTTGCCGGTCGACGATTCGGCGGATGCAAAGCCGCCGCGCTGCTGGACTGTGCGGCGGAACACTGCAATGTTTGTGAGACGGCAAAGGAACACCGTGGGCGAACCGCTGATATTACTAAGAATCCCCTGACACCACTTGGAACCCCCTGCTACAACTTAAAATCCCCCACCTGACACGTCTTGAAAGCGAGGTCCTGGAATGTTATTTCCGACACGCAAAGTTCTGCTCGTTTCGGGGGCTATGCTGGCGGGCATCGTCTCGCTCATGCCGGCACCGTCGGGCACCGCGGCAACCGTCGTCGCGCCGCGACCACAACAAACGATAATCGTCGGCACCGAAAGCGGAGCCGCCGTATTACAGGTTCTGAACCTGGGTACCGGCGGCGCGGTCATCGGTCAAGTCGGAGCGAGCGAGATCGGCGCCGCAACCGGAGCCGGTTTGTACGGCGTCTTCAACCCCCCCAGCGGCGTGGGCGAAGGCGTGCTTGGTTTCGCCAGCAACGGCACGGGGATCGTTGCCGAAACGTTCGGCGGGGCATATGCGGCGATCTACGCGCAGAACTACAGCTCTGCCGCAGAGCCCGCTATTCAAGGCGTTTCCAACGGCAACTCGATCGTTGGCACGTCTGCCGACTCGAATTCTATCGTCGGGATCACGAACGACCCGACGAATGGCGGCGTAACCGCTGCCGGCGTCCTCGGCGAGGACGGTACCTCAGCAACCTACATCAGCAATAACGTCGGCGTGTTGGGGACGACACTCAGCGGCGATTGGGGGGTCGAGGGAACCTCCTCCAACTCTGCGGAGGGCGGCGTAGGAGGTTTCGCAACCACCGGGTACGGCGTTGAAGGCAGCTCGAGCGGGAACTACGGCGTCTACGGCCTCTCGAGTTCAACCGATGCCGGGCATTTCGTCTCGACGGCGTCGGGCGATTCCGGCGTCGCCGGCATATCGACGAGCGGAAACGGTACCTACGGCCGGAGCACGACCGGGTTCGGACTTTCGGGAACCAATAACGATACGTCTACGCCGTCTCCGACCGCCCCGCCATACACGTTGGCAGGGGCGTATGCCCAGTCAAACGTGGGGACCGGCGTCTATGGAGTTAGCCTCGAGAATACCGGTACTGGTGTCGGCTACGATACCAACCGCTACGCCGGCGTGTTCGGATTCGGAAACGACGGTCCGGGCATCGAGGGCTATTCTTATAGCGACATCGGTGTCTACGCCAAGAACGACAACGTCAACTATCCCACGCTCTTCATCGAGAACGAGGACGGTACCGCTAGCAACGGCATCTCGTTCTATGCGTTCAACGACGTAACCGGAGACGTTACGATCGCCGACAGCAACGGAAATTTCTATACTTCCGGCAGCATCACGTCGGGGAGCGATACCTATCAAGCGAGGACGCGCAATCCAGGCACTGATGTGACGACGTATTCGGCACAGCATACCGAGGCGACGGTCGAAGACTTCGGCAGCGCGCAACTCGTTGACGGCGTCGCGTCGGTGCCGCTCGCGGAAGACTTCCGGCAGACCATCAACAGCGGCTTACCGTACATGGTGTTCCTCACTCCGTATGGCGAGAATCGCGGGCTCTACATCGCGTCACGCACACCGGCCGGCTTCGTCGTCAGAGAAAATCAGCCGGGGCGCTCGACTCTTTCGTTCGATTACCGCATCGTTGCCCGTCCCTTCGGTGCACTCCATGCGCGGCTTCCGCATTTGTCGAGCGTGCAAGCGGCGCGGCTCGGCCTTGCCCAGATCCGTAGCATGCCGCGCACGCGTCTGCTCGCAAGGGGCAACGGAGTGGCACCTGAGATTGAGCACGCTGCGAAGCCAGCGCTGCGCAGCCGAGGGTCCGCCCAGGCTCCGCAGCGTGGTCGCTTCGCCGTCAACCACATCCCGGCGGGTCCGCCACCCTCGGCGCGGGCGCTTTCTCAGCAGTTCCGCCTCCACTAGGACAAGGTAACTCGCACACGACACTCCGGGGGACGGGAAACCGTCTCCCGGAGCTTTTTCTGCCGGTGCCACAAGCTATGCTTCCACGAACGGCCCGTAGCCGAAGGGCGTCTTCGGAAAGACGCGCTGGAAGTGATACGCCTCTTCCGGCGTCTTGATCCGGAAGCCGGCGGACGCGACGAGATCGTTGCGCAGGAAGAAGGCGTTGACGCCGTTGCGGTCGGTGCCGAGCAATGAGTATCCGAGCCGTTCGGCCAGCGCAGCGAGCGAACTGAGGCTCGCTCCCTGGTAGGTCGTTCCGTCCCAGCGGTGCTCGGCGTTGTAGCTCATGATCCAGCGGACGGGGGGCGGATAGGTCGGGTTGTACTCGATGACGACCAGCGACGCTCGGTAGATCGCGAGTGCTTCCCAGACCCAGTAGTCGTTCCCATCGATGTCGATCGATAGCAGGTCGAGATCTTGCGGCACGCCGCTTGCCTGGAAGAGGCCGGCGATGTTGTCGCGGTCGACGAACGCTTGCACGGTGTGTACGGGCAGCAGGCGGTAGTTGCGCGCGAGCCGCTGCGCCGTCTGGGGGTCGGCCTCGATCATGAAGCCGCTCCACCCCCTGCGCCGCGCGAGGTTGGCTGCGTTGCACTCCATACCGTCCTGCGCGCCGAACTCCGCGAAGTAGTGCCGAGTAGGTGGTACGCGCGCGAAAATCTCCGCGATGATGCCGTCTTCGCCGTTTTGCGAGTAGACTCGCCGATCGTAGGAATTGATGTCGTCCGCCGGGCCCTTGCGAAGGCGCCGAGCTAGCGCCGACCAAACGTGCGCTAGGCCCTTCGGTATGCGGCGCGCGAACCGTTGCACGCGCGAGACGTTGAAGTGCATGGGACGTGTGCTCGTCGCCCCCATTACCGATACCTGCTGGCAGTGCCGCTCGACTGCTTACGCGTTTTTCGAGCATGTGGTGCGCACGCTATCGATGGCGTATACTCGTGCCACAACCCGGTCCGTCTTTTTTTGAAAGCGAGGTCATGGAGGGGCATTTCCGACACGCAAAGCACTATTGTTGACCGGAGCGATGCTCGCGAGCGTCGTCTCGTTCATGCCCGCGCCATCGACGACCGCGGCGCCTTCGAGGCCGCGTCCGCAACAGACACAAATTTCCGGATTTGAAGCCTCCAGCGCCCTCTTGCAGGTTCTCAACTCGAATTCAACCGGTGGCGCGATTATCGGACAAGTCGGATCGAGTCAGATCGCCGCCGCCGGCGGCGCCGGGTTGTACGGCGTCTTCAACCCGCCCAGCGGATCCGGTGAAGGCGTGCTCGGCTTCGCCCAAAACGGCTCGGGCGTCGTGGCGGAAAGCTTCGGTAGCGGCCCCTACGCGGCGGTCTACGCGCAAAACTTTACGTCTTTAGCGGAACCCGCCGTGCAAGCGGTCTCCAACGGCAACTCGATGGTCGGCACCTCGGCCGATACGAACTCGGTCGTCGGGATCACCGACGTCGATTCGTCGTCGTCCTTGGTGACGGCGGCCGGCATGTTGGGCGAGGACAGCAGCGGCACGTACGGGGTCAACGATGGCGTCCTTGGGGTGACGACAACCGGTCTATACGGAGTCGAAGGCCAGGGCGGATATGCCGGCGTGTCGGGCTCCGCGCCGACGGGGATCGGCGTCGTCGGTACCACGCAAGCGAACGTTCCCGTCGCCGGCTCGTACGGTGTCGAAGGCGTCTCGACCACGCAGTACGGCGTGTACGGCATCAACCTCTCGACGGCGGCGCCCGTGGCGACAGATCCGCCCTCCGAGTACTCCGCGGTCGTCGGTCAGTCTTCGGCGGGAACCGGCGTTTTCGGACAGAGCTTCCAAGCCGGTACGCCTACGCCGGTCGGTTACGGCACGACCGAACCCACGACCGACCGCAACGTCGGCGTCTACGGATAATCGAACAGCGGCGCCGGCGTGGAGGGTAATTCACCGATCGATATCGGTGTGTACGCCAAGAATGACAGTGCGACTTTTCCTGCACTCTTCGTCGAGAGCGAAGGCGGTACCGACGCCATGCCCAGCGAGGCCTTCGCGACCTACGGCGATATTACCGGAGGCCAAGTGATCGCCTACAGCTCCGGAGATTTCTTTGCCTCCGGCAGCATCACGTCCGGCACCGAGGGCATGCTTTCGCGCACGCGCAATCCGAATACCGATCTGACGACGTATGCTGCGCAACATACCGAGGACACGGTCGAGGATTTCGGCAGCGCGCAGCTGATCGATGGCAGCGCGACGGTACCGCTCGGGGCCGACTTCCGGCAGACGATCAATAACGCCCTACCCTACATGGTGTTCCTTACCCCGTACGGGGACAATCGCGGGCTCTACATCGCTTCACGCACGCCTGCCGGGTTCGTCGTCAGGGAGGCGCAGTCTGGGCGTTCGACGCTTGCGTTCGACTACCGCATCGTTGCCCGGCCTTACGGCACGCCGCATGCGCGGCTTCCGCATTTAGCGTCGTTGCATTCAAACGGCCTGAATCCGCCGCGTCGCGCCGCGTACGCGCATCAGCGCTTGGCGGCCTACGAGGCAGCCAGGCTGGCGCTGCCGGAACCCCGGAAAGCGGGGAAGTTGACGGCGCATCGTCGCTTCGCGGTCAACAACATCCCGGCCGGGCCGCCGCCCTCGGTGCGAGCACTCTCGCAGCAGTTCCGGCTGCACTAAGGTAGCGGCGCGGGTTACACTGCACGCTGGGGGACGGGAAACCGTCTCCCAGTTTCCGTTCTTACGCCGGCAGCAGCGGCGCCGCGCGATCCTTCGCGGAGATCACCGGCTCACCGGCCAGCGGCCACGCGATCCCCAGGGCCGGGTCGTTCCAGCGGATCGCGCCTTCGCGCGCAGGATCGTAAAGCGCGCCATGCTTGTACGAGAAGATGACGTTGTCCGTCAGCGCCAGAAACCCGTGTGCGAATCCCTTCGGAATGTAGAGCTGGCGGTGGTTGTCTTCGGACAGCTCGAAGCCTTCCCACTTGCCGTAGGCCGGCGAACCGGGCCGAACGTCCACGATGACGTCCCAAATCTTGCCCCGCAGCACTTGGACGAGCTTCGACATCGCCGGATCGTAGTGCAGGCCACGGATCACGTTTTTCGCCGAAAACGAGACGCTGTCTTGAACGAAGTGGTCGAGCAGGCCGGCCTCCTCGTAGCGCCGCCGGTTATACGTCTCCTTGAAGAAGCCGCGCTCGTCCAAGTACACGTCCGGGATGAAGATTCTCGCATCTTCGAAGCTGGTGGGCAACACTTCCACGACCGGGCTATCCCTTCTGCCAACCCGCCGCCGCAAGAGCAGTCGTTGCTGACGCCCGCGTTATCGCGCGGCAGAGCGCTCGCGCTTCGCCAACGTCCGCGCGCGCGCGCTCGACGTAGAGCTTGCGCCAGTAGGCTTTCCCGGTGACGCGCGCGATCAAGTCGGAAGCCTCGCGGGCGTCGATCAGGCCGCCGCGCGCCGACACCATGACCGTTGGGGCGTCAGCATCCGACCCGAGCGGCAAGCGGTGCATCAATTGTTCCTGCGCGTCGGCCCAGACCGCGTCGCCGAACCGTTCGCGCAGCGCGGAATAGCACGCTTCGAACGTGGACAGGTCCCGCTCGGCGTTGAACTCGATCACCAGGGCGTAGAGGGTCTTGCGCTCGCGCACCGCGCGCGCGACGGAACTGGGCGAAAACCGCAGGGCCTCGAAGACCCGAAAATCATCCCACTCCAGGAATTCCTCGATCGGATCGAGCGCGCGGGGGTCCGGCCAAACTTCGCGCAGCGCCGCTTGCAGGATGCGTTCGAACTGGCGCGTCGTGTGATGGAAGTAGACCGTGGAAAACATCATGTAGCGCGCGAGCACGAACGACTCGAGTGCAACGACGCCGCGTCCGTCGACGCCCAGGATCGTGCGCCCGCCGGACTCGAAGGCGCGCAACGACCCCATCAACTGATCGGCGTCGTAGCGACCGCTGACGACCCCGGTGAAATAGCTGTCACGCAAAAGGTAGTCCATCCGATCCGCGTCCAGGTTCGGTCCGCTGACCAGCTCGCGCAACACCGCAAACGGAGCCGGTGCGTCGCCTGCGATCAGCCCCAGGACCTCGCTCGGGTCGACGCCGATCCGTTCTAGCGCCGCCCGAATTTCCGGTAGAGCCAAAATCGCGCGGGTTCGCGCTTCGTGCGGTACGCCGAGCACCGCCTCGCATGCGTGGCTAAACGGACCGTGACCGATATCGTGCAAGAGCAAGCTGGCGCGCAGCAGGCGTCGCTGCGCCGCGAGGTCGGCCGCGCTGCCGAAGCGCTCGGGGTCGCGCCGATGCAGGAGATCGAGCGCCCGATCGCCGGCCGCGAGCGCTCCCAGCGCGTGCCCGAAGCGGGTGTGCTCGGCGGCTGGGAAAGCGAGGTACGCGAGGCCGAGCTGGCGCAACCGCCGCAAGCGCTGCACGGGCGCCGTGTTCAACAGCGCGATTTCCGCATCGTCGAGTTCGATGAAGTGATGGATCGGATCGAAAATCCGCTTCATTATGGGTCTGGGTTCGCGCCGGGGGGCGTCGCATCCGCGCGGACCGAAAGCGCTCTGGTGCTGATCGTCCTGAAATACGGCGGGAACGCCATGGCCGGCTCGGCTGCGGATCCGCTGCTCGACGACATCGCGGCACGAGTTGCCGCAGGGGACCAGGTCGTCCTCGTGCACGGTGGCGGACCGCAGATCGACGCCGAACTCGCCGAGCGGCAGATCCCGACCGTTCGGATCGAGGGTTTGCGCGTGACCGATGCCGCGACCCTCGCGGTGACGGAACGAGTGCTCTGCGGCAGCGTCAACAAAGCGCTCGTCCGTGCGCTCTTACAGCGCGGTACGCCCGCCGCCGGCGTCAGCGGGCAGGACGGCGCGCTGCTCGTTGCGCGGCCGGCAGCGGCGCGCGACGGAAGGTCGCTCGGGTTCGTCGGCGAGATCGTCGAGGTTCGGCCCGCGCTGCTGACTGGTCTGCTCGCCGCGGGGCTGGTTCCCGTCGTCGCCCCGCTCGCCGTTACGGCCGACGGAACGACGGCACTCAACGTTAACGCCGATACCGCCGCTGGGGCGATCGCGGGCGCTTTGCGCGCCGACGCCTACGTCGTCGTCACCAACGTCGCGCGCGTGCTGCGGGACCTTTCCGATCCGGCCAGCGGCATCGAGCGTCTCACCGTTTCGCAGGCCCGTGCATACTTGGCCGACGGAACCTTCGACGGCGGCATGCGCCCCAAGATGGAAAGTGCGCTCGACGCGCTGGCGCGCGGTGCGCGCGCGGCGCTGGTGGCCGGCCAAGGCCCGGGCGCGCTCGCCGGAGCGCTGGCGGGGAACGGAACGGCCATCGTCGACGGCTAAGCACGCTTGGGTGCGCGTTCTCGTGACCGGCGGCGGCGGTTATATCGGTGCGGTGCTGTGCCGCCGGCTTCTCGAAGCGGGGCACCGCCCCGTCGTGCTCGACCGTTTCTTTTGGGGACGCCGGCCGCTACGCGACTGCGATGTCGAGATCGTGCCCGGCGACGTCCGGGACTTCGAGCAGCGCACGTTCGCGGGCATCGACGCGGTCTGCCACCTGGCGGGCCTCTCGAACGATCCGACCGCCGAATACAATACCGAGGCGAACTGGCAAATGAACGCGCTCGGAACCGAGCGCGTCGTGAACGCCTGCAAGGCGCAGGGAATCGAGCGCTTCACCTTCGCCTCGAGCGCCTCGATCTACGACAGCGAAGCGTCGTCGCACGACCTGACGAGTTCGCCCGTGATGTGTGATGAAACGACGGAGGTCGCACCGCGTGGTGCCTACTCCATCTCGAAGAAGTACGCCGAGGACATCGTCCTGCGTGCCGCGGGTCCGGGCTTCGCCCCGGTCGTCTTCCGCCAAGGCACCGTTTACGGCTATAGCCCGCGGATGCGCTTCGATTTGGTCGTCAACACGTTCGTCAAGGACGCGATCGTACAGAAGCGGCTCTACCTTCACGGCGGCGGCTGGATGTGGCGACCGCTGGTCGACGTCGACGACGTCGCCGCCGTTCACGTCATGGCCCTGAGCGCGCCGCTCGAGAAAATCGGCGGCCAGATCTTCAACGTGCTGGAAGAGAACTACCAGATCCGGCAGCTCGCGATGCTCGTCGCGGGCTCCCTCTCGCTGATCGATCCGCCGATTCGCGTCGACTTGCGCGAGGCGCCGCTGCCCAAACTCGTGCGCAACTATCGCATGAGCAACGCCAAGCTGAGCAACGTGCTCGGCTTCACCCCGTCGCGGACGGTCCTCGAGTCGATCACCGACATGCTGCAGAAACTGCCGCTCGACCGGATCGACGAGTACGGCGACCCGCGCTACTACAACATTCGCTGGATGACCCTGCTCGAGGAGATGCACGCCGAGCAGCGCCGTTTCGCCTCGATCTATTAGAAGAAGCTTGGATGCGAACTGCATGAGCCGCCGTTTTCTTTGGTGCGTGGTCCCGCTGCTCGCCGCGTGTTCGGGCACGTCGCAGACGTTCGTTCCGGCCCGGCCGGTCGTGCAGGCCACGCCGACCGCGTTTCCCACCCAGGCCGGTGACGTCGACGATTGGACGATGTTCGCGCACGATAGCGGGCGCACCGGGTTCGAGGCACAAAACACGGGCATCACGCCCGCGAACGTCGGGCAGTTGACGCTGCGCTGGTCCTATCAATACGGAGAACCGGTGACGGCGAGCCCGATCGTCGCAAACGGAATGGTCTATCTCGCCGGGCTCGACGGTACCGTGCGCGCGCTCTCGACGGCGGACGGCTCCGTCGTCTGGCAGACGAGCCTCGGCAACGCGGTCCTGATGACGCCGACGCTCGATTCCGGCCTGCTCTTCGTCGGGACGCACAAGCCGCCCGGCGTGTTCGAGGCCCTCGACGCTGCGACCGGCGCCGTCGTGTGGACGGCCACGCTTCCTGGGGCGATTCGCGCCGAGCCGCTGGTGCTGAACGGCATCGTCTACATCGGCGACGCGTCGGGCGATCCGCCGGCTTGCAATCAGGGAGGGCTGCACGGCTTCAACGAGTTGACGGGCACGCCCGTGCTGACGTGGTACGACGATCCGAAACCGTCCGACGGCGGCGCCGTCTGGAGTCCGATCAGCAGCGACGGCGCGGGGCTGTATTTCGGCACCGGAAACACCTGCTCGCCCGGTATCACCTACGCGAATGCCGCGATAAAATTGTCGACGGCCGGCGACCTTGCATGGGGTCACAATTCGGCCAACCCGTTGAGCGACGACGACTTCGGCGGGGCGCTCACGATCCTCGGCGACGATGCAATCGGCATCGACAAGAACGGGGTTCTCTACGCTTTCGATCGCGTTACGGGCACGATCGTGTGGAGCGATCGACTCGGGCACCTCGACGGCTACGGGGGCCTCTCGAGCGCCGGCACCGACGGGCTGACGCTGGTCATCGGGGGCGGCTACATCAACGATCCCACCAAGACCGCCGGCAACCCCGGCGGCCTGCTCTACGGTGTCTCGGGCGACGGCAAGATCGTCTGGAAACTCCAGACCGACACGGCCGTGCCGGGCAACGCCGCCGTAATTCCCGGCGTCGCGTTCGTCGCCATGAACGGCGGCCTGGACGCGCTGTCGATCGCGACCGGGGCGACGCTGTGGTCGTACGATTACAGCGGCGCCGGAGCCTACGCCTCGCCAGCGGTCGTGCCGAGCGGCGTCTATGCGGCGGACGAATCGGGCCGGATCTACGCTTTCGGGCTCCCCTCGTCCGCAAGCGTCGCGCGACGCACGGCGAATGCACGGCGGCGGTGAAGCTCGACCAATCGATCATCCGGGAGATCCTAGCGCGCACGGACATCGGGACGCTCGTCGGCATGCGCGTCCAGTTGCGCAAGCGCGGCAACGATTTGGTCGGGCTCTGCCCGTTCCACGCCGAGAAGACGCCGTCGTTTCACGTCCACCCCGATCGCGGCTTTTTCAAGTGCTTCGGTTGCGGGCAGGGCGGCGATGCGATCAAGTTCGTGCAGCTGACCGAGAACGCGTCCTTCCCGGAAGCGGCGCGGATGCTGGCCGACCGGGCAGGCATCGTGCTCGAGGCCGAAACGCCGGAAGCGGCGCGCAATCGTGGCGAAAAAGAGCAGATCTATCACGCCAACGAGTTGGCGACGGCGTTCTTTCATCGGACGCTGCGCCTCGCGCCGGAGGGCGCGCTCGCGCGCAGTTATGCCGAGGGGCGGGGCCTCGACGCGGCCACGATCGACGCGTTCAAGCTCGGCTACGCCCCGCCGGAGTGGGAGGCCCTGGTGCGCGAGCTTTCGGCGAACGGGGTCGACTTGGCGATTGCAGCCAGCGCCGGACTCGTCAAGGCCGGCCAGCGCGGCTACTACGACTTCTACCGTGGCCGGCTGATGATTCCGACCTACGCCACGACGGGCGAGGTCGTCGCGTTTGGAGGCCGCGCGCTCGACGACTCCCAGCCGAAGTATCTCAACACGTCGACGACGCCCGTCTACGTGAAGGGGCGCGGCTTGTACGCGCTCAACCTCGCGCGCCGGAACGCGATCGCGAAGGACGCATTGATCGTCGTGGAGGGCTATCTCGATTGCATTGCGTTGCACCAAGCCGGCTTCAACAACGCCGTCGCTTCCCTGGGCACCGCCTTCACACCCGAACAAGCCGCCGAGATTCGCAAATACGCCGAGCGCGTGTTCTTGTGCTTCGATGCCGACTCGGCCGGCAGCAACGCGACGGCGAAGTCGATCGATCTGCTGGCCGCGGCGGGCTGCACGGCCTTCATCGTGCAGTTGCCGCCCGGCGAGGACCCGGACACGTTCGTGCGCACCGAGGGCGCGGCCGCGTATCAGGCGCGGCTCGACGCGGCACTGCCTTGGATTCAGTTCAAGCTGGATCTGCAGATCGCGGCGATCGTCGAGAAGCGGCTGCCCCGCGCGCAGGCGGCGCGCACGGCCGAGACGCTGGTACAGGGGCTCGCGCGCGAGGAGTGGGATCGCTGGCGGGTCTATGTCGCGCGAGCGCTCGATCTCTCGGTCGACGACTTGCGCAGCTCGCGATTCGTTTCCAACCCGGCCAGCTTCGCGCCCCGCCCCGGCAGCCTCGGATCGCGCGCCGGTCACGTCGCCGCGACGGCTGAACCCCCACCGGTCGACCGCGAGATTCTCGCCGCACTGGTCGACGAACCGGGACTGATCGCCGAATACGGCGACCGGATCGCACCCGAGGCTTTCCGGGAATCGCGCTACCGCGAGATCTATCGCGTCCTCGTCGCGACGGCCGGCGGCTTGGCCACTTCGGCCGACGTCTACGCCGCCCTCGGCGAAAATCGCGATGCCGTCGAGCTGCTGGTCGCGCTGCAGAAGCCGGATCGGTCGTCCAAACCGCGTTTCCAGGACTCGGCGGCGCGCCGGGCGCATCTCGACCGCGTCGTCGAGGGTTTAGCTGAGAGTCGCCTCGAGCGGCGCTGGCGAGAGCTAGACCGTAAGATCGACGAGGCTTTCGCGTCGGGCAGTGACGTTTCACAGGAAGAAAGAGACGAACACCGCCTCCTGGGCGAAGAGAGAGAACAACGCAAGAAAAAACGCCTCGGCACAAGGACCTAACCACGTTATCCACACTCAAAGCACGCCCCAGCCAAACCTTGAGCACGTCAGGGGGTCCCGCGCCGCAACGTCGGCGCGGGGGCGTGCAGTGCGATTTTTTCGGCAACGTCGAAAAAGTCGCACGAAGCGCCAGCCGGCGCGCAACGTGCGCCGGCATTAAACCGAAGAAAAAGTCGCACGGAGCGCCGGCCGGCGCGCGACGTGCGCCGGCTTCAAAAGAAAGGGGGTGAGAGAGAAATTATGGCACGCAAAAAAACTGCTTCGGCTGCGGCCGAGAACGGCGCCACGGTAGTCCCGCTCGAGGAGCAGATCAAGAAGCTGATCGAGCGCGGAAAAAAGCGCCAATCGCTGACGTACGAAGAGATCAACGCGGTCTTCGACAACGTCGAAGACGTCGATCCCGAACGCATGGACGCCCTCTTCGAAGAGATCGCCTCGATGGGCATCGAGGTCGTCGAGGAGCAAAAAGAAGAGAAGCCGGCCGCGGACGAAGCGGCCCCGGAGAACGAATCGCTGCCCGCCGGCCTGTCGCTCGACGATCCGGTCCGCATGTACCTCAAGGAAATCGGGCGCGTCCCGCTCCTTTCGATGGACGAAGAAAAGCAGCTGGCGATGGCGATCGAAGCGGGCGAACTCGAGGCGCAGAAGAACGGCCAAGCCCAGAGCCGCGTGATCGAGCATGGATTCGAAGCAAAGCGCAAACTGACCGAGGCAAACCTGCGCTTAGTCGTATCGATCGCGAAGAAGTACGTCGGCCGCGGCATGCTCTTTTTGGACTTGATCCAGGAAGGCAACCTGGGGCTGATCCGCGCCGTCGAAAAATTCGACTACCGTAAGGGCTATAAGTTTTCGACCTACGCCACCTGGTGGATCCGGCAAGCGATCACCCGGGCGCTGGCGGACCAGGCGCGCACGATTCGCATCCCCGTCCATATGGTCGAGACGATCAACCGCCTGATCAAGATCTCGCGTCAGCTCTTACAGGAGTTCGGCCGCGACCCGACGGTCGAAGAGATCGCCAACGAGATGGGTTTGACTCCCGAAAAAGTGCGCGAAGTCATCAAGATCTCACAAGAACCGATCTCGCTCGAAACGCCGATCGGCGAAGAAGAAGATTCGCACTTGGGCGACTTCATCGAGGACCAAGAGGCGATCGCGCCCGCGGAAGCGGCTTCGGTGATGCTGCTCAAAGAGAAGATGGCGGACGTCCTGAAGAACCTGACCGAGCGCGAGCGCAAGGTGCTCGTGCTGCGCTTCGGCCTCGAAGACGGGCACCAAAGAACGCTGGAGGAAGTCGGCCAAGAGTTCGGCGTCACGCGCGAGCGGATCCGTCAAATCGAAGCCAAGGCGCTGCGCAAGCTGCGTCACCCTTCACGCGGCAAAGCTCTCAAGGATTACTGGTCCAGCGAGTAGCTCGCTAGCGCAGGAACCCGGCGCCGCGCCGCCCCCGGCCGCCGCCGCCGGGCCGCTGTCCTGGCTCGACCGCTTGAAGGGCGTTGCCTTCATCTGGGTTTTTCTCAATCACGTCGTCGAGCGGATGATGGGCGGCGCGTTCGCCGACAATCCCAGCGTTCCGTGGCCACCGCTCGCCGTCCGGCTCGCGCAGTTCGCGCCCGTGCGCGGCGCCGGGATCCTCTCCTGGCCGCTGACGCTCGTGCGCGACCTGGCCTGGTACGGCGACGTTGGCGTTACGTTGTTCATCATCGCGAGTGGTTTCGGGCTGACGTACGGCATGCTCGGACGCTCCGAGGCCGTCGCGCTCCCGGCCGGCAGCTTCTACCGCCGGCGGATGTTGCGCATCTTTCCGCTTTGGTGGGGAGCGCATTTGCTCTTCTTGCCGCTCGGGCTGTTGATGGCGAACGGCCTGTCCACCGGTGACTGGCGGTTCTACGCGGACCTCGCGGCACTGCGTTTCTTGCCCGGGATGTTCTATTATTTCTCGCCCGCCTGGTGGTACGTGGGGCTGATCGTCCAGTTCTATCTGGTGTTCCCGCTGTTGTGGCGGGTACTGCGCCGATTCGGCGCGGGCGTGTTGCTGGCGGGAGGTTGCGGCGCCGGCTTCGTAGCCCTGGCCCTCGGGCCGTTGCTGTTTCACGATAGCTATCTCGACGCGTGGCAGCGCGGCGCGTTCTTCGTGACGCGCTTGCCCGAGTTCGTTACGGGCATGGCACTGGGGAGCGTTTACTTCGCGCGCCCGGAACGGGTCGTGCGCGCGCTGCGGACACCTGCGGCCACGGTCGCGGCGCTGGCAGCCTTTATTGCCGGCGTCGCGCTCTCGTTCACGCTGCGCGGCATGATCGTTGCGCCGCTATTGCTCGGGGCCGGTGCGTTCGCGCTGGTGTTTCGGTGCTTGCCCGAACGGACGCCCTCGAATCGTCTGCTCGAGCGGACCGGGCGCGCGTCCTATCAGCTCTATCTGACGCACCATCCGTTCGTACTGTTGCTCGTGCCGGCGAGCTTGGCCATAGGCCGTGCGACGCTCGGAATCGCTGCGGCGCTGGTCGCGACGGTTCTGTCCGCGTTCGTGCTCGAGCGCTGCAGCGCATGGGTGCAGGCGGCGCTAGCGGCGTTGCAGCGGCGACGCGGCACGGCGGTGGCGGCAGCCGCCGTCGCCGGCACGTTCGCTGCGATCGTTTTGATCCCGATCGCCGCCGACGCTTTGGTTACAAGCTTCGATCCGCAGGAAATCTACGGCTGGGGCGAGCGCGCGTCGCTCGAACCCGAGCCGCGCTTCGGTTGGAACATGGTGCCCTCGCAGACGACGCACCTGCGGTGGGAATCGTACGATTACCGCGTCAGCTCGAACTCGCTCGGCTTTCCGGCTCCCCAATTTCCCGACCGCAAGCCGCCCCGGACGCTGCGCATTCTGGTCACGGGCGATGCCTTCAGCAGCGCTGAGGGCGTCGACACGGCGCAGTCCTGGCCGCGTATCCTGCAGTCCGACCTCGAGCACTCGGGCCGGCCGGTCGAGGTGCTCGATTTCGCCGTGACCGGTTACGGGCCGAACGAAGAAGCTGCAGTACTGCGGGAATACGTGCCGCGCTTTCGCCCGGACATCGTCCTGATCGAAAACTTTGCCAACGACGTCCAGGACGTCTTGACCAGCGACGATGCCTTTCGCCAGAGCATCGGCTTCGGGCAGCCCCCGCAGACGGGGCTCGCCGCGACCCTCGAACTCGCGCAACTGCGCCGCTGGCTGCACGTTCGGGCGGTCGCTCCGCTATCGTCGTTCCTCAAGAAGCGGCCCGACCCCGAGGGCTACTTTCTCGGCAACTTCATCTTCCTCGAACGCGATCACCCCGAATTCGATCGCGCTGCAGTCGACCGGACGGCGGCCCAATACGCGAGCGTGCGCGCCGTGGCGAAGGCTGCCGGCGCGCGCACGATCGTCGCGTTCGTCCCGCCGCCCGTCTCGGTTTGCGACCGGCAGTCGCTGCGCTACTATCCGCACTTCGTCGACCTCGGCGACGCAGCGCGCTTCGACCGCGGCTTGCCCGAGCGGCGCATCCACGAGATCGCCGCGCTCTCGGCGGTCGAGCTATGGGATCTCGAGCCGGAGCTGCAGGCGCTGCCCGTCTGTCCCTACATGCCACGCAACATGCACTTCACGCCAGCGGGGCATCGCGCGGTCGCTGCGATGCTGGCGCGCAAGATTGAGGCGCTGCGATGATGCGCTGGCCGCGCGTTCTGCTCGCGTTACTCGTGCTCGTGCTCGTGTTTGGGTTCGTGGCGGCGCGCTCGCCGCGGCACGGTTACCCACTCGAAGCGTTCGTCACCTACTATTGCGGCGGCGCGGCGGTCATGGCTCGCACCGATCCCTACGCGAATGCCTTCGTGTCGCGCTGCGAGCAGGCAAACGAGCCGGGCTTGCTCCCGGTCGGCGTGGCCGAGCCCGCCGTTTTGCCGCCGGCGGTGCTGGCGGCCTTCGCGTTGCTCGCGCTGCTGCCGTACCACCTGGCCGGCCTGCTTTTTCTGCTGCTGTCGCTCGGCGCGTTGCTCGGAGCGGCCTGGGCGGTGGCTCGCGTGACGGGGCTACACGCGGCCGTCCCCTTCGGAGCCTTCGCCTTCATGTGCGGCTTCGTGAACCTATTTTACGGGGAAGTCGTTCCGATCGTGCTGTTCGGCATCTGCTTCGCGGGCTGGGCACTTTCGCGGGCGCGTTTCTCGCTCGCAGCGGCTGGATTGGCGATCGCGCTGATCGAGCCGCAGGTGGCGGTTCCGGCGGCGCTGACCGCGTTTGCATTCGAGCGCCGGATGCGCCTGCCGCTCGCGATCGTGGCCGCCGTGCTGCTGGGTGCGAGCCTGGTGCTCGGACCCCAAAGTTTGTGGCACTATACGCGCGACGTGCTGCCCGTGCACGCGTGGTCTGAGATCTCCGCGGCGGACCAGTACAGCTCGACCTGGATCGCGCACTGGTTGGGCGCGAGCGATCGGACGGCGCTCGACATCGGCAGCGCCTTTTCGATGCTAGGCTGGCTCGCCGGCCTGGTCGTCGGCGGCCGCGTCGCGTCCCGTTTGCGCGAGCCGGCCGCACTGGTGTACGTGCCGGTTGCGTTTGCCGTCGTGGCGCCGCTGTTCGTGCACGACTTGCAATTGCCGCTGGCGATTCCGGCGGGGTTGCTGCTCGCACGCCGCGGGCGCTACGCGGGGATCGCCTGGGCAGGCGTCGTGCTCTCGGCCTTCCCCTGGGTACCAGGCTGGTTCTGGAGGCCAACCTATCCGCTGCTGCTGCTCGCCGTGCTGGGGCTGGCGCTCGGGGCCGTCGTTTCGCGGCGCAACCGGGTGGCCTTTGCGGCGGCGTTGATCGCCGTGTACACCGTAGTTGACCGGCTCCTTGCGCGGGCGCACGGTGTCGTGGCTTCTTCGGATGCCGTCGAACCGGTTCCGATAGGCGCCGATCCGGCTCTTGCCTCCGTGGCCTGGGGCCGCTACGTGTGGGCCGGGGCTCCCAGCCGCGAGATCACGCTCGGCATGCTTGGCGGCAAGCTACTGTCGTTCGCGGGGCCGATCGCCGTCGCCGGAGCGGCCTTGCTCGAAGCGTACCGTCCGCTCCCTCAGCGCCCTGCCGACGGCGCGGCCGTCGCCGCGGGCGCGGCCGGCGTAGCGGCCGCTGCCGACGGCGCACCCGTCGCGGCTGCCGATGTCGCCTGATCCGTGGCCGCTGCGGCGGTCGTGTCGGTCGGCGCAGGGGTCGGCGGCAGAGTAGGCTTCCCCCGCGGCAGCGGGCGCGGCCGCGCGGGCGCCGGCGTGTAGAGCGGTTGCGCCGTCAAGTCGGAGTGCGGCGGATCGTACGTACTCTTGAAGGGTAGCGGCGTCGAAAGCACGACCCCGTGCGGGTTGCTGGCATCGATCGTGGCGCCCGTTTCGGTTTGCATCACGGTGCCCGGCTGCAGCACGTACTGCTGGCCAGGCCGGAATGCGTGGTAGAGCACGTGCCAGGGAATGAAGATGTCGCCGATCGTGTCGGTCGTATCGCGGGTGGAGAGTTGGCCCGCGCTCCGTTCCATCGTCAGGTATTCTTTGAGCGCACGAATCGGCAACTCGAGACCGAGGCCGGGCAAGGTGAACGGATCGAGGTGAATCTGAACGGATCCGTCCTCGTCGCCCGTAGCGGCTTTCCGCGTGTTGACGATCTCGATCGTAGCAGGCGCTCCCTCGGGCGCGATCGTGGTGCCGTTGAGAACGAGCGCCGACTGCAAGTGCATGCGGATCGTCGTGCCCGGCTTCGTCGAGCGCGAGTCGATCTTGTCGTCGAGCACGAACAGCAGCCTCGAGCCTAGCGGTAGCGTCGCGCCGGCCGGCGCGGGCGTCGGCGAACTTGCCGGTCGTCCGAGGGGTGCCTGCGGCGGCGGAAGCGCTCCGGCCGGCGTTAGCGCGCACAGCAGCAAACTCGGCAACCCGACGGAAGCGAGAAAGCTGCGGGCGCGCACCGTTTAAGAGGCCTTTTTTTCGCCCGCTTCTCGAGCGGCGGCAGCGGCGGCTTTCTTGCCCTCTTCGATCAACGCTTTGACTTTCTGGCCGCCCTTTTGCCCGATCTCTTCGTAGAACTGGGGGCCGTAGCGGTCGCGCGTGGCTTCGCCGCCTTTTTTCCCGCCCTTTTTTCCGATCTGCTCGTAGAACTCGTGACCGTGGGCAAGTTTCGTGGCTTCGCCGCCTTTGCGGCCGATGGTCTCGTAAAACTCCGGCCCGTACTTTTTCTTGACGGTTTCACCGCCTTTTTGTCCGGCTTCGCGGACCGTCATTCCGCCGCCGGGTTTGCGCCTGGGAATTGCCATGTGGAGGGTACCTTCCTTCGCTGTTGCCTCGCCACACCAGGGTAAAGTGCGAGACGACTGCCATCAATATAACGTTTTGCCGTGCCGGAAAGTTGGTTCGTGGGCTATGAGACTCGTCGTTCTCTTGCTATACGCCGCCTTGCTGGGAGGAGGCTGGCAACTCGTCTCGGCAGATGAGGATCCGCTTAGAGGTATCGCGCTCGACGACTTTCATCGTACCCTCGGGCCGGCGACGATAGCGAGCCTCGATGCAGCGCCCAGCGTGGCGGCGCGCGCCGCGCTCGCGATCGGGCGGACGAAGCGCCCCGAGGGAGTCGCGCCGTTGCGCGCGCACCTCGGGGCCGGCGACGTTTCGGTGCGCGCGATGGTCGCCTATGCCTTGGGACTGCTGGCCGACGAGACGTCACTCGCCGACCTGTCGCTTCTCGCCCATTCCGACCCGAACTCCGCCGTGCGCTACGCCGCGGTCGACGCCCTGGGGCGCATCGCTGCCGCTCACGCTGAGTCCGCGACTCCGGTGCTTGCCGGCACCCTGCTGCAGGTCGCGGACCACGACCCCGAGGCCGCGGTTCGGGCGCATGCGGCAGCCCAGCTCGATCCATTCAAGGCAGCGCCTGCTGCCCCGAGCGTCGCGGCGTCGCTCGAGCGGATCGAGTCGCAGGACGTAGCGGCCGACGTGCGCTGGCACGCGGCTTGGATGCTCTTTCGTGGATATGCCAAGTTTGCCGATCTCGATTTCCTAACGCGCCAAACCCGCGATCGTGACGAGTTGGTGCGCATCGAGACGGTGCGGGCTCTGGGCCGCCGCAAGGAACTCGCGGCGATCGCGATCGTGCGGCCCTTGCTGAACGACCCGTCGTGGCGCGTTCAACTCGAAGCCGTGGAAGCGTTGCGACGCTTGACACTCGAGCCGCCAACCGCACACCTGAAGGCGTTTCCGGTCGGACTTCACCTGCCCAGGCTCGATCCTTCGGCTCGCTACCCTTGCGCGACCCTGCCGGGCGGCGGTTTGGAGAGCGCCGCCGTAGGCCCAACGACGGCGCCGAAGCTCGAAGCTCCCGATCCGCAGACGTTCGCGCTCGGCGTACCCCTCTTGCCGCGCACGGCTCGCGACTTGAACGGCCCGCTGCCCGGCGCGCATCCGCGCGTGTTGGTCGTCACGACCCAAGGCTGCTTCGTCGTGCGGCTCTACCCCGAGTGGGCTCCGTCGACCGTCGCCAACTTCCTCGGGCGCGTCCAGGACGGATATTTCAACGGCAACCGCTGGTTCCGCATCGTGCCGGATTTCGTCGTTCAGACGGGCGACCCAACGAACACGGGCGACGGCGATCCCGGCTACACGATTCCCGCCGAGGAGAACCCCGTCGAGCAACGCGCCGGCATCATTGCGATGGGCCTGGACTACGAAAACGGAGCCGCGAAACGCGATTCCGCCGGTACCCAGTTCTACCTTACGCTGTCGCCGCAGCTGCATCTGGATCGCGCCTTCAGCGTGTTCGGCGAGATCGAGTCGGGTGCAGACGTGCTCCCGCATCTCCTCGAAAGGGACCGGATCGAGAGGGCAACTCGCCTTCCCGACGGCTAAGCCTATCTTCCGAACATGGAGCGCAGGGCGAACCAGGCGTTCTCTTTGCGTTCGGTGATGCGCCGATAAAAATAGCCGGCCCAATGCGTTCCGAACGGAACGTAGACGCGCACCCGATAGCCGTCGCGGACGAGGGCCTGCTGTAAGTCGGTGCGGACGCCGTAGAGCAGCTGGAACTCGAAGCGCTCCGGCCCGATCTCGTGCGCGGAGGCGTAGCGTTTCAGTGCCTCGATCAGACGTTCGTCGTGGGTCGCGATGGCCGGGTAGGTGCCGCGCACGAGGAGCGCTTGCGCCAAGCGCAGGTAGGCGGCGCGAATCGACGGCATGTCCTGCAGCGCGATCGCGGGCGGCTCGCTGTAGGCGCCCTTGCAGAGCCGGACGCGCGCCCCGAGTTCGATCGCGCGTTCGACATCGCCGGGCGAACGCTTGAGATAGGCTTGAATGACCGGCCCCACGTTGCGGCGGCGCGCGTAAACCGTCTCGAAGACGCGCAGCGTCGGCTCCGTTACGGCGGAGCCTTCCATGTCGATCCGTACGAACGGATCGGGCAAGCTTTCGGCGCGCTCCACGATCGCGCCGAGGTGCTCGGCGCACAGCGATTCGTCGACCAGCAAGCCGAGCGCGGTCAGCTTCACGGAAACATTGGTGCGCACGCCCTCACGCCCGATCGCCGCGAGCAGTTCGAGATACGTGTCGCGCGTCTTCTGGGCTTCGCGCAGATCGATCACGTCCTCACCGAGGAAGTCGAGCGTCGCGCTGAGGCCGGCCGCGTTCAGGGACCGGACGGCAGCCAGGCCCGCCGCGATCGTTTCGCCGGCGATGAAGCGCTTCGCCAAGAAGAAGAAGCGGTGCGAAAACGGGGAATCCGGCGCCAGGAAGCGCTCGATGACGGCCATCGAGTCGTACGGCTTCGACGGTTCACCGAAGCCGCCTCCGCGCCACCGCCGAAAGGGTCCGGACACGCACGAGTGGACGGTTTTGTTTGCGCACGGCCAAGAAATTGTTACGAACTCGCGGCGGGCTAGGCTGCGCCCCGTTGTTCTCCGAAGCTCTCTAAGGTGAGCGAAGACACAAGTTGCGATTCGAGCGCGCCGAAACGGGTTCTGGTTGCCGATGACGACGCCGACGTCTGCGCGCTGCTGGAGCGCGTGATTGGGCCGTTCGCGGACGTTACAACCGTGCCCGATGCCGAAACGGCGCTGGCCCTCGTGGCGAGCGAACCAGCGTACGATGCGATCGTGTCCGACTTCATGCTGCCCGGCATCAACGGGCTCGAGTTCGTCGAGCGCATCCGTCGCGACGCGAAGGGTAGCGGCGTTCCGATCCTCATGATCAGCGGCCACGGCGCAAACGGCGTCGGCGAACGCGCCCGCCAGGCCGGCGTCGACGCTTTCCTCGACAAGCCGTTCACGCTCGCGCAACTGCGTGCGACGATCGGCGCCCTGTTGCGTGCCCAAGTCCGCTACGCCTGAAGGTTGACCGCGCCGGGATAAGGAGAAGTTTTCGCGCCGCGTCGCGGCGTAGAGCCTCCTAATGCTGCTGGCAGCTCTGCGGGTCGCGCTCGTAGCCGTCTCGCTCGCGCTCGACGTGTTCGCGGTCTGCGTCGGCATCGGCATGCGGGGAGTCAGCCGCGGGGCGATGTTCCGCATCGGCGGCTCCTTTGCGGCGGCCGAGGTGTCGATGAACCTCGTGGGCGCCGGACTCGGCGCGGTGGTGGGTGGCGTGGTCGGCGGGGTCGCGGCCTACATCGGCTTTGCCGCTCTGATCGGCGTCGGCGGGTACATGATCGTTGAGACGTCGCGCGAAGGGAAGGATGCCGGCTTCGATCTCTCGCGCGGTTGGGGACTGCTGACGGCCTCGCTCTCGATCAGCCTCGATTCGCTCGGCATCGGGTTCTCGATCGTGTACATCGGTGTCCCGCTCGTGGTGACCCTGTGCGCGATCGCGGCGGCGTCGCTGGCGTCGACGGCGCTGGGCTTGGGGTTCGGACGACGCCTCGGCGCCGGCGCGGGGGAACGAGCCGGGATCGCGGCCGGCATCGTTCTGATCCTGACCGGCGTCGCGTTCGCGCTGCTGAAATACTTCAACGCGGGATGACGATACTGCGCCGGATGACCGTCTTGCGCCGGGTTTGGGTCGTCGCCGCGGGCTACGCGCTGGTGCTGTTCGCCCTCGGCATCGATCGTTTCGTGACCTATCACGCGGGCGCGGACTTGGGATTATTCACCCAGAGCATCGCGTCGGTTTTTCGCGGCTTCTCGAACACGGTGGAAGGCGGCAGCCACTTCACCTTTCACTTCTCGCCGATCTTATATCTCTGCGCACCGTTCCTGTTGCTCGCACACTCAGCGCTCGCGCTGACGGCGCTGCAGGCAATCGGAGGCGCGCTCGCGATTCCGCCGGCCTACCTGCTGGCGCGCAAGCGCCTGCCGGAGGCGACGGCGTTCTTGGTCGCTTGCGTGACGGCGCTGTACCCGCCGCTGGTCGGCGTGACGTTCACCGATTTTCACGAGAACGGCTTTGCGGCCGCGGCCACGCTGTGGCTGTTTTGGGCGCTCGACGTCAAGAACTTCCGGCTGGCGACCGCGTTCCTGGTGCTGGCGCTCTCGATCAAGGAAGATCAAGCGGCCATGCTCGGCTGCGCCGGCCTGCTCGCGCTCGGCTACTTCGTGCGGACCAAAGATCGCGAGCGTGCGATCTTCGCGGCCGCGACCTGCGCGGCTTCGGCGCTCACGCTGCTGGCCTTCTTCGAGTACGTGCGCCCGCTCGCCGGCGCGAAGGACCTCTGGGCCCCCTCGCATTTCTACCGCTGGGCTCAGGACGCCGTCGCGCCCGGGCTCGCGCCGTGGAACTCGATCGGGCGCCCCGCGTACGTGCTCGAAGCGATGTTGCCGCTGGCCTTCGTGTGTCTCTTGTCGCCGGCGTGCATCTTGGCATTGCCCGGTTTCGTCGAAGTATTGGCCTCGCACGAATCGTTGACGTACACGATGGGTACGCACTATGCCGCCGTCTGGATTCCGTACTTGCTGTTCGCCTTCATCGAGGGCCTGGCGCGCCTGCGCGAGCAATCGGAGCGGTTCGCGAACAACGCGGTCTACGCCGCGCTCGCACTTTGCGTGATCGTACTCGCGGTCGCGAGCCCGACGCATTGGGGTCACTATCTCGGCCTGCGGACCGAGCATGACGCGGTGCTCGATCGCGCTGCGGCTCGGGTTTCGGCCAGTGCCGACGTCGGTACGTTCGACGAGATGTACGCCCACATCGGGTTCAACCCCAACGCCCGCCTCGGGCTGGGGGC
>Ga0302325_10004950_pt1 | contig 30625 bp, 27 predicted proteins | sample Palsa_T0_2_FD_201948 | JGI IMG/M metagenome (GOLD analysis project Ga0302325, IMG submission 201948) | Peat permafrost microbial communities from Stordalen Mire near Abisko, Sweden - Palsa_T0_2 | ecosystem: Environmental > Terrestrial > Soil > Palsa > Peat permafrost | place: Sweden: Abisko... | reverse complement strand
CTCGCCCAGGTGCTAGCGACCTTGCCGCCGCTCCGTAAAGCATTGCAGCAGAACCGCGACCAGATTTCGGCACTTGCCGGCGTCTACACTAGCCAGGAGCCGCACGAGACATTCAGACTAGACGACCTGAAATTGCCCCTTGATCTTCCGGTCAGCCTGCCGTCACAACTGATCGAGCAGCGGCCGGATATCCGGGCCGCGCAGGAACAATTGCACTCGGCGAGCGCAGAGGTCGGCGTAGCCACAGCCAACATGCTGCCGAGTTTCACGATCAGCGCCAATGCCGGTTATATGAATACGGTGCTGACCGGCTTGCTGTCGCCGGCCAACGCATTCTGGACCGTCGCCGGCAACGCAACGCAAACCGTGTTTGATGGCGGTACCCTGTTGCACACGCTATGGGGAGCCCAGGCCACATACGATGCCGCGGCGTGGAGCTACAAAGGCACGGTGGTCGGCGCCGTGCAGAACGTGACAGATTCTCTGCGCGCGATCGAGAACGACGCCGACACGCTAAAAGCGGCGCAGGCTTACGAGCGGGCCGCAAAGATCAGCTTTGACCTGGCGCAGCAGCAAATGCAGACCGGCAACGCCAACATCCTCATCTTGCTGACATCACAACAGACGTACCTTCAATCGGTGATTCAAGTGGTGCAAGCGCGCGCCGCCCGGCTGTCGGATACCGCGGCGCTATTCCAGGCGCTGGGTGGCGGCTGGTGGAATCGGACAGAGCCGCCAGCAGAGAAGATTCTTGACGTCAGTACCGGGCAGTCGGTGCCATTGGTCGAAAATAACGGCGACAACGCGATAACGACTGCTCTCAAGACCATGTCACAAGCGAGGCCAGCACAGTGACATCAATCACAGCGCCAACAACAGCACGTTGGACTGGGAGTTTGCCGCTCTGGGGACGAACCGATCGCGTCGCATTACTGGGTACTCTCGGACTCACGCCGGAGAAACAATTGTCCGGCCCAGGAATCATGTTCCCCCGTGATGCCGCCCATGGTTGAATGGGTCGGCGACAAGATCAGCCGATATTTGTCCAACTCCCAGATACCGTTAGGATCGTCCTTGCGATAACCATCAAGGACGACGGCTTCGGTCTCCGGATAATATTTCCCGCTGACGTATTCGATCGCCCGCATTCCGACCTTGTTCTTGCCATTGCCGTTGGCCGTTGAGTGCAACGTCCAGACGATCGTACCGGAGATATCGCCAGCGGCGTTAACGTCGAAGGTGGCGATCGCATCGTAAGTGAAATTTCCGCCGGCCCACGTTCCGGTCCAGGAGCCGGCCAGTGCCGCTCGGTCTGTCGGCGAAGGCGCAGGTGGCGGCACCTTGCGAGCGAACGCAACGCCGCCAAAAGTCATCACGCCGAGTAACGAACCAAGCAAGATGAGAGCGCTGACCGCTTGTCGCAGCATAAAGGCATCAATCCATCAATAGCGATGCAAGTATAGCTATTTCCAGCGTATAGCGCGCAATTCCCGACTGCGCAGAAATATAAAAATCATAGCCTTGCGATTGCCAAACCAAGATCGTTAGGTTCGGTGCATTGAGTGCGAGGCATCCGGTGCACCGTTTTTTATTTCTGTTGGCGGCTATGTTCCTCGCCGGGTGTGCCGGGAGCGGCAGCACCGCCCAAAGCCAACCGCCGCAACCCCAGCCGCAGGCCACCGCGCAGCTAGATGACGACACGACATGCCGCGCGCAGGGGTTCCAGCCCGGCTCAACCGCTTACGTCCAGTGTCGCAAGCAGCTCGACAGTCAGCATCTCAAGGACCAGCCGGATACCTGGACTCAGGAGCGCGAAAATACCGTCCGAGCCCTGCTCGGCCGTCCGCCGTCCGGCTGGGGAGGACAAGGACAATAGATTTCGGATTGAATGCCGCGCCGATTTTGATTTGCTCCATCGGCTGAAGCTGGCGGAGAGAGTGTCCGCTGAAAACCAGTAATTCATGTTAACTTTCAAATAGTTATAAGAGCACTGGTTCCGGCGCCTGAGTATTCACCCACAAATTGATCCTGGATTGTGGCGATCGAGGGCGGACATCTGCGATGGGTTTGCTGTGCGAAGCAGTTGGAATGCGCGCGACTAAATCGTTGCTTACAAATCTTCCAGAATCCAGTTCTCGATCCGCGCCATCGCGGAAAGAAAGAATGCTGGGCGCGACTATCGCCGCGACACGTCGCCGGTATTCAGCCGTCAGGCAGCGATCCCCCCAATAACGGACTCCAACGCTAACTGTCGGTGCGGCAGCTTTGGGCCCAGGCTGTGTGAGAAGTGGTCTGTATCGGCGCCAATCTTGGCGCAACGTTGGTTTGGCGATTACGGATTGCCAACTGCAAAGAATCGGCTCCCTAGCTGCCCCGGCTGTTGCCTGGAGCGCCTGCAGGCATTGATTTGAGTGCGCAGTGTCCCTCGGCTTAGATTGCCAAGGCCGTCAGCAGCCCGGACACTCCGATGATCGCCATCACGCGTTTCATGTTGTAGGCGAGCACATTGAGCGCCATCTCGGTTGCCACCTTCGGCAGCCGTTTCGTGAGAAAGTGCGTTGCTCCCATCCAGCACTTGATCGTGCCGAACGGATGCTCCGCAGTCTGACGGCGTATCGTCATCTTTTCCGGATGATGATCGAGACGTGCCTGCACAGTCTCGAGCACGGCCTCGTGTTCCCAGCGTGAGATGCGGCGCTCGGGGCCTGTCGTGCACTGAGCTTTCAGCGCGCATGTTTTGCAGGCACTCGTCCAATAACGGCGCAGTGTCTTTCCATCCTCTACATTCGTATAGCGATAGGTCAGCCGCTCGCCGGCAGGACAGCGATAAACATCGTCGGTGGCGATATAGACAAAGTCCTGTTTGCCGAAGCGACCGGCAGCCTTGGCACCCGAGGTCATCGGCTTCGGCAACGTCACCGTGATGGCGGCATCCTCGCAAGCCTTAATCTCCTCGCCATCGTAATAACCGCGGTCTGCTACCACATCGAGCGTCTCAACGCCCATCTCGGTTCGCGCTTGCTCCGCAACATTCGATAGTTGATGGCGGTCCGTGCCGATGTTCGTCACCTCGTGGGCGACAATGAGATGGTTCTTGGTATCGACTGCGGCTTGCACGTTGTAGCCAACAATCCCGGTGTCCTTGCCGCTCGTTGCCATCGAACGCGCATCCGGATCGGTCAGCGAGATTTGCTTGTCCTCGCTCTTCATCAGCTCGGCATTGATCGCATCGAGCCTCGCGATCTCTTCCCTCAGTTTCACGATTTTGTCCTTGAGCCGCACAACCCTTGCCTCCGGCACCGCATCACCACGGCGGTCGGCTGTATCCAACTGCGCCATGTAGCGCGCGATGCTCTCGTCGATCCGCTCAAGACGCCGCTTCATCTTGGCCTCGGTGAAGTTCTTATCGCGCGCATTGATAGCTTTGAATTTGGAGCCATCGATGGCGACGCTCGGCACGCTCAGCAAATCAAGCTTACGGCACAGCGCCACGAAACTACGGCAGACCTCACCAATGGCGTTGCCGTTGTCCTTGCGAAAATCCGCAATGGTCTTGAAGTCCGGCGCCAATTGTCCGGTCAGCCAGACCAGCTCAATATTACGCTGGCACTCGCGCTCAAGGCGTCGGCTCGACGGAACGCGATTGAGATAGCCATAAATGTATATCTTGAGCAGCGTCGCCGGATCATAGCCAGGCCGTCCTTGTTCCAGCGGTACAGCCCGACCAAAACAAAGCTTGCCAAGATCAAGACCTTCAACAAAAGCATCAACCGCACGAACCGGATTGTCATCGCCCACGTAGTCGTCAAGCGTGGCGGGGAAAAATGTGCTTTGGCTCCGGTCAATCCCCTCCACAAAGCCTGACATCCGTCGCTCCCGACCGCCGATTCAAAAAAGAATCATAGCAGCCGTGCGACTTTTCACACAGCCTGGGCCATTACCCGACATCGAGCTCTGTGAAGACCTGGCCATGGCTATCTAACCGCGGCTTCGACAATATTTTGGTGGGTGCCCGTAGCTACAACGCTTTTGAGCCGGAAGCCTGCCGCGGTTAGCAGAGCGGAAAATTCCGACGCTGTCCGCTCGACGCCACCCGTTACAGTCAGCATCAACAAATCCATGAGTTTGCCATGGTGGGGCGTATCGCCTTCCGGAAGTACGGCCTCGATGATAAGCAGGCGTCCGGTTGGCGCTATGGCTCTTCTGCAATTGCGAAGAATCGCGAGCGCCTGGTCGTCGGTCCAATCGTGCAGGACATGCGCGAGAATGTGACAATCGTGTCCTTCAGGAATTGCCCTAAAGAAGTCTCCTTCGGCAACGGCGCAACGGCTGGTTAGTCCCTCCTGCGCTATGGCCTCGCTCGCTGCTTTCGCCGTTTCCGGCAGGTCGAACAGCACGCCGCGCGGACCTCGCGTTGCCTTCAGGATCGTCTTGAGCAGCGTCCCCGTGCCGCCGCCAACATCTACGATCGACTCGAACGTGTCGAAGTCGTAAGCCGCTGTGACGGCTGCTGCGGTCGCGCCGTGAATGCCGATCATCGCTCGATCGAAAAAAACTCGATCTTCCGGATGTGCGGCGAGGTAAGAAAAGAGGTCAAGTCCGGAGGATTTCAGCAATCCGCTTTGGCCTGTTCTCAGACTATGAAGAAAATTGCCCCACGCTGTCCATTGCCAGTCCCCCGCGATCGTCATGACGAGAGCTCTTGCCGAGCCCGGCGCATCAGTCCGCAGCGCGTCTCCGAGTGCAGTGAGCCCAAAGCGACCGGGCGAGACTTCGGTAACAATGCCGCAGCTCGCAAGGGCTCGCAGCAAGCGCCGTAGTGACGGAACGTGGGTTCCCGTGTGCCGAGCGATGTCATCGAGAGGCAACGCTCCGGCGGCCAGATGATCCGGAATGGCGAGATGAGCCGCGGCATAGATCGCTCGCGCAGGCCAGATAGCCATCGCCATCTCGGCAAGGCGCAAGTGAGCGCTATCAGAATCGACAGTTTGGGTAATGGGCTGGGCACTGGGCGGCCCCATCGCGGCGAGGGCGCTGTTCATGTTCGTGCTGCCGCAAACGGCTGGATCAAATCGCCGGATTTCAGCTCCGGCGGATAAAGAATAACTTGCACACCCGACCGGCGAAACTGATCGACATCGCCAGCGTGAACGTGCTGGTACTGTATGAACAGGATCCGCGACTTGTCCCACTCGCCGAGCGGTCCAAATTTCACCGGGCCAATCACCGTCTCGAACGTGGCGCGGTGAATATATTCAGCAATCAGCTTCTGGTCGATTTTGCCGACTGCGTTGACCGCCTGTCCCAACACCTGCAATTCGGCGAACGCCATGGGCGACCAAAACCCGAGCGGATCGACGCCGGCGCCTTTGGCCTTCTCCTGGTATCGCTGCAGGACGTCATCGACGCCTGCGAATTTCATTGTCGGCTCCGGCACGTAATTCTCGTTTATGACAATGCCGTTGAGCAGATCGCCCAGCTGGGCTTTCAGGGCCGTGAAAGTCAGCCCAATCATGGCACCGCCGAACATGCGGGGCGCATAATTCAGTTCGCGTACCGCGCGGACGATGCCGACTGAACTGCCTGGATAACTGGCAACGAACACGACGTCCGGTTCTTCCGATTGGGTGACGCGAATGATTGGGGCGAAGTCGACCGTGTTGGCCGGAAACCGGCGCTCTCCGACGACGCGCAATCCTAGCTTCTCGACGTTGGCGCGGGCACCTGCGAGGACGTTTTGGCCGAACTCGCTGTCCTCTCCCAGTAGCGCCACGGTCTTCGGCGCGGGATTCAACGTCAGCGCGGTCTCGAAGAAACCCGACGAAAGACTGCGGCTCCCCTCAGGCCCGTTTGGCAGGATTTGAAAGTACCGGTCGTACTTGAACGTATCGTTCACTCCGGTACCTAGCAGCGCCGTAAACACCATCTGCTTCTCGATGACAACCGGCATGGCCGGTGCGATCAGGTTTGTGCCGAATGGCGAAACTACAAGGTCCGCATGGTCGACATCGATCAGTTTAGTGTAAAGGGCGGGAACCGATGAAGGATTGCTCTGGTCGTCGTAGTAAACGAACTCGACAGGCCGTCCCAGCAATCCGCCCTTGGCATTGATCTCGTCGCGCCAGACTTCACGGGCGAGCAGGAACATCCTGCCGGCGCCGGCATTCGGTCCGGTTAGCGACATGGCGAAACCAATCTTGAGCGGCGTTGCCGCAAACGCCGGTACTGCGAACAGAGCGGCGCTCGCCGCTGAGGTTTTTAGTAAATCTCTCCGACTGAAGTTCATGGTGGCCTCCGGGTTTCGACGAAACCAGCATCGCCCGAAGCCACTGGGGTCGCTTTGGGAAGACCTCGCCGGAACCTTGGGAAGTCATCGGATTGCCTTGGGAAAGGGGCCGATCCGGAGGGATTAACCGGTCACCTGTAGTGTTATAATCGCGGCACCGCGGGAGGGGCGACGTGATCCTTGCTTTCGATGACTATGCGCTCGACCGCGAGCGGCGCGAGCTTCGCCGCGGGCAGGTTCTACTCAACCTCGAGCCCAAGGTATTTGACCTGCTGGCCTATCTGATTGAACAGCGCGATCGTGTTGTCAGTAGGGACGATTTGATTGCCTCGGTCTGGGATGGGCGAATTGTTTCCGAGTCTGCGCTCGCGAGCTGCATAAATGCCGCGCGCACCGCCGTCGCCGATGACGGTACGAACCAGCGACTAATCAAGACTATTCCACGCAAGGGGATTCGTTTCGTCGGTACCGTTCATGAAGTCGAGCAGATTGAAGCGAAGCGTGTTGTTCCGGCCGGTCTCGCGCTGCCTGAGAAGCCCTCGATTGCAGTGCTGCCGTTTCAGAACCTGAGCAGCGATCCTGACCAGGAATATTTCGCTGACGGCATCGTGGACGACATTATTACCGGCCTATCGCGTATCCGCTGGCTGTTCGTCATCGCCCGCAACTCAAGTTTTGCCTACAAGGGCAAAGCGCTGGGGGTGACCCAGGTCGGGCGCGAGCTGGGTGTCAGATACATTCTGGATGGCACAGTGCGAAAGGCCGGCGACCGCGTTCGGGTCAGTACGCAGTTGATCGAGGCCGACAGCGCCGGCCATCTTTGGGGCGAGCGTTACGAACGGCAGCTAGAGGATATCTTTGCGCTTCAGGACGAAATCACGCTGAGTGTACTCGGCGCCATCGAGCCGAGCCTGCGAAAGGCCGAAATCGAACGGGTCAAGCGCAAACGGCCTGACAATCTTGGTGCGTATGACCTTGTTCTGCAGGCCATGCCGTTGGTGCATAGTCACATCGCGCAGGATGCGTTGCTGGCGATACCGCATCTCAACAAAGCGCTGGAGCTGCAGCCGGACTACACGCTGGCCCATGCGATGCTGGCATGGTGCTATCATTTTCGTTTCAGCCGGGCAGGACTGCGTGAAGAGGATCGCCTCGCGGCCGTTCGGCATGCGCGTTCTGCAATCGTTGACGGTGACGACGCGACTGCTCTTGGCATGGCCGGGTTCGTCATTTCGCTCGATGAGCACGATCATGCGACCGCGATCAATATTTTCGACAGGGCATTAAGTCTCAGCCCATCGAATATTTTCGCGCTGTCCTGCAGCGCGCTTGTACTGTCCTGGCTCGGCGAACCAGAGAAAGCCATCGAGCGCGCGACCAGCGCAATCCGACTCAGTCCGTTCGATTTTCTCAACTACCTTGCGTACAACGCGCTCGCGGTAGCGCACTTTCATACCGCGGCTTTTGAAAAATCGTTTGAGGCCGCCAGCAAATCGGTTCAGTTCAATCCGCGGTTCAGCGTGTCTCGCGCCTTTCTTACGGCTGCCTTGGTGGGGCTTGAGCGAAAGTCCGATGCCGAAGCCGAGGCGCAACGCGTGTTGGCCTTGGACCCGAGCTTTAGTGTCAAACAATTCGCTGTCACTGTTGGGATTGAACCGAGGGTGTATGAACCACTTGCCGCCGCTTGGAAAAGAGCTGGATTACCGAACGACTAGTCATCGGCAATGGAGCCTTTCCCATGGCTGGTGGAGTGTCGACGTCTGCTACGGGTCAATCGCTCCTCAGCCAAGAAGGCCCCGTTTCGATTTTTGTCCGTTGTTGGTCCGATAGTGACCTTTCGAGACTTGGATTGGCGTTCGCGGCTTACCGGACGAACAGCAGACACGCTAGCAGCGGGCAAATGTCGTCAATGGAGTATTTGGTAAGGACAGGACCTGTTGGCATGAGTGCCGGGCTTCACCTATGGTCTCTGCCCTGAAATCCCACCCGAAGGACAAACCCAATGGCTTATTCCCTGTATGATGCAGCCGTGACCCCGTGCGCGCAGCAGCTTGGCGCACTGGCCGGCATTATCGACAAGGCCGCCGCGCATTGTGCCGCCAACAAGATTGAGGAATCGGCCTTACTGCAGGACCGGTTGTATCCCGACATGTTCTGCCTTGCCCGCCAGATCCGTCAGTCAACGGATTTCGCCATGAACACCGGCGGCCGCCTCGCTGGCGTTACTCCCCCGCCACGCCGGCCGTGGACGACACCAGCTTTGCCGCCGCCAAGAGCCGCGTCGAAACCGCGCTGGGCTTCGTGAAGTCCTTGACTCGGGCACAGGTCGACGGCGCGGAGGGCAAGATCATCGCCTGGACCGCTGGCGGAAACGACCGAAAGCTGAAGGGCAACGACTATCTGCAACAGTGTGCGTTGCCGAATTTCTTTTTCTTTGTAACGACGGCGTACAACATTTTGCGTCATCGCGGCGTGCCGATCGGAAAGCGGGATTTTCTCGGCCCGGTCAACTGGCTGTAGGTCGCTTCGAAAGTTTTGCTCACATCGTCAAAATCGTCTCGAACTCGACCATTTTCCCAGCTGCAACCCCGACGTCAGAAGACGGCAAGAGCAAGGTGCCCACAGGGGTATAGCCCAGCGGGCACCTAAAATCGCTTGGCAAACGTGACCGCAAGCGTAAGGAATCTCTCTGCGGACGCTTCCTAGCTGGTCATCACCCTAGCGGGCGCAGGAGTTGGGCAATGACAACGGTGCTCTATTGCCGGGTGAGTACAATTGATCAGACGGTCGATCACCAACTCACCCAGGCTCACCAGAATGGATTTAAACCTGATCTGGTGCTTGCTGACCAAGGCATTTCGGGTGTCTCCACCCGCCTCCGCGAACGCCCCGAAGGTCGTCGTTTGTTCGATGTCTTGCGGGATGGCGATATCCTGGTGGTCCGCTGGATCGATCGACTGGGTCGCAATTACCAGGACGTGACCGATGCTGTTCGCGAGTTCATTCGTCGAGGCATCCGCATCGAGACCGTCATCAATCGGATGTCGTTCGATGGCACGACCGCCGACCCAATGAAGCAGGCTGTCAGGGACTCCCTGGTCGCCTTTATGCGCATCTCGTAAGGCCCTGAAAGCATGAAAGAGCCCAAAGGACGAATAGAACAGTTCTGGGATGATCCTGTTCAATATCAAGCGATTGGAAAGTTCGTCTCCCAGTTCTCCCAACTAGAGTTTTCCATCCGGCATTTGCTCAGCGACCTATTGGAGCTGACGGCGGATCAATTCTATATCGTGACGGCCTCGTATGATTTTGCGCCGCTATGCCGGGTAACATCAGCATTTATTCAGACATTGACGAACCCCGATGACCGAAGGCGAAGGAAACAGCGGAGATTTTCAATAAATGCCTTCGTGTAAACGATGCTCGCGTCAAGCTCGTGCACGGGACATGGGATAACAAAGGTGCTCGCCACGTATCGCGGCAGACGCTTAAACCGCAAGCCTACTTTGCTGACGTTGAAGAGATTACGGAGGTGACTGAAGAAACAAAACGCTGCATGGATATGATTGTGAAACTTATCGACGGGGAGGTGGTCGATTGGGCGAAGAACATCCGCGCGTACGTGCGCGAGCGCTCGAAAACCGAGGGTTCTTGACGGGATCGCGGGTGCAAGCCGACCCACCAGCCACATCACCTCAACGTTGCACGGCCGCTGCCGGCCGTGACCCAGTGAAATTCACCACGAACGACACGTGCGTACAGATGGAATGATGTTTGACTGGGCGCCAGAGGGACTGAACGACCACCACTTCCGTGTGAAACTAGGGCAAACTCGCGAACGGTTGATAATCTATAGTTACGTAGTGACGTCCAACCATCTGCGCGGCGGGATAAAGAGAGGAACGCGAGGATGGCGGCCACCGAGGCTACCTGGTTTATGGTGAAAGGCGGTGATGGAGGTCGCCCGCGGTTCAGAGCGTAGCAATCGTTCTGAGGGCGCCGTCGAGCGCGGTACCGTTTTCGTCAACGAGTGCAGCACTGCGGAGTCGACGCATCCATTCGGCACCATCTGAACGGCCCGCAAGCAGCGGTACCGCGCCGATGACGCGATCGAACTTAGATTCCCCGCGCGCGTGCGTGTCGGAATATCCTTTGACCAGGCGACGCGCGTTGATGATTTCGACGGCGAGATCATAATTCTCGGAGATGCGCGCGGCAGCAAGTGACAGCCATCGCTCGAGATGAGCCAGTTCTCGGGTGTGGCGCAATGTGGTGCGGCGGATCCGTTTGAATGCAGCCACAAGATAGAGCGTCAAAAACCAATGGACCGTTCCGGAACGCACGCGGCGCGGCTTGCGAAACAGCCAGCCGAAAAGACGCGGATGAGCTTCCATTAGGCGGCCGAGCGGTGCCGGCATCGTGCCGGCAACCTCTTCGAGCCGCGGATGCATGTATTCGGTGGTGTACACGATCTGCCCTTGCCCGACCGCGTTTTCCTTCAGAACGCGCTCGTAACGATGTGATCGGGTTTTCAATTCGGCGACGCGGATCGCATCGTCATACGCCATCGCGATGGCGACGTATTTGGCAGCTGCGGCGGTCAGCGCATAGGCCTTCGCGGCGCCACCGTGCATGCTATCGAGCTCGTAAGTTTTGCTGATGCGGTCGAGATATTCGTTGGCGTAAGCCGGATCTTGAAAGTCGGTGACACGTTTGACGCCGGCGAACAGCATGCCTTGAAGCGCCGCCGGGAATTGCCTTATCCGGGCCAAAAGCTGGTCGAGTTCGGGTCTGCCGGCTGAATCCGGCAGCGGCGAAAAATGCTTGCCCGTTTTTGCGGCGACCACCGGACCGATCGCGACCGACGATTGCGCGACGTGATCGTGCGCGGCTCGGAATGCATTGAGGCTCGGCGCTATGCCCTTGCCGCCGGAACTTATGATCGCCTCGAAGCTGTCGCGTCCAAACGGCAGGATTGCGGATGCTGCCAGCGCTCCAAACATGCAAGCCGAGATCACGCTGTTGTTCTTGTTGGCCACACTTTCCATATCGAAAGCGATGACGCGCTTCGCCGCGACGGCGGTCGCTTCCATGACGACGTTCGGATCGACGATGGCATCGCCGGGTTTTTCCTTTTCAGCGACAGCGTATAAGCGGTGCGTCGAGGCAATCAATGTAGAACGGTCGGGAGTGACGAGGCCGCGCAAGATGGACCTGCCAGCTTCCATCAGTTCGGTCGCAAGCACGATATCGACTTCGCCCTGGGCCGGCATCAGCGAAAGAACGGGGGTCCGATCGGCTTTCGGCGGCAGCATCTCGACATAATAGACTGTAGCGCCGGTGCGCTGGGCGACGCCCGGGATTGAGGTCGACTGCGCATGCCAGCCTTGGGATTCGGCGAGTTCTACGATCCAATCCGAGAGCACGCCGCCGCCTTGTCCGCCCATGGCGAAGACGGCGACGCAAATCGGTCGCTCGCTGGCATACCTGATCGGTGTTCGTGACAAATCGTTCATGACAGTGCGGCTCAGCCTCAATCGGCGAAAGCAATCCGCTTAGATTCGCGGTGGCGTTGGAGCATACCGATTACCGCTCGGCGCAACCGCGAGATGAAGCGGTCGAACCAGGTTGGGTTGTGGATGATGTCGGCGCGATAGAATGACGGGCAAAGCACCGCCGCCTCCGACACCTCGCCGCAATTGCCGCAGCCGACACAGTTGTGATCGATCGCGGCGACCGGATCGTCCTTGAGCGGATCATCGGTATGTTTGACGGATAACGACGGACAGCCGGACAGTCTGATGCAGGCGTGATCACCCGTACAAACGTCCTCGTCGACACCAAAGCGCTCGCGCACCATACGTTTTCCGTCGCGCACCGATTTCTGAAATATCGGCCTCACGCGGCGATGCTTGTTGAGCATGCATTCCGAGGAAGCGACAATCACCTTCGGGCCAGCTTCCTTGGTCGTGAGCGCATCACGCAACGTGTCCTGCATGCGCTTGACGTCGTAGGTGCGGTCGATGTGGCGGACCCATTTGACCCCAACGCCTTTCACCGCATCGACAATGGCGTTGTTGGTCGCTCGCTCCGGATTGATTGCGCGCGAGGACATGATGTCCTGTCCACCGGTCGCCGCCGAATAATAATTATCGACGACCATGATCACGCCGTTTTGCTTATTGTAGACGGCGTTGGCGACGCTGCTGGCGAGGCCGTTATGCCAAAAGCCGCCGTCGCCGATGATCGAGATAGGGCGCTTGTCAGCCTTCACGTTGAAGGCAGATGCGGAGGCCGGACCAAGACCATAACCCATCGTTGTGGCGCCGATATTGAACGGTGGCAGGCTGGCGAACAAGTGACAGCCGATGTCCGCCGAAATGCTATGTTCGCCAAGTTCTTGCTGGACAAGGTTCAACGCCGCAAAGATCGGTCGTTCCGGGCAGCCGACGCAAAATCCAGGAGGCCGCGGCGGCAACACCTTGGCGAGCGCCTTAATCTTCGGGTCATCGAGAACGGCGGACGCGTTCGGAGGAGGCGGCGCGTTACGTAGAAGAGTGTTGGCGTGGAGTTCGAGAAAAGCCCTGATGCCCTTGGTGACGACCGTCGGGGTATATTCGCCCGCCATAGGCAGCAAGTCCTTACCGCTAATCTTGGTCTGGATATCGCGGCGGCGCAGAATGGTGTTGAGCGCCTGCTCGATGAACTCCGGCTGGCCTTCTTCCACCATGAGGATCGCCTTCTTATTAGCTGCGAAAGCGGCAACCTCGTCATCGATCAGGGGATAGGTGACATTGAGTACGTAAATCGGCACCGCTGTCTCGCCGTAAACATCGGCGAGGCCCAGCTGCTGGAGTGCGCGTATCGTCAAATTGTAAAGACCACCCTGCACGATAATTCCGACGTCGGCGATTGAAGGGCCGAAAAACTCATTGAGCTGGTGCTCCTTGATGAATTTGACGGCGGCAGGCCAGCGCTGCTCAATCTTCTCGCGCTCATGCAGATAAGAGGCCGGCGGCAGCACTACGCGTTCGGTATCGCGACGTGGATTTTCCAGCGCCTCGCGCAACGCGAAGCTAGGGCGTTTATTATCCTTGGTAATGAAACGGCCGTGGACGTGGCAGGCTCGAACGCGAACTTCAAGCATCACTGGCGTGTGCGAGGCTTCCGAAAGCTCAAAACCGTCTTCCACGGCTTTGACGATCGAAGGCAGGTTGGGGCGTGGATCGAGCAGCCAGACCTGCGATTTCATGGCATAGGGGTGGGAACGCTCCTGCATGATCGAGGAGCCCTCTCCGTAATCCTCGCCGATAATGATGAGCGCGCCGCCAGTGACTCCGCCCGAGGCGAGATTGGCAATCGCATCGGAGGCGACATTGATGCCCACGGGTGACTTGAACGTGACCGCTCCCCGGATCGGATAGTGCACCGAGGCTGAAAGCATTGCGGCCGCCGCCGCTTCAGACGCCGAATTCTCAAAATGGACGCCAAGCTCGTCGAGCACGTCTTTCGCGTCAGCAAGCACATCCATTAGATGAGAGATTGGCGCACCTTGATAGCCGCCCACATAGGAGACGCCGGCTTGGAGAAGCGCCTTGGTGATGGCCAGAATCCCCTCGCCACGGAATTCGTCGCCGTCTCCCAGTCTGAGATCCTGTACTTCGCGTGCGAACGATCGCTCCGCCATAGCTCACCTCCAGGGTCGACAGTCTCGATCATGCGGTGCCGGCCGCAAGAACGTTCATCAAACCTTATCATTTACAATTGGACGAGCGCAGCATCGAACGGTTGACAATGTGCAGTTATGCGCAGAGCAGTTCTGCGTCGGGACGCTATCCAGCTTTATAAACGGTCTGTTCAGGCGCCATGGGTTGCCGGTCGATTTGGACGCCCAATGGCCTAAGCGCGTCGTTAACGGCCGTCCAGACCGCGGCCGGCGCCCCAACCGCACCTGCTTCACCTACGCCCTTGGAACCCAACGCGGTCACTCCCGTCGGCGTCACTATGTGGCTAATGTGGATGTCAGGCATTTCTGATGCCATCGGAACGATATAGTCAGCGAGACTTCCATTAAGAAGCTGGCCCTCCTTCGAATACATGCAGTGTTCGTAAAGAGCAGAGCCGATTCCTTGCACGACGCCGCCGCGAAGCTGTTCATCGACAAGCATCGGATTAATGATGCGTCCGCAATCCTCAGCGATCCAAAAATCAAGAACTTTAATAAGCCCGGTTTTGCTATCGACCTCGACTAAAGCGGCCTGTACACCGTTTGCCACAATGTACGGCACCGACTGCGGAACGTAGGAGGCGAGAGTTTCGAGAGGTGGTATCGTGTCGAGCGGAATCGTATGCGGCCTATAACGCGCCGCCGCGGCGATTTCACCGATCGATATCTGTTCAGAGCCCGCCGCGTTGATGACCGATCCCGCGCGAATGGCAAGCGAAGAAGCCGGTTGTTGCAACAGAGAGGCTGCGATCTGGAGAATATTTTCCCGCAACGCCAGTGCTGCCCGACGGGCCGCTTCGCCGCCTAATGCGATCCCCCGCGAAGCCCAGGCGCCGCCGCCATACGGAACAATCGCGGTATTCCCCGTCACGACAGCTACGGCATCCATTTGAACGCCCAGCTCGGCAGCGACGACCTGAGCAATACCGGTCGCCGTTCCCTGACCTTGATCGGTAATACTCGTTTCGCAACAGACGTTGCCAGAAGCTTCGAGCCTGAGGCGACAGGCCTCATTGGCAGCGACGCGCAGTCCCTGCGAGCCATAAAGAGCGGGTCCAACGCCGGTAATCTCAATGAAAGTTGCAATCCCGATACCGCGAAAAACGCCGCGCTCTCTCAAGACCTTCTGTTGGTCGCGCAGCTCATTGTAGTTCATCTGCCGCACGATAGCGTCTAGACAGGCGTCCAACGATAACTGTTCGACAACGACGCCATTTGCGGTCTTGCTAATCTCGCTGTCTGTTCTCCGGTAGTTGATCCTCCGGATTTCTACTGGATCTATTTGCAGTGCGGCCGCGCCCAAGTCGAGCAGTTGCTCGGTAACCGTACAGGCAATCGGCTGGCCGACACCGCGATACGGCCCGGTCGGTGGCTTATTTTGAAACGCGCCGCGTACACGGCCTCTGAAAGCGCTGAGCTCGTAGGCCGCGCCAACCATTTGCACCGCTTGTATCGCCTCGCCCACGCTGCTTCGAGGATAGATCGAATAAGCGCCGAAACCGGCCATCATATCGATTGCGATGCCAAGGATCTTGCCTTGTGCATCAAACGCCATGCGGCCATGGACGCTGGCATCGCGGGTATGAGCATCGCTCGCGAAAGATTCCAGACGATCGGCCGTGAACTTCACGGGGATAGGTAACAGTTTGGCGATCGCGACGAGCGCCATTTCATCGGCGAAGGCATGCAATTTCATACCAAAGCCGCCGCCGACGTCGTTAACGATGACCTTTATTTGTTCGGGGTTCATACCTAGCTGCTCGGCGAATATCTCCCGCATTTGAAATGGCGCTTGGTGTGACTGATAAACGGTGAGTTCGCTCAGTCTGCGATCAAACGACGCTTGGATGGAACGCGGCTCCAGACTAACGGCGGTTTGACGGTCGAAGCGAAAGGCATGCTCAACGACAATAGCCGCCTCGGAAAAGCACTTCGAGATATCGCCGGACGCTATGGTGTGATCCAGCGCCATATTGTTGAGCATATCGCTTTGTACGACCGGGGAATCTGGATCGAGCGCTTCCGACAAGTCGGTAACCGCAGGCAGCGCCTCCCACTCAACCTCAATCAACTCGACTGCATCTTCCGCTTGCGCTCGCGTACCGGCGACGACGACGGCAACCGCTTCACCCTGCCAACAAGTCTCGTTGACCGCCAAAGGCGGCTGCGGCGCAGAGCGATGTGTGGGCATCAAGGCAAGCCGTGTTTGCCACGGTGGGCAGCTCGTTGAGAGGCTCGCCCCACTGAATGCGGCAATCACCCCTGGAGCCAAAAGCGCGCGGTTGAGGTCAACCGATAGGATGCGGGCGTGGGCGTGCGGGCTACGCAGAAACGCCACATGTCCGGTGCCCGGTAGAGTGAGATCGTCGGTGTAATTACCTCGGCCCGTGGCCAAGCGAACGGCACTTGGCCTTGGGTAAGATGCGCCAATTGGCGAAGCCGAATTGTCCGTTTCCAAGACCTTTAGATGAGTGGGCCCGGCGGCAACACTTTCTATGGCGTCCACGATTGCTTGGTAGCCCGTGCAGCGACAATAGTTGCCGCCGATATCCTCGCGGATCTGCTCCCGCGACGGCGTTGGCCGGCGCGACAATAATTCCCATGCCGTCATCAGCATGCCGGAAGTGCAGAATCCACACTGCAGAGCGTTTCGGCGGACGAAGGCATCTTGCAGATCGCGGATTTGTCCGCTCTCAGTCAGTCCTTCTATGGTAACGACGTCTCCGCCATCGGCTTGGATTGCCAGCGTCAGACAACCACGGACGACGGCCCCATCATGGATCACGTTGCACGCGCCGCAAACGCCGTGTTCGCATCCGATATGCGATCCAGTTAGCTGAAAGTGTGTCCGCAGCAGATCGACCAAACTAACCCTGGCGGAAACTCGCGCAGATACTTCAGTGCCGTTAAGCCGGAAGGAAATGTCGATGGCATCAGTTGGTTTGACGATCACGAATGCGATCCGCCCGTTGTTTTGCCGTTGACGAGGGTCAGCGTGCCACCACGCATTTCATTGACGGTGTCTGATAGCTCTTCGAGAAACAGACGGTTTTGCTCCACAACGATGATCGGAAGCCGGCCGCGAAGAGCTTGCAGAGCGGTCAAGACTTGCCGGATCATGATTGGCGCCAATCCCTGCGTCGGCTCGTCGAGCATCAATACCAACGGGTCGAGCAACAGCGCTCGACCTATTGCCAGCATTTGCTGCTCACCACCGCTCAGGGCACCGCCCGGCTGATCGAGCCGCTCCTGCAATCTGGGAAACAGTGCGAGCACATCCGCGAGCCGTTCCGCGTAGGAGGCCGCGCTGCAACGCCCTGCAGCTAAGCTTAGCTGCAAATTCTGCCGTACGGTTAGCGAAGCAAATATTTGCCGGCCTTCCGGAACGAGAATGAGGCCCGCCCTGGTTCGCTCATAGGCTTTGCTTGAGCCAAGCGTTCTACCCTCAAAGACAATACGCCCGGCAAATGGAGCCAAAAGTCCGGCAAGCGTTTTCAAGAGCGTCGTTTTACCGGCCCCATTGGATCCACAAATACCGAAAACCTGCCCAACGTGCAGATTGAATTGGACATCTCGAAATACGGGCAGGCCGGAATAACCGCCACTCAGACCTTCGATGTCGAGAATAGCAGCCATTACAGTAACGCCCCAAAGTAGGCTTCCTGGACCTTCGGGTCAGCTAGAATTTCCTTGATCGCTCCAAACGCGATTGGTCTGCCGCCATCAAGCACGATCCCACGCTTGGCTACTTCGGCAACAAAATCGATATTATGTTCGACGATAACGACCGCCGATCCACGTGCTTGCAGCTGGTGGAGGAGGGATTTTAAATGATCGAGTTCGTCGGCAGCGAGCCCGACGGCCGGCTCGTCGAGCAGAACCAGCGAGGGATCTCCGGCTGCCGCCCGCGTCAGATCGATCAGCTTTCGCTGACCGGCTGAAAGTGCACTGACCGGCGTATCGGCGACAGCCGACAACCCAAAGGCGGCAATTTGGTTAAGGGCAAGCGACCGCCGCTCAAGTTCGCTCAACTCCGGAGTAATCTGATCGACACGGACCATAATATTCTCGACCACGGTTAGGTCCGGCACGAGCCGGGCCACCTGAAACGAGCGCCCGACAAATCGCGCGCGCTCTGAGATCGAGAACGAGGCCGCATCCTTATTGGCAATTTTCACGACCCCTCGGGTCGGCAGCTCGATACCGGATATGATATTAAAGAGTGTCGACTTTCCGGCGCCGTTCGGACCGACGATTGTGAAAATCTCGCCGAACTCGACGGTAAAGCTTACGCCATCGAGCGCTACAACCCCGCGAAAGCGCTTTGCGATATCCAATACCTGCAGGCACACGCCCGAGCGCTGGGTATGACGATCGCTTAGGCTTGAGACAACACGCCGGGTCGGGCACGGGTCCTGCCTCGGCCCGTCGATCATCAACTCGAACCTGTCCCAGATCTTGGCGACCCAGCCGGCGATTCCGTCTTTAAGATAGAGGACAGCCAGCAAAAACACCGCACCATAGACTAATAAAACGTAGCCCTTGGCGTAGCCGGTAATAATGAAAAGCCACTGTAGCAGTGCCGTTCCGAATAACGGACCGAATAAATAGCCGGGTCCGCCAAGCAGCGTCATGGCGAGCAACTCGAGCGAGGGATCGACGCCGCCGTTCTCCGGAATAACCAGACCGACATAATAGGCTCTCAATATGCCGGCCACGGCCGCGAATGTCGCACCGATCAAAAACACCTTCTCTTTGCTTCTGCCGACATTGATGCCAAGGACCGCGGCGGCAAGTTCGTCGTGACGAATTGTACGGAGTCTTCGCAAAAAAGCGCCGCTGACCAAATACCAATAAATCGTCATGCCGCCGGTCAATGCCACGAGCGCGATCAAATACCAGCCACGATCGCCAAGGCTGCGCCCGTGCTCTAAGATCAGGCCGGACGAGCCTCCCGTAATCAACGGGAATGCGCGGGCAGTGCCTTCGACGACAAAGGCAACAGCGAGTGTTCCGAAGGCGAGATAGACACCCGGCAACCGAATAAATACGCGGCCGGTACATACCGCCAGCACAAGGGTGACGACCAAGCCCGCGCCCACACTCAAGAAGAACGGCACGCCGACACTTTCCAGGATGCCCGCGCAATAGGCCGGTACCGCCATAAACGCCGCTTGTCCCAATGTTAGCATACCGGTCACGCCAAAAATCAAATTGAGGCCGATCACCGTCAAGGCGTCGAAATAGACGAGAGTCGCGAGCCCCACAGACCAGCCCAGCACCAACCCGGTGAACGGAAGCGCAATTACAATAATCGCGGTCGCGAGCAAAATGATCCGGCTCCGCTTCATGCGCGCAAACCACCGCCGAAGCGAATTTTTCTGCTGCGCCACACAGCAACGCCGATCAGCATGAGGAAAACGATCGGGTCTTTGGCAAGGGCATCGAAGTAGGTGGTAACGAAAGCTTCGCCGAGCCCCAGCAGAATGCTGCAAACGATAGCCCACAACGGCAGCATGCCCCCGAGCGCGGCGGCGATAAAGCCACGTAGAGTCATGTCGAGCCCGGCATGAAAATCCACGGAAACGAGTGGCACCAACAACACCGCTCCGATTGCGCCGTAAGCGCCGGCAATAGCGAACGCCAAGAGGCGGGCACGATCGACATTGACACCCATCAGTTGCGCGGCATCCGGATTTTCCGCGGTAGCGCGCAACTGGCGGCCGAGCTGCGTGGTCGATAGAAACAGCGGTACCGCGATCGCAAGTGCAAAAGCCATGACTATGAGCAACAGGCCCTGCGGCGGCAGCACGCCCCCGGCTATACGGAATGGAGCTCCCGATACCAGGCGGGGAAAGGAAACAGCGTCGGAACCAATCAGGGTATAAAGCGCACCACGGCTGAATATGGCTGCCGCGAGCGTCACAAGGATTAACGCACTATGCGACCACAGGCGGCGCGGTCGCAGCAGAAAGCGTTCGATGGCGATAGAGATCAAAACCGCGACGATGATGGCGCCCGCAATGGCTGCCCAAATGGGCAAAATGTGAGTACCAGCGAGTACAGAGACAAATATCCCCGCGATCGAATAAGCCTCGCCGTGAGCGAGATTAATGACATGCGCGGTCTGATAAACGATCACCAATCCAATCGAAAGCAAGGCGTAGACCGCGCCCATCATCAATCCGCTGATCACGGCCTGCGTTAAGGGATTCATGGATCGTTACGAGAATAAATGTCGTTATCGGTCGATCGAGCAGCGGCCGCCCCCGTGATTACTCGAACTAATGCCGACTTTGACGCTTCAATGGTTCAAGGTCGGGAGTGACGCGCTATTTGATTGGATCGGCTTTGGTCCATCGACCGTTTTTGTATTCGACCACCGATACAGTGTTTGAACCCATGCCGACGTGGCTCTCAGGACTGAATTTGACCGGCGAGATGCTTTCGATCGGGGTCGTTTCCAAAAATCGCTTTACCGCAGCGGCGTCGTTCGGGTTATCGACACTCCGAAGTACAGCTTCGGCAGTATCGGCAAGCGGCACGCCCATAAGGGCTAGCAGGCTTGGTGTTTCCTTCGTGGCCTCCTGGAATGCGGTACGGAATTTCTCCAGTCGCGTGCGCTCCGCTGGATTGTCGATCAGTTCCGGGACCATGAAGTTGAGGCCGAGGCCCAGAAGACGCGGCGGCATGTCGTTCTTGATCAAAGCCATGAAGGCGTCCGACAGATTGGCATTGCTAAGCACGAAGGGGATGGTAAGCCCAAGATTATTGAAACTTTTGACGACCGTTGCCGCGCCGGCTCCAGAATATCCAGAGTAGATGATGGGATTGTCCTTAACGACGTTCGCCAACTGGATCGAGGCATCGTTGGACTTCAGGTCAATTCGCGCCAGCGACAACGAAATCCCGGCTGGTGGAAACACCTTCTGGGCATTGCTGGCGTTCGCCTCACCGGTTGTATCGGTCGAGGCTATCATGGCGAGCTTGTTGACGTTATTCGCCCGAAGATATGCGAGGAGCGCCTCAGTGATTGCGAAGTCGCTCGCGCTGGTCTGGAATACATAACTCTTCGGGTCGGGATCGACGATAGGCGATACCACGACCATAACTGGACCATCTTTCAGGAGCGGGGATATCGCGCGGACTGTCGAGCTGACCGAATTGTCGAGAATAATACTCGCGCCCTTTTCGATCTCATGCCGCGCGCAGGTGACGGCGCTTTCCGGCGTGCCCTGATCGTCGCATACGTCGAGCTCGATCTGACGGCCTTTGACACCGCCCCCAGCATTCACCGTTTGCGCCCACAATCGCAAGCCAGCGGTACTCTGCGCGCCGACCGTTGCCATCGGTCCGGTCAACGGCGAAATTACAGCGACGACAAACGGTTGCTCAGCAAAGGCGCTGACGCAGAATAGGGCAACGACCATCCAGCCCAGGCACAAGCTCTTCAAAATGACGATCGCACCGAGTTCGAATTTCCTGATGTCTTTTACTGCCATTTTACCCCTCCTGTTTGGCATAAAGTTCACGATCAAATTGGTATGGTCATCGGCACATGACGGCCGTCGCAGTCTACAAGGTCGACTCGCTTAAGCGAGATTCGAAATGAGCCGTTATGCCTGACCAGTTGATGGATCTGGCGGCCGGTGTAAAGGTGTCGCTGATCGCCTTGATGCTCAACACAGATAAATGCTGCTTCGGCGGTAGCCTCATCGCCCGCGCTGTTCGTAACTTCAATGTTACTGATGAGGTGTGTGGTGCGCGGCATCGGTGTGAGCACCAGCGCCCGCGCGTCGAGCAGCCTTCGCACGCGGATGGCGAGAATGGCGTGATCCTCGTAGATTATAGAGGCGACGGTCTTGGCATCACTCTGGCCTGGCTGGCTGGGCATCCAGTAGACGCCTTGCGGCTCGTAGAGGGCCAGCCAAGATTCAAAGTCTCCCGTATCCAAAAGCTTTGCTTCGCGAAGCAGAAACAATTCGATCTCGCGCTGAGCTTCATACGGTAATGTCATGCTGTCACTGGGTCAGGTAATTGACCCAGGCCTCGAATTGGACCCGCATCGGTAGTTCACTCGCCGCCCCGCCAATACTGCCGTTGCTGTCGCGCCGGTCCTTGTCGAAACCGCGCGCGATATTGATCCACGGCCCCGCTTGTTTGGCGAGCCCTTGCTGGCAGCGTTCGAGCATCTCCACATCGTCGGAAAAAATCATCGAGGCGGGTGAGCCGAGTGTGGTGAGGAAGCGGATGGCGCGATGGAACATTTCTTCGGGCGCGCCTTTGAGCCGGAAGCAGTGGACATGAACGAGCGTCAGATCGACCGATAATGGAACGGTGATCCGCATTTGCTGGTGCTGGGCATTGATCAAAAGGTTCGGGTAGATGATATTGTTAAATCGGTTCATCTCGAGCACTTCAACCGTCCGCTCGCTGCCGAGACGTTGCTCCAAAGCAGCATGGTAGCGTTGTATGACCGGGTCTTGCTGCTCGTGCACCAACACACCCTTCTTGTAGAAGCTGGTCATAAATGTGTGGCCACCCGGAAGCCCGGTAAGTTGGATGCCTTCCCAATCAGTCTGGCTAAAGCCGTTCGCCAGCAACATCTCGCGGGTCTGATCCTGATCTAAAATGGACGCGTTGCCCGCCGCCGCGCGGGCGGGAGCCACGGAGGAGCTATGAACGAAGCTAGGATGGAAAACGTCGTTGGCGTTTTCCATGTGCAGCTTCCAATTGCCGTGATATTCGAGCGTAAAGGTTGAATCGGCAATCTCGATCTCGCCGTCGGGAGCGCGTTCAATCAGATTGTCGATCACGTCCCGCATTGGCCCGAGAAATTCGACAAGCGGTGACGGACTGTCGGAGAGATTGGCAAAAACGAAACCGCGGTAACTGTCGACGTTTTTCACACGCTGGATATGATTTTCCGGATCGGCAACACTGAAGTTTGCGGGATAACTTTGAGGATGTGGCACGGCAGACAAGGAGCCGTCCGGCCGGAACACCCAAGCGTGATAAGGACACGTAAAAAGGCGGCTGCTACCCCGGTCAACCATGCAAAGTCGCGCGCCACGATGCGGACAACGATTGTGCAAAACATAGATCTTCCCGTCTTGATTGCGGGTTACCATCACCTCGTGCTGCGCCAAGCGGGTGCGCACGAAGTCGCCGGGATGCCGCAGCTGACTATCGTGAGCGACATACAGCCACAGCCGACCGAAAATCCGTTCCTGTTCGATCGCGAAGATCTCAGGATCGGCATACGCGCGCCGATGGACGTGTTCCGGCCGTACAAGCGTGCGAATTTCGTCGTTGCTTGGCGGATGGTTCGTCACGACCGTCATCGATACTCTCCATCGGCGCTGACTGCTCGGAGAACTTTCAGTTCAAAAGTTCACCAAAAATCTCTGTATAGACGGAAGTCTCTTCGAATCCGGTGCCCACCGCTTCTGGCAGCCGTACTGTTCCCTCTGCAATCTCTATGCCGGAGGTAAGCCTGCCAAAAAGCGAGGTCGTGTCCATAGCTGCCTCGGCCAAACCAAGGCCGAGTCCAGCGACAGCATTAAACGCCAGAAGGTGCCCGGCATGAGGCGCGCACTGGCTTCTCTGCCATCCCTGCTCGGCCAGATCCGCAAGAATGCGGCGATACTCAACTATTCCGTAACTCAGCGAGATATCGAACTGCAGCAAATCGCGATCGCGTCGCAGGCCGCCATAGCGCAATAGATTTCGCGCATCGTCCACGGAGAACAAGTTCTCGCCAACGGCCAGAGGTATCTTTGATCGTGCCGCCAACTCTCGGTGACTTTCATAATCCAGTGGATTGAATGGCTCTTCAAGCCACATCAAGGGATAGTTTCCGAGCGCTTCTACCCAGTTCAACGCGTTATCCAAGTCGAAACCGCTGTTGGCATCTACCGCCAGATGCATCTGCGGCTCGAGTACCCGCAATACCGCCTCGATACGGTTGAGATCTGTCCCCATCTCCTTGCCGCCGATCTTGATCTTGAAGCGCCGGTGCCCTTCCGCCATCGCGCGTCGCACATCTTCGCAAAGACATTCGACGTCGTTCTCCGCGCGATAATGGCCACCACTGGCATACACCGCGGCGGACGGTTGGCTTTCGGCGCCTTCAAGTCTTGACAAATAATCCCACAGCGGCACTTCCGCCCGCTTTGCCGCGAGGTCCCACAAAGCGGCGTCGATCAAACCGACGGCACCGCAGCGTTCACCGTGGCCACCAGGCTTTTCGTTTTTCATCAGAATCGCCCAGACCCGTGTCGGATCGATCCCGCCGTCGTCATCGGCGTAGTCGCGTGGGTCGGCGGTGAGCAGGCGCGGTAAGAAGCGGTCGCGCAGCAATCCTGTGTGGTCGTACCGGCCGATGGAGTCAAACGCCAGACCAACTACCGACTTGCCGTGTGTATGCGCATCGGCACGAAGGACTAGGGCGCTTGCCGTCATGTCCTCGAAGTCGATAGCCGAATTTCGCACCGGAGCGCTAAGGCGCACCGTGCGCGCATCAGCGGCAACAATACGCATTAGCCATGGTGCGATTGGCGCCAGTCGTGAGCGGCGACATCAAAAACGATCCCGTTAAGATCCTTGTACTTTTTCTCGGCGTCGACGCCCGGATGTTCCGGGAGCTGCATGAAGAATTCGCCGCCCATTTGCTCGATCTTTGCAACCGTCTTGTTCTCGTCTTCGACAACAAATCCGATGTGATGCAGACCAGCCCAGTCGGGGCCGCCCTTGCCACCTTTCGTACCTTCCGGAAAGTGCAGCAGCGTCAAATTCACGACGCCATCTGAGAGACCGATCGCGTTACCCACTGGGCTCTCAACTTTATGCACCCGCTTGAGGTCAAATACCCCTTCGTAGAATGCAGCCGCCTTTTCTAAATCGGGAACTTGAATCGCGATATGACGAATTTTGCCCATTGTCATCTCTCTATATGGCCCTTTGGCGAGATAGTAGATGCCGACGATGCGGAACGCCAGCGGATAGAATGTCGGCATCCCCGGCCGACAAGAGCTTCATTCGGTCTTGCCGTAGTTGCGCGATGTCCAGATTATCGAGCCAAGGCCCACCTGCGCGGCTACGATTTCGGCAGATACGATGGTCAGGAACGAGTTGCCGATGGCAAGCCGAGCTCCCGTGACCATGTATGGTATCGTTGATGGAAAGATTAGGATGAGCCAGGTTAGGTGTGCCGCGCGACAAAGGCCACCCGCATACCAACAGCAGCGTACTCGACACCGGGTCCAAGCTTTGTAACTAATCCGGCACCGACACGACCCGAAATTTCGGGAAGTGAAATTTGAAATATTGCTTCAGATGCCCGCGCGTAGCTTCCAGTAGCCCGAGTTGACGCTTGCGGCGCGCAGTTCGATGCACACCGCGCCGGGCCGGGGGTCCGGATCGGTAACTCAGTGAGTTGCAGCACACCGGGCCCGCCAAATTGCTCATATTGAACAGCTCGCGCATGATTCGCGTCACAGCATCGGATCGTGATGTTTGGCCCGAATTGCGAGGTAGGGGTCCCAGGCGCATGCCGATGCCGCGAGCACTGCATAGGCGCCTGCATCGAAGAAAGCGCTGACTCGTTCGGGCGAGGAAACGCCGCCGACCGCGAGCACATGAAGAGCGAGGGCGTCCTGGTGAACGACCTCGAGCGCGTCGTGCACGCACTTCATCGCAATGTCGAAGGTTACGCCGCCCATCATGCCGGCGTGCTCGCGATTTTTGCCGAAAGCGGGCGATCCGCTGCCGTCGACAATCACCCGGCTCGGTGCGTTGATCATCACCACGCCGTCGACGAGGCCCGATAGGCCTCGCAGCAAGCCACTCATTCGCTCGCGATCCTCGATCGGACCGGTCTTGACCAACAAGGGAGTCGACCCGGCCTCGGCTCGGGCGGCGCCAGCAATGCGTGCAGCAAGCTCGACGTCGCGGTATACCTCGCTTTCGCGCCGCCCCACGTTTGGGCAGGAAAAATTCAATTCGACGACCTGCGCTCCCGCGTCGCGCGCCTCTGCGGTGAGCGCACTGAAGTCGCTGATGAACTCGCTTTCGCTAGTGTTTTGATCGGACGTGCCGACCACTGAGACGATCAAGACCTGCCCAGGCATCAAGCGTGCGCGGCAACTCCGGATGTCGCGTCGCCAAACCTCGGGTGAGCTCGACGGCATGCCGATTGAGCCCGCCGCTGTGGCGGAGAGCGGCGCGGGAGGGATGTCGCCGATCACCCGAAGCGGCGCGGCAGCGCCTACCGCGGCACTTTTCTCGTCCAGATAGAGCCAGTTCGGCAGCGGATGCGCACGCCGCTCGCGACTCCGTATTGTCTTGTAGGTCAGCAAATCGAATCCCAGACGACTGTAGTGTTCAAACCATCGCTCGTTCAACACGAGGCTTGCGGCGATCCCGATGCGAGACGCGACCTGGTAGCCAAGAAAGTTCTTCATCGGTGTGGCGGGGACGTCAGCGTAGGGGCCAGAAAAGTTCGGACCGGCAGCCGCGTTCTGCTCGAAGGTTCGGTCGAAGCGATAAACCGGCGCCTGCAAAGGTGGCGGGACCGCAGGCGGAGCGATTGCAAGGTCGGGTGCGATGCTCAAGCCGCGCCTCCTGATGGACCGATTATGGCTTAGAAGCATCCCCCGTCAAATGGTCTAGTCGCGGCTCGTCGGGTTTCCCAGATCTGTACAAGTTAAGTAAGATGCCTTTCCGGTGAGGACGTGGCATCGATTTTGCCTATCGCACCGAAGAGACAAGTCCTCAGAGAGAAGCCGCCATGAACTATTGCAGCCGCCTTGCCGCAGCCTTGGCATTTTCCGTGAGGGCGGCACTGTCAAACGAAGGAGACGATCAAGGTCGCCGTTCGCGATCCTTGCGCAGGCCTGCGTAGCGAATGAGACATCGTCACACGAGAACAGATTTTCGCTGGTGGCGAGCCGCCGCTCTGTCTCGGCCGCGATTTTGCGATGCAGCTCGAAGTAAGATGTACCGGCTAGAAGGCCGCGGCCTTCTCGAGATTCGGAACTTGAATCGCGATGTGTCTAATTTTAGCCGTCGCGCTCTCCACTTTCCTGCCGGCAGATGACGCGAACCGGCAGTGTAGCGCCGGATGGGATGTAAATATAACATTGTCGAAACGAGGCTCTTCCCCGCGCGTTACGAACTTGCGCTGAGATCGTTCATGAAACCGCTCATCGTGTTGATCCAAGCGTCCGTCGTTGTGCTACTAATTGGAGCCTGGGAGCTTTGCGACCGGGTCGGAGCCTTCGACCCAAGTATCCTCCCAGCACCCTCCGCGGTCGCCGTGGCTCTCTGGTCGCTTCTCCACAGCACCGTCTTTATAGACGACGCGTCGGACACGATAGTGCGCGTCATTTCCGCCTTTGTCATCGGCGCACCGATTGCGCTCGCGACCGGTTTTCTGATGGGCGAAAACATCACCGTGGGGCGGTCACTATCGCCAGTTTTCAATCTGGTCTTGGCGGTGCCGCAATCGATTTTCTTGCCAATTTTCGCGTTGGTTCTCGGCCTGGGGTTTACCGAAAAGCTGATTTTTGGGATCACCCACGTTTTCTTCGTCGTCGCGATTAGCGCGATGGCGGCCGTATCCGAAGTTCCGCACGGCCAAGTCGTACTGGCGCGCTCGTTCGGCGCCGGAAAATTTCGGATTTACCGCTCGATCTATTTGCCGGCTATGGCACCGCAGATCATGACCGGACTTCGCCTCGGTTTGATCTTCGATATTGTCGGCATTCTGCTCGCCGAAATGTACGCGTCGCGGAGCGGTCTCGGCGTCCTGTTGTTGCGCTGGGGCGAGGCTTATGACGTCGACAAGTTAATGGCGGCGACCGTGCTGATCTCAGTCGCTACAATCTTTGTCAACGAGATCATGCGCATCTGGGAAGGCCGCGTCGGGCGCTGGCGACATGCCTTGGAGGACCGATGACGTCCGCTCGGCCGATCGTCATTGAGACCCGTGGACTTGGCAAAATCTTTAGCATCGATCGGGCGCCGATCATCGCGCTGCAGGATATCTCGTTCACCGTGCAGGAAGGAGGCTTCGTCTCGCTGGTGGGTCCGAGTGGGTGCGGAAAGTCGACACTGCTTCAGATGCTGGCCGGACTGGTGCCGAGCACGGCCGGCCAAGTTTTGGTCGACGGTTTGATCCTGCGCGAACCTGCGCCCGACAAGATTTCGGTGATGTTTCAGGACGCCACGTTGCTACCGTGGAAGCGGGTCGCCGAGAACATCGAATTTCCGCTGGAGATTGGCGGTATGAACGCCGCTGATCGACGCGACCGCGCGGCGGCGATGCTTTCCCTCGTCGGGCTTACGGAATTCGCCGCCCGCTACCCGCACGAACTCTCCGGGGGCATGCGACAACGTATTTCTATCGCACGCGCGCTCGCGCCCGATCCGAGAATTCTGCTCATGGACGAGCCGTTCGGTGCACTCGACGAGCAGACCCGCATCAAGATGGGACATGAACTTCTTCGTATCTGGTCGAGGACCGGAAAGACGATCTTTTTCATTACTCACAGTTTGACCGAGGCGCTTTTCCTCTCAGATGTTGTGCTGGTGATGAGCCATCGCCCAGGAAAAATCGTCGACGTGATTGTAGCCGGCCTGCCGCGGCCACGAACTTACGACATCATTGGCAGCGCCGAATTCGGCGCTGCGCGCAACCGGATATGGAAACTCATTAGCCAGGATGACGACACCGATGCGAGTGAGGGTATGGCGAGCTTATGACCCGTCGCCGTATCATCCTCATAGTTATCATTCTCGGATCGTGGGAAGCGGTTTGCCGCTTCAACATAGTGGTGCCGCTTTTGCTTGCCTCGCCGAGCGAAATTATCGGCGCCTTGATCCAATCGTGGCCCGAATATCTCGTCGCTCTTCGCTTTACGGTGGCGGAAATTGCGGTTGCGCTCGCGGTCGCCTGGAGCCTCGGCATCGTGACGGGCACCGCCGCCGGCATGATCCCCTTTCTGGGTGCGGCTATCGGGCCAATCCTGGTTTCGCTTTTCGCCGTTCCGCTGATTACCTGGTATCCCCTGTTCATGGTGTGGTTCGGCATCGGCATGACGTCGAAAATAGTTTACGCGGTGGTCTCTGGTTTCTTTCCAATAGCAATCAACACGATGAACGGCGTGCGCGGGCTCGATCATCGCTACTTTCTGTTCGGGCAAGCGATCGGATGCTCTCGACGTCAAGTGATTTTCCGCATTTTGTTACCTATGGCGATGCCATCGATTGTATCCGGTCTGCGGATCGGCACCGCGCTGATCGTGATCGCGGTGATTGTAGCGGAAATGCTCGCCTCACTGGGCGGCATTGGCTACGTGATTTCTTATTATCGGTCGATCTACGCCACCCCACACGTCTATTTGGGAATCCTGTTTGCGTTAGCGTGCGCGCTGCTCGCCAATTGGGGCTTGGGCATCCTTGAACGCCGATTTATGCATTGGCGCGAACTGCAGATTGGAGATCGGTAACGTTTCAAAGAATCATTCCGCCTTGATAGGGGTGAATGCGGTTGAGAAGACCTGGCTTGTGTTTAGCTTTGTTCCCATATTTGCAGCCACCGCAAGGTCCAGCGATGCCTGCATCCATTCCGGCTTCATTACGCCGTCCGGATTGATGTGTTTGATGAAATCCTCATAGACCAATTTGATGACGCTGTCGTCATTTTCGTCGAAATAGCGCTTCAAGAAAGCGATCGCCCAATCCTCATGCGAATTCAAATAGGCGATAGTTTTAGCGTTGGCCTCCAGCCAGCGACGTAGCGCGTCTGGCCGTTTTTCAATGATTTCGTTGGTCGCCGCCCACCCTTCCGACACCGATGGTTCCACCGTCGCGCCGAGATTCACGATCGACCGAAAGTCACCATTGGCGAGCCCTTTATAACTGAACACCGGCCACAGAATAGCAGCATCCACCTGCTTGGCCTTGAGGGCTGGCGCCACCGCCGTCGCGCCGAGCGGGACTGTCTGCACGGTTATCCCGGCTTTGGCGGCAGCACGCTGGACCCAGAAGTCCGTCAGCGAACCCTTCTGCGTGATGCCAACGGTTTTGCCGGCCAGTTCCGACATGCTTTTGATCGGCGAGGACGCTGGCACAAGGATGTACCAGCCTTGCGGCGTCGGAGGCACCGATAGGGCGATGATCTTTTCCTGCACGCCCTTGGCGATGGCTAGTCCGGCTGCGCCGGGTGCAATGGTGCTGATGTCGATAGCTCCGGCCGCCAACGCTTCTTGGGTCGCCGGGCCGCCACGGAACTGTGTGATTTCAACGTCGAGATTTTTTTCCTTATAGAAGCCGAGTTCGCTCGCGGCGTATGGAATCGCATAGGCTGGGTACACGGCGGCCAACCCCACCCGCACAGAATCGGCGACTTGGGCGGCGGAGCCGATTATGGGAACGAGCGATAGCGACAATGCGAGGGCGATTGCAAATTTGCATTTCACGCTCATCACGCCTTCTCCTGTTGCGCTGTGATGACGCGCTAGCGCACCAAAAACACGTTTAAGTTCAAATTTTCAGTTCGAAAATTTGTCGCATAGACCGCTCGTCGTTGCAACGTATCTTGGTGAATA
>Ga0302325_10004948_pt1 | contig 30631 bp, 27 predicted proteins | sample Palsa_T0_2_FD_201948 | JGI IMG/M metagenome (GOLD analysis project Ga0302325, IMG submission 201948) | Peat permafrost microbial communities from Stordalen Mire near Abisko, Sweden - Palsa_T0_2 | ecosystem: Environmental > Terrestrial > Soil > Palsa > Peat permafrost | place: Sweden: Abisko... | reverse complement strand
CTGCCAGGTGGATTGGCAGAACATCCCGGACCTGGCCAACATCGGTTACCCCATCGTGGAAGCCGAGCCGGACGGATCGTTTGCCGTGACCAAGCATCCCGGCACCGGCGGGCGCATCGACTCGCACGGCGTGAAGGAGCAGCTTCTCTATGAGATCGGCGACCCGCGCCAATATATGACGCCGGATTGCGTGGCCGACTTCACCTCCCTCCAGCTTGTAGACACCGGCCCGGACCGCGTGCGAGGTTTCGGCGTGGTCGGCGGGCCGCGGCCGGCCATGCTGAAGGCTTCCATCAGTTATCACGCGGGCTGGAAGGCGTCCGGCACGCTGGTCTACAGTTGGCCCAACGCGATCGAAAAGGCGCGTGTGGCGGACCGCATCACGCGGCAGCGGCTCGACCAACTGGGGCTGCATTTCGATGAAATCCACACGGAATACTTCGGCGTGAATGCCTGCCACGGTCCGGCGGCGCGGCCAGTTGACGATCCGCCGGAGGTGCAAGTACGCATCGGCGTGCGCGGCCCCGACAAACGCGCCGTAGATCGCTTCACCCGCGAGATGATTCCGCTGGTGCTCACAGGCCCGCCAGGCGGCACCGGATATGGCGAAGGCCGGCCTGAAGTGCGCCAAATCGTGGCCTATTGGCCGGCGCTGATTCCGCGCGATGAAATCCACACGCGCGTGGAGGTGGTCGCTTGAATCTCGTGGCGCACGCTCTCAGCGTGCCGCATCGCCACTCGTGGCGACGCAAGGCGGCCCCATGAAAATCCCGTTGTCCCGCATCGCCCACACCCGGTCGGGCGACAAGGGCGATATCGCCAACATCGGTGTAATTGCCTGGCAACCGCGATACTACCCGATCCTGCTGCGCGAGGTAACGCCGGCGCGCGTCAAAGCTCACTTCGGCGAGATGGTGAAGGGCGGAGTGGACCGTTTCGAGTTGCCCAACCTTGGCGCGTTGAACCTGCTTCTGCATCACGCCCTGGGAGGCGGCGGCACCGTTTCGCTGCGCACGGACGCGCAGGGCAAAACGTTAGGTGCGGCGCTGCTGGCCATGGAGATCGATGTCGATGAGCGTGAGCTTACAGATTAGCCGGGAGGGCCGCGTCCTGCAGCTCGCGCTGAACCGGCCGGAGCGACGCAATGCGCTGAACATGGACCTGTGCAGCGCGCTGGGTGCGGCACTGGAAGAAGCGGAAAACGATGCGGGCGTGGGCGCGGTTCTGCTGAGCGGAAATGGCAAATCGTTCTGCGCGGGCATGGATTTGCACGAGGTGCTGTCGCCCGGCGCCGGCGATGTCGACGAAGTTCACGAGCGCATTTTCACGGCGGGAATCCGCCTGACCAAGCCGCTGATCGCAGCGATCCACGGAGCCGCGCTGGCCGGCGGCACCGGATTGGCGGCGAATTGCCATATCGTGGTGGCAGCCGAGGACGCCACATTTGGGCTGACCGAAATTCGGATCGGGCTGTGGCCCTTCGTGATCTTTCGCACGGTGGTGGCGGCGGTGGGCCAGCGGCGCGCAACCGAGCTGGCGCTAAGCGGACGGATTTTCCCCGCGAGCGAGGCGCGGGAATATGGGCTGGTACATCACGTCGTGGAACCCGCCGTCCTCATGCAGCGCGCGCAAGAAATCGCCGCCGCCATCGCCGAGGCCAGCACCACTGCGATCCAAGCCGGCCTGGCTTTCGTGCGCGATGCGCGCGGCAAGAGCTGGGAAGAAGCCGGCGAGTTGGCCCGCCGGATGCGCAACGAGGTCTTTCGCAGTGCGGACTTCCAGGAAGGCATCCGCGCGTTTAGGGAGAAACGGTAGGGTCGGACAGGCTCCGCCAATGTCACTTAGTTTTCCCAGTGCTGGCAACTCATCACAAATTGTGCGGCGGCCAATCTTGGCCAGAGCCGGCTGAAAGCCGGCTGCGGGCAGAATTGCCCGCCCTCCAACTTGTGCAGAATCAGGCGGCATTGATCTTGGACCGTCAGGTACAATACAACATATTGGGTCCAGTTCCAATGCGCCCCTTTTTGCAGCGTAGAAAGTGCTTTACTTTTTCCCCGGACGAGGTTAGTATGGTTACGATCCCCCGAGCAAGACGAGGTGAACGTTTTTGCTGAAACTAAAACGCGTCGAACTGCAGGGCTTCAAATCCTTCTGTGATCGCACGGACCTCCGCTTCAATGGCGGCGGCATCGCGGCCATCGTAGGCCCCAACGGGTGTGGCAAGTCCAACTTGAGCGATGCCATCAGTTGGGTGCTCGGCGAACAATCGGCCAAGAGCCTGCGCGGCGCCCGCATGGAAGACGTCATTTTTGCGGGCACGCGCGACCGCAAAGCCTTGGGGCTGGCCGCCGTCACCATGACCCTGGTCGATCCCATGCTCTACCAGGAAGCGCACGATGCCGCCGCCTCTATTGCCGGAACAAACGGGCACGCGGGACCCATCCCGATCACCGCCCACCAAGGCAAGAACGGCGAGATCACCATCACGCGCCGCCTCTACCGCTCCGGCGAGAGCGAATACCTAATCAACGGCCATACCGCCCGCCTCCGCGACATTCAGGATATCTTCATGGGCACCGGTCTCGGCCCCGAGAGCTACGCCATCATCGAGCAGGGCCGCATCGGCCAGATTCTCAGCTCCAAGCCGCAGGACCGCCGCTCGGTCATCGAAGAGGCGGCCGGCATCACCAAGTACAAGACCCGCAAGCGGCTGGCGGAAGCCAAGCTGGAAAGCGCCAAGCAGAACCTGGCGCGCGTCTTCGACATCTTGGAGGAGGTCACCCGGCAGGTGAATTCGCTCAAGCGGCAAGCCGCCAAGGCCAAGCGCTACGGCGAGCTGAAAACCGAGATGGATGCCCGCTTGCGCGTGGCGCTCTCGGGCAAGTTTCGCATGCTGGAGCGGGAGGCGGCCAAAGCCGCGCTCGACCTGAACCTGGCCTCCGCCGATCTGCGCAGCCTTTCCGAGCAGGTCGCCGCCAAAGAACTGGCGCATACCGAACTGCAAGTCGATTCTTACCGGACCGAGCAGCAACTCACTGAAATGCGGCGCGAACTGGCCGAGTGCCATGTCGAGACCGAACGCACGCGCGGCAAGCTGGAATCGCAGGTAAAGGAGAGTGGCGCCATCGAGCAGCGCATCGCGCAGGCCGAGCGCGAGTCGCAGGAATTGGAAGTCCGGCTGGGCAGCATCGGTGCCGATCTGGACGCGCACCAGCAGCAGGTCGCGGCGCTCGACCGGCAAATCGGCGAATCGCGCGAGCGCATGCTGGAGAAAAACCGCCTGCGCGAGGAACTGCAGGCCACCGTCCGCGAACGCGAAAAGGCCATCGAGGCCAGCCGCACGGCGGTACTGCGGCTGTTGGGCGAAGTGGCCACGCTACGCAACCAGCTCGCGCAGATGAACGAATACCTGGCGGGAATCGAGCGCGAAACCACGCGCGTGCAGAAGGAGGAGCAAACCTCCGCCGCCGAGTTGGAGCGTCTTGCCGTGGCGCGCCATGCGCTGTCCGAAACCATGGCGCAGCGCCAGCTTGAACTGGAATCGGTGACCGGCGAACGGCACCGCACCGAGGAAGATCTGAGCGGCCGGCGGCAGAACGCCGTTGAGGCGCGCGGCAGCATCGACGAACTGCGCACGGAATGCTCGAAGTTGAAAGCGCGCAAGGAATCGCTCGAGGAGGTGCTGGCGCACCGCAGCTATACCACCGAATCGGTGAAGCGCCTCTTCGCCGCGCTGGAAAAGGGCAAGGCGCAGGATCTGCGGCCGCAAGGCGTGCTGGCAGATTTCGTGGAAGTCGATCCGCAGTTCGAAAAGCCGGCCGAGGAATTCCTGCACGACGAGTTGGAGTACGTGGTCGTCGAAAACTGGGCGCAGGCCGACCGCGGCCTGGACTTCCTGCGCGCCGAACTCGATGGGCGCGCGACCTTCCTGGTGCATCCGGACAAGAACGGCAACGGTAACGGGCACCTGCCCGAGCCGCCGATCGGCCCGGAGACCGGCATTCTGTCGCGGCTCAGCGATTCGTTGCGCCTGACCAACGGCCTGACCGACCGTGCCGCCACCCTGCTGCCGCGCGTCTCTCTATGCTTCGTGGCCGAGGACCGCGCGTCCGCTCAACGCCTGGCCACCAGCTATCCGCACCTTTACTTCCTGACCACCGACGGCCTCTGCTATCACGGCCACACCGTGACCGGCGGCAAGAAGAGCGCCAGTGGTCCGTTGGCCATGAAGCGCGAAGCGCGTGAGCTGGGGATTGTTCTGCAAGGCAAGCAGAAGGCGCTCGACGAGCAGGTGGCCCGGCTGGAAGACCTGGACCGCGAGATCGGCATCCTGACAGCCGAGTTGGAGCGCCTGCGTAGCGTGCAGCAGGCTAGCGAGAAAGACCGTGTGGCGCTGGAACACGAAATGCGCAAACTGGGCGAGGATACCAATCGCGCCAACTCACGGCTTTCCGTGGCGCGGCTGGAGCTTGACCGGCTGAAGCGCGATGCGGAGCGGTCGCAGGAGCAGCGCGAGTTCAACCGGCAAACGGTGGCGGAAAAGGAAGAATTGCGCGAGCAGCGCGAACAGCAGTTGGACGATCAGCGGCAGTTCCTGGAGAAGCTGGAGATCGAAGCGGCGGCTCTGGGCGAAGACCATTCGGCGTTGCGCGCGGAACTGGCCGGCCTGGAGGAGCGGCATCGCGCCGAGCGCGCCGCCATGGGCCGCCTGGAGGCACAACATAAGGAAGCCACGGCCCGGCTGGCGCAGATCGTCTCCGAGATCGAGCGCCTTAGCGTACACCGCGCGGGACTGCTGGCGGACAACATCGAGTTGGATCGCAAGCTGGCATCGCTCGCGGAGAACGCTCTGCGGACGGAAGGCACGGTGAACCGGTTGGCCGCCGAGGAAGCCCGCATGCGCGAGACTCTGGCCGGCAACGAGGACCAGTTAAAGCTGCTGCGCTTGAAGGTGGAAGAAGCGCATACCAACCGCTCGCAGATCGAAGTGGATCTGGTGCGGCGTCAAGCCGAGTTGAAGTATCTCGACGAAACCAGCCGCAAGGAGTTGAATTGCGGCGTCGAGGACTTGGGCGCCGGCGCCGAGACCGTTCCGGACATCGACGCCATCGCCGAAGCCGAACGCCTCTACGAGGAAGTGCGGACGCGCATCGAGGCGCTGGGTCCGGTCAACGCGCAGGCCATGGAGGAGTTTCAGGAAGCCTCGCAGCGCCAGGAGTTCCTAAGCGTACAGCGGCAGGATTTGCTGGATTCCATCCGCGACACGGAGAAGGCCATCGCGGACATCGACGTGGTTTCGCGCCAGAAATTCGCCGAAGCCTTCGAGCGCATCAACGAGAACTTCCGGGAGGCGTTCCAGACGCTGTTTGGAGGCGGCACCGGCGAGATGCGCCTGACCGACGAAACCAATCTGGCCGATTCCGGCATCGACATCGTGGCCTCGCCTCCCGGCAAGAAGCTGCAAAACGTCCTGCTGCTTTCCGGCGGCGAGAAGGCGCTGGCGGCGGTAGCCCTGCTCATGGCCATCTTCCGCTATCAGCCCAGCCCCTTCTGCATCCTCGACGAAGTGGATGCGCCGCTGGACGAAGCCAACATCGAGCGGCTGACGCGGCTGCTGCGGGAAATGTCCACCGAGACGCAGTTCATCGTGATCACGCACTCCAAGAAGACCATGGAGTCGGCGTCGGCGATGTATGGGGTGACCATGCAGGAGCCGGGTGTGTCGAAGCTGGTGTCGGTGAAGTTCCAGCACGCGGCGGCGTAGGCGCTACTGTCCCGCCGGGAGATAGATTGATGCCGATGACTCCATTCATCGCAAGATTCCCTTAGGTGGGAACGCGCGAGACCAGGTCCGCTACCGTTACACGGCGGCAGGACCTTCCGATTGGGGAATATGGCTTCCTGGAGTTGTATTGCGATGAACCCCGCTGTGACTGCCGGCGAGTGACGATTCTTGTGTTGCGGCTGGAGACCGAGTGGAGCAAGATCTGGGCCACGATCAGCTACGGCTGGGAGGGTCCCGGTTTCTATAGGGAATGGAGCAGAGCCGGTAGCGATCCGATCGAGATGCAGGGGCCGTGCCTCGATCCGATCAACGCACAAACCCAGTACTTAACCGCTCTCCTGGACCTGTTTCGACTGCTTCTTCAATCAACCGATTACGCCGAGCGCCTGAAACGGCATTACCGGATGTTCCGGGATACTGTGGAGAGAGCAGATGACGGGCGCGGCAGCCTAGAAGTCAATCACATCGAAAATAAGCGGAAGCGCCTCCGTGACCTGAGGCGTCGCCGCCGGCATTCTCACTGAGCTACCGCCGTACCCGGTAATTTGGCGCGCGGCGCCCGCATGGTCCGGATGGCCGGCGGGCGTCGGTAGCGGCACACGGCCCTAAATCAAGGCGCCGTAAGCGGCTAGATCGTAGCAAGCCGGTCTTAGCAGTCCCGAGTTCCTGCCCGAGGGGCCGTCGTGGCGCCTTGGGCTTGCCAAAAAGGTGACGGAGATGCAAGGGTGCGTGAATCCTGTGCCCGCAGGCGGCGGCCCAATGCAAGACACTGTTGCGACAGCAGGCAGTTATCTGCCTCGGCTCGCTCGCCTGCTGTCCTAGCAGACGCAAGACGGATAGATGGAGCGGCGGTAGAATATCGTGGATGCTGGCTCGAGCAACCTCAGGGCTCTTGGTGGAGAGCAGTGCGCCAGAGGATGGGAAATGATTGACTTCGACATCTTTGAAAAGGTCATTATCACCATCGCTGCCGCTCTCCTTGCGGTCGTCGCTCTCCTGCGGGCATATTTCGAGCGGGAACGCGATAAGAAAACGAGCGAGAGAATCGAAACCATCGAAAAGAAGGCGGAGCAGGAGCCGGAGAAGGTTAGGTACGCATGGGACGTCGCAAGGACCAGGCTTGAGCGATACTTCGACCGCAAGCTCGATCAGGTAAAGTCGATCTTCTGGGTGAGTCTGTTTGTGATGGCCGTCGGCTTCAGCTTCATCCTGTACGGTATGCTGCGTTCCCTTAACGATCCAAACGCGATCAGAGCGTCCTATCTTGCCGCGGTGTCGGGCATCGTAGGAATGACTTTTATGCTGGTCTACGGTCAACGCTCCAACAGGCGAGTCCATATATGTCGGTCCTAGGGCGGATCAATTCGGTCGGCATGGCCGTGCAGATTCTCGACTCCATTGGGGATGGCCACGACGATCTGAAGAACTCCACTCGGGCTGAAATCGTGGAGATCCTTTGGCCTGGGAAGGCCACGAGCGGTTTGGTATGAAACCGGCCACAGCAGTGAAGAAGGACTAAGCCAGTGGACTAAGGCATCTAGCTTGCGGCTGTCGCCATCGAGCACAGAGGACGGCCCTTCCTCATGCTAATCGCTCAGTTCGCCGACAGGCAGTAAGACCGAGGCCGCCTAGCGCAGTTGACGCTACGGTCGACGAAACCACACTCAGCACGTCACCAGCGTTCCCGCCTGATGGTATATACTCAGAATATAGACCATCCGTGAGGTGCATGTCGGTGAAGACAGCTAAATTATTTCGCAACGGCCGCAGTCAGGGCGTCCGGCTCCCCCTGGAATTCCGGTTCGAGGGCGACCATGTATTCCTGAAGCGGGTCGGCAACGGGGTGCTCATCCTGCCAGCCAAGAAAGGATGGGAAACGCTCATTCATAGCCTTGGCCAGTTTTCCGAGGACTTTATGGCGGAGCGCGAGCAACCGGCCCAGCAGCGGCGTCCGGAAGCATTTCGATGAAGATCCTGCTCGACACCGACACCTGCATCCACTTGATCCGGCGTCAACCTGCCGAGATGCTGCAGCGGCTCAAACGTTACTCGCCGGGTGATATCGGGATCTCCTCGATTACCATGGCTGAGCTTTCCTTCGGCGCGGCGAAGGGTCGGCAGCATGAAAGGAATAAAGCGGCGCTGGCCGATTTTACGGCGCCGCTGGAGATCGCCCCTTTCGATGCGGCAGCGGCGGCGGCATACGGTGGGTTGCGGGCGACGCTTGAGAGTCGCGGCGCCGGTATTGGGGCCCTCGACACGCTTATCGGCGCGCACGCGCTTAGCCTCAAGGTCACTCTGGTGACGCACAACACACGCGAGTTCGCCAGGATTGCCGGCCTGCGACTGGCGGATTGGGTAGAAACGTGACGTTTTCGGCCCAAGCGAGTCCGCTCCTGGGCTGCCGGCACTTTGGCCGGCAGGATTTGCTGGATTCCATCCGCGATACGGAGAAGGCCATTGCGGACATCGACGTTGTTTCGCGCCAGAAATTCGCGGAAGCCTTCGAGCGCATCAACGAGAATTTCCGCGAGGCGTTCCAGACGCTGTTCGGCGGCGGATGGGCGGGCTTGATCATCCTTGGATTGGAAAATGCTTAGCCCGCTTGGGGCCGCATTCAGCGGCTCGCGGCGCCGGATGCAACCCTCTCACGATCTCCCGGCCGGTAATCCGCCTCGACGTGCCCGGCAAGCTGCGCCTGGGTGAACAGCACGGGCTTCGTCTTCATGCCGACGAACAGCCGCGCCTGGTCCGCATAATGCGGCGAATTCCGGTCCAGCGTCGCCGAGCCGAACTGGTGGATGCTTTCCGAAGTAACCTTCCCCGCCCTGTCCCAGGTCACGAACATGACGAAGGTGTCGCCAGCCATCGCCGTCAGCGTGCCGTCGGGTTGGCGCTCTCCGTAGACGCCGCGGAAGATATCCGGGCCGCCGTCGATGGCCAGATTGAGCGTGCCGCGGCGGAGGCGGTTCACCTGTCCCCACTCCGGATCGATCCGGCCGAAATGCGTCTTCAGCGTCAGCATCGCATCCCGCAGCGCGTCGATGGGCCGCCGCGGCGCCTTGCCCTCCAACCGGGCGCGGATTATCGGCTCGATGGTCAAGATGGCCAGCGCCGCCCCACGGTTCGCCACATCGGTTCTGCGATCCCAGCGTTGTAGAATGTCGTGCGCGTGCCTGAGGTCTGCATCGACGCCCGGATCGATTGCCAGCATCTCGGCGAAGACCTGCGCCTCATCCGAACGCGCGCTGTATTCGAGATCGTATTTGTAGGCGCGGAATGCCTCTGCCGTGATTCGGGGATCTGCGCCGTAGGTCTCCATCGCGCGCCAGGCCCGGTTCGTCATGTCGGTCTGAATTCCCAGGGTCGGCGAAAAGTCTTCCGGTTTCAGGTCGCCCGCGGGCGCGGTCGCGTGGAACGGCGTATTGTTCGAATTGAAGACGAAGCCAGACGGCGGATTCCACAGTTGCGGCTCCTTGTCAAACGGAAGATAGCTCCGCCAGATCAGGTCCGACCGGTCGCCCGCCAGCACTCCTTGCCAATCCGGGCCTTCCTTCCGCACCGGGAACAGTCCGTTATAGATGTACCCGATATTCCCCCGCTCGTCGGCATACACATGATTGAGACTGGGTATCGCCTGCAGCCGCATGGCCGCCCGCCATTGCTCCAGATTGGCGGCCTTGTCGAGGCGAAAATACTGCAGCGGCGCCCGCACTTCATGCATGCCGGCGTAGCGGATAGCGAACGCGCCCCGTTCCGTCTTCATCACCGGCCCCTGCTCCGCGTACAACACCTCGCGATGCACGGTCCAGACCAGCGGCCCCCAGATTTTCACGCGGATACTGGCGTCGCCCTTCTGAAAATCCCGCCATTGTCCGTCCAGCCGGTACTGGTTGGGGTTCGCGGGATTGACGACCAGCTTGTAGACATCCACCAGATCGGGCTCGTTCACCGTGTTGGCCCAGCCGAGATGCTGGTTGTGGCCATGCAGCATGAATGGCGACCCTGGAAAGAAGCCGCCCGCGACGTGCCAGCCTTCTCCGCTGTCGAGCACCGCCTCATACCACGAGACCGGGCCGGTATACGGCTGATGGGAATTGACCAGCAACCGCGTGGCTCCATCCGCGGAACGCGATGGCGCGACGGCGACGGCGTTCGATCCGACCGGCAGCGGTTTGTCTGTCCACAGGAAAGCGTTCTTGCCACCGTTGAGAATGGCGGAGATGGCGCCGCCGCTTGCCGGGCTGGTCAGCTTCGTCAACACGTGGTCCAGCCCATAGAAGAAAGGCAGCTTGAAGACGAATCCGGCCACCACATCCTTGCCGGTGAATGGAAGCAGGCCGCGCGTTACCTGGCCCGGATGGAGCGCCGCGTAATAGTTCACGCCGTCGGCATAAGCCTCCAGCACTCTGCGCAGATCCGGCGGAAGGTCGCTTTCATATTTCGCGTTGACCGTTTCCCAGATCCGGAAAAGTCGCACGAGATAATCGGTGACGGCGGCCTGGGGCCCCTCGGTCGCCGCGAGCTGGCCGCGCACCGCCAGGGCGACCTGCTGGATAGTGGTGAAATCGTCTTCGGAATGCGCAAAGGCCATGCCGAAGGCTACGTCCGCGTCTCTGGGACCGATGACGTGCGGCACGCCGAAATTATCGCGCTCGATCCGTACGCGATACTGCCCGGCCTTGGCAATCAGGCTGGCCGGATCCGGCGGCGCGGGCTGGCCCATCCGGTCTGACACGATCAGGAACGCCGCGGTCCCAAAAAGAATCGGCACAAGCGCGAGAGCGCCGATCTTCACATAGCGCAATGATCGTCTCCTGCCATTGACCGTCAACATTACCGCAAGTAGTAATTCTGCGGAATTCGTGGGGCGGGCCGTTGCCGCCGGTAAACGGCGGCCCCAGGTTGCTTGGCCACACCTACTGCACGGCCACGGTAACTGTTGTCTGGCTGCTGGCGGTATAACCACTTGGGTAGCCGGCACACGCCGCCGGAACGGCCAGCGGGGCCGTGGGGCAGCCGACCGTCACCACCACCGGAACGCTGCCCGATGGCGTCCCACTGGGGAGCGTCACGTTGATCTGGATGATGCCCGAAACCAAGTTGGGCGCGGGTCCCGCGTAATATACGAACGCCGTTTGGCCGCCGACGGTCGCGGTGGTCCCTAGCGCCAGCGCGCCTGTGGACGTTAGCGGGTTGAGCGCGCCCTCGGTGGATGGCGGTATGGTGACGCCGCCGCCGGTGCCGAACAACTGGATCGTGGATCCCGCCGCGGCCGGGTTAGAAGCGCTGTTGATGCTGCCATCCTGGTTCAGGATGGCGCCCTCGCCCTTGCCGGTGGCACTCGCCGTGAACAGGCCGGGTTCCGACGGAACCACGGGCAGCGTCATGCCCGCCGAGGTTACGCCGTTGTAAACCACTTGCAGCACGGTGCTGGCTTTACCCGACAGCTCGAACGGCGCCAGGGCATTCACCTGGCCGCTCAAAGTAAAGAGCAGGGGCACCGCGGCGCCGTCGAACAGCACCTGCGTACCGGCCAGCATGGTGGCCACCGTGCCACCCTCCGGCGGAGCGGCAAACCCAACGCCGGTTTGCGGTCCGAGCACCGCGCCGAAGATCGAAATCGCCATTCCCGGCGCGACCGTTCCCACGACGCCGCTGGCCGCGTTGATCACTCCCGCAATAGTGGGAGTCACGTTTCCGACCTGCAGCGTGACCAGAATCATCTGCGGAATCACGGCGCCGGCCTGCGTTATGTTGATGGTGCCGTTGTACACTCCGGTCGCGAGACCCGTTGGGTTGACCGAGACCGCCAGCGTGGCAGGCGTGTTTCCGTTGGTGGGAGTCACGCTCAGCCAGATGGAACCGGCGGCCGCCGTGAAGGCGAGCGGTCCATTGTTGCTGGTAACTGTCAGCGTCTGCGGCGCCGGCGCGGCTCCGTTCACTGGAACGGCGAAGGTAAGCTGGGCCGGAGCGATGGTGAGTTGCGGCGGAGCGGTAATGGTCAGGGTCACCGCGACTGGCACAGGGGTGATCGAGCCGCTGGCGGTTACATTGATGGTGCCGCCATATGTGCCCGGCGCCAGACCCGCGGGATTCGCCGTCACCATCACACTGGCGGGCGTAGTGCCACTCAGCGGGCTCAACTGCAGCCAACTGCCGGGTGACGCGACCGTGAAATTCACCGGCGAGTTGCCGGCCACCGCGAAGCTTTGCGCAACGGGCAGGGCGCCCCCGGTCTGGTAGTTGAACGTGAGCGAATTCGGGTTAACGGTCAATTGCGGCGTCGCGCCGACAGTGATGCTCACCGGGACTTGCAGTGACGTATCCGGCGACCCCACGCCCTTCACCAGTACGTATCCGTAATAGGTTCCCGCCGCCAGCAGGACGGGATTGACCGAGACATGCAATGTCGCCGGGGCGCTGGACGCAGAGGACACGATCAGCCACGGGGCGTTGGATGTTACGGAGGCCAGCGCCACCGAAGCGCCGGATATGGTTGTCAGGGACAACGTTTGCGGCGCCGGGAGCGGAAGGCCGGGCTGGTAGGCAAAGGTGAGCACGCTGGGAGACACCGCCAGGTTCGAACCGGTAATGGTCAACTGCGCCTGGACGGTGAGGCTCAAGGACCCGGACTTCACGATGAGCGGGATCGGATAAACGCCGGGAACCAGCCCCGCCGGGTTCGCCGTCAGCGTAATCGTCGCGGGCGTGACTCCGCTGGGTGGGGCGAAGGTCAGCCAGTTAAAGCCGGTGGGCGTAGCGGTCACGGTGAACGGCAGCGCGGAGCCGTCGGAAGCGACAATGGTGAGTTCGCCGGCCGCCGGCGCGGCCGTGTTGGCGAGTACGAAGAGGTAATTGGACGGCACTCCTATTTTTAACGTCGCGGTGCCGATAGTAATCGAGAGCGCCTTGGCCGGCGATGTAGAGCTCGCGCTGTCGCTAACGGTTACGCTGAAACTGAATGGACTCCCGGTGGCTGTGGTGGGCGTGCCGCTGATGACGCCTGTGGCGGCGCTCAGCGTCAGCCCAGTAGGCAGAGATCCGCTGGTCACGGTCCAATTGCTATACGGCGGCGCACCCCCGGTGGCTGCCAGCGCCTGGGAATAGGCCGCTCCCACCGTGGCGTTGGGCAACGAGGCGGTGGTGATGGCGAGTGGGGCGACGATAGTGATGGATAGCGCTTGGGCGGACGAAGTGTTGCCGGCGTTGTCCTTGACTTTGACGCTGAAGGAGGAAGCGCCGGCGGTGGTGGGTGTGCCGCCGATTGCGCCGGTCGCGGCGTTTAGAGTAAGGCCGGCGGGCAGCAAACCGCTACTCAGCGTCCAATTGCTATAGGGAGGCGTGCCTCCGGTGGCCGCCAGCATCTGGGAATAGGCCACTCCCACCGTGCCGTTGGGCAGCGACGTGGTGGTGATAGTAACTCCGGCGACAATTGTGATGGACAAAGCTTGCGCGGGCGAGGGGTTGCCGGCGCTGTCCTTGACGGTGACGCTGAATGGGAAGGCGCCAACGGTGGTGGGCGTACCGCTAATCACGCCGCTTGCAGAGCTCAGAGACAAGCCGGCGGGCAGCGTCCCGCTACTCACAGTCCAATTGCTGTAGGGCGGCGTTCCCCCGGTAGCCGCTAGTGTCTGATTGTAGGATGTCCCCACTGCTCCATTGGGCAGCGTGGTGGTGACGATGCTCACTGCGTTGACGATGGTGATGGAAAGCGGCTGTGCGGGCGAGGTGGTGTTGGTACTGTCCTTGACCGTGACGCTGAAAGTGGGAGCGCCGGCGGTAGTGGGCATACCGCTGATCGTGCCGGTGGCGGCGTTCAGTGACAGGCCGGCCGGTAACGATCCGACGGTCACGGTCCAGTTGCTGTAAGGCGGCGTGCCGCCCGCGGCTGCCAAAGTTTGGGAATAAGCCGTTCCCACTGTCCCGTTGGGTAGCGAAGTGGTGGTAATGGTCAGCCCGGAGATGACGGAGATGGATAGCGACTGCGCAGGCGAGGTGGTGTTGGCGCTGTCTTTGACGGTGACCGTGAAGGGCGCCAGGCCGGCGGCGGTAGGCGTACCGCCGATGAGGCCGGTAGACGAATTCAGGGTGAGGCCCGCGGGCAACGATCCGACGGTCACGGTCCAATTGCTGTAGGGCGGCGTGCCGCCAGTAGCGGTCAAGGTTGCCGAGTAGAGCGCGTTCACCTCGGCATTAGGCAATGAGGTGGTGAAGACGGTCAGTGGGGGGTTGATGGTGATAGACAGGCCTACGGAGGGCGCGGTATTACCTGCGCTGTCTTTCACAAAGACGCTGAAAGAAGCGCTTCCGGCGATAGTGGGCGAGCCGCCGATGACGCCGGTGGACGAATTTAGCGTGAGCCCCGCGGGCAACGATCCGGTAGCTATCGTCCAGTTGCTGTAGGGAGGCACGCCTCCAGTGGCGCCTAGAGTCTGGGAATAGGTCAACCCCACCGTGCCATTAACCAGCGAAGTCGTAGTAATGGCAAGTGGAGCGACAATGGTGATGGACAGCGGCGCTGCCGGCGAGATGTCGCCGGCGTTGTCCCTTACAGTCACGCTGAAGGAGGAAGCGCCCGCAGTAGTTGGAGGCCCGCTAATAACGCCGGTAGACGAGTTCAGGGTGAGGCCGGCGGGCAGCGATCCGGTAGTCAGCGTCCAGTTGCTGTAGGGCGGCACGCCGCCGGTGGCCGACAGCGTCTGGGAGTAACCCACGCCTGTCACGCCATTGGGCAGCGAACTGGTGAGGACGGTGACCCCGGCGATGACGGTAATGGTCAAGGGCTGCGCTGCCGAAGTGTTCCCGCCGCTGTCCTTTACGGTCACGCTGAAGGGGGAACTGCCGGCCGTCGTCGGGGTGCCGGTGATGGCGCCCGTAGAGGAGTTCAGGGACAAGCCCGCGGGCAGCGATCCGCTACTTACTGCCCAGGTGATGTAGGGCGGCGTGCCGCCGGTGGCCGCCAACTGTGCGGAGTATGCTAACCCCGCTTCGCCATTGGACAGCGAAGTAGTGGTGATGGTTGGCGGCAGCGCCGCGACCGTGAGGTTCACGGTGATGGTCAGGGGCGTAGTGGCAGTGACGTTGGAAGCCGCGGTGTAAACGTTGACCGCACCTGTATAGTTGCCTGCGGCCAGGCCCGTGGGATTTACGCCGACGTTGAAAGATCCTCCGGTGCTCCCTCCGGTAGTTGACCCATTGTTGACCGTTATCCAGCTTGCCGACGTGGTGACGGCATAAGCCTCGTTCTCAACGGGCGAGTTGTTTACCGTGACGCTCTGCGCCGCCGGCGCGCTGCCTCCCACAGCGGCGGTGAACATGAGCGGTCCCGTGGGAGACAGGCTCGCCACCGGGCAGCCCGAGCACACGGCCGTGACAGTCGCGCCGGGCATGACGCCCAGAGTGGTCACATCGCCCGCAAAAGTTTGGGTGCCCTCGGGGGTGTACGATCCCATGCTGCCGTTGGTTAGGATGCTCGCTTCAAACGGCAGCGGTATCGGCGCGGGTATGCTGCCCAGCGGAAACGCACCATTCGCTGAGAACAACGTGCCCCCCCCCGCCTTGAATTCACAACCGCTGGTCAACGTATCATTGGGGCCGGCGGTCGAGACGGTTGCCGAGGTTGTACACATAAACGTCAATCCAACGTCGGTTAACGAGAGAGGCACGTTAAGATACGTCTCCGACGTGGGAGAATACGTAACGCCCTCGGCAGCGAGGGTGGCGTTGGCAGTGAACGCCGTGCCAATCAGACTGAGCGAGTCGTCGATCTTGACGCCCGAGACGACCGCAGTCCCCGTGCAAGTGGTGCCGGGCCCGTCGCTGACAGTTGCCGTGGTTGGCGGCGGGTACGAGTAGCCGCTGCCGAAAGTCAGCAGGGCCGAGCCTTGGCCAATCGTTTGAGGCCCATTAACTGGCTGGTTCGTGCCGAAGTTGCTGCCAAGATATATCCTCGCCGTGGCGCCCCCGTTGCCGCCAGTGTAGGTGATCACACAGTACTGCGTCGATTTTGTGCCGGTAGCAACGACGCCGGATTGGTATATCCCCCCATTGGTAATCCAACCGCTACCGCTGATATACGGCCCCAGCGTGCCGGTGATCGTCACGTTGATCGTCGGCTGTGCCAGCAGGCCTCCCGCCATACCCAGGCAGAGGCACAATCCCGCAAGCAATTTCCCCAAAAAAGACGTCTTCATCGCCACGTTTCGCTCTCCTCCGCCGGACCGGCGGCCAGTACTATCAATGGTAATCTAAAATAGCCCGAACTCATTAGTGTAATGGATTGAAGCGCACTTTGGAAATGGCACTGCGACGAAGGGTTCCAGTACCCTTGGTACCGTGCCGTCGCGGCAACCGGACAGCGTGCCCGCCCCGCCGCGCCAACCGCGGTTGAGTGGTGATAAACTTGGAGCCTACGGGAAAGGAAAACACATACGTGAAAACTTTTTTTGCAATCGTTCCGATTTTAGGGCTGCTGGCAGCCTCCGGATTCGCGCAGCCCAGCGTCTCCCTGATCGTTAACGCAGCCAGTTCCAGCTATTCCCCCTTACCGAACTCCGCCATCGCGCAAGGGTCCTATTTCAGCATATACGGCAGCGGTATCGGGCCGGCTGCCGCGGTCTCCTGGATCCCTTATCCAATATTGACCATGATCGGGGGAGTTTCCATCAGCGTCACGGTGGGGGGGAAGGCCGTTGCGGCGTATCCCGCATATGTCTCGGCCACTCAGATTAATGCAGTATTGAGTTCGAACACCCCCGCGGGCACCGGTACCCTCACGGTTACCTATAACGGAGCGACCAGCGCCACCATTCCCGTCACGGTGGCGGCGAGCTCGTTTGGGACGTTCACCTGGAACGAGGCCGGCTCGGGTCCGGGGATCTTCACCAATGCCGTCAGCAACGCGCTTCTGACGCCCTTCAATACCGCCGAGCCGGGCAACTCCGCGCGCGAGTATGTAACGATCTGGGGCACCGGTTTAGGTCCCGCGCCCAACATCTCCACCGAGCAGACCGCTGCGCCCCCGCAGACCAATTTGTGCGCGAGCTCGTCAACCTGCCCCGTGACGGTGTGGGTAGGCGGCCAGCAGGCTACCGTTCTTTACGCCGGCCGCTCGGGCTTCACCGCGGAGGACCAGATCGACTTCACCGTGCCGCCAGGGACGCAAGGCTGCTACGTGCAGGTGGCCGTGGAGATCGACTCCGTGGTGAGCAACTTCACCAGCCTGTCGGTGGACCCCAACGGCGCGGCTTGCCAGGACGAGGATGGCATCAATTACGGCGACATCGCTGCTGTGGTACAAAGCAAAGGCCAGGCAAACATCGGCGGCATCATCCTGTTCAGCGATTTCTTGAACGTGACCACACCGCTGGAGGCCGCTCAATGGGACAACGACAGCGTGACCGCCGAAATCGGCACCTTCACCACGGGCGCCCTGAATAGCTTCCAGGGCATCACATTGTCTCCTTCGGTGAACAACTGCACGGTCAGCCCGTTCTTGCAATTCCCGCCGCCCGTCGATTATGGCCTGGCCCAGGTGACGCCTCTGGATGCCGGCGCGAGCTTGAATATAAAGGGACCGAACGGAACCCAAACCGTGGCCAAGAACGCCAACGCGTACGGCGCGCAGCCGGCTGGCAACTTGACCATGAAGCCCGGCCTGGTAGGCGGCGAAACCATCGGCGAACTGGTAGCCGAGTTGACGTCCGGCGCTTGCCCCGGCACCAGCACCGACAACTGTCTTCCATTCTTTCTGACGCCTGCTTACGCTATCTCGCCGGGCACCTACACCGTGACCGGTCCGGGCGTTGCCGGCGGCGTGGGAGCGCTAACGGCGCCCATTACCGTAACGGCGGCCGCCGCGTCGTTCAAATGGACCAATCAGAGCAGCGTGGCCGGAGGCCAGATATCGCGGGATACGCCTTTGCAGATCACCTGGACTGGCGGCGACCCCAACGGTTTCGTCGACATCACGGCCATCTCTTCCACCCTCGCATCGGGCATTGAACCCGCGGCCACCACTCCCGGCATTTTGGTGGAATGCATCGCGCCGGCCAGCGCCCAGACCTTCACGATTCCAGCTTACGTGCTCCAGTCGCTGCCATCTACCGCCAACAGCACGGCGTTCGTTCCTCCAGGTGAGCTGTTGGTGGGGCCGGCTAGCGTCGCGTGCAGCAGTACCAGTGCGATCAGCACCACTTGCCCGGCGAACCTGGCGCTGCCCACCGACTTGGATGCGCTTTACGTCGTCTACCACTTCATCCAAGGCCAAAACGTGGTCTGGCAGTAGCGCCGCACCGGCGGTCGTGGCTCGGCAGCCGGGCCACGGCTAAGGTCTGCCAGCCCCACAGGTGCATCAGATTAAGACGGAACAGCGCACCAAACACCACGCCTCCGGCGCGCACCAGCCACCCGGGTGGCCCGGAGACATCCCGGATGAGCCGCCGGCCGCGCAGAGTGGTGAGCAATCGATAGAGATTGAAGAACGGAAAGCCGGCTCCAAACAGGCTCTCGATGGTGAAGCCGGCCCTTTCGAGCAGGGCGGCCAAATCGGCGGGAGTGTAGTGCCGCCGGTGTCCGATGTGCGCATCGAAGGCGTTGCGCCAGCCACCCGGGACCGTGACCACCAGCTTGCAGCCCGGCGCCATATACTCGGCCGCATGGCGCAGCAGCAAGACAGGATCGTTCAAGTGCTCCAGAACCTCGCTGCACAGCGCGTGCGTGGCTCCGAAGTCGAGAGTGTGCTCCGGTCGGGCGGGTTGCAGCAGATCGCGGCAAATGAAGCGGGCCGCCGGCAGGCGGCGAGCCGATAGCGCGACACCGGCGCGGCTCAGGTCCACGCCAAGGAAGCGGGTTTGCGGCAGCCGGGCACAGAACTCCTCGGCGAAACCGCCGGTCCCGCTGCCGATCTCCAGCATCCGCGCCGAGGCATCCCGCGGGTGGATGTTCAGCAGGCGAAACGCCAGGCGGCGGCGATACAAGGTGGCGGGTGCGGTTTCGGAGGTGGCGCTAAAGTCCAGCCAGTGCCGATCCCAATCGTCAACTGCTTGATAGCCGCGGCCGACAGGATCATGCATAACTTGGCCAGTACAGGCGAATACGGGCGCGCTTGAGGCGGGCGCGCACCAGCAGCGGCCAGAGATCCCGATTCCAGTAGTACATCTTGTGCTCGTCTATTGCGCATGCCGGGCTGGTTCCGAGGTGGAACGCGGACATTTCCAGGACCGGCTTGGCATACCAGGGGGGCACATTGACCAGCAGCCGGCCGCCGGGCTTCAGCACAGCGTCGAAGGCGTTGCAGGGCAGTTCGGGCAAGGCATCCTCGACCGAGGCGGTGACGAAGCGGAGCCGCGGATGGCGCCGGCTTTCTTCGCCGACCTGGAAATCCACGCCCAGGCCTTCGGCTAGGCGATCGCCGATGGCTTTGTGGATGGCGCGCAGGCAGGTGGCGTGATAACCGCAACCGAGGTCCAGGAAACGGAGACTGCCGGACCGCGCGAGGCGTTTCAGAATTTCGCGCTGCACCAGGCGCGTACGGAGGCGGTCGACGAAGGTGCTCCCCTGCTGGAGGGAGGACCCTTGCCGCGCGGGGCGATCCAGTTCGATGATGGCTGGCATGTGGCGCTGAGCATCTATCGGCTGGGTCGGGGGGCGGGTTTAGAGCGGCGGACGGTCCTACCTGGCTTGCTCCAAGACGCTCAGATAGTAAGGCCCTACCAGAGGGATCTCTCGCCGAAACTTGAGACTGTGGTCCAAATCGTCTTTCAAAATTCGGCTGACGATCCCGTCGTAGCCATACAGGAGCCAGGCGCGCGCATCACTGCCCGCGAGCGAACCTACGGAAGTGGATCAGTTTGCAAGGGCGGGCGTCATGTGGCGATCGTGCGCTATGCCGGATCACAACGTGCTGGAAGAGCGGGTGTACAACCACCCGGATATCGACGGCTCGGCGATTGTTTGGGCGCGCGATATGGGAGAGGCAGCCAATCGCGAGTTGCTTAACTACTACCGGGACCGCAAGGTCTGGCTGGTGGAGGCGGACGCCCCCGATCCGAAGCCTGTGCCTTACGAGCCGCGATAGCGGGGACCGCTCTCTTACGGTCGCGGCTCGGTAACGGACCCGATCAGGAGATCGAGACCGGCAGCGTCGGCGAACGCCCGGAAATCCCGGTCTCGCGTCAGCAGAGGAACGCCACGATCGATACAACTCTGGGCGATCAGGGAATCGCCGAGACGCGCCTTGCGGCGCTTCGCCAGCACCTTTGCTCGCAACTCGCCTGCCCTTTGCCAATAACCGGAGCAGACCTCGATGAGCGGCAGTTCCGAGAGAGTTTCCGAAACCTCCGCGGAAAGCTCCGGATCGCTCAACACTTCGGTGAGTACCGCGGGAACCATGAGCACCTGCCGGTCCTGCAGTGCCCTATCGAGCAGTTCCACGTCCTCGCCGGCATCTCCTTCGAGAAAGGCGATCCAGGAGCTGGTGTCGACCGCGATCAACGGTCGGCCTTCAACTCGGCGAACGTATGCGCAAAGCGAACCTTGCCCCGGAGTTGGCGCAGCCGCGCGTAGGCCTCCGATGCCGCAACGAGTTGCAGGCCGGTACGAACGGTTTGGGTGATGCCGCCGCCGCTAGCCCCTTGCGCCTTTGCGAGAAGCTCCCGCGGCACTTCGATGGTGATCTTGCGTGCTTGTTCCATAACGCCACTATACCATATCTGACACCAGCATGCGATATGGCAAGCCTTGCCGTTGCTGAAGGGCCGGAAGGCATTCCAGCCACTATCTTTAGCGAACAACCGGCAGGGCGTCGTTCTAAATTGTCGGATCCCGAAGACCGTAGCGTAAGCTGGTGTTTCGCCGTGCCGCTTCCGCAACTCACTTCGACTGGAGACGATTGTTCAGCTCCCGTGGATCGGACTACCGGGACCGCGGGCGGTTCACTCCGATTTCGCGCGCATCTTCAACAACGCGCGGGCTGGGTCTGTCTGGGGGTGGGCTTGCTAGCGCTGGCGGTGCGTCTGGCGCTGCTGCCGGTGCGGCCGATTCCGCAGCCCGCGGTCCACGACGAGTTTGCCAATCTGCTGGGTGCGGAGACCTTCAGCCTGGGGCGGGTGACCAACCCGCCGCACCCCATGTGGGTACACTTCGAAACCTTCCACGAGAACTTCCGGCCCACCTATGCGAGTAAATATCCGCCGGCGCAGTCGTTGTTTCTGGCGCTGGGATGGAAGCTGTTCGGGCATCCCTGGTACGGCGTGTGGCTGAGTTGCGGATTGATGTGCGCGGCGCTGTGCTGGATGCTGCAAGGATGGCTGCCGCCGCGCTATGCGCTGCTGGGGGGGGTGATGGCGGTGGCACAGTGGGGGATCGCGGGAAACTGGGTCAATTCTTACATGGGCGGCGCAGTCGCCGCGGCGGCGGGTGCGCTTGTTTTGGGCGCGCTACCGCGGTTGGTCCGGCGGCCAACAACAGGTGTGGCGGCGCTGGCGGCGCTGGGCGTAGTGGCGCTGGCCAACAGCCGGCCCTACGAAGGCGGGGTCACGGCGGCGGGCGCGGCGGTTGCCCTGCTAATCTGGCGGCGGCGCTTGCGGCGGCCATTTCGAGAGTTGCTGGCGTGGCGGCTTGCGGTGCCCGCCGGCGCGATTCTGGGCTGCGGGTTCGCGGCTATGCTCTACTACAACTATCGTGTCACGGGTAACCCTCTGCTGATGCCATATGCTCTGCACCAAGCGCAGTATGGGTTTGCGCCGATCTGGTGGATGATGCCGCTGGGGCCGCCACCCGTTTACCGGCACGAGGTGATCCGGAGGTTTTGGGAGGCGTGGGACATGTCCTACTATCACCTGGCGCGGGAGTGGCCGCCCCGCCTGCTCATCGCATTCGTGGGCATGCTGCGCTACTTCGTGACGCCGGTTTCGGCCGTGGCCTTGTTTACCGCCGTGCTAGTGCGGTGCGGGCGAAAGGTCCGCGTGGCGCTGGCCCTGGCCGCGGCGCCAGTCGTGGGACTGCTGCTCGAGAGGTTCTCCACACCGCAATACTTCGCCCCGGCCACCGGCTTGGTGCTGTTGCTCGCCGTGCTGGGCGTGCAGTGCCTTCGCGTGAAGTTCGGCGTGCGCCTGCTAGCGATTTTCGCCGCGCTTTTCTTCGCCGACGCCGCGTACGACGTATCCCGGCTCACCGCCGACGAGTATCCGCACAAACTGTTCACCGCGCACCGGCAGGCTGTAATTCACGGGCTGCGGAGCGAAGGCCCGCGGCATCTGGCGATCATGCGTTACGCGCCGGATCACAGCTTCATTGAAGAGTGGGTCTATAATCGTGCGGATATCGACGGCTCGGCGATTGTGTGGGCGCGCGATATGGGAGACGCGGCCAATCGCGAGCTGCTGGACTACTACCGTGCCCGCCAGCCGGACCGCAAGGTCTGGCTGGTGGAGGCGGACGCGGCGGATCCGAAGGCCGCGCCCTACACGCCGCGATAGCGGGCGACGGCCACGGTCTGCCAGCCCGACGGGTGCATCAGGTTAATGCGGAACAGCGCACCGAAGATCGTGCCGGAGGCGCGCATGAGTCGCCGAGGGAGCGCGGGCTACTCCGGCGATGAGTTCCTGCCCGCGGAGCGTAACCAGCATGCGATAGAGATTGAAGAAGGGAAAGCCGGCGGCGTAGTCGCGCTCTCAGAACTGGAAGATGGTCAGGTTAGGGCCAATCAGGAAGTGGCGCAGGTTCCGGATATTAACCCCATAGCCGAAGTGAAGAGCCGTTGCGCCGATCAGCAGGTCTGCGAATGGAATGACGCATCCGGTTTTTCGCGCCGCGGCGTCCACCTTCGCCGCGATCTGGGCCATATCCCTGGTGAACCGTTCCACCGGGATCGCCGCAAAGACGGTATCCAGGAAGCGCCGCCGGTTCCGTGCTTGCTCCACGGTTTGAGCGCGATGCAGGCCGTGCTCCAATTCGATCACGGTAATGGAAGAGAGCACGATCTCGGTTTCTCCGTGCCCTGCTCGAGCGCCGCAAGCAAACCGCTCACCGGCTTGGCGCCTCGTTCGGCGATGATCGACAGGCCGGAGTCCAGGACTAATCCCATGGGGGCGGACTTAGCGGCTCGCGGTGCGCAGCAATGGCGGATTGCACGTCGCCGGCGAAGTCGGCGTCCTGCGCCGGCGCGTAGCCGAGCTTCTCCTCGTACGCCTTAGCCAGCGCGATGCATCCGCCGATCCTGCGCCCCGGACCTTGCGGCGTCTTAATAACCGCCACGCGACGATGGTCTTGCTCCACGATCACCTCGACACCTTCCTCCCGGACCCTGGCTAGCGCGGCATGGATGTCGCGCGCGCGCTCGGCTTCTGTAATGCGGAACGTCGCCGTTGCTTCGATCATCGCGCTTATTTCTTCAGGAGTTGGTGTCGACGGCAATCGTCGGCTGGACTTCAACGCGGCGAACGTCCGCGTGAAGCGAACCCTGCCCCGGAGTTGGCGCAGCCGCGCGCAGATCTGCGACGCCGCCACTAGCGTGGCGCGGAAATCGACCCCCGCCGACGGGCTAAAGCCCTAGCTGCAAGACGAGGACCCGGTGGCGCCTCGACGGTGATCTTGCGCGCTGGGATCGCGCCAGTCACTTAACGCGCCGCGATAGCGGGCCACGGCCACGGTCTGCCAGCCCCACGGGTGCATCAGGTTCAGGCGGAACAGCGCATCGAAGATCGCGCCGGAAGCGCGCATCAGGAGCGACGGCCCGCGGGCGGCCTCGGCGATGAGCGCCTGCCCTCGCAACGTGACCAGCATGCGATAGAGATTAAAGAAGGGAAAGCCCTCGGCATACGCGCGCTCGACGGCGAAACCGGCGCTTTCGAGCAGACCGCTCAGTTGCGCCGGAGTGTAGTGGCGGCGGTGGCCGATGTGGCCGTAGAAGGCGCTGTACCAGCCGCCCGGCACCGTGACCACGAGCTTGCATCCGGGCGCCATGTATGCGGCGGCGTGACGCAGCAGCAGCCCTGGATCGTCGAGATGCTCCAGCACATCGGAACAGAGTGCGTGCGTGGCGCGGAAATCTAGGCCCCCCGACAGGTTAGAACCTGTTCCACAGGGCGCCAGCAAGTCGCGTTGCAGGAAACGCGCGCTGGGAACGCGGCGCGAGGCTATGTCCACACCGGTGCGGCTCAACTCCAGTCCGAGGAACTGCGCACGCGGCGATCGTGCGAGGAATTCTTCGGCGAACTGGCCGGCGCCGCTACCAATCTCCAACATGCGCACGGTGGCGCCATCCCGATAGATGCCCGGCTCTTTCCCAAGGAGCTGCAAAGCCAGCCGACGGCGGTAGCGCGTGGCGGGCGACAACTCTGCCGCGGCGCTGAAATCCAGCCAGTGGCGGTCCCAGTCGTCTACTGCTTGATAGCCGTGGCAAACAGAATCATGCATAGTTTTCGGTATTCGAGGCGGATGCGGCTGGGTTTGAAACCGGCGCGCACGAGCAGGGGCCAAAGATCGCGTTTGGCGTAGTACATCTTGTGGTCGTCCATTTCACACGCCGGGCTCGTGCCGAACTTGAACGCCGACAGCTCCAGGACGGGTCTGGCGTACCATGTAGGAACATTTACCAACAGCCGTCCGCCGGCTTTGAGCACTCTGTGGCAGTGGCTTAGACATTCGGCTGGATTCCAGATGTGCTCCAGGACCGAGATGAACAGCACCGCGTCGAAAGCGTTCGCGGGCAGTTCGGGCAAGGCATCCTCGACCGAGGAAACGACGAAACGCAAGCGCGGATGGCGGCGGCTTTCCTCACTGACGTGGAAGTCCACACCGACGCTTTCGGCCAGGCGATCGCCGCTGGCTTTGAGGATCGCCTTGAGGCAGGTGGCGTGATAGCCGCAACCGAGGTCCAGAACGCGCAGTCCGTCCGTTTTGGGCAACCGATTGAGGACTTCGCGCTGTACCAGACCGGTCCGCAGCCGGTCGACGAAGGTGCTTCCGTGCTGCAGGTAGGACTGCGCGCGTGGTGCGCGATCCAGGTCAGCGGTAAAACGGCTGCTCATGGGTTATATCTCTCTCAGACGGCTCAGAGGGCTGCGATGGCGCAAGCAGATATTCTTCGATTGCCTGCAGGCGCTCCGGTGTCCCGATGTCGTAGAAACGCTGCGGCGTGGGCAAGGCCGCCAGTTGACGGCGGGCGATGAGGCGCGGGAAGACGCACTGCTCGAAGGACGCGGGGCCCGCGGCGGGGAGCAGGTCGAGCACCTCGCGGCGGAAGCAGGAGACTCCCGCCTCCACATATTCCAAAGCGTCGCCGGGGGCCGCGGTTTTGTCATAGCGGGTCACCAGGCCGCCGCGGTCGAGGGCCACATTGGGGCGCACGGCGGTCTCGCCGGACGGGTCGCGATAGACCACGATCGCGCCGAGGGCGGCGGAGTCCCTCAAGCGCCGGGCGGCGGCGGCGTATTGGATGGGCAGTAGCGAATCGCCGTACAGCAGCAGGAAGGTTTCGGCCAAGTGACGGCGGGCATCGCGCAACGCGCCGCCGGTGCCCTGCGGCTGGGTCTCGCGCGCATAGCGCAGACGCATGCCGAGGCGGGCGCCATTGCCGAAGCAGCTTTCGATCTGCTCGCCCAGATAGCCGGTAAGCAGCAGCACGTCGCGGAAGGACTGGTGCGCCAGCAGCCGGAGTTGATGCTCCAGGTATGGGACGCCGGCCACCGGGACCATGGGCTTGGGAACCTTACGGGTGAGCGGGCCCAGGCGGGTGCCCAGTCCGCCGGCCAGGATTACAGCTTGCATGCGAATTCCGCCAAAGGCAAGAGCGCGGCCAGGGGGTCGCGCGCGGACGAGGGCGTCCGCCCCATCTCAACCAAAGAGGCATCGATGGCCAGCGCTACGGCTTCTTCGGAGTTGTAGCGCGCGCGCCAGCCCAGCCGGTTAATGGCTGTTACATCCAGGCGGAAGCGCGGCACGTCTCCCAGCCAGCCACCCTCGCCGCCGGTGTATTCGAGCGCCACGCCGGAGATCCCCATGGCGGTGGCCACCATTTGGGCGATACGGGTGACGCTCAGCGAATCGTCGCAGCCGAGATTGAAGACGTGCAAGCCGCGGGGCGCGCGCTCGACCGCGAAGAGCATGGCAGCCACGCACTCCTCGGCCAGCAGGTAGGACTTCGCCTGGCGGCCGTCGCCCAGCACCTGCAAGCGGGTGGGATCGCGCCGCAGCTTGTCGATGAAGTCGCCTATCACGGTGCGGCCGCGCTTGCGGACCTTGGGTCCCACCACGTTGGCGAAACGGAAGATCCAGCAGTCCATGCCGAACAAGTGCTGGAAGGCGCCGATCATGGCTTCGCAACTCAGCTTGGTGGCGCCGTAAAGGGAGATGGGATGGGGGGCTTGCTCCTCGGCGATGGGCTGGCGCTCGCAGATGCCGTAAATGGCGGAGGTGGAGGAGAAAGCCAGGCGGCGGACGCCGTGGCGGCGCATGCTTTCGAGCACGTTGTACGTGCAGATGGTGTTCTGCCGGAAGTCTTTATCGGTGGGGTCGCCGGGGACGAATTTGACATCGGGGTTGGCGGCCAGGTGGTAGACCATTTCAATGCCACCCCCGCCCCCGTAATCGCTATGGAACGCCGCGTCCAGCGTGGCAGGGTCCAGCAGGTCGCCTTCGATGAAACGGAAGCTGGGATGGGGCAACAGGGCAGCGATGTGCTCGCGTTTGCCGCTACTGAGGTTATCGACGACGGTGACCGGACAGCCGCGGCCGAGCAGTGCTGCGGCGAGGTCCGAGCCGATGCAGCCCGCTCCGCCGGTGATCAGGATGCGTGGGGTCATGCGTAGGACAGTCCTCTGGCCTGTCCCGCACGGTTGGCGGCGTGCAGCACCAGCGTGCAACTGAATGTGTAAAATGCCGCGATCAGGAAGAGCAGGCCTAGCACCGCGAGATGCATTTGCGGCGTGGGCATGGAGGGCAGCCGCAAACCTCCAGCCAAGTATTCATAGACCAGGGGCATGCCCAGCGCGCAGCCCGCCAGGCCCGCAAGGCCGCTCGCCAGCATGGCCCGGTCGTACGAGAACAGGCGCAGCCAGCGTTGCGCGCAAGCCGGGGAATAGCGGTACATCACTTGCACGATGCAGCCCAGATAGAAGCACTGCAAGCCGACCACCGAGAGTGTGAGGCCCAGCATCATCCAGTTCAGCGAGAGGGTGATCGGACCCAGGGGCACCGGGCCCAGGCTGACGGGCACGGTGAGCAGCAGGCCGAGGGCCAGCAGGGCCAGGCCGGGACGCAGCAGGAAGAAATCGGCGCCGAACAGGAGCATCGCGCGCAAGTTGATCCAGCCGGCGCGCCAGGGCTCCAGCCATCCATTGCGTTTCATGTGGCTGAGGCGGCCGGCGGGATCCTTCAAGAAATGCACGGGCACTTCAGCGGTCTTCAGGTTGAGGCACACGGCCTTCAGCACCATTTCCGAGGCGTACTCCCAGGATTGCGATTCGAGATCCAGGCGCACCAGCGCGTCGCGGGTGATGCCGCGCATGCCGCAATGGATGTCGGAGAAGTTGGTGGAGTAGAGCATGTTCAGAATCGCGGTAGTGACCGGCGTGCCGAAGTAGCGGTGCAGCGCGGGCATGGAGTGCGGCTCGATGACGCCGCGGAAACGCGATCCCATGATGAACTCATAGCCGGCGCGGAATTGGCGGACGAAGCCGGATAACTCGCGGAAGTCATAAGTACAATCGGCGTCTCCCATCAGGACATACTTACCGCGTATATAAGGGATTGCGTCGATATAGGCGCGGCCGAGGCCGCGCTTGGGAGTGCGCAAGACGCGCGCGCCGTGGGCTAGGGCGATGCCGGGTGTGTCGTCGATGGAACTATCCACAATGAGGATTTCGCCGCGGATGCCGGCGCCTGCCAAGCCGGCTTTGCACCATTGGACGAACTCGGCGATGGCGATGCGCTCATTCAGGGCGGGCACCACGATAGTGAGCAGCGGGTCGGCGACGTCGTCGCCGGGGATCAGAAGCTCGTTCTCGTTTTCGACCGGGTGAAGACTCTCAGCCGGGTACACTGCGGCGGCCATCGCAAGGTAGGATAACATGCGCCCCCAGTTCTTATCGGCAATTTAGGGCCTGTCTTTAGTTAGCTGCGGGGAGTATTCCGACGACAGGCTGCCAAGCAGGCGTCCCCAGGAGTGGCGACGCGGCGCATGAGTGCGTGCGCCACACATAACTGCGATAATTGGACCAGATTGACGATTTACCTGGATCACCATGCCACCACCCCGCTGGACCCGCTTGTGCTGGCGGCGATGATGCCGTATTTCACCGGCAAGTTCGGCAATGCGGCCAGCCGCAGCCACAACTTCGGGTGGGAGGCGGAGCAGGCCGTGGCGGAATCGCGCAAGCAGGTTGCGCGGCTGATCGGCGCGCTGCCGCGGGAGATTATCTTCACCAGCGGGGCCACGGAGTCGAACAACCTCGCGATCAAGGGTGTGGTGGAGGCGTACGCGACAAAAGGCGATCACGTAATCACTTGCGCCATAGAACATAAAGCTGTACTTGATGTTTGCGGGAGGCTGGAGCAGCGCGGCGCGCGCGTGACCCGGCTGCAGGTGGGCCAGGACGGGCTGGTGGATCCCGGCGCGGTGGAGGCGGCCATCGGGGAACGCACCGTGCTGGTTTCGATTATGTACGCCAACAACGAAGTGGGCACGATCCAGCCGGTGGCCGAGATCGGCCGGATCTGCCGGGAGCGCGGCGTGCCGTTTCACTGCGACGCGGCGCAGGCGGTGGGCAAAGTGCCGGTGAGCGTGGAGGCGGAGCACATCGACCTGCTCTCGATTTCGGCGCACAAGATGTACGGGCCCAAAGGGGCCGGCGCGCTCTACGCGAGGGGGCGCGATCCGCGCGTGCGGCTGACGGCGCAGATGGATGGCGGCGGTCACGAGCGCGGGATGCGGCCGGGCACGCTGAACGTGCCGGGCATCGTGGGTCTGGGCGAGGCTTGCGCGCTTTGCGGACGGGAAATGCACGAGGAGAGCGCGCGGCTGCGGCGGCTGCGCGACCGCTTGCGCGCGCGGCTGGAGGCGGAGTTGGAGGAAGTCGCCGTCAACGGCAGCATGGAGCATCGGCTGCCGGGTAACCTGAATATGAGCTTCGCGGGTGTGGAAGCCGAATCGTTGATGATGGGGATGCGCGGCGTGGCGGTATCCAGCGGATCGGCATGCACGTCGGCTGCGCCGGCGGCGTCGATGATGGAGCCGAGCTACGTGCTGAAGGCCATGGGGGTAGCGGACGATGCGGCACGCACTGCCATCCGCTTCGGGCTGGGGCGGTTCAATACCGAAGATGAGGTGGACGCGGCGGCGGCGCGCGCGATAGAAGCGGTGAAGAAGTTGCGGGAGCTAAGGGGGCAATATGATTCAAGTAACTGAGAGGGCGGCGGAGCGGATACGGCAGATCATGGCCAAAGAAGGCGTGCAGGGCGGGCTGCGCCTGGCGGTGCAAGGGGGCGGCTGTTCGGGACTGTCGTATCTGTTCAAGCTGGAGACCAAGGAGCGTTCCGGCGATCATGTCTTCGGCGGCGGCGACGCGAAGGTGCTGATCGATCCGAAGAGCTTCGTTTATCTGGACGGGCTGACTCTGGATTATAAGGAGTCGTTGATTCAATCCGGATTTACGATCGACAATCCGAATGCGGAGAAGACTTGCAGTTGCGGGACTTCGTTTTCCACGCAGTGACGAATCGGAATTGTGGGGCGGTCCCCCTGGACCGCGGCCCACGGCCTCGTCGGCCTGTGACGACCGCGAAATTGTTCGAGTGAAGAAGCGGGTCCAGGGGGTCTGCCCCACCAGTTAAGTGAACCTGATGAACCGTTTGTCCCGAGTCTTCGTACCGGTTGGCGCGCTGGCCCTGCTGTTCTCCGAAATCCTGCTGATCGCGGCCTGCTTCCTGGTGGCCGCATTCCTGATTCTGCCCGTCGATCCCACGGTGTTTCTGTTCGCCGATAATGGCCTGCTGCGGATTGCCCTGGCGGGCGCCAGCATCCTGTTCGGTTTGTACTTCGAGGATTTATACGCCAACCTCTATGTAAAGTCGCGCGTGCTGCTGATTCAGCAACTCTCGCTGGTGATGGGGATCGCGCTGCTGGCGCAAGGCATCCTCGGTTACGTGAACGACGGATTCCGGCTGCCGTTGCGCCTGATGCTGCCCACCTGCGCCGTGCTGGTGGCGGCGCTGTTCGCCTGGCGGGTGGCCTACAGCGTTTACGTGCTGCGGGTGGTGGGCGCGCAGCGGATCCTGTTGGTGGGAATGGGCCCTTTGCTGGTGGAGATGGCCGGCTATATCGGCGCCCACAGGGAACTCGGCCTGCAGGTAATCGGCTATTTGGACGACGTTGAGGCGCCGGTCGCGCCGCCGGAGGCCGGCAAGTTCCTCGGACCTGTCAGCGCCCTGCAGCGGATCGCGGCCGAGCTCGCGCCCGACCGCATCGTGGTGGGCTTCGCCGAACGCCGGGGGCAAATGCCTATCGCGGATTTGCTGCAATTGCGCTACGGCGGGATGCCCATCGACGAAGCTTATACGGCCTACGAGCGGTTATGCGGGCGGGTCCCGCTGGACGAGTTGCGCCCCTCGGAAATGCTCCTGTCCGGATCGTTCCGCCCACGCACGCAACGGCTGGTCTACCAAACGCTGGGCCACTGGTTGCTGGCATTGATTTTGACCATTCTCTCGGCGCCGCCGCTGTTGCTGGCCGCCGTCCTGCTGAAACTCGCGTCGCACGGTCCGCTGTTGAGGCGGGAGGAATGCATGGGTCTGGGCTGGCAGCCATTCCACCTTTACAGCTTCCGCCTGGCGGACGATGGCGCC
>Ga0302325_10004947_pt1 | contig 30646 bp, 31 predicted proteins | sample Palsa_T0_2_FD_201948 | JGI IMG/M metagenome (GOLD analysis project Ga0302325, IMG submission 201948) | Peat permafrost microbial communities from Stordalen Mire near Abisko, Sweden - Palsa_T0_2 | ecosystem: Environmental > Terrestrial > Soil > Palsa > Peat permafrost | place: Sweden: Abisko... | reverse complement strand
CCCAGAGGAGCATACATGGCCTCAAAGTCCGCGCTCAGCTGCGAAAGCGCACCATTTGCGATCTCTCGGATCGCACGAAGGGGATGATCCTTCGGTACGCGGGTCTCCAGGTCGACATACGAAAACAGCGATCCTGAGCGTTCGTCCGTGCCGCGCATATCGTTACCCTTGACGCAATTCCGCATCGAGAGAATCATCAAATACCAAATTCCGCTATCGCTTTTTCAAAGGCGCGCTAGGTGGCTTTGGGCTCAAATTGAGCCGCCCACCAAGCGATCGCAAATTGCCAGAACTGACGCTTCACCGCCGTGGCAACGGCTGCTCGAACTATCAATCAGCGACACGGACGCGCTGATACCGATTTCTAAGTAGCGCTTCCAGAAAGCCGGAATATTTTGGCTACCGCGGTCTAACCGCAGTAGCCAGTTGAATTCCTTCATACGCCCATTCGCGAACCTGCCGCGCTTAACCAAATATGAAATCGGCCGCGCTGAGGTGAGTCATAGTCAAGGCGTGAAGCTCGATGGTGCTGCCGCTTTCGAGCGTGATGATCGTGTTCCCGCCGACCTGGGTCATGTGCGTCTGCAGCTCGGTAAAACTCGAAAAGTCGCCGCCCGAGAAACTGATGTAATCGTGTCCCGTTCCGGTCTTGAAGCCGTCGATGATGTCGTTGCCGAAGCTGGCGCCGAAATCGAAATGATCGAATTGACCGCTCGGGTTGTATGTGTTGCTGCCCGTGCCGATAATGAAGGTGTCGTAGCCGCCTCCGCCATTGATAGTGCCGAGCACGATGCCGTTGCTGTTGTCGAAGGTGTCGCCGCTGTCGGTGGTCGTCCCGGCGGAAAAATAGACATTCCCGTGGATCGTGCCGGTATTGGTCAGGGTTTCGGCAGTACTCATATGTATCGGGCCGTAGATCGTGCCGGAATTAATCAGGGTGTCGCTGCCTTCAGTGCCGCCTACGGTATTGAACTCGATTCCGCCGTGAATCGTGCCGTCATTCGTGACGTAGTTGCCTGTCGTCGAGTCGGATATGGTGCCGAAATCGATGCCGTTCGAGATATTGCCCGTATTGGTCAGGGAATTCGAAGACGATTCGATCTCAAACTGTCCGTTCCAGCTACCGAAATTCTGAACGTTCACGCCGCTGGTAGAGTCCACGGTCAGATTGCCATGCACGGTGCCGGAATTCTCAATGAATGTGCCGGTGCTTTCTGACCCGACTGAAATAGCCAAGGTTCCGAGTTCCGAAGATATAAACCCCGCGTTTTGGATTGACGTGTCACTCGAACTGGCCACCACGATGGCGTCGATGGCGCCGTCGTTAACAAGTGTAAGCCCGGTGGCCCCGTATGCTTCGACCCCGATACCGCCGCCGCTCGAGATATGTCCACTGTTCTTGACGTAGTCATGGGTTCCTGCCACCTGCAATCCGTAACCCTCCGCTCCATACACGTCGCCTTTGACGCCGATATCGACGGTTTGTTGCGTAGCGTTGATCTGGATTCCCGTTCCGTCTTCTGGATTGGTGCCATCGATGCTGCCATTTACCCGAATGGTTTGGTAGTTGTCCGTCGCGTTTATGCCAAAGCTATTGCCTGCAACGGATCCGTTCACGGTGACGGCGGTATACAGTCCGTCCACGTCTATTCCGTTTTGGCCGCCATCCACGGAACCGTTCACGAGGATAGTGTCGCCGTCACCGATATCGAAAATGCCATCGGCTGTCGCCGAATCCACTTCGCCGTTCACGGTGATGATCGAACCGCCGGTTCCCACGGCTAGAATGCCGATATCATGCGCACTATAAACCGTGCCGTCGAGCGTTGCGACTTCGTACGCAGCCTCCATGCTGAGGCCGTTGCTGTCCGCTCCCAATGCGACGAGCGAACCCGTGCTTGCCAGAAAGAGCGTGTCATTGGCGCCGGTCATGTCGAAGGCGTCGGTGGCGTCAGCGTCCGTTTGTATGGTCGTGTCGATGTAAGTGTCGGTCATGAGTCTTGCTCCTGATTTCAGCATTGCGAGATCGGAGCGTGGCAGTTGGCAGGACGATGCAAACCGCCGCCCCCCGAAGGCTTGCCCTGCTATCCCAAACCCATAGCTTTGCCGAAGCCCACGTTAGAGTCTAGGACTCAGCGCCACTCGGCTAGGACTCGGTGACACTCCAATCAGGCGGTTTTCCTGGAAAAACCTTCTCCAGGGCTTCGACAGTCGAGGCTGGCGATGGCAGTCGACGCGAACGGAACGCCCCCCGTCGGAGTTACACGGGGAGTGGATGGCTGCAGCATGAGCAGCAAAATCACGGGCCGAAGGTTCGCCGCAATCCGGTGGAGGCCATGCAAGATAACGCAGCCGGTCGTCCGAGAAATCCGGATGCTTTTTCAACAGCCTGCTACCGGACCAGTTCCCAAACCAATTGCTGCCCGGCTTCCGTCATGGATCGGACAAGGCTGCGCATGTGGTCGCGCTATGCCGAAACGCGCTTGATGGACTGCTTCAAGACTGAAATGTCATATTTCAATTTCGCCGCTTCGACATGTGTTGGTGGAGCATGCTTGTCATCGAGGCGCGCCTGCCATTCTGCGATCTTTTCTTGGCCCCAATCCACAAACAGCGCGGGCCATTTGTCTTCGTAAGAATCCGATGATCCTGTCATTGGCGAGTCTCTAAGCTGCTATCGGGTTGCGGAACCAGTAATTCGATGTCTCGCGTATTCTAACAGCAACAGTACGAGCCGCAATCCATCGCAAGCCTGCGGAAATCGCGCGGCTCTTTTGCGAGGCGCTCCGCCGATGAAAGCCGAGCGGCGATTGCCGCTATTAGCGCATAATCTGACCGAGCGCCGAGAATTTCTCAGCGAAGGCAACTAACACATCTTTGAACCGCGCCGAGTTCAACGCTTTGCGCGACGAAACCTCGTTCATCACACGATATCCGGCGTCTCGCATCGCACCCGCAAGAGCTTTTTCCAGTGCCGCCACTACGTCACGACGCTTATCGTGTTCCGCTCGCTCAATCGCCTTGGATTCTTGCTCAAGAGGACCCAACCCGACCAATCGGAACGTACAAGCTTGCGGTTCAAGATTGTAATGACCCAAGTATTTGCGAAGCATGTTGCTGTTTTCGGCAAAGCCGAGATGCTGACCCATGCGATTGAACGGCGATTGAGCGTTGGTCGAGGAACTATCACCAGTGCGGCCCACATAGTAGAGCGGCATTTGCCCGATGGGCGTCACTTCCCAAACATACAACCAGAACCCGCGCCGGAGTATGCTACCGTCAAATTGCAATTCGTGAAGCACCGCGCTTGTGGTCACTTGAAAGCAATCCTAGTTGCGGTTGAGCCCCATATCGCGGCTTTGAAGCTTCAGTTTCCAACGCGTTTCCATCGCGGCGATGTCGGCGTCAGTCGCCGCGGTCCCGGCAACCTCCAAGACCGACACCTGATAGTCGCTGGGGTCCCGAGATTTGAGCGCGACATTGCCGCCGTGCCCGGTCTGTTTGTATTCGAGCCAACGTTGCCAGAACCCAAACTGCCCAGCGGCCATACCGACATACTGTTCTCGTGTCTTAGGGCAAGTGAGAAGGTAGACGCCCCGCGAAATCTTGAAAGTCGCAATCCATGTCAGCGGCAACGCTTCGATTTGCGAAAGCGGACTCAAGAAATTCAGGAAGCCCGGAAACTCGGGGGTCCGCGTCTCGCTGTCTCAATTCTGCGACGGGCTTGTTTTGAAGCTCCGCGCGTTGAATCCATGCTCGGGCACCTTCGCCCCATTCAATTGTTAGACGGCCAATTAGATCATCGAAGGCGGGTTGACGCTGTAGGTTATACACGTCGTTGGACCCGGCAACATCGACGCCGCGCATGTGCGGCTTAGGGCGATCTTGATCAAGCAGACAGACGTAAGCCGCTCGATAAACACCGATAAACAGTGTATCGCCCGCCGGTGTCGCCACGAATGAAGCCCAATAAGACGCCCGGCTGAATTGCGAACGGCGGTTTGGGTTCTGGTTACTTTGATATGCGTCGAACGCTAGCGCATCGAAGCGCCAAAGCTCAAACGGCGTTCTGCCTTTTTCGGCACGCTGATCTTGATGGCGCACCAAGATCGTCTCGGCAGGGGCAACGCCCTCTTGCTTGAGAATGGAATTGAACATTAGCGGCATGATGAACCCCAGATACCGTGCGTGGGCGCGATCAACTTCGTGGCTTGAGAAACGGCGCAAAATGTGTCGCGAAGCCGGTTCGCTCGTCTCCTTGCGCCATAATCCACGCCATGTGCTCATCGCGAATTCTTCTGAACTCCGCCGCCTCATCACCGGACGATTGCCCCATGTGCACCTTTGCGGAGTGCCAACTAGAAACGTGAACGCGGACTTCCTTCAAATAGGCGTACATCGCCTCATCGAATATGAACTGCGAGTCCAGCGTTCGCAGCGTGTAGGCACGTATCGCGTCATCGTCAATTCCGTTTAGGAACGCCGCCGCCAAAAACTCGCGTGTAGCCCTGTAGACCTCGAATCTTTTCTCGTACTGACGATAGAACTCATCGTTTCGCAGCTTCTCGCTGGCAATCTCTTTCTGTCGCCATGCTATATACGCGCCGAACCCGGCGACGGCTAACGCCAAGATCGGAACGGCGAGCGCCTGTCCATATGACACCCACGCTGGCAATTCATGGCATTGGCAAGCCGCGGGCACAGTCAGCGGACCTTAATCTGACTCGACGGTCGGACGACAATCTCGGGCTTGCCGCGATGCAACTTAATCTCGCCGGTCAAATCAACCGTCTTGCCCGCGAGTCCATCCACATTCCCAACCGCCGCCGCACTCTCCGAAAAGATGACGCCGGTGAAGGCGTTGTCGGGATACGAGCCGCCCATATTAATGAAGGTCACGCCGGATCGCGCGTGTGAACGCCGCTGACGACGCCTTCAACGGTCGCGGTTTCACACCCTTGAGCCGCGCGGAATGCTTCGCGTCTTCAATGAAGATATTCGAGTTATCAACCAGAATGACGCATTCCATGTTCCCCTCCCAACGCCCGACGGACCGAGCATAGCGGCTGGGCCATCGCCTAGAAAGCATTGGAACGTGTTGGGAAGGCGACTATAGTCTACCGAGAACGGCGCGTATGCCGTTCCGGGGCTTGATAACCCCTCGCATGGCGGCCCTTGGTGCTGCCGTCACAGCACTCCTCGACCTATGAGGTCGGGGAGGCATCAGCGCATGTTCAGGGCCGTAAGGCCTAAAGGCTGGTGCGGCTCTCCATGCGAGGCTTATCAACTCCCCGATCACCAGGTCGGCGGGGGAAAATCGCATGAGCGTCTATATCGTTCGTATTCGGCAAACTCGGGAAGTGGTCGGAATATTTAACGTGGACGACATCCACAAGCTTCCTGACCTTGTCGACGAGTGCACCGATCCGAATTCGTGCGAACGCGCGCGCCTGCAGACAGGCGGGATGTATTGGGAGCGCGGTGCTCCGTTGTTACCCCTCGGCGCCGGCGAGGCCGACGATGCCCCTTTGCCGAAGTTTCCAGAGCCGCTATTTGCGGGCGAGTGGCATGATGCCCTAATCGGCGGGGTCCGATTGAATTGGAAACCGGTAGTCGCTGCGGAAATGGACGACGACTAAGCGCGACGCAGTGGCTGAATACCTCTGGCGATATCGATACTTGGTTACGGCCGTTGCCGTTGTTTTCGCCATTGCCATTTGGGGCCGCCTGATGCCGAAAACAAACGATGTGGCGCAGCCTTCTCTTTCGGAGACTCTGGAATGGATGGACAACACGTACAACTCACACGAAGGACAAGGCGGTGCCTTCGGCCACGGAACGCGAGAATATTTCGTTGATTCAAATCTTTGGCGCGGAGAAACCGTGTCTTTTGCGTATCACGACTGCACCCTAACACTTCGCGTCCAAGGCAATCCGATTGCGAAGGAGACTGAGGACCGGGATTCGGTAACGACTGAGACGTTCAATCTCGGAGACATCGATCCTGATTCGATTAAGGACTTCCAAACTGATTCATCTCGCGATGGAATGGCATGCAGCATTTCCCCCATGATGAACTGCGACTCGGAAACCATAGATTTCGAAACTCGCAATCAGGCGCCGCTTATCAATCGATTCCACCACATCGTTTACTGGAAGGCCACCGGGACCGATCACATCCGCCAATGGCACGACAAGAGCTTTCTATCTTCGTTTCCGCTGGACAACATTCAATACGGGAAGCGGTTTGAAGCGGCGTTCCGGCACGCGGTCGACCTCTGCGGCGGGAAGAAATCCACGTATTGACGAGCCTGACCGCATTCGGCAGCGCGAGCGTTACATGTCGGAAAAGCCCGGCGAGCGCCTGCTATGAGCGCCCGCATTCTCGTCCGAGCGCAACGGAGGTTGCGACGATGCCCGTGACGGGATTGCGAGCGGCGTCAAGGTAGGAGCAACAGCGCGCGCCTGTGCCTGCTGACCGCCGCGTTTCAACAGCTCGACGAGCGTGGGCAGAGCCGCAATCGGCCGTTGTCGGGTGCCTGTATTTGGCGTCGCCGGATTCGGGCTTGATGCCGTATCTGGCGCCGTCTCGGACGCGTCATCGGTCCCACGGCGATACCAGTCGGCGACAAGCTCCTGCAGGATGAAGCTAACGGGAATGCCGCGACGGCTCGCTTCGGCTCGGATCGCGCGAAACTGCTCGCGGGGGAGACGCGTATTGATCTGAGGATTTCCGTACCAAGGGCGGGGCATAACCCATTCTATCATGGGCGCTGACCTGTCGCGCGGCGCGCACGGTTTGGATTCTAATTTTTTTGGAATTCCGGGCGAGCAAGGCAGCTCGACTGAATGGACTTTGCGTGACCCAACGCAGGTCGGATTCCAGCCCGAGCATTCCAATCGAGCAGGTGAGGCCGGCCTCCGGTAGAGGTGCGGGCGCTGCATATGCGCAAGTTTCGAGGATACCGACCGTGGCCTGCCGCAGCAGCGCGGAGTGGTCGAATCCGATTGCTGTTGCTTGCTATGTGCTTGCTAGGCGAAATCTTAGCCGAGCGAGATTCCCGCTAAGCCTTTGATTCTACTGGAGCGGGCGAGGCGATTCGAACGCCCGACCCTAACCTTGGCAAGGTTATGCTCTACCCCTGAGCTACGCCCGCGATCCAAGTAGGACGGGGCTTATCGCCCACCGGCCGGGAAGATTCAATAGCGGTGGGACATTAGGGTTTCGGGGCAGGGCTCGACCGTTGATGGACCGCGGGCGTTCCCCCTACGCTGCTTCGCAGCTTCGGAGGACTTGCCACCTCGACCAGCCGAAGCCTTGGCGAAGGCTGGCCTCGCCCGCATTTCTTGGGCTTTGATCGATCAAGGGCTCGGGATGCAGTCGTCCACCAAACCGGTGACCGTTGACAAAGAAGGGCGGGCGGGACGCCCGCGGTCCATAGGAGCCGGCGTTGCATCGCACTTCCGGCCAACTTATGAGGGGTCCATGCCCGCCCCCCTCACGGATAGCGAACTTTTCGCCCGGCTCGATGCGCTGGGGATCGCCCACAGAACGCAGTCGCATGCCCCCGTCTTCACGGTGGAGGAGGCGAAGGCGTTGCGCGGCGATCTGGTGGGCGGCCATACCAAGAACCTGTTCCTCAAGGACAAGAAGGACGGGCTGTGGCTGGTCGTGGCGCGGGAGCATCTTGCGATCGATCTGAAGGAACTGTCGAAGCAATTGGATTCTCCGCGCTTCTCGTTCGGCTCGGCCGAGTTGCTGCTCGAGGTGCTGGGTGTGCCGCCCGGCTCGGTGACGCCGTTCGCGGTCATCAACGATTCCGAGGGATCCGTGCGCGTCGTGCTCGATGAAGGCATGCTGGCGCTCGATCCGCTCAACTTCCATCCCTTGCGCAACGACCGCACGACGGCGATTTCGCCGGACGATCTGTTGCGCTTCCTGCGCGCCACGGGGCATGAACCTGTGATCGCAATACTTCCGGAGCGCGCCTTATGAAGCCTGTGACATCGCTTGGTCCGAGAACATTGCGCGGGAGGTTCGTCGCGCTCGAACCTCTCGAGGATCGCCATCACGCCGATCTCATTCGTGCGGCCGCCGATCCAGATCTGTGGCGATACATTCCGATCGACGCGAGCAAGGGTTTTGCAAGCCGCTTGCCCTGGTTCGTCGAAGAGATGGCGAAGGGCCGCCAGATCACGTTTGTGGTGCGCCGTCTTGCGAACGAGGCTATCGTCGGCTCGACGTCCTACATGGCGATCACACCGGCGGACGCGAAAGTCGAAATCGGCTCCACCTGGTATGTCGCGGGCGCGCAAGGCGGCGCCGTCAATCCGGAAGCGAAATATCTGTTGCTGTCGAACGCGTTCGCGGCCGATTACAACCGCGTCGAGTTCAAGACCGATGCGAAAAACGCGCGCTCGCGGGCAGCACTCAGGAAGCTGGGCGCCAGGGAGGAGGGCATCCTGCGCGGGCATATGTGGATGCCGCAGGGCTATTTCCGCGATTCGGCCTATTTCTCGATCCTGGCCGCGGAATGGCCGGAGGTGAAGGCGCAGCTGGAGACCCGGCTTGCCGCCTTCGCCGCTTAGTTCTACTCAGGCCGCGCTGGCCCCTTGGGGTCTTTTCTTTCGCCGCCGTAACGCCCATCTTTTGGGCCTGGAACACGAGAAAGACTGCTGATGCCATTGATCGGTCCCACCGGCCGGCCCGTTTCGAGCGCGGCGCCTGCCGCCGCCGCAGCATCCGCACCGGCGGGTGCTGCGAGCGCCTTTATCAAGGACGTGTCGCTGGAGACCTTCGCGGCCGACGTGCTGGAAGCGTCGCGCGATGTGCCGGTCATCGTCGACTTCTGGGCTCCCTGGTGCGGCCCCTGCAAGCAGCTGGGCCCCGCGCTCGAGAAAGTGGTGACGGAGGCCAAAGGCGCGGTGCGTCTGGTCAAGGTCAACATCGACGAGAACCCGGAGATCGCGCGCCAGCTTCGCATCCAGTCGATCCCGACCGTCTATGCTTTCAAGAACGGCCAGCCGGTCGACGGCTTCATGGGCGCGGTTCCGGAATCGCAGTTGCGCGCGTTCGTGGCTCAACTGACGGGCGGAGAAGCGGGCGCAAGCCATGCCGATGAAGTGCTCGCTGCGGCCGACGAAGCGTTTGCCGCCGGCGATCTCGGCAATGCGGCGCAAGGTTATGGCCATGTGCTGCAGGAAGAGCCGGGACATCCTCGCGCGGTGGCGGGGCTCGCGCGCTGCTATCTGCAAAGCGGCGATCTCGAACGCGCACGCTCCACGCTCGGGCTCGTGCGTCCCGACGGCGCCGCCGACGAAGCGATCCGCACCGTGGAAGCGGAATTGAAATTGCGCGAGCAGGCGGCCCAGGCCGGCGACAGCGCGCCGTTGCTCGCGAAACTCGCGGCCGATCCCAACGATCATCAGGCGCGCTTCGATCTCGCGCTGGCGCTCGATGCCAAAGGCGACCGCGACGGCGCCATCGAGCAATTGCTGGAACTGATCAGGCGCGACCGCAAATGGAACGACGACGGCGCGCGCAAGCATCTGGTGACCTTGTTCGAGGCGATGGGTCCGGCCGATCCGCGCACCATTGCGGCGCGCCGCAAACTCTCATCGCTGCTGTTCTCCTGAGCCATGTCGCGCTTCTACTCGCTGAACGATCTGCCGCACGTCTTGGGAATTTTCCCGCTGTCCGGCGCTCTCCTTCTGCCGCGCGGGCAATTGCCGCTCAATGTGTTCGAGCCGCGCTATCTGGCGCTCGTCGACGATGCGATGTCGGGCACGCGGCTGATCGGGATGATCCAGCCGACGGAGGCGGAGGACAAAACGCTCACTCCCCCATTGGCGGCCGTGGGCTGCGTGGGCCGCATCACGTCCTATCGGGAATCCGATGACGGACGCTATCTGATCACCTTGTCCGGCCTCTGCCGTTTTCGCGTCGCGGAGGAATTGAAGCCGGGAACGCCGTTCCGCCGCGTGCGCGCCGATTATGCGCCTTTCGCGGCCGACCTCGCGACCGTGCCGTCCGACGATTTTCCCCGCGAGCGTCTGCTCACAGCGCTCAAGGATTATCTCTCGCGCCGCGATCTCAACGCGGATTGGCATTCGGTGATGAGCGCGCCGGCGGAAACGCTGGTGAATGCGCTTGCCATGCTCTGTCCTTTCGCGCCTGCCGAAAAACAGGCTCTGCTCGAAGCGCCGGGCTGGCCGGAGCGTGTCGATACCCTGGTGGCGTTGCTTGAAATGGCAGGCGCGCCCGCACCCGGCGGCTCGACGCTCAATTGATGGATACGATGGAGCCCGATCCCAAGCTGCTGGAAGTTCTCGTATGTCCCGTGACCAAGGGGCCGCTCATCTACAACCGCGAGCGCCAGGAACTGGTGAGCCGGATCGCGGGCCTCGCCTATCCGATCCGCAACGGCGTGCCCATCATGCTGCCCGGCGAAGCGCGCGAGCTTTCCGATTCCGAACGCGATGCGAAATAAATCGCGATGAGCGCGCGGCCCTGGCCCACGGAATTGCGACTCGATCCCGGCAAGACGATTCTCACCGTCGCATTCGATTCCGGCGAGCGCTTTGCGCTGGCGGCCGAATATCTGCGCGTCGAATCGCCCAGCGCCGAAGTGCAGGGCCACAGCGCGGACGACAAGCAGATCGTGCCCGGCAAGCGGCATGTGAAGATCGCGGCGCTCGAACCGGTCGGCAATTATGCTGTGCGCATCCGCTTCGACGACGGACACGAGACGGGATTGTTCAGCTGGGATTATCTGCACGAACTCGGCAGTCACTACGATTCGAAGTGGCAGACTTATCTGAGCGCGCTCAGGCAAAAACACCAATCAAGGGGATAAATGGACCTTGGTGCTTATCGCCGCGAGCGCTGTTTTTCTCGCCTCTCCTCCACCGGAGGAGAGGCAACGAGCGACCGCGAGTGGTGAGGGGGTGCTCAAGCAGCGTCAAATCTTTCAAGTTACGTACACTGCATAAGCACCCCCTCACGCTGACCCTCTCCCCCAAAGGGGTAGAGGGGAAAATTTTGTTGCCCTAACGCGCGGAGCTCGAAATCGCCAAGTGATATTGGGTGGGGGCATTTTGACAGCGCTGGTCATATGCGCCGCACTATTCAAGCCGTCCAAAGAAAAATGTTTGTTCCACTGTGGCATGACTTCGCGCCTTTCGCTGCCTATATCTTGCGTCAGTGGATTCCCCAGGGAGGGCTGCCCAAGTGGATTTGTCCAGGCTGAATGATATTGCCGCGCATAGCACCTTGCTCGAGACTCTGCTCGTCGCGGTGGCGGTCGTCTTCCTCATCATTCTGATGAAATCGACGCGGAACATCGGACCGACGGAAGTGGGGCTCGTGCGCAAGCGTTTCGGCGTGCGCAAACTGACAGGCGGCAACGCCGTCGCGTTCGACGGCGAGGCCGGCTATCAGGCGAAACTGTTGCATCCCGGATTGCAGTTCAAATTGTGGCCCGTTTTCGACGTCACGCGGCATCCGATGGTGCAGATTCCTGCAAACCAGATCGGCGTGGTGATTGCGCAGGTGGGCGAGTCGCTGCCGGTCGGCGCCAAGTCCGGCGTCTACAAACCGGAATTCGGAAACTTCCAGGACATCGCGACATTCGTGTCGAACGGCGGACAGAAAGGCGTGCAGCGTCCCGTGCTGCCACCCGGCACAGTCGTGCCGATCCATCCCGTGGGCTTTCTCGTGATCACGCGCAGCACCGTGTTCGGCGTGCCCATCGACGAGGAATATGCGCGCCTCGAATCGCGCGGCGGACTGAAGCCCGCCTCGTTCGGACTGTCCGATTCGAAGCTGCAGGTGGTGCACATCGATCCGACCGTCAGCGACGGCGGCAGGATCGTCGACATGATCGGCATCGTCACGACCTATGAAGGCCCGCCGCTGCCCAAAGGCGCGATCGCGAACCGCATAGGAGATTTCGGCGATATCGCGGAACTGGAAGCGAAACCGACAACCAAGGACAGCGATCTGATCGAGGCGATCCTTTCGGTCAAGAACGAGGAACACAACAACTATCAGGACTTCCAGGCCTTCCTCGATCACGGCGGACGCATCGGCATCCAGCACGATCCGCTGATGTACGGCGCCTACAACCTCAATCCGTTCCTGGTATCGGTCGAGCTCGTTCCCATGCTCGTCGTCAATCAGGGCGAGGTGGCGGTGATCAAGGCCTATGTGGGCCTCGCGACAGAAGACACCTCGGGAGTCGATTTCAAATTCGGCTCGCTGGTGCGGCCCGGCCATCGCGGCATCTGGCAGGAGCCCATTCGCACGGGGAAATACGCGATCAATCCGCGTTGCTACAATGCGGAAATCGTTCCCACTTTCATCCTCACATTGAATTGGGCCGACGCCTCCTCGTCGGCGCACAATCTCGACAAGGGACTGAAGCAGATCACCGCGAAGTCGAAGGAAGGTTTCGTGTTCAATATCGACCTGCAGGTGCAGATTCACGTGCCCGACACGGAAGCGCCGAAAGTGATTTCCATCGTCGGCACGATGCTCAATCTCGTGAACGAAGTTCTGCAGGCGGCGGTGGGCAACCATTTCCGCGACAAACTGCAATCCATGCCGGCCATCGATTTCATCGAGAAGCGGCAGGAGGTGCAGGCCCAGGCGCAGGCGCACATCACGGAGAAGCTGAAGGAATATCGCGTAGAGACTCGCGGCGTGTATATCCAGGACGTCATCTTCCCGCAGCAACTGGTCGACGTGCTCACCTCGCGCGAAATCGCCAACCAGCAGAAGGAAACCTACAAGGCCGAGGAACAGGCCCAGGGCCAGCGTCTCGAACTCGAGCAGGCGAAGGGCCGCGCCGACATGCAGGCCGATCTCGCGAAATCCTCCGTCGGCATCGATATCGCCAAAAACAAGGCGCAAGGCGTCCAGGCGGAAGCCGACGGCGAATCCTATCGCTTGGACAAGGTCGGCCGCGCCAGCGCCGCCAAGACGGAAGCGGAAGGTCTCGCGATCGCCAAAGGCCTCGAAGCGCAGCAACAGGCCGTCGGCAAGGATCAGGCGGCCCTGATCAACGCCATTCGCGCTCTTGCCGCAGGCGGACAACGCTTCATGCCGGAAAACCTGTCCCTGACCTTGGGAGGAGAAGGCGGCCTCGCCGCCAATGTGAATGCGCTGGTGCCGCTGATCATGAGCCGCCTGCAGCGCGTCACTCCGCCGGAAACGGTCGAGCCCGCGCCGCCGGCTGCTTAATCGCCATTGTCGCGCAGGAACGCGGGTCTGCTATAAATTCGACGGCAACGAGAAGCAGGCGCGTCGTTATGTTCAGAACCGATCACATTGTTTTTCCCGTCTGGGACGCCGAGGCGAGCCTGGTTTTTTATCGCGACGTGATGGGCTTTGCGCTGGTGGAATGCGTGAGCGGCGGAAGCGCCGCGGCCCGATGACGACTCCGTCGCGCCATCCACACCATCCTATGAACCCAACCGGCAAGCCGGTTCCGCGCTATGTCAATCCGAATGTGAGGCCGCGACGTGCCGTCGTCAAAGGACAGGACAGCTCGCGCTGGACGGACGTCTACCATGTCGTGCTCACGGCGCCGTGGTGGCTGTTCTTTCTCGGGCTTCTCGCGCTGTTCGGTTCGTTGAATCTGTTTTTTGCCTCGCTTTATGTGTTCGATCCGCACGGCATTTCGAATTCGCGGCCGGGTTCATTTTGGGATGCGTATCTGTTCAGCGTCCAGACCATCGCGTCGGTCAACAGCGAGATGCTGGCGCGGTCGACCTATGTCAACGTCGTCGTGTCGTTCGAAGCATTTTTCGGCATTCTCTATATGGCGACCGTGACGGGTGTCAGTTTTGCCCGCTTTTCTCGGCCCTACGCGCGCGTGCTCTTCAGCAAGGTGGCCGTGATCGCGCCGTTCGATGGCGTGCCGACCTTGATGTTCCGGGCAGCCAACCAGCGCGGCAACCAGATCTTCGATGCGTCGGTCTCGGTTTCGCTGGCGCGGCAGGCAACGACGCTCGAAGGCGTCACCATGCGCCGGTTCGAAGAACTGAAGGTGCAGCGCTCGCGTTCGCCGCTTTTTGCGCTGTCCTGGACGATCATGCATGTCATCGACGACAAGAGCCCGCTTTACGGCGCGACGATCGATCAGCTTTACGATATGCAGTTCGAAATCCTGATCCTTCTGAGCGGCACGGACGACACGTTGGCCGATGTGATCTATGCGCGCCATTCCTACACACCCGACGAAATTCTGATGGGCCATAAGTTCGTGGACGTGCTCTCGGTCACGGCCGACGGCCGCCGGCAGGTCAATCTCCACCGCTTCCACGATACGGAGCCTTTGTCGGCTTGAGCCGCGCGCGCCGAGCCGCTAACGTCTGCCCGCCATGGAACCCTTCAAGAAACTGACCGCTGTCGCAGCCCCGCTCCCCATGATCAATGTCGACACCGACATGATCATCCCGAAGCAATTCCTCAAGACGATCGAGCGCACGGGCCTCGGCCTGGCGCTGTTCCACGAAATGCGCACGCGGCCCGACGGCAGCGAGAATCCGGATTTCGTGCTGAACAAGCCCGCCTACAAACAGGCGAAGATTCTCGTCGCGGGCGCCAATTTCGGCTGCGGCTCGAGCCGGGAGCATGCACCGTGGGCGCTGCTCGATTTCGGCATACGCTGCGTGCTGGCGCCGTCCTTCGCCGATATTTTCTACAACAACTGCTTCAAGAACGGCATCCTGCCGATCCCCCTGCCGCAGGAAGACATCGGCAAGCTGATGGACGATGCCGAGCGGGGCGCCAACGCCGTCATCTCCGTCGATCTCGAGAAACAGGAGATCCGCGGGCCCGACGGCGGCTGCCTCAAATTCGAGATCGATCCGTTCCGCAAGCAATGCCTGTTGAACGGCTGGGACGACATCGGGCTCACCTTGCGCAACGAGAGCCGTATTGGCGATTTCGAGGCGCACCGCAAGATGGAAACGCCGTGGCTATGAGCGATGACTTGGTCCTCCGCGACGAAAAAGACGGCCTTTGCATCTTGACGCTCAATCGGCCGCAAAAGCTCAATGCGCTGAACTACGACGTGTTCAAAGCGCTCGCCGCGCACATCGACTATATCGAAGCAAACGGCGCCAAGATCGGCTGCGTATTGCTGCGAGGCGCGGGCCGCAGCTTTTGCGCCGGCCACGATCTGGACGATATCGGCGGAGGGGGCGAAGGCGGCAATGTGGCGAGTTTCGAAAGCAAGACCATCGAGCGATTGAGCGAGCTGCCGATGCCGGTTGTTTGTGTGGTGCAGGGCCATTGCCTGACGGGCGGGCTCGAACTCGCGCTGGGCGGCGACATTTTGATCGTGGCGGAATCCGCCAAGCTTGCGGACACGCATGGCAAATGGGATCTCGTGCCCGTGTGGGGCATGAGCCAGCGCCTGCCGCGCCGGGTCGGCCGCGCCAAGGCGATGGAAATGATGTTCACCTCGCGGACTTATTCCGGTCGCCAGGCCGAGGCGATGGGTCTCGCCAATTTCTGCGTGCCCGATGCCGAGCTCGATGCGGCGGTCGAGGCGTTCACGAAAGAGGTACTGGCGAATTCCTGGCGCAGCAACCGCGCCAACAAGAAGCTGCTGGCCGACACCGAAGGCATGACGTTGAAGGCGGCCCTCGCGCACGAGCTGCACCGCAGCGAAGGCCGCGGCCCCGAAATGGCCGAACGCCTGAAGCGCATGCGCAAATGAGTCGTATTCTATTGTTGCCGGGCGATGGCATCGGCCCGGAAGTGATCGCCGAGACGCGCCGCGTGCTGGGCTGGTTCGCGCAGAACCGCAACATGTCGTTCGAGATCGAAGAGGATCTTGTCGGCGGAGTGTCCTACGAGACTTACGGCACACCGGCCACAGACGCGATGATGGCCAAGGCGTTCGCGGCGGATGCGATCCTGTTCGGCGCCGTCGGCGGTCCCAAATGGGATCCGCTGCCGTTTGAGAAGAAGCCGGAGCGCGGGCTGTTGCGGCTGAGGAAAGACCTCCAGCTGTTCGCCAATCTGCGACCCGCCTTGTGTTTCGATGCGCTGAAGGATGCGTCGACCTTGAAGCCCGAGATCGTGTCTGGCCTCGATATCCTGATCGTGCGCGAATTGACGGGCGGGGTTTATTTCGGCGAGCCCAAGGAAACGACAATGCTCGCCAATGGCGAGAAGCGCGCCGTCGACACGCAGGTCTATACGACCGGCGAGATCGAGCGCATCGCGCGGGTTGCGTTCGAACTCGCGCGGCTTCGCGACGGACGCGTCGTCTCGGCCGAGAAATCGAATGTAATGGTGACGGGCGTGTTGTGGCGCGAGGTTGTCTCCCGCGTGCACAAGGCGGATTATTCCGACGTCGCGCTCTCGCATATCCTGGCCGACAATCTCGCCATGCAGCTGGTGCGCAATCCCAAGCAGTTCGACACGATCGTCACCGACAATCTGTTCGGCGACGTGCTGTCCGACGAGGCCGCACAGCTCACCGGCTCGATCGGGATGCTGCCGTCGGCGTCGCTCGGCGCGAAGGATGCAAAAACAGGCCGCCAACCCGCACTCTACGAACCGATTCACGGCAGCGCGCCGGATATCGCGGGCCAAGGCCTCGCCAATCCCATCGCGTGCATCCTCTCGCTCGCGATGTGCCTGCGCTATTCCTTCGGGCGCGTCGACGACGCGAAGCTGCTCGAAAGCGCCGTCGAGCATGTGCTGGCCGAAGGCTACCGCACCGCCGATATCATGCAGCCCGGCATGACGAAAGTCGGTACGCAGGAGATGGCAAGCGCAGTGCTGAAGGCGCTGGATGAACTGGGCAAGAGCTAGCGGATGGTTTTTTACACCCGCCCCTTGAGTCCGGCTACGCCAAGGCTTCGCCGAACTATGTGCTAACCCGGCGAAGCTTCAGCGAAGCCCGGGTGAGGGCGGGTCGAAAAATTCGAGCGTAGCGAGATATTTTTCAGGGAGGGGAAAGCCCACTGCATCGGAGGCTCGCCCCTCCTCGAAGTTTTCTTTTCGCTGCGCTCAAAGAAAGCCTTCGACCCTCCCGCAAGGGGAGGGAGGGATATAAAATTTACGGTTCGATCACCGCTTTGCCGATGATCTTGCGGTCCTGGAGCATGCGCATCGCGTCGAGCGCGCCGGAGAGTGGAAAGCGCGCGCCGATATGCGGCCGGATCTTTTTCTCCGCGAGCAGCCGGTCGATGGTCGCAATGTTCTCGCGGCCTCGCTCGGGAAATTTGCGGCCATATTCGCCCGCGCGCACGCCCACCACCGAGAAGCCCTTGATCAGCGGCATGTTGGCCGCGATCGAGGGAATGCGTCCGCTGGTGAATCCCACCACGAGCAACCGTCCGTTGAAGGCGATGCAGCGCACGGATTCGTCGAACACGTCGCCGCCGACAGGATCGTAGATCACATCGGCGCCGCGGCCCTGGGTCAGTTCCTTGACCGTCTCGCGGAACCCGAACGGCGGCAAAGTATATTCCGCGCCGTATTGTTTCAGGAAAGCGTGTTTCTCATCGCTCGATGCCGTCGCGATGACATGCGCGCCGAAGACGCGTCCGAGATCGACGGCAGCCAGCCCCACGCCGCCAGCCGCACCATGGACGAGCAGCCATTCGTCCTTCGCCAATTCTCCCCGACGCACCAGCGCCACATAGGCCGTCAGATAGGCCGTGGTGTAGGACGAAGCGGTCGCGAAATCCGCGCCGTCGGGAATGGCGCGCAACGAGGACTGAGGCGCCTGCGTCTCCTCGGCGAAGGCGCCTGAAAATCCGCCGCCGACAACGCGGTCGCCTTTTTTGAAGCGGGTCACGTCAGCGCCGGTCGCAATCACTTCGCCGGCCATTTCGCCGCCGACGACATAGGGCAATGGCGGCCGGTGCTGGTATTTGCCCTGCGCCATCAGAATGTCGGGGAAATTCACGGAGGCTGCGCGCACCCGCAACCGAACATGGTCCGGCGGGAGGGCCGGCAGGATCATGTCCTCGAAACGCAACGCATTCAGATCTTCGGCATTGCTCCGGCAGACGAGCGCCTTCATGCAACACCGTCGCCGGGCATCATCGGGAGCGCGCGAATGCCGCCCAGAAACAAGGCCGTGGCAAAGGCGGTGGCGACCGCCGGATCCCTGATCTCCCGCCTGGACATCCTCTCGGCCAATTCGAACGCGACACCGACGATGGAGGCCATCAGGAAGTCCGCATCGACCGGCGGAAACATCCCCTTGGCGATGGCGCTCACCAGATCCTCCCGAAGTTCCTCGAATCCCGCGATGGTCTCCGGCGTATCCATGCGCACGCGCAGTGTGTCGGTGTTCATGCGCAAGGTGCGAAAGTTCGAGTGATCGCCGGCAACGAACTCGAAAAAGGTGCGGAAGGTGCCCGAGATGAACTCCTCGACGGTCGCGGCCTTGGCGCGCTCCTCGTGCAGGCGCGGCCGGATTCGCAGCGCGCTTTCGTCCTGGATCGCCTGAAACACTTCTTCCTTCGACTGGAAATAATTGTAGAAGGTGCCCGACGCGAGCGGCGTCGCGCGAATGATGTCGCGCACGGTCGTCGCCCCATAGCCGAGTTCGGCAAACACAAGCCGCGCCGCTTCCAGGATCGTCTGGCGGTTCTGGGCCTTTGTCTGCTCGCGCTTGCCGGTGGGTCTAGGGGCAGGCCGCGGCGCGGTTTTGATCAGTTCGATATCCAATGGGAAATCCCCGATGTGACGGTCCCAATTCTAAAGGATCGTGACGTGCCGTCAACTTTCGGCCTAATCCGCCGGATTTGACAGGGCAATCGGCTTCGCCTTCAACCAGCGCCATGAGCGACAACTGGTTCGACAGGCTCCGGGACCTCGGCAAGCAGATGGGCCAGACGGCCTATATTGCGGGGTTGAAAGGCGAAGTGCTGGAGATGGTCGCTCCCGGCCGCGCGCGCATGCGGCTGCCCTATGGTCCGGATCTCGTGGGCGATCCCGATACGGGCATCGTCCATGGCGGCGTGATCACCGGCATTCTGGATCATACTTGCGGGATGTGCGTGACGGCGGCCCTGCGGACTCCCATGCCCATCGCGACGCTCGACCTGCGCATCGATTACATGAAGCCGGCCGTGCCCGGACAGGACATTTTCGCGGAAGCGGAGTGCCTCAAGGTCGGCCACGAAATCGCGTTCGTGCGCGGCCTCGCCCATCAGGGCTCCCGCGAAGAACCCATTGCGCTCTGCACGGGCGCCTTCATGCTCATCCGCGGCGGCTATTCCCTGCCGCCGGCTGCGGAGTAGGGCGATGGAGCTGCTCGCGCGTGCCATCGCCGAAGGACGCGATCCGGATCCCGATGCGCTCATCGCGGCGATCCCTTATTGCCGCTATCTGGGCATTCGCGCGGCGGTGAAGGACGGCGCGGTCAGCCTGATCATGCCGTTCGCCGAGCGTCTCGTCGGCAACCCGATGCTGCCCGCTCTTCACGGCGGTGTCATCGGCTCGCTGCTCGAGACGGCCGCGATCGTCCAGGTGGTGTGGGAAACGCGCGCGGCGAAAATGCCCAAGCCGGTCGATATCACCGTCGATTATCTGCGCACCGGGCGGCCGGTCGAAACCTATGCGCGCGCCCGCATCGCGCGCCAGGGTCGCCGCGTGGTCAATGTCCATGCCGAATTGTGGCAGGAAGACGAGACGAAACCCATCGCGGCGTTGCGCGGCCACTTTCTGATCGACGCAAAAACCTGAGCCCCGTCAGTTCCAGCGTCCGTCCGGTCCGCCGACACTGAAGCGGCCGGCGCCCAGAAACATCACGGCTAGGCCCGAGAACAGGAAGAATGCTTCCACCTCGAGCCCGTAGCCGCCGAACGGGCCCAGGCCGACCAGCGACCCTTCCTTGTTCAGCACGGCGAGCGCCACCGCCACGATCATGTTGATGACGATCAGAAGGCCGCCGACGCGCGACAAAAACCCGACGATCACAAGGATGGGCCCCACCACTTCGCCCACATAGACGCCATAGGAAAGCCATTCCGGAAGGCCCTGGGCCGCCACCATGTGCTTGATGGGCTCGATTCCGGTCAGAACCTTGTGCACGCCGTGAAAAAGCAGCAACACGCCCACCGTCAGTCGCGCGACAAGCTTGCCGAAATCCTCGTCCATCGAAGCCCCCAACCCTTTTTTGTTGGGAGTACCGTAACGCAATCAATCTTGATCTGCGAGCGGCACGTGCCGTTCGACAGGCGGGATATTTACCATCTCGGGTTTTATTCCGACGATTTCGTCTCGTTCGCCTTACGAAGATGTAACGAAGGATTTTCGCTTTGCCTCGCATCGCGACGACACCAACGACCGCAAATGACGACTTGTTCTCCCCTCATGTGTCATGGCCCGCGAATGCGGGCCACCCAGGTGACGTGTCTCCGATCTCAAGGAATGAGAAAGGGTGTGAGTGTCACTTGCACCATGAACAAGCTCCACCTGGGTAGCCCGCATTCGCGGGCTATGACAACGAGAGGGATGAAGGGCAGCGGCCGTTGGAATTATACTTCGTGCGGACTCGAGTCTCAGCGGAAGTCTGTGCCGATGGCTTCCGAGATCGTGGAGAAACCGTCCGATACGAGAAGCCCATGAAGATCGCGTTTGATTTGTGCGATCAGGCCGGGGCCCCGATAAGCGAGCGCCGTGTAAAGCTGGACCAGTGACGCGCCGGCGCGAATCTTCGCATAGGCTTGCCGGCCCGAACCGATGCCGCCCACGCCGACCAGCACCAGCTTCGAACCCACGCGCGCGCGCATGGCGCCGAGCACTTTGGTCGATAGTTCGAACAGGGGCCTGCCTGAAAGGCCACCTGCTTCCCCGACATACGCCGACGTCAGTGTGACGGGACGAGACAGCGTGGTGTTGCCCACGATCAATCCCTCGATGCCGAAGCTCAGCGCCGCATTGGCGATGTCGTCCATCGCGGCGTCGTCGATGTCCGGCGCGATCTTGAGCAGCAGCGGAAGATTCGATCCGATCGTTGCGCGCGTTTCGGTCAAAAGGCCAAGCAATTGCGCAAGCTCGTCTTTGTTCTGCAGTCCGCGAAGGCCCGGCGTGTTGGGCGACGACACGTTGATCGCAATGTAATCGGCGAAAGGCGCCAGGCGCTCGAACACCATGCGATAATCGGCGATGCGGTCGGCACTGTCTTTATTGGCGCCGATATTGACGCCGACAATGCCGCGGCGCCTGCGCGCCGAGAGGCGATGCGCCGCAAGCTCCATCCCGAGATTGTTGAAACCCATCCGGTTGATGACCGCGCGATCACTCGCCAGACGAAACAGGCGTGGGCGAGGGTTTCCGATCTGGGGTCGCGGCGTGATCGAACCGCACTCCACGAAACCGAAGCCGAATTTGAGCATCGCGTCGGGCACTTCGGCGTCTTTGTCGAAGCCCGCCGCGAGTCCAATGGGATTGGGAAAGTCGAGACCGAACGCCGTCACGGCGAGACGCGGATCGTCCGGAGCCGTCGCGGGAAGAAGCGGCGCCGACAGCCGCAGCAGCCCGAGCGTCGCGCGATGCGCCGTCTCCGGCGGCAGGCAGCGCAGCAGTGCCGCACCGGCGTCCATCAACATGCGCCCGACCTCCCCCGATTCCCGGAACCCACTTTAGCCTCCATTCTCCAGACGAACATTGAAGTTGCAATGACGCGGTCGGGGACGAGTGTGTCTGAATGACAAGTAAATCGAGCCAAACCAGTTGCTTAGACGTCCTTTGCACCGCGCCTGCACGCTGACAGCCTCGTCCACCGCGTCAGGTGCTCCAACGGGCCTCCGAAAAATGCCATTAGTCGGCTCCACGCAGGGGTCGCGCGGGGATGTCGAATAAAATCGTGGACCATGTTGTTTGTGGTGAAGAATACATCTACGGTAACAACGCTGAGCGTAGGGGAAATTTTCGTCTGCTTTGCAGTGCGCGTTGCTCGCGGCGTCTTTTTTTTGTTTGTTAAAGTATTGATTAAGTGCGTACTTTTCGCTTTGTCTTGCCGCGATGGTGTCGACAACACGTGCTGTGAGTTGTCAAAACAGAAGAAAATTACAAATCCGAGCTTGGCAGGAAGATCAGGGAGAACGGACTGCCGCAGCGGTCCGCTCGTGGTGCCATGACCGGAACGCGCAGATTATTGATTGTCGCATCGCTCGTGATCCTAGCGCTTATTATTTTTGGGGCGGGAGCGTACTTTTTTCTGACAAGAAACGGGTCTAGCCCGGGGGCGACCAGCGTAGGGCCCGGCGGGCCGGGCCACGTATCGATAGGCGGCGAGGTGCACGGCACGATCTTCACAGGGGTAGAATTCGCGGTCGGTATCAGCGCGCACCAATTACCGCAAATCTTCCTGCCAGACATTTCGGTGTACCTCCAGAATACTGCGACATCGGCCACGAGCGCCCCGGTGAGGACGAACCTGAACGGTGCGTTCGCGTTCCCCGTCCAGCCCATGGGCACATACAAGCTGTGCTGGAACGCGGTCGGGTACACGTCGGGCTGCTCGGGCACGACATTCACTCTCGGCGCCACGACCATCTACCTCCAGCCCACCGCGATCACTCCTCTGACGGGAGTTGTCTATGGCCGGGTGACGCTGAAAGACGGCGCGCCGTGCCGGTTCGTGTTTCCCGTCTTCAGCCGCAACACTTTTACAACCGTAACGGCCAAGCCTGCGTCCGGCCCAGTGCAATCGGTTCACGCCAACAGCAGCGGAATGTACCTGGTACCGGCCCTGGCGAACGGTACCGTGGCGCTGACGGCCGTCTGCGAAGGCGCGCAGACGACGGCAACCGCGACCGTTGCGGGCGGATTCACCCAAGCGAACATGACGTTGCCGAACGTTCGGCCGACGATCCATTTGGTTTATGCCCAGCAGGGCAGCACAATGGTGCGAGCCGCGGCAGCGGGTTCGACAGTACACCTCGTCGCCCAGGCGCAAGATGGCGCCGGCTATCCGCTGCATTATTCCTGGTTGGTCGATCCGGCGACGCGTGGCTTTAATTCAGTGGACGCACCCGGCATCGACTGGACCATCCCAAGCGGTCTCGGGCAGGTGGATGTCTACTTGCTCGCCCATGACGATCACGGCGGCAACGCCTTCTGGCACCTTCCGCTATCTACTGCGCCTCAACACATCGCCTTCGGCGGCCACGTGTTCGGCAACAATGCACCGGCGGGATTGGCCGGCGCCGCGGTCTCGATCAACGGCGTTATCGCCCATACCAATGCGCAAGGCGATTTCGCGCTCGCACTGCGCGGGGAGGCGCCACGCTATGTCGTGACAATTACGAAGCCGGGCTACCAGATGCTTTCGCGCGCGCTCTATGCGCCAGCCTCACAGGCTCGCTTTGAACTTTACCAAGCGCAGCAATTCACCGTGAAACCCGGCGCGGACAACACGCTCACCGAGAGCCCGAAGGAAACCGACAGATCGGGCGCGCAGATCGTCATTGGCGCAAATACCGTGGCGGAAGGCGCGAACGGCGCCGGCAAGCTTCTCGCAGCGAACCTGAACGTGCAGATGGCGAGCTACAATCTCGAGGACGCCAACGACCAGATTCCCGGCGACTTCGGCGGTATCGACAAGAACGGCAAGGCCGCCGCGCTGCATAGCTTCGGCGCGCTGGACGTGGCGTTGACGGATGCGGCCGGCAAGCCGGTGAACCTCGCGCCGAACAAGGTGGCGTTGGTGCGCATACCGATTGCAGCCGCACTGATGGCCACGGCGCCGGCCCAAATACCGGTCTGGCACTACGATACGACCAAAGGCATGTGGCAGGAGGACGGTGTCGCCACAAAGAAAGGCGGATTCTACGAGACCTCCGTCAAACATTTCTCCGCCGTCAACATGGACCTAGCCTTCACCAACGCCGCCTGCACGATCATCAATGTCGACCCCACGATCATGCCGTTGCCCTTCCAACTCCACATGTCGGTAGGGGGGAGCGGACCACAAGTCCTGCAAAACCACCAGGAGCAGTGGATTTCCGATCCGGTGAACATCGTCGTCCGCGAGCCGCCGAACACACAAGTGACGTTCCAGGCGGAGGATGGGAACGGCAACCTCTACCCCAACACGACCCAGACTGTTAACTCGGGCGCGGCCACGCCTGCCGCAGTGGAGTGGAGTCCGCCACCAAATCCGCCATATACTGGCGATTGCTCAAGCTCGATCACGTATAACGAGCAATCCCTGGATCAGCAAAACCCGAACAATCCGTCGCCGCTCTTCTCGCTGACATCGGGCGTGTTCCTGACGTACTTTACGCCGGGCGGATACCTCAATACTGCGACGAATTCCGCGGCGGGCGACCCGAGTTGCACGGGCCCGTCGGGCCCGAACCCGAATTGCGATACGGCGGACGCGCTCACCTCGGCCTATTACGCGGCGATCAATCCGAACGGCACCAAGACGGCGCCAGGCAATACGTCCGATTTCGCGAATTGGAAGGCCGCCAACGGCTTCACCAACGCGTCGACCCGCGTCGACTACTTCAATCTCTACGATCTCGGCTTCGGGCGCGACATGTACATGCAGACGGGCTGGCAGAACGGCATCCAAAACTGCCCCGCATGCGTCGCATACTACGTCACCAATTACCCCGACGCGGACGACGCATACAATCAGACGCCGGGGACGTCTATCGCGACGGTGGCAATGGAGTATGGTCCGCCGGAAGGCAACCCCAGCGGGACGCCGTTCATCAGGTTCTACGTGTTCTCCGCCAAAGGAGCGAACAACGGAGCGATCATCAATGCGGCGGCACTCGACGATTTCGGGCCGAAAAACGTGCCTGCGCTTTGCGTCGTTTGCCACAATGGCAACATCGCCTCCAACGCATCCGATAGCGCTATCCAAACTAGCGGCGGAAATTTGACATTCGCGCGATTCCTCCCGTTCGATCTGAACTCTTTCCTCTATCCCGCGGCGGCGCCGCGAGCGGGCCAGGAGGCCAGCTTTAAGACCATGAACGCGGAGATCCTGACGACCAATCCGTCCCAGGCGGAAACCAATCTGATTACCGCATGGTATGGAACGGAGGGGAATTCGACTCTGCCCAACGCCACACTCGACAATACCGCGCTGCCCAACGAATGGAGCGCGAGTACGAGTGGCAACACCCTGTCGCCGACGCTCTATAGCGGCGTCGTGCAAACCTCCTGCCGCTCCTGCCACTCAACGCGGGATCCGAACGACCCCGGCCAGGGCGGCCAGGATATCTCCTGGGACAGCTATAGCGGCTTCAGCCTCGACGCGCCTTTCATCGATAGTCTAGTTTGCCAACCGCCGAACAATTCCATGCCACAGGCCGAGCGCACCTACGCCCGCTTTTGGCTGAGTACCAATCCGAACGCGCCGAACACGCTTGCCAATTCCGGCCTCCCAACTTGGCCTCCGGGGAATGTCTGCCAATGAGTGCAGCATAGCTTTTCCACTGCTGCGCGCGTCCGGCTACGTTTGCCTTCGAAGGATGATAATGGCGTTTGTGGCGATTTGGTCGGGTGCAGTCATGTATCCGGCCTATTTGCGCGGCTCGTATGACCGCTGGCCCTGACGAAGTGCGCGGATCGGATTTACATCGCGGTAGCGTGCTATTGAGCCCAGGACAGGCGCTTGGATTCTTCCACTTTAACGCGTCGAGAGACAAACAGGCGCGGGATCAAGGATAACCCTGATCGCGGCGGACCATCTTCGAGAAGCTGTCCGTGTCGCCGGATTTGATGGCGTCCAGCAGCGCGCGAGCATGCGCCTGCGCGAATCTGTCGTATTCGCTGTGAGGCGTATCCGCCACCGCACGGGCCAGCGTTTCTTCGATGTCCTTGCGGTAGCCGTCGGGGTCATAGGCGCCGAGCACGAGCGCGTATTGATAGCGCAGCACGAGATTGTTGGGATCGGCCGCAAAAGCCTTGGCAAAATATTGGCGGCCCTTCTTGAGGCTTGCGTCATAGAGCCAACTGGCGAGCGACTCGCCGGCGCTGCGAACGATCTCGATGTTCCAGCCGCCCAAACCCGCCAGCGCCCATGGATTGTTGGGCTCCACCGCAATCACGGCGTCGAGATTGTCCTTGGCCTGTTCGGCGAATCCCTTAATGCGTGCCTCGATGACGCCGATGATGCGGGCTTCGTAACCGAACGTCACCGCGAGGTAGATGTGGCCCTCGGGATATTTCGGATCGGCCGCGATGGCCTTGCGCGAATAGGTTTCCGCGCGCTCCAGGCATTCGAGACACGGCGCATGCATCACTTCGTCGGCGAGGACCGAGCGAGCGGCCAGGGCATAGCCAGGAGCGTCTCCCGCCGCCACGCCGGCCTTCTCGGCTTGCGCATATTTGCCCGCGGTAAAGAGCGCCAGCCCGCCATTTTCGCCTGCCATCGCGCCTTGTGCCCAGAGAGACGCAATCGTCAATGCCAGATACGCAACGTTTTTCATGCGTCGCTCGCGAGCTCGCCGGCCAAGGCGCGGCGGATCAATGCGGCCGTTTGTGCGCAACCGAACAAGGCTGCGAAGGAGCCGAAACGCGGCCCCTGCGTCTGACCGAACAGCACTTCATACAACGCCTTGAACCAATCGCGCAGCGGCTCGAAATCATGCTTCTTGCCGACGGCATAGACGGCGTTCTGGACGGTCTCCGCATTGCGCTCGCCTGCCATGGCGTCGAGTGCTGTGGCGAGGTCTTCCAGCGCCAGGCGTTCTTTCTCGATCGCGACGCGGTAGCGCTTCTGCGGCTTGACGAAGTCGTCGTAATATTTGAGCGCATGGCTCACAAGCAGGTCGAGTCCCGGGTTGTCTTGCGCATTGGCTTCCGGCGCATAGGCACGGATAAAACCCCACAGCACATTGCGGTCGCTCGCATTGGACGCGCTGACGAGATTGAGCAGTAGCGCAAAGCTCACGGGATAAGTTTCCGCCGGCGGATTGCCGTGATGGATGAACCAGATCGGACTTTCGAGGCGCTGCGCCTCGCCCGTTTCGTTGGAGCGATATTGCTTCAGCAGATCGATGTAGTCGTCGACCGCTTTGGGAATCACGTCGAAATAAAGCCGCTTGGCCGCGCGCGGCTTCTGGAACATGAACAGCGCGATGCTTTCTTCCGGACCATAAGTGAGCCACTCGTCGATGGTCAGCCCGTTGCCGCGCGACTTGGAAATGCGCTCGCCGTTCTCGTCGAGAAACAATTCGTAATTGAAGCCCTCCGGCGGGTGACCGCCCAGCGCGCGCTGAATCTTCGACGCCAATTCGACCGAGGAGATCAAGTCCTTGCCTGCCATTTCATAGTCGACGCCGAGCGCCTCCCAGCGCATGGCCCAATCGGCCTTCCATTGCAGCTTGCAATGACCGCCTGTAACGGGAACTTCGGTCTTCCTGCCGTCCTCGTCGTAAACGATCGTACCGCGTTCCGGGTGCCATTCGAGAATGGGCACCTGCAGCACGGCGCCCGTGCGCGGCGACAGCGGCAAGAACGGAGAATAAGTGGCGCGGCGCTCGGGTCCAAGCGTCGGCAGCACGATGTCGCGCACTTTCTCGTAATTCGCGAGCACGTTCAGCAGCGCCGCGTCGAAGCGGCCGCTCTTGTAGCAGTCCGTCGAACTCAAGAATTCGTAATCGAAACCGAAGCGGTCGAGAAACGCGCGCAGCCGGGCATTGTTGTGCGCGCCGTAGCTTTCATGTTGGCCGAAAGGATCGGGAACGGCCGTGAGCGGCTGGCCGAGATGCGCGCGCAACATGTCCTGGTTGGGCACGTTGCCCGGAACTTTCCTGAGACCGTCCATGTCGTCGGAAAAGGAAATCAGCCGCGTCTTCACGCCCGACATGGCCTCGAAGGCCCGCCTGACCCAGGTCGTGCGTGCAACTTCCCCGAAAGTTCCGATATGGGGCAGGCCGGACGGTCCGTAGCCGGTCTCGAACAGCACGTAATCCTTGGCTTTTTTGTCGCTCCCGCGCTTTTCGATGCGGGCCAGCACCTTGCGGGCCTCTTCGAAAGGCCAGGCATGCGCGGCGCGCGCGATGTCCTGCGAAGGCGAAACGGAAGCCATTGGAATTGCTTAACCTTAAGCGTTTTGAAAGGGGCGAAAGCTAGGCTCGCGAAGGGGAGGCCGTCAATGACCGGGCCTGACGCGACGCAATCGACGATCGAAGACGCCCCTGCGCCGATCGCGCAGCGCGACGCCATCGTCTTTTCCGAACGCATCGACATCCTCTATCGCTTCGGCCGGCATCACCTGTTTCTGCCTTTTTCGGCGCTGTGCATTGCGGGTGTTTTGTACATCCGGATCGTGCCGATCTGGATCGCCGTTCTGCCGCTGCTGCTGCAAATTGCGGCGACCGTCTACACGGGACAGCTCGCGGACGCCTATCGCCGCCGCGATCCCTCCGATCCGCCCAAGTTGTGGGCGAGACGTTTTACGATCGCATCGGGTCTTTCGGGTGCGGCATGGGGAATAGGCGCGGTCGCCTGGTTCTCGCCGGATTTCTTTCCGGCGCAGGCATTCCTGACCCTGGCGATGCTCGGCATGACCGCGACCGAATTTATCGCGCGCTGCGTCTATCGTCCGGCCTATCTCGCGCATGCCGCACTGTCGCTGGGACCGCTGGCCGTGATGTTGATTCTGGCAGGGAATGTCTACGCCAGCATGTCGAGCCTGCTCGTGCTGTTTTTCGGCGGCGTGCTTTATTCCTATTGCGAAGGGATCGCGAGCCTGCTCGACGAGAGCCTCGGTCTGCGTCGCACAAATACCGATCTTGTCGTTCAGCTCTCCAGCGAGAAAAGCGACGCCGAAACGGCCCGCGACCTGGCGGAAGCGAGTACGCGCGCCAAGTCCGCATTCGTCGCCAACATCAGCCACGAAATCCGCACGCCGCTGAACGCGCTGCTCGGCATGGCGCAGCTTCTCGAGCGCAGCGAACTCGACCGGGCGCAGAAGAGTCATGTCAAAGTGCTGCTCGAGGCCGGCCGCGGACTGAAGACCTTGCTCGACGACGTCATCGCGTTGTCGCGCGACGAAGGCGAAGACCGGCACGTCGCGGACGAAGATTGCGATGCGGCGCAGACGGCGCGAACGGTCGCACGGTTGTTGCAGCCGCGAGCCTGGGAAAGGCAGTTGCGCCTCGGCGTGAGCGCCGGTTCGAATTTGCCCCGCGTGGCCGCCGATCCGCGCCGCGTGCGTCAGGTGCTGCTCAAGCTCGCCGACAATGCCATCAAGTTCACGCCGCGCGGCGGCGTCGAGATTCGGGTCGAAGCCGAGGACCGCGAAGACGGCACTCAGCGGCTGCGCTTTTCCGTCATCGATACGGGACACGGCATCCCGCCGGAGATCGCCGTCAATGTGTTCGAACCGTTCATGCCCGGCGACAATTCCTATACGCGCCGCAACGAAGGCGCGGGTCTCGGTCTCGCCGTCGCCAAGCGCGTGATCGAAACATTGGGCGGCGAAATCGGATTTGAAAGCGAGCCCGGCCAGGGCTCGACCTTCTGGTTCACGGTGCCGGCCATCGGCAGCGACCAGTCGGTGCAGGAACAATCCTCCGCGCTCGCGACGGATTCTTCGCCGCCATGGGGATTGGCGCTGCTTGTGCGTATCGCGGACGAAAGCGCGCGCAAGCATATCTCCGATATGCTCGAGCCGTTCGGAAACCGGCTGGTGTTCGCCGACAGCGCGGCCGAGGCGATCGGACTGGCCGGCCGGGAAACATTCGACGCGATCATCGTCAGCGCATTGGATGCCGATTCCGTGGCGGCCGCGCCGGGAGTCAGGGCGCCGCTATTGGCGCTTGTCTCGAGCGGCATGCGCACGCCTGCCGCAGCCGGCGAAATGTTGCGCTGGCCCGCTGCCGCGAGCGCGCTCTACGCCACGTTGCGCGATCTCTTGGGACGCGGCGCCGACTCGAGCGGCATGCGGCCGGATGCGGCGCAGCAGGCGACTGCCGCGATCGACGCGCCTGCTTTCGCCGCGCTGGAGAAATCGCTGGGGCTTCGCATACTCATCGAAATTCTGCAGTCCTATATGAAAACGGCCGAGGAACTCTGCGCCAAGCTCGAGCAGGCCAGCGAAAGCGGGAACTGGGACGAAGCGGCCCGGATCGCGCAGGATATTGCGGGAGCTGCCGGCGGCCTCGGACTCGCGGCCCTGACGACCGCCGCGCGAGGCTTTACGCAACGGGCCCGCGAAGGCGACACCGGACCCGAGCTGCACGATGCCGCGCAACACATCGCGGCCGAACATGCCCGCGTCTCGCGCGCGCTCGCCAACCTCTATCCCGAACTCGCGGCTTAAGCCGTCGATTCCTACCCCAGATGCCAATCCGAGAGATGGGCATCGAACTGCCTGAGCGTGGCAGCCGTGAGAGCGTCGTTGCTGTCGAACTCGACGTTTGCGTGACTTTGGGGCGCGGTTGCCCTGATGTCGGTGCCGCCATGACCGTCGGAGACGGTGTTGAAGGTGTAGCCGGTATAGGCGCCGCTCAGCTGGAGCGTGGCGACGGTATTGGCGCCGTTGGTGATGAGAAGCTGGTCACCGGTCTCGAGTGTTGCCGCGGTGGCCGCGATGTTGACGAGATCGATCTTATCGGTCGCGGCAAAGCCTTCGATGGTCGCCGCGAAGCTGGCGGGATTGGTGAGTGCGAGTGTTGCACTGGC
>Ga0302325_10004946_pt1 | contig 30655 bp, 17 predicted proteins | sample Palsa_T0_2_FD_201948 | JGI IMG/M metagenome (GOLD analysis project Ga0302325, IMG submission 201948) | Peat permafrost microbial communities from Stordalen Mire near Abisko, Sweden - Palsa_T0_2 | ecosystem: Environmental > Terrestrial > Soil > Palsa > Peat permafrost | place: Sweden: Abisko... | reverse complement strand
TCCCTTCTCTTCCGGTTAGTCCGAGACCGCTCGCGGCCACCACAGCAATCAGCAGGCACCCAAAGGCCAACATCGCATACCACCGCACGGCAGCCTTCCATTTCAGGAACATCAAGAGAACGCCAAGCAGAACAATCTGAAGGTATTCCGTGCGCGACTGGCCGAATGCGGTGGCGAAAGCTATCAGACAGGCCGCCCAGAGAGTGTTCCAGGGGATACTCCTTTCCGATCGAGGCTTCTCCAGCATCAGCCACAAGGCCGAAATCAACATCAGGGAGGGGGTATTCACCATCTGGAAGAAGAGCCCCGTAGATCCAGTTGCTGACCCAAGATGAGGAAGCGAGGGTGAGAGTTTTTGTAAGGTCTTTGAGACTGGAAACAAGAGGCCATAGAAGGCGATAAACAGTAATACCTTTCTCAGCCATGCGAAGAAGTACCGTACGTTATCGACACTGTTGACCAGTCCAAATCCTACGATCAAATACAACGACTCGATCGCCTGGGAAGCATCCCGAAAGGCCCACACTCCGCCAACAGTTGTATCGAAGAGGGAGCGCGGGAGCGATAGCATCCACCAAAGAAGAATCGGGAACAGCCAGACTACTCGAGACATTTTTGGCAAAATCGTCAGCGGATTTAGAATGCACAACGATACGACGAGAGCCAATTCTCCAATTGGAATGCCCGCGCCCACTGGAGGGATTCGGACCATCTCGAACCCCCCATTCATTATGAGATAGGCGCCAACTGTCCAGAGGACACACTTGCGCCAAAGCAGGACACGATACCGGTATCGGGAATCAAATTGGGCCGCTTGGAACGTCTCGGTAGGGTTCGCCCACGTCCTGCTTGCCGCACCAGCCCGATTGACCGCCAATTCAGAATCCTCCAAGCACCTTTAATCACTCAATTCACATGCCACAATTACCCGGCTAGGGATGGGCCGTATAGATGGTAGCGTAGGTAGCTTCGTCGATCAGCGAGACTCCGGATGTGAGTACGGTTTTGACCTTGCTTACAGGTACATAAACGATGTCCTGCGCATGAAGATGGAGCGGCTGCTGCTTACCCTCGGAGATCGCCTTATAGTCGACCGGATACTCAACGTAGGTCCCATCCGGGTTGCGCCGTATGACTCGGATTGAGCGAACCGCAGCCACGAGATTTGTTCCGGTCGCAAGAGAGAGAGCTTGAGCGACATCGAGCTTCCCATCCTCTTGCATCAGGTAGCCACCCGGGCGATTTACGGCGCCCAGGACATAGACGATGCCGGCCCGCGGAACAATCACTGTGTCGCCGCCGTGAAGGATTACTTTCTCAATCGATGATCCGTCGCTGTTCCGGCCGTAGGGGTAACTATCGATTGTCAGGCGGCCGTCCACGGAGTGACGAACCTGCACGGCATTTCCGGCCATGGCTGTCTCTCCGCCAACCTGCGACAGCACATCGAGAAGCGAATGAGGAGCGAGCAATTGCACCCGCCCAGGCGTCTGTACCTCTCCAATCACTGCGACGACAAACGGTGCATATTGCTCGACGTTGATCGTGATCTGGGGGCGGAGGAGAATCTGCTCTGAGATCAGCTTCTCCTCAATACGCCGGCGCGCCTCGGCAAGCGTACTATCGGCTACGTGAATCGAACCCGCGAGCGGAAAAGCGATGTTGCCAGCGTCATCGACCCGGAGTTCTCCCGACAACTCTGGCTCGTCATAAGCCTGAACATCAAGAAGAAATCCAGGAGCGATCCTTAAGTTCGCGAAATCCTCAGGAACCGCAGTCAGTGTGCCTCCCGACGTTTTCGCGGTCCCACTTGAAGTAGAGGAAGCTCCCGCAGATTGCCCTGATCCGGATGATGAACTGCCTATCGAGGGAGGCTGCTGTGCCAACGCGGCTAACGCTGAGAAAAGCATCAGTGCGGCCAATGAGAATCTCATCTTAGTAGAGCTGGTCATGACTTGCTATCCTCTTCTCCGTAGTATTTGGAGTTCCCGTAATATCCGTACGCATAATAGTACTCAGCGGACCTTGTGTCGACCGCATTGAGAACGAATCCGAGTTGGCGACCGGTACTGCGGTCCATCCATTCCGCGATGCGGGAAAGCACGGTCCGGGTAGTTAAGCCGGAGCGGATCACCACAATCGCGCCATCTACCTTTGAAGCAAGAATCACCCCGTCGGTCACGAGAAGTATTGGCGGGCTATCGATAAAGATGAAGTCATAGCGCGAGCGCAGAAGCTCCAGAAGATTATCCCAGCGTGAAGAGCCTATCATCTCGGCCGGATTCGGCGGCGCTATCCCAGCCGGGAGCAGTGAAAGCTGCTCGACGACGTTATGTCTCCGAACTGCGGCGTCAAGTGAAACGCTTCCAGCTAGAACCTCGCTCAGCCCAGGGCTCCTTTGCGACCCGAACATCAAATGCATTGTCGATTTCCGCATGTCCGCGTCGACGATCAGCACTCGCTTTTCCCGAAGCGCAAACGCAATCGCCAGGTTATAGCAGATCGTGCTTTTCCCATCGTTAGGCAATGGGCTACACACCAGCAGAACTTGCAACGGACCGTCGATGGTCGATAGTTGAACGGCGGTCCGCAACGCGCGATAAGACTCTGCGACGGGTGCCTTTGGTTGGGTCACCAGCAGACTCGACTCTTGGAATTCTCCAGACGAACCCGCTGGAGCAACATCCGAGGCTCGAATTAGCGGGATGGCAGTAAGAACAGGATAGCCGGAAATCTGCTGAACTTGTTCTGAAGTTACGACTGCATCATCCAGATTCTCCTTGATAAAGGCACCCGCGACGCCGAGCAATAAACCGGCCCCGCATGCAATAGCCGGATAGACAAGCCAGTCTGGACGTGACTGCTTCGCTGGCGGGCGAGCCGGATCTACGAGATCGAGATTAGTCGCCTTGACCCCAGCCGTCACGGCTGCCTCTTGTAGCCTTGTGTTCAGTTCTTCGTAGAGAACACGGCTTGAGATTGCCTCGCCGGCGAGTATCTCCAAATTGGCCATTTTGTCATTGAGCTTGTTAACCTCATCCTCTTGCTTGGTATATGCTGCGCGAATTCCATCTTCTGTCTTCTGCGCCAGGTTAAAGTCGTTCTGGGCCCGCGAATTGATACGGAGCAACTCCTGATGAATTTGCTCGTTGATGGACGCCATTTGAGCCTTAAGCTCATCTAAGCGAGGATTCTTGGCTCCGTATTTCGTCGCTATGTCGCCATAGTTCACTTTGATGGCAGCTTCCTGCTCGCGAAGTGCGCTAAGTAACGCCAGCCCATTACCCTGGTTAACGACTGCGGAACCCCCTCCGGCCGAAGACAGGTTGGTTGCCCCAAGGCCCAGGACTACGTCAGGGCTTTGAGTCTGCGTAAGATGATAAATCGCTTCCTTCTCGATCCGATTTGCCTCGGCAGAAGTCAGCTCCTCATTCAATGCAGCGAGTTTGTCAACCGCTGGGATATGAACCCCGCCACCACTGCCGCCACCACCACCCCCAGAGGAGCCCGAACTGCCGCTGGTCTCCATGCTCATGCCAAGCATGAGAACGGTCAGCCCCGTTTCCCTTTCGTAGTCGGATAGCTTGCGCTGCGACTCATCCACATTTGCTTTCAGGCCGCCCAACTGACCTGATAGCCAGTCAGAAGCGCGGGCCGTTGATTGGAAGTGCATCTCAAGATATTCATGAATGTAGATGTTCACTACGGAATTTGCGATCGCAGCCGCTCGCGCAGGATCGTTATCCCTGTAAGTAATCTGGATAAGCCGTGTATCCTGCGTCGGAGTTATTTTGATGCGTCCTGAGATAAGGCTGAGAATCCGTTCCCGTGTTGCAGGGGCTTTGTCGAGGGGGAGACCGTGAGCCTGCTCGGCATTGATTTGTGCATTTCCGCCAAATGCCCCGCGGTTGTATTTATAAGGCGGCACATTCTGTAGATTTAGTTTGCTTACGACCATGAGAAGATTGCTATTGCTCACAAGAAGTGCTGCGTGAGTTTGAATCTGGACCTTTACATCGTCCTCTCCGCCCAGGGCCGACGCCACACCGGCGAGAGAGCCAAGGTCCAATCCACCCGAAGTATCTCGATCAACAAGCAGCGTCGCCGTCGACGTGAACTGCGGGTGCATTACAAAACACAGAAACAGCGAGAGTACTATCGCTCCGAGAGTAGCTCCCAAGATGAAATACTTTTGTTTTCGCCAGACCCGCAATAGGCTGCGTAGAGACTCCTCGTCCTGTGCCCGCCCAAGCGGATCAGTTGCAAGAGATGACCTCGGTTCCTGTGCAGAACGGGCTGAGGTTCTTGAACTTCCTTCGCTCATTAGACTCCATTCGCAGTACGGATACATCCATATATTCGGTGGATCCTGAAGCATTTTCAGGTAGGTGAAGTATAGGTACAGGTGAAAGCTAGGTCAACCCTGCTCGATAGGATGAGATAGGCGATTTAAACATCAACAATTGCTCTAGCCAGAAAATAATAAGTCAAATTGAAAGCCCGGGTGTTGACCCACTCTACGAGATTAGCGGTGTGGATCTTTCTAGGCTTGAGTCGATCCGACCCAAGGCGCAGCTTCGAACCGTCGTAGAATTCCCCGGTGACATAAACGGTCACATCGTCAAATGTGGGATCTCGTTTCTAGCGGGATACCGAGACGCGGCGACGACAATTTGACGGTCCGACTCGGCCGTGGTCGAATCCGCAGCGAACGGCTCGACATCTCGGGCAACCGCATGGATCAACTCATATTGTTCGGTGGCGCAGAACAGTGGACCTTGATTCCATGCACTCTCCTCAGGCTATCTGCGTCGTTGCAATCCAGTCTTCCTCGTCAAGCTGCCGCAGTTGATATCCAAAGCTGTGAACATACTTTAGAATGTCGAATACACAGTAGCCAAAAGGCTTACAGTTGACTTCATTAGCCTCAAAAATCAAATCGGGCTTATCTTTTGTGGAAAGAAGTTTTGTGGCGCCGTGGAGAATCAGAAGTTCCGCCCCCTCAGCATCCAGCTTAATTAGACCTATCTTAGGGTTACCTAGATCGTGCAATACATCATCCAATCGCTTTGTTTCCACTTGGACGGTCTTCGCAACTGTGAAGCGTCCATTTACCCGCATGCTTCCGAAGGCTTCGTCTCCGTCGGGAGGGACATTGAAGGTTGCCACGCCAGCCGTGTCGGAAAGTGCAAAGGTGAACACCTCGACGTTGCTCAGTGCATTGAACTCGATGTTCCGACGCAGTTGATTCACCACTCGCGCCTGGGGCTCAAACGAGAACACACGCTTCTCCGGACCAATCAGTCTTGACGCGAGGATGGTGAAATATCCAATATTCGCTCCGATGTCGATGACGTTGACGCCCTCTGACGCGATTCGTTCAATTTCCCGTCTAACTGCCGGCTCAAACGACTCTTCACAACGAATCCGCTGGGCTACTTCGTTATTTGTATCGAGAATCATCCTTCCGCCCCCGACAAGGTCATGTCTTACAGTCTTGATCCCGGCTGCGTGCATGCCCTGTAGAGTCCATTTGGCGTAGTGCCTCCTAATAGAGAGCGGAATCAATCGTTGTACTCCTTTCTCGTCCTACATGGCTTTTCCACTTCTCCTTCGAAACTACGCGAGGATTCATCACCGGCCTGCGCTCGAACCTTCTCGGCGTGTGAGCTCTGAGTCTCTTCCAAATCAGCATCCGTCAGGGCTCTCAACATCGGGTCCGAACATCTCTCTCGCCGGTCTCTATGCTTGCTCCATGTATTTTCGATAACCGCGAACATAGCAGCCACTCAGAAGTTTCCAAATCAAACGGATACCAAATGCGACCTTTCGACGAATGTAATAGGTTGACGGCATTGCTTGTCCGCTCCAATAGCGAGACTGGATGAGCGCTTCTTCGCGGTTGCTCTTCTCACGCTGGCGTCGATTTTTCTGTTCTGGATAGAAGCGCATCCGAGACCACTGTCGTGCAACATGCTTGATCTTTCCGTGTACGTCGCTAATGCGAATCCAAAGATCGGCGTCGAAGGCTAACTGAAAGGCCGGATTAAATCCTCCGGCCCGGTCATAGATAGTTCTCCGCCAGAACATGGACATGCCGGGTATGTAGTTGTAGGTGTTAAGCCAGATGAATCGGCTAAACGGAATTTCTTTCTGCTCGCGCAAAGCCTTCCCCTCTCCATCGATCCAAAGCGAATTTCCATATACGGCGTCGACGCTTGGATGCTCTGTAAAATACTGCCCGACTTCGTGCAGGACACCCGACTCAAAGAGGTCATCACTGTTGAGGAAGCAGAGTACTTCCCCAGTAGCATGCGAGAAGCCTTTTATGATTCCCTGTGTTTGCCCGCCATCCGGTTCACTACACCAGAATTTGATTGACTGTTCGTACTTGCGAATGATGTCTGGGCTCCCATCCTCTGAGCCACCGTCAATCACGATCAGTTCAAGCTCTGGATAGTTTTGGTCGAGAATGCTTCGAAGAGTCATCTCCAGATAGCTGGCTTGATTAAAAGACGGCACGACGACACTTATCTTAGGCGGCATCTTCATAGCGCAATAACACCTTTCAGATGAATTGACCTACGTTCGGCATTTGAGTATGTCGAAATTCACAAGAATGATGTCGACCAATCCTTAAGTGATCGAAGAGCAACTCACGCACTCTTCACGACATCGCCTCGCCAGAACTTATCTCAACTTCTCGACACGTGAAGCCTCAACTGTACTCACAGGTCTCGTCGCCAATGGAGCAGGCCCGCTCTTTGTGGCAGTAGCATTGTCAAACGGTAGCCGTGATGCGAGGTACGAAACCAGTTCAGCACAACTGCACTCCATGATATCTATCCGCCCGACGGGATTGAATGCGGGAAAAACGGGCGGCAGCGCGGTCCGCGACGCAAAGATAAACCCGTCGCAGGAGGTTGTCTCGAAATCAAATCCGGATGAGACTTCGATTCTCATTCCCGCCTCAGATAACTTCGTGAGGACTGCCTCGTGCAGGCCTTGCGAGTGCGTAGAAACAAAGGTGTAGTCAATAAGACCGCGTGCGAATGATTCCGCGGCCCCGTTTAACATATCGACCTCGAATCCCTGAATGTCAGAATGCAGAACGCTGAGTCGAGGGAAACTACGTTCGCTCATAAAGCGATCGACTTCGAAATGACCGCTACTGACCAACGCTCGGATGAAGGTGCCGTCGTAGCCATGACGTTTGAAGTTATCTCGTCCTGCCCTTAGATGCCGTGCTTCCGGTTCCACCATGAATACCTGAGATCGTGGACGCTGGCGCTTCATCCACATGGAGTAGTGCCCCCAGTAGGCACCGAGTTCGAGCATCAACGGTTCGTCAGGCATCACACGCAGTGTTTCCTGAAAGACATATTCCTCCAACGGTTCGTGCACGCCTCGATTGATAACGAGCACGTCGCTGAATTGCCCATAGTAGGCATTACGCCCCACCACCGGCACCCTGTTACCGTTATGCAGCCACACTAGGCCGTCTTCAACCATGCCAGCGCGGGGCACACGTTCAATTAGGATGTTGATTGGATCGGACACAATTTCGCGGAAGCGTCCTAATAAATCGGCGTCCGCCGCCTTCAGGCAAGGTTCCGAAATCGCTGACTTTGCCAAGGGCTTGCGGGCACGGAACCACGGTCGTCTCAGCGCTTCCTGAACGTGCTTCCTCGCCGTCAACAGCACTTATCTCTCCGCAGCTTGAATCTTGTATTTCAACTCGAAATGATTTCCGTCAATCCTATATGCGACATGCGTGGTCGATGACTCGGGCGTAACTGTCGAGTACGGGATGTGAGACGGCTTCTCCGCGGACACCCCAGAGAAAAAGCGTACAGATGTGGATGAAATACGCGAGGGCCTGCGTCTCAGCCTCATAACAATATTCCTTTCCAAATCGCAGATTGCAGAGTTGTAGCATCTCCTTCAATGTTTGGACCATCTTGGTTTGACGGTGTCTAGTTAGCGCCATTGGCATCAATGTGAAGTGAAGCGGATCGAAGAGCGGAAGTTGCTCCTGCCTCGCGTACTCCCAGTCGAAGACCTGTGCGACACCATCCTCCACCCGAATGTTCCACGGGGTAAAGTCATTGTGTGCCGCCACCATCAGGATCGGTGATCCGCAAAGCGACCGCTCAATCCGACCCAAAGCCGTGTCGAGACGGGCTGACCACGTTGCGGCGAGTCGACCACGTAAATCCTTCAAGCGCGACAACAAATCTTTATAGAGCTTGGACTCCTCAAATCGAATTGTCTGGGAGTATTGCTTCTGAAACTTCTGCAGGAAGTCAAATTGCGCGTCTCCGAGTCGATCGTCAAGTCTTCCGGAGAGGACGCGTTGCACAATGAACGGTGAATCTGCGCCATACCGATGAAAAACCAGGTCAGGAATGTGGTGAGCAAGCGATTGCCTGGCTCGCATGTCCTGCAGCCATGATGCTTCGTTCTGTAGAAGAGAGTCTATTGGCTCTCCAAATCCAGCCTTCACAATATAAAGCGGCTTATTTGCGGCCCTATCCAACAGCAGGATCGTGTCCTTCGACCAGACTCCAGGGCCTCCATCGCGGCAACAGGATAACCCGGCCTCTAGACCGATAGCCTCTCTGATCGATATCAGTCGAGCAGCCTCCACACACCTTACGGCGCCGAAAAGGCGCGGCAAGCGGGTCATTGCGCGCAGTGGATATTCAATCGGGCCTGGGCGAAAAGTTCTCCAACATGCCGCTTGCGCCGCGCTTTGCCGCGGTACTGTAAAGCGCAATCGGCCATTCCAGCGCAGGGCGACATGGGTTCCGCGTCTGTCGCGATCATCATTTCTGTAAAAGCTGCCGGCCTCATCCACGGCTATCCTCGTTTTGCATCACGGCACATTGGATCGCGTGGTTGACATCTGCTATCACAGTCTCCAGCGACTGGGTCGCGTCGACGATCCTGTGCTCGCGCTGCTCTTTCACGAAGGCCAGATATGCACGACGTTGCCGCTCAGTCTCCTCACGAGAGACCTCCTGCTTGCGTCCTTGCAGTACATCAGAAGGGGCATCCAAGAGTATCCAAAGGGCCGGCTGCGGCATCAGCTTGCCAATCAGCCTTGCTATCGATAACGGACCCCCGTATCGATACCGTATGGGATCGATGAGCAGATCATGATAGTAGCGATCGCAGATGAGCAATGTTTGCTTCTGTTCGTGAAAAACATTGGCATACCACTCTTCTATTAGCCACAGCAAGATCTTCGCAAAAGAGAGAATGGCCGATCGTTGCGGTTTGCCATGCGGATCGACGACGACCGCTTTCCCTTGCCAGCGTCGAATCGTCGTAACTCCCGGCTTCAGATGGCGCATTTTTGCGACGCGACCTTCCTTCTCGAATTTAACCATCAATCCGTGGATTACGGAGGTCTTGCCTGCCCCATCCGGACCGAGAATAACTATTTTCAGTTTGAGGTTCTCCTTGGATTGCAAAGCTGAGATGAATTATGTGAGCCCGAGTTTACAGTATTCCGATTTTCCGAGAGGCAGATCGTTGCGTGCCCTTAGCTTCTGCCGACGCAAGTTGGAACAACACTTGGGCACCGCCGACAGACTTGTTGGGTCCAAGAACCCGGTCTACACAGCACATTCCGGTAGATTCATGTGCGCTGTTGTTCAACAATCTGATAGCGGCGGCGTGTACGAGATTCGAGGAATCGAAAAATCTCGCTCACTGCGTCATGCACGCACTCATCGAACGGTTGAGATGTATCGATAGAAGCTATCCGCGTTCGTTTCTGTAGAGCAAGTGCGAGTTCTTTGTAGGCTGCGCGTTGTCGTGTGCAGTCCTCTAGAGACACTCCACGCAGCCTCGCCTGAAGTGTCTCCCTCGGGGCATTCAGAACAAGAATCAGATCGGGTAATGGAATCAAGCGTTCCTGCAGGGAGGTTGTCCAGCGAAGAATATAGCTCTGTGCCTGCCTCGGATCAGTTCGCGAGTCACGATAATACTGGTCGAAGGTCACAAGCGTCGAGCGGACCATTTGTGGTCGCACAACTAGCCAATAGCCGACGATATAGTCGACCAAGACAAGCACATTTCTAGAAAACGAAGCAGTGAACGAGCGAACCGTTTGGACGTGGAGATCCGTGATGGCGTCCCGATTGGGCTTCCCGGCCACAAGAAGTTTCGGACGCAACGAATAATATTCAACGTAATTGAACGCGAGGCTGCATTGGTTTGCCAGTGCGGCAATTAATGACGACTTGCCACTTCCGGCGGGTCCGGCCACCGCGATCCAGCATCCTGTGGGGAATATGAGTCGGCGGCACTTGCGTGAGAATTCCAGGAGCCGTGTCCCTAAATTATTTTTCCTCGCCAGTGTCAATAGCTCCTTAGAGAAAGCGACAATTGAACTCGACACGCCTGACCAGTCATTAAAGCGCGCTGCGTCACAAATTCTCTCTGTGGATTCCGCAGACCAGTATTTCCGAACTGCTTCGCCGCAGGCTTGCGGATCCTCCGCGTACGTCATGCTAAGAAACAAGCAATGTTTTTCACGAAGATCGCACCGTTCTATTCTTTTCACGAGACAATAAATGAACACATCCGCTGGAGAGGGGATCCAGAATCCCCTCGGATGAAGCCGGCGACGCGACAAAACGTCCTTGGCCTTCAGCCACTTCCTCCCACTGCGCCTGTAATCGGATGCCGCATCCAGATTAAGATACGCGCAGTCTTTCTCTTCGCACTTGGCCAAGACATAACACCTGGCTGATACCTCGTGATCAAAAGCCTGAATTAAGCGAAATCCGAATCGGCCTGCAAACGAACTCAATAGACTGGGCAGCCGCTTAAAATCCGTCTCATTTACCATGAAGTCGATATCTGAGGTGACATGCGTCGGGAAAGTATCGTATCCGCTCAAAATGCAGTAGCCGTCGCATTCTGTCTCCAGCAGATGCAAAAAGCCGCGCATCACCGCTTCATCAGCCGAACACACATGCGGTCCTGTCCGGGGAGGGAGGGGAAATAATATTGAACTAGATGATTCGCTCATTGATTCACATTCTCATGGCGATTTGCGCTGTCTGCATTTTCATCGGTCATGGCATGACTTCTGATACATTGTGAGGCGGCTACGCCAAATCCACTCACTCGATTGCGACGGGAGATTGCTGGCGAGTTCCCTGTTCGTGCGCGACACCTCTTGACTTGAAGAACAGGGTAGCGCCTAGGATGCCTTGGGATATGATCTGTGTTCCAATCAGTCCCAGCATCGTGCCTTCCAATTTAAGCGATTTCGCCAGCGGAACTGCGAAAGCGAACGCAAACGCTGTCATTGCCAGGTAAGACCAGAAAAGTGGCTCGGTGAACTCCAACGCTAGAAGCCCGGCACGCAGAGGGCCACCGGCGAAGACCAGAACGTAAATCAAGGCATAGAGACGCAGGATGTAGCCGTATTGAACCATCTCGGGACCATAGATCAGCCGTAACCAGAAGCCAGGCACCACGCCCATGACTATCGCGAATAAAAGGGTCAGACCGCCCCACTTCATCAGCATCGATCGCGTGTAGGCAAGCATCGAATGAACCCCACCCTCGCGCAGGCGCCGCGCTGTTTCCACTGGAATGACATTGTCCAGGCCCTGGAACCAGATGTGCGTGACACCCATTAGGTTTTGCGAAGCTTTCAGCACACCGGCTGCCGCTGCCCCGTAGTAGACCGGGGCAACGATGACGAAGAGATTGCTAGAGGTCCACTGGAGAAGTGCCGAGGCGCTGAGCCAGCGAGACATCTTCCAGTGCCGTTGCGAAACGGCCTTGATCGAATCCCACTTGAACTCAATCGGCTCTACCCAGAACCATCCGGCCATCATCCCCAGGATCGAAGTCCCAGCCATTGCCCACAGCGCAGTGGCGCCGTTCAAATGCCCTGAAATATGCAGCAGTAGAATGATCGGGAGTTGCGTAACATAACTGAGAACATCATCGGCCAGCGCGCAACGACTTTGGCGGGTAGCGAAGAAGTAACGCCGGATGAAATCCTGCATCTGATAGGCCAACGCGGAAACTGCAAGCGGCCAAGCAAGATGCTGTAACTGCGATTGTCGAAACAAACTGCTCGATATGTTCAAAGCAGCTAAGACCAGAACAAAGCACACTGTTACAAGAACAAGCTCCTGGAATACAACAGCGCCGAAGTATGCTGACCTGTCCTTCTCTTCCTGTTTGGGACCAATACTCATCATCGGCGAAATGATGAGCGCGTATTGGAAACTGTTCACGAATAGCACTGACATCCATGCAAGCGCGAAGACTCCAAATTCTCGCAGTCCCATGAAACGAGCCAGCATGACGTTGGTCAGAAAATTCGTCGCGCTGACAATTGACTGATCGGCCAGAACCCAGGTTTCTCGTCCACGCATTAGCCGATTTAGCTGACTGCGAATTTCCGTCCCAAGTCTGCCGTTCGTATCCATCCTGTCTCCGAAACAGCAAACCTTGGTATCAGAATGATCAGTGATACGCCGATTAGGAGGACTTAGACAGTCGACCTGAGCGCATTAATTATGTGAGTTCCTGAGTCCTGGCTTATCAAGTATAGGGATATAGGGAGACTACATAGAATCTATGGCAACTATCTGAAATCAATTATTTACTTGATCCATCTTTCTAACCACATTTGCGATGCAACGAAGCGAACTTGAGATGTTCTATCCGCAAATCTCTCCATTTTGATTGCAGCATCCGGTCATGGCACAACACACGGCCGGCGCCACCGTCTCATCCTTGAGGTTTATCTAAACGACCTCCTTGGCGTGAGGGCCAAGGCTTCGCCATGCTCACTTGGATGCGTTCTATGCAACGCGCTCACAGAGGTAAGACTATCAACCAGGCATGATTTCCGGATCTCTCATTCTTGGAGACCGTTGGCCAGCTCGCCCTAGCATATGCCGCTTTTTGACGTCTGAAGCGGCAGTATATCATTTCCGTTCGACGGGCTGTTCTACTATTTTTGTGTGGCCAATGCAGCGGGGGCTGGATCGTCGAGACGATGGATGGAGAGGTTCACCATTACTGGGAGGACCACTGCCAAGTAGTTCCGAATCGGCAACCTGGGCTGCCGGCGGTTCTCAACGACCCAGAAGATCGCCGCGACCCTCGGTCCAACCAGGACCCTCTCGACGCCGTATCAGTTGCGACGGCCTACCGCCAGGGGAGGCATGGAGTTCTCGGCCAGTTTGTTGGATAACTCAAGCTCAGGATATTCGAGAAACCGCGTGAATTTATTCCACAAGCCAAGCGTGTAGTTGGCGGCCTTGCCCGCAGCGGTTTTTGGCAAAGCTTCTTTCTCGAAGGCCAGAAGTGCATCAGCGCCGACTAAGTCATTCAGTCGTCAGATTGTTATCTTCATATTGGGCAAAAAGCCGAATACCGGTATCGAGCATGCCAGACAACTTGGAATCGGGAAGGTACTTGCAATTTGATCAAGGAGAGGTTGAGCCCATGGGGACTATTCTTGGACAGATTGATGTCACAATTGATACTCCAGTTGAATCCGATCTGGATAGCCGTGGGAATAAACCGATGTGCCGAACGCCCTGTGGAGTGCTTACTTGTTCTTAGTGGTAGCTATTCACCGGATCGACTGCACACGCAACATTGTCCTTGCGCCGTCGTCAGTATCAATGTTCACTTCTACAACATGATGTGAGGAGCCCATGAAGCAACTCTTAATTCTCTTCGCGTGTTCGGCCTTGCTCTTAGTAACGGATGTCAGAGCTCAAGGTGCTCTGGTCCCCCAAGTCGCTACGGGAGCCGCAAAGCCATCCGAGCAAACCAATTCGCGAGTTGTGGATGACCGGACGACCCCAATTGCGCATACAGGAGCATTGAATGCAACGGAATTTGGTATGGACGCTAGTGGCTCAGAGGATACAACAGCAGCTTTCTTGAAGGCGCTCACCGCATCTATTTCCATCCCCAACGCCTCTCTTCCCCTTGGCATTTGTCATCCAATTTATTTTCCGACGGGATCATATCAAATTCACGAGACCGGTGAAAGTAAGTGGGGCTCCTGCTTCATGTTAGAAGGTTCATACCACATCGGGGGAAGCAGACTTTACTACGGAGGCGCGGGCGGCCCCGGTTCCTACTTGTTACAGTTTGGCGGTCTGTCGAACGGCGGATTTCAGAACCTTTACTTCTCAGGTGTTAATCCAGGAAACAAAACCGGCGTCACCGCAATGGCCCAAAACGCAATAATCACAGGTGCGTTGGATTCCGGTGCGATGTTACAGGATTTCCAGATCGCAGACTTTTATGGGAACGGCTTGTCCATCACGAATAAATCAACCAATGCCTATATCCACCATTTTCGGACCGACGGCGTGGGCGGGTACTCCGTAAGTCTGGTGGCTAATGACAGAGCAGACGGCAGTCCGGTTCATCTGTACGACTATACGACCGACAATGCGCTTCATATCAACATGGCGAAGTACGCCATCGCTCATGGCTATGTCGCCGGCAGCGGTTCTAAGCCCAGTAGTAACGGACAAGGGGATTTCTATTGCTTGCATTGTCATGGCGAAATGATAGAAGCAGCCGATGTCAGAGACGAGGAAAACGTACCCACGAAAAATATCGGCAATGCGGATCAGGGCAGGTTTTTCTTCGACGACGATAGCGCAGTAAGCGCCTCCACATTTGTTGGCCATAACATTGCGGTATCAGGAGCGGCCAACGGGCCCCATTCCTTTCTCAGTACGGCTACGGGTCATGTTTCGATGCTGCTTTTTGGAAATCAGTCATTCGAGGCTATGAGTGGTATTTATAAGAACAGATCGACACAACAGGAATATGGCGATCAGTTTCAGGCAAACGGAGCCTTTTGGAGCTTTGGACGCAGTGCGTATCAGTTTCAAGGGTATTGTCTTGAAGGCCAGTGCTTCGACGTCATTCCTAAGATCGACCTGCTCCGTAACGCTGATCCGCGGCAGATTGGCGACTGGTTCTTTGTGCACCAGACAGATTTTGTTCCTGGAACGATGGGACCAATGAACGTCGTCGTTTCCCCCTCATCTGGTCGCGCCAGCCTCGAAGCAGCACAATCGATATCCGAAACCGGAAAATTGACCGCCAATCCGAACGGCGGCGCAAATATATCTGGCTTCAACCCACTCTATGACGACGGACGACCTCACCTTTCGATGCACTTAGGGGATAACATCACGATTCCGAAGGGTGGTGGAGGTGGCAATGGAAATGCTTTGGCTACGATTGCCTGTATCGATGCTGTAGGTTCGGGAACGGAATGCCCTGGCCTTGCCGAGCAAGGTGTTGTTGTTAAGCCAGCTCCCGGATGCCTGACATCCGGACCGTGCCCCGCCGCTGGCGCAGTCGCGATTAATTGGACACAGCTGACTACGTCCAACTTCGGTCTGGAGGCAAACCGCGTGGTTGAGCTTCCTGCCATAGGATCACCATGTCCGTATGTCGGCGATTACGAATGGCTAGAAATTCCCGTGGCTGGTTTGCCATTGGGTGTAGCGTGCGGAGCGAGTGGATGGATAGATATGCCTAGCTATCCGGGCGCTAGTCAGAGGGCGGACACCTGCGTGGGTCGTGCCTCATCTGCGTCTGAACACATTGCGCTCCAAAGCGGCACACAGGAACCCACTAAAGACACTAATGATATTGTCGGAGGCAAAATCCGTGGCCCATTCCAAGGACTCGTCGAAGAGATGGGTATAAGTAGCAACGCGGCATTCAGCGGAATCGGGGACGAATTGACTCAGACCGCAAGTGCGAGTGTCGCAATTTCAACCGCCACTTCCAGTCAGCCTTTGATGCTTATGTCAACATCAACCGCTACGTCTGGTGATAGTGCTGGTTGGCTGGGACAGCAGATCTATTACGCAGGTCGCCAACCGTCGGTGACATTTGGGGTTGCTTATCAATCCAGCGCCGACTATTCCTCCGACACTCGTATCTGGCTTGGACTCTTCGAAAATACCTGCGATGCCGCAACCGTAACCGCTTCAGACACGCCTGCTTGCAACTTTGTCGCGATCCGGCATAGCGCGATGGCTGGCGATACCTCTTACCAGTGCGTAACGGGCAATGGAAAGCTAACCACTTCTATTCCGATCAAAGTGGCCCCCGCCACGGCCTTCACACGAATGAACATCAATATCGGACCGAGTTCGGTCACTTGCACAGTGGACTCAACTGGGGTGAGTATTACGGCTACACTTCCTGCGTCCACAACCATCCTGCGGGATCTATTCTTGAATGTAACAAGTTCTTCGACCTCCGCACATCTTCGATTGAATGGGGTGTACGGAGTTTCACAGAACGGAACCTATTGATCGCCAGAGATAACCCGCCTTCAGCTACACATGCGCGACGTCGAGTTCGCGAACCGTGCCGGGGTCGCCGCGCTCTCGAAACTGGTATTGGCGATAGATCCAGGAGTAGGTCTTCTCAAGCCCCGCGCGCAAGGATAGACTCGGTTCCCAGCCAAGGTAATTTTTGAATGAGTGCGTTGTCGCTGTTCCGCCCATTCACTTCTTTGGGAGCATCCAAGTCTTCCGCTTCAACTCGATTCCCGCGATATCTTCCACGACATCTACGAGTTGATTGATGCTAACTGCCTCGCTGGATCCAAGGTTGATGGATTCGAAAGTGTATGAATTCAATATCAATTGGAAACCCTTGATGCGGTCGTCGATGTACATGAACGAGCGCGTCTGGAGACCGTTTCCCCAGGGTATTGCAGACAGAAATGCCTCTCGATGAAGTCTCTTCAACCATCGATCGTGAATTTGTAAAACCCCAGGAATTGGAGACTGATATTCCAGATAAAACGTGGATTGTTAATCAAGTAACGGCGCCATAACCTGCGCGGCTCTTGCAACAGACGATGCAGCCACTGCATGCCCACGTTCTTCACCCAACGGGGAGCGTCCTTGATGCGCCCCGTATGGATATCGAATGCAGCCCCAACCCCGACCATCAGCTTTACATCCAGCTTGTCCAGGTAATACGACATGAAGCGCTCTTGTTTCGGGGTACTTAGGCCCACCCAGAAGACGTCTGGTTTTGCTTCAGCAACCAGGGCCGTAAGTTCAGCCTCTTCGGTCAAATTCAGTGGGCGAAAGGGCGGAGTATAGGTGCCGGCAATTTGGAGGCCTGGGATCTTTCTTTCCAACTCCGCGGCCAGGTGTTCTGCAACTCCTTCAGCCCCGCCGTATAGGAAATGCCGGTATCCCTGATCTACTGAGAAGCGGCACAACTCAAACATGTAGTCGGGGCCGCTAACTTGACGGACACGATGGTGCCCGACCAGCCGGCCAATCCATACCATTGGCATGCCATCCGGTGTCGCGATAAAGGCTCGGTTGAGAATACCTCGAAATGCCTGGTCTGCCTGGGCCTCCATGACGCCGTGCACACCGGTCGCGCAGACATAGCCTCTTCCATTTTTCCGGATCAGCGAGTCACTTAACCGAATCGCATCCTCCATATTGATCGCACAGACTCCGACACCAAGGACATTCGTGCGTGGCGTAGGGGGCGGATTCAATGGCCAGGAATAGCGAATGCTCTCATGGACATTCATTAGTTGACCCTCCCCGGGGTCTATTCTTAGGCGTTCAACTCTTTGAAATGGAGAATTTACCCATGCGGCAAAGCACCAATGGCACTCTCGGGGCAGCGCTCACCCCCGGCGGCTAACCAACACACTTATAGGCTTGAAATAAAATAAAAAACTTTCTTGATTGCAAACTGGATGCGAAAGAAAAGCGGAGGACAGGCTCATGCGGCGGAAACGGTTTTCTTAGCGGGGCTGCTGCCTACAGCGTGCAGTCACTTGAAAGGTGCGAAATATCAAAGTCTAAAGTCTCCAATTCCGTTCCATCGACTTCCACCGCAACGCTTCGCATGATGAGATCCATTGTGAGGACGACGCGGAGACTGTTCTTTTGTCTGACAACAACGCCTTCCATCCCGGCAAGAGCACCCGTTCGAATCCGAGCCCGTTGCCCCACCGTTAGTAACGCGTGAGGTTCGACGCGTCGCAGGTGCAACCCTGATCGCATCGCGTTGATTTCTGCATCCGGTAATGGAGCAGGTTCGCGCCGCGCTCCGCCGACAATGGCGACTACGCCCGGCACTTCCAGCACTCGCACTCGTTCCGTCCGCTTTATGCATACGAATATGTATCCGGGGAAGAGGGGAAGATCCAAGGTAACCCTTGAGCCATCGCTCCACTTGCGCTGTGTGCGATATAGGGGTAGATAGTGCTCAACCCCCCTCACATCCAAGTGCTGATCGACGCGTTTCTCATGGCGAGGAGACGTGTAGACGGCAAACCAATGCGGCACGAATTGAGATTCCAGCGAGCAATTCGGCACAGCGCTGCGCGTATCAAGATGAACGTCCTCGCACATCATTTCAGCCAAAGCTTCGCCCTCCTCGAACGGGTAGGACTTCCACGCGTTTCCATTCCGCACCGAAAGAGCTCTTCTCAGTTTTTAGGAACTAGATGGATGCCGGTGCCATCCGGCTGACGTGGTAATCAAAAGCCGTGAAACAGCAATTCACAGACATCTGGTTTGTTTACCGCCAGGCAGGCAATGATTGATGTTCAATTTTGAACATTTCATTAATTTCTGTTCGATTGTGCACATTCCCGGTCTCCTGAGTAAAAAGTAGCTTCCATATATGTTTGCCAGGTTCTACGGTGAGTTATGGAGCCTCGTCGTGGATGATCGAAGAAGCACGAGTTGGAGCGCACAGCGAGTCACGCAGCGCCCGTTTGGTGGCCTTTCGCTCCCGCATCGTCCTGGAGTGTACGGGCGGCGCAAGCAATGCGATGGTGGCCGCGGAGTTGCGCACCATCGGCCGACCCCGCCGAACGCCTCTTTCTGGTCACAGACGCAGAGGTGCTTAATCGTTCTCGTTAGATGAGTCTTCGACAAGAGACAAAGTATGGGTTGATCAACAGAGAAACACTTCATGGTCCCCTTCTCCGGAACCCCGAGGTTTTCAGCAATTTTGAACAACGCGCAGGATGAAGAGCCAGGGTGTGGTCTCTCTTTTTAGCGGCTCGCTCGGTTTTTTCGTTTGCGCTCTGAGAGGGGGTGGGATTCCTGATTCCCGCGTCAAGGTGGATTTGAGCCACTACGATTTATAGACAGAGCTAGATGCCACACGCAGACTGCCACCTGCAAGTGTTTCCCCCGACTCAGAGTACGAAGTCGTCCGTCCGCTTCACATCCACTCTCCGCTCGGTCCGTTGGCCGATTGGGTTCGTCTCGGATTGCTCCCGGGGGTGGACAGGACGCGTCCTGCAGAGCCTCGCCGCAAGTCTGCGAAAGTCGAGAATCTGGCCCAGAGCCCAGCTAGTTGTGGGGTGCAAGCACGACGGGGCCAATCAGTCCATAATCCTGAATGAGGCCACGCTTCGCGACAGCCGCATCGAGGCTAGAGAGGCGGTTGTTCAGGGTAGTTGCTACTCTTACGGAGAGAGTGTTCACGCCGGCATGGAGATAAGGGCCAACCTCTACTGTGGCGCTGATCTGATTCACCGGCACATCGTTCCCGTTCACCGAGAGCTTGAACGAATCGAAGACTTCGCCCAGGGTCAACCGGGCGCCGGTTCCGATCTTCCAGTCGGAGGGCAAGTTGACGCTGGCAGTATAGGTGCCGATGCCGGAGACGTCTTTGAGCGAAGGGATTTGTGGCCAAGGCTTCACGCCCTCTATGTTGAGCTGCTTGATCTCTTTCCTGGTTTCCGTTGCCTTCACGCCGGTAGTGGCATAGTCGTTTGCTGGCTGCCAGTCTTCGACAGAGAGATGCCACTTGCTCTGGGTGAGATTGATGGGCGCCGGCAAGGAACCGGCTGTGCCGCCCTTCGGGGTGGTGGGCACAACCCCTAGAGTCGATGTGCTGATCGCGACGATTGCCGCGTCATCCGGGGCGATGTCGAGGCGGAAGGTGACACCCTCCTTCGTAGCGACAAAGTTTTCAATGGGCGTAATCTTGCCAGTCCAAGCGTCCATGCGATAAGGCTTGCCCTCACCCTGGAGATGAACCTGCTGGTCAAAGGTCTTGCCTTCCGCCGGTTCAAACAGGTTGCCCGGTTCGTTCAGCGGCGTGACCATACCCTCGTTATAGAGGAAGTAGTAGTCAGCGTGCTTTGCGGCGTCACGGCGGTGCACGCTGAGCAGCGGCGACGATGATCCGGGTTCCATGGCCGGATGAATGCCAAGTGACAGCAGAAGTGCCGGTACATCGGCTTCGTGTGCAACCTGGTGCACATTCCTTATCTGCATAAGATCACGCATCAGAGCCTGCAGGACGATGTCGTCCGCCGGTGCCCTGCCTGGTGTCTGGTTAGGTGCAGTACCGACGATGATGATCGGCAGTCCTGCCTTTGCGAGTGCAAGGATCCTGCGCGCAGCGTCGAGCGGCATGGAGGTCTTGATTGGATCGCTCGCCGGTTGCTGTTCGCTGTCGATGACGAATGCCTTGTAGGTTGCCCTACCCATAGCCATGTGACCGACCGTTGCTGTTGCGTCGACCATGGCGAGCAATGTGGGATCAAGATAGTCGCGAGTGTATCCTGCCTCCTGCAGTCTGGTGTCTGGCCAGATATGGAAGCCGCCCTTGACGAACATCGGCGCGGGGTAGAGATAGTTCTGCATGTAGATGGCCACGTCTACCTTGGCTTCTCCCTGAGTGAGCACTTGCTGGGTACGCGCCAGATAGTCGTTGTACGCCGGCGCGTCGATCCAGTTTGGATTGCGCGGTCCCCACGCATTGGCAAAGCCTGCCGGACCAAAGGAGTGGTAGCCAGGCCACTTCGCGTCTGCTGCATCGCGGTACGGATAGACGTGATAGACCAGCTTGGTGACACCACCGGCATAGCTGCGGTGCATACGGATGAGGGCGTCCTGAAAGGTCTGCGCATAGGCCTTACCGAGCGCCGCGCAGCATTCGGTCGAAAACCACGTATTGCCGGTGACGTGGTTTGCGGAAGCGATGGGCAAGTAGCTATCCACCTCATCACCGAAGAACAGGGACTCGGTTTCTGGACGATCCAGCGCACTAGCGGCCTCAATTTCGTCGGGCGTCGTTGTAACCGGTTCACCATAGGGCTGCAATCGAATTCGATAATTGAAGCTGTGCGCCCAGGCTTCCATGGGCTTGATATGGTTTTCGATCCATAGGTCGCCACGGACGGCGTTCAAGTCATTGCGCACTCGGGGCGCGCTTCCGTCGCTGAAGGTGAAGTTCTTTTCAAACAGCGCTGGCGCACTCTGGATGAGTGAATAGCCGCGTCGCGCCTTGAACTCTGCCTCCATATTGTTGGTCCACAACTCGGTGGGGCTGCCACGATCCGACGAATGGGAGTCGTAGAAGATATCGCCGCCATTCTGCTTCAGCAGCGTTTTCACCTCAGGGGTCCAGTCCGTCTCCATGCCGCGGATGAGTTCATCGGTGCCTTGCTTGCTGAAGAGGTCAGGCTGCGCAAAGACTCCCTGGGACCAAAGTGCGATGATCTGCCACTGGCCTTCCGCAGGCGCTGTCCGCTTAAGGCGCCCTGTAGTCGTTCCGCCCGCAACACCATTCTTGTCGATGTCGGTCAGTGTGGAGGTGAGATCGACGACCGACGAGGCATCCAGGGTGATGGGACCGCTGGCATTACAAGTGGATGACGCGCAACGGTAGGCGAGCACTGCGATCAATGTGCTGCGCCGAGGCGCCGGTGGCGCTGCGGGACGGGCACCACCCCCAAAGCCCGTGTTTGGCGGAGGCAGCGGAGCGCTCAAGGTGATATCTGCCACTTCGCCCGCAGATAGCTTCGAGGCCGTGAAGAGCAGCGTCTTGCGCACGTTGTCTTCGTTGAAGCTATAACCTGCCGGGCTTACGGTCGAGCCGTGACTGAGGCTCACCTTCAGCCCTGCTTCATTGGCCGCTTGCAGGATCGCAACTAACTGGGGTGTCTGTGGGAACGTCCCCTGTCCGATCTCAAGCCCGCCGATGCCGCTCTTCTTCATCTCGAAGATTTCAGCCCGCAGTTCCTCAGATGTCACGTTGTCCGGGGTATTCACGCGAACCCATGGCCGGTCTGTGGCTGGCGGATGTGCAAACGTCTCGGCGGTTAGCCTGGTGACGGGATTCAACTCACTCCAGTTTGGCCGCGTCGTCAGAACCGGCGTCTGGGAGAGTGCCATAATCGCATTGAGAAGGGTGACGCTCAAAGCGGCGATGCAGTCTGAATGTGCTAGACGTGGGCTCATGCTGATGCTGCTCCTGAGTCGATAGAATCGGGATCGGATCGAGTGCTTGGGGCGAACGGCATTGACAATAGGGCGAGACATCGAGACGCCGCTGTGGTCCCGATACTCTTGGGCTGCATTTAGACAGCCAATCCTACGCGATGATCGTCATGTTGGGAACAAGTATCTGTATTGAATTTCTATAAGTCCCAATTAGCAGCCCAACAGGTTGCCCGCTAGTTTATTGTTTTCTCTAAGCCAAAATTCTTAAAGGGTTGTCTGCGAAAGGTGAGGGAATATGAGGTTTCGGAATCATTGTCGGTATTTTCTTGTCGTTGTGGCAGTGCTAGCAGTGCATGGAATGCGCGGAATTGCTCAGGTTCCCACGCCGATTTCTGTGCTGGGGCATAATCCCGGAGACGATTACTACCTCGCCAATTACGAAGAAGAGATTCAGTATTTTCACGCGCTGGCAGCCCATTCCGACCGCATGAAGATGTTTACGGTGGGCAAGACCACCGAAGGCCGCGATATTGAGATCGCGGTGATTTCGTCGCCTGAGAATCTGGCCAAGCTGGACGAATACAAGGCGGACACCAAGCGGCTATCGCTGGCCCGGGGTCTGGATGATGCCGCAGCTAAGGCTCTCTCGGAGACGGCCAAGGTGATCGTGCATATCGACGGAGGCCTGCACTCAAGTGAAGTGGCCGGACCGCAGCACTCCATGGTGCTGGCGTACAAGCTGCTCTCAGCGCAGAATGACCCTGAGATCGACAGGATTCTGAACAACGAGATTCTGCTCCTCTATCCGACGCTCAATCCTGATGGGCAGGACCTCGTGGTCTCCTGGTATCGCAAGAATGTTGGCACACGGTATGAAGTGAGCCCAATGCCTTGGCTCTTTCAGGATTATGTGGGCCACGACAACAATCGCGACGGTTACATGCTCAACATGAAGGAATCGCAGGTAGTGACCAAGACCGAGCTGGAATATAGCCCGGCCATCTTCTACTGCCAGCACCAGACTGCGCCGTTTCCTGCGCGCATCTGGATTCCGCCGTTCTCTGACCCGATTTCTTCGAATATCAGCCAGTATGTGCGCAGTTGGTTCAACGTCATTGGCACCGACATGACTGCGTACCTGAACGAGCACCAGATGCCGGGCGCGATCAGCGAATCGCAGTTCGATAACTGGTATCCGGGCTTTGTGGACTATGCCGGCTCGTTCCGTAACGAGATTTCGTTCTTTACCGAGACGGCGCTCTATCACTATGCGACGCCCAGGTTCTATACGGTCGATGAGTTTCCCAAGGACCGGCAGGACCTGAAAGCGTTGACTATGTACACCACTCCCTGGGAGGGCGGATGGTGGCGTCTCAAGGATGCAGTGGACTACATGGTGGCGGGATCGATGTCCGTGCTCGATACTGCTGCGCGATACCATGAGACGCTGCTCTACAACCAGTACCAGGCAGCGCGCGACAACATCAAACGCTACGACCAGGAACCGCCTTTCGCGTATGTGATTCCCAGCACGCAGCGGGACGTGCCGGAAGCGGCGCAACTGGCGCACATCATGCTTGAGAACGGCCTTACCGTCAACACGACTACGGCGGCCTTTAAGGCTAACGGGCGAGACTATCCGGCTGGGTCGTGGGTGATTCTGATGAACCAGCCATACGCCGGGTTAGCCAAGGAGCTGTTCGAAGTGCAGCGCTACCCGGAAGCGATGGCTGCCGGAACAGCGAAGGCTGTGGATCTGCCCTATGACGTAACCGGCTGGACTCTACCGCTGCAGATGGGCGTGCAGGTGGACGCAGTCTCCGACCCGGTCACCAAGGATCAGCTGAGCGCTCTGAAACAGATTACGCAGGTGGATTTGCCTGTCGCCAAGGTCGATGGCGCGGGAACCCAATTTGTGTTGACTCACCAGGCCAATGCGAGCTTTCGCCTGGCAAACGATGTGCTGGCCAGCGGCGGCTCGGTAGCCTTTGACGAGGACAGCGAGAAGACGCCCGAAGGCATGGAATCAGGCGCTCTGGTCGTGAGCGGAGTAAGCCGCGGCACACTGTCCGACTTGAGCGGAAAATATGGAGCCTCGGCAGTTGCGATCGACAAGGCTCCGGCGCACGAAAGGGTGATTCACCCGGCGCGCGTTGGCCTCTACCGACCGTGGGATGCTTCGATCGATGAGGGCTGGACGCGTTGGATTCTGGAGCAGTACGGTTTCAAGCCGATCAGCTTGTACAACGCGGATATGCGCTCCGGCGGCCTCAAGGATCGCGTGGATGTAGTAATCCTGCCCGATATGCGCGAGCGAACACTGGTGAGCGGCTTCGGCGTCGGAGTTGTACCGGGCGAATACGCGGGCGGCCTGAACGATGAGGGGCTGGCGAGCCTGCGCGAATTTGTGCGCCAAGGTGGAACGCTGGTGGCCTTCAATCAGACCGCGGCTGCGCTGATCCCTCTCATGTCTCTGCCAGTAAAGAACGTGCTGGAAGGAGTGAAGAGCGATAAGTTCTTTTGCAGTGGCGCTCTGCTGCGCGTGGATCTCGAATCGCGCGACAGGCCGGTGACCTTTGGCTTGCCCGGCGAAGTGTCGGTGATGTTCGAGCAGGGGCCGGCATTTGAGACCGAGCCGGGCTTCAAAGGCGCAGTGTTGGCGCGGTATCCCAAAGAAACCAATCCGCTGGAGAGCGGACTGCTCCTGCATCCGGAAGCGATCGAGGGCAAGATTGCCGCACTTGAGGTTCCTTACGGGAAAGGGCGCGTCTTTCTCTACGGATTCAAACCGCAGTGGAGAGGCCAGTCGCACGGCACCTACAAGTTCTTCTTCAACGTGCTCTACAAGTACGAGCAGCCGCCATTTCTGCCCGAGAAGCCTTCAACAGATAAGCCCGCGGCTGCAGATAAGCCAAAACAGGCCGAGTAGCGTGGCATTTGCCTGAGTAAGAATCGGCGTGAGAGTCTAGCGTCTCAGTCAACTCAGGCGGCCACGCCGATTCGAACTTCTGGGAGGTACTGGTTGAAGGCTCTTCAAGTGCGAGCACCCGGCTCGGCACAGATTGTCGATGTTCCCGATCTTGATCGACCCAACAGCGGAGAGGTGCTGCTGCGGGTCGATCTGGTCGGCATGTGCGGCACCGACCTCACTACCTTTCGCGGCGGCAATCCCATGGTGGCGTTTCCACGCATCCTCGGCCATGAAGTGGCCGCGACGGTAGTCGAAGGGATTACCGGTCTGGGCGTCGGTCTGGCTGCCGGGACTGCGGTCACCGTGTCTCCGTACACCCATTGCGGCAGTTGCCCAAGCTGCCGCCGGGGCCGCTTCAACGCCTGCCGGAACAACCAGACCATGGGCGTCCAGCGCGACGGCGCGATGACCGAATATATCTCAATGCCCGTCGAAAAGCTCTACGCCGCAACGCTCTCGCGTAAGGAACTTTGTCTCGTTGAGCCACTCACTGTAGGAGCCCATGCCGTGGCGCGAGGGCGGGTGACTGCGCGGGACACAGTCGCCGTATTCGGCTGCGGAGGCATCGGCCTTGGAGCCATCGCCGGCTCCGCCTTTCTCGGAGCGACCACGATTGCCATCGATATGGATGACCGCAAGCTCGAAGTGGCCCGCAAAGCAGGAGCGAAGCACCTGATCAATACGGCCCAGCAGGACTTGCATGCCAGCCTGGCCGAGATCACCGCCGGCGACGGGCCCGACGTCGTGATCGAGGCCATTGGCCTGCCGCTCACCTTTCGTGCCGCGGTCGAAGAAGTCGCTTTCACCGGCCGAGTGGTATATATCGGCTATACCAAAGAGCCGGTCAGCTATGAGACGCGCCTCTTCGTGCAAAAAGAACTCGATATCCTGGGCAGCAGAAACGCCTTGCCGGAGGATTTCCATCAAGTGATTCGCATGTTGGAAGCGGGGAGATTTCCCGTCGATGATGCGGTCAGCGCCATCGTCGCTCCCGAAGAAGCGGGGAGAATGCTGTCAGAATGGAGCGAGAGCCCAGGCAAATTTACGAAGATCATGGTCGACTGGTCCTGCTGAATAGTCCGGTTAATGATTACGTTTGATAGACCAGTCTGCACTCTGAGATTTACAGTGGTTTGCTACGGAGATATGACATGCAATTAGCCGGGCCTTTGCCCTCCAGGACAACATCTTTGGCAGAGGAGCGGCAATCGATTTTCCCAGCAGGACAGATGTTGCCCTTTCTGCTCACCACGCTCATCTTCTTCGTCTGGGGCATGTCGAACAGCCTCACCGACATTCTGGTGCAGCAGTTTCGAAAATCTCTGGATCTCAGCCTGTTACAGGCCCAACTTGTGCAGACAGCGGTCTTTCTAGCTTACGGCACCATGGCCATTCCGGCTGGACTGCTGATGCGCCGCTTCGGCTACAAAGCAGGCCTGCTGGTGGGCCTGATTGTCTTCGGCATCGGCACTTTGCTGTTCTGGCCGGCAGCGGTTCTCAGCCAGTACCTGCCGTTCCTATGCGCTCTCTTCATTGTGGGCAGTGGATCTTCCATATTGGAGACGGCGGCGAACCCGCTCATCGCGCGCTTCGGCCATCATTCCACTTCTGAGCGGCGGCTGAACTTCGCCCAGGCATTCAACCCTCCCGGCGCGATCTCGGGCGTGTTGATCGGAACCTGGTTTATTTTTTCCGGCGTCGACAAAAAGCCGGCGGAAGTAATTCTCATGAAGGCGCAGGGCACCTACGCCGCTTATCTGCACAGTGAGATTCTGCGCGTGGTGCCGACCTACGTGATTCTAGGTCTGGCCGTGCTGCTGCTCGCCGCCGTGATCGGCTGGACACGCTTTCCAGTGATCCTCGACTCCAACGCCGAGCTGGACGTCACAGAACTCGCCACCGCGCAAAAGTGGCACGGCAACATCGGCAAGCTATTGAAGAATCCGCGCCTGATGTTTTCCGTCCTGGCGCAGTTCTTCTATGTCGGCACCCAGATCAGCACCTGGAGCATGTTCATCCCCTACATGCGCACCTACAGCATGGCGTCGGATAAGACGGCGGGCTATTTTCTGACTGCCTCTCTGGTGGCCATGGCCATCGGCCGCATCGTATCCACCTGGCTGATGCGGTTCATTTCGCCCACCCGGATGATCGGCATGTATGCCGTGATCAACTTTGGGCTGGTCTGTGTAGGCATGTCTCGGCCCGGAATGGTGGGCGTCTACGCGATTCTGGTCACCAGCTTCTTTATGTCCGTGATGTACCCCACGATTTTTGCCCTCGGAGTTCACGACCTGGGCGAAGACACCAAAATCGGCGGCAGCCTGCTGGTGATCGGTATTGTCGGCGGAGCCGTTTTTCCGCCCCTCATGGGCTGGATCGCGCGGCTAACCGGCAGCGTTGCCTTGGGTTACGGCCTGGCGGCGCTTGGATATGTTGTAGTTGCCCTGTACGCCTGGTCCGTCCTGCGCTCCGAAAGACGCAAGCGGGACCGGGCGCTGCAAGCTGCTTGAACGTAATTCCCAGAAGCCAGAATCTTCAGCGCGGAACGGCCTGATTGCCAGTAAATTCAGCACTGAACGCCCTTCGAGCCATCGTCTGAAAACAGTTTGCGGTATCATTCGTCTATAGGGTGTGGACTTTTCTGCCTTTTCGGCGGGTCTGTCCGGGTTTGGGGTGGCGATGAATCGTTTCTTTCCGCGTACTGTCTTTGTGTTGTCACTGGGGCTGCTCGTAGCCCTCATTGTCGGGGAGTTTGGTCTGCGCGCAGTCCGCGCCGACTCCAATGATGACGGCGCATACAAGCAGATCAACGTCTATCAACAGGTGCTCAAGAAGATTCAGACTGAGTATGTGACCGAGCCGAACATCAACAATGTAACATCGGGCGCGCTCCACGGCCTGCTTGAGACCCTCGACGCCGACTCCAGCTACCTCACGCCCACCGAATACAAGATTTACAAAGATCACCCAGCCGGTGCTGATGCCCAGGTAGGTCTCACAGTTTCAAAGCGGTACGGATACGCAGTAGTCGTAAGCGTTTTGCCCGGTTCTCCCGCGGACAAGGACCACATCGCAGACGGCGATGCCATCGAGTTGATCGGCAGCCAGTCTACCCGCGAGCTTTCCCTGGCCATGATCAGGGTTCTGCTTGAGGGCAAGCCTGGATCGGAGCTGACCATGTCAGTGATTCGGCCCCGCAAAGCCGATCCAGAAAAAGTAACCCTCACGCGGACCATCGCGCCAGTCCCTTCGTTGGGCCAACAGCAATATGAGAACTCCAGCATCCTCTACCTGAAGCCGGGAGTCCTGACCACGGCGCGTGTCGACGAGATTGCCGCGCGGCTCAAGTCCATGGGCCAGAACGGCAACAAGAAGGTGCTGCTCGACCTGCGCGACGTAACCGACGGCGACGAGGCGCAGGGAATGCGTCTTGCCAACCTCTTTCTCAAGCAGGGAACGCTCGCCACGCTCAGCGGCCAGAAGTTTCCGACTCAGACCTTTACCGCTGATTCTGCAAAGTTTGTGACCGATGCACCGCTGGCCGTGTTGGTCAACCGCGGTACGGCAGGCGCAGCAGAACTCGCCGCCGCCGCACTGGCCGACAACAAGCGCGCCGACCTGGTAGGCGAGCGCACCTTCGGCGAGGGTTCCGTGCAGAAGACGATGGAGCTGCCGGATGGCGCCGCGCTGGTGCTAACCGTAGCTTTCTACTCCAGCCCCGGAGGCAAGAAGTTCCTCGAAGATGCGGTTACCCCCAACGTGCTGGCAGGGCCGACGCCCGAGCAGGAAGCAGAAGCGGACGCGGAAGATACCGCTCCGTCCAAGACCGATGCCCCGCTGAATAAGGCTCTCGAACTGCTCAAGGCCAAGGCAGCCTAAAACTGTAGTAGACTACGATCCTGAATAGCAATAGAGCGGGACGGCGAAGACTTCGCCGTCCCGTTTGTTCATGGCTTGAGCTTGCCTGACTCGGTATTTGCCTGACTGGTACATGGTGAGCACATCCTGACCGAATGCGAACTCCGCACCGGCAGCTCGCATGGTAGGCTCGGGCTGAGGCATCTTTTCCGTGGCTTCTACCTCCCCGCCCCATTCACCGACGCGCGAACCCGCGCGGCGCGGCTTTCGTCCTCCGCGAATCGCTGCTCAGGACGAGCCGGAACGGCATCGGCGCAAACTGGCTGGGCGTGTCACCTTCACCGTCCTTTTTGCTTTGGCGGCGATCGCCGGCTCGCTGGCCGGCCTGACCCTTGTCTACTCCGTCGATCTGCCCCAGATTCACGATCTGGAGCGCTATCGGCCCTCCACCACTACTGAACTTCTTGATCAAAAGGGCCGGCCGTTTGGGTCCTTTGCCCTGGAGCGCCGCATCATCGTCAATTACGACGATTTCTCCCCCGTCCTGCGCCAGGCCGTTATCTCTATTGAAGACAAGAACTTCGAGTCGCACTGGGGCATCAATGTCTTCCGCGTAGCCGGGGCCTTGTGGCACGACATCGTATCGCATGGCCGCGCTCAGGGAGCTTCCACGCTCACCATGCAACTGGCGCGCAACCTCTTTCTTTCCAGCGAACGCACCACCGCGCGCAAGGTCCAGGAGGCGTATCTTTCCATCCAGATTGAGCGCTCCTTCACCAAGGAGCAAATTTTCACCCTCTACGGCAACCAGATTTACCTGGGCCATGGCATGTACGGCTTTGAAGCTGCGTCGGAGTTCTACTTCTCCAAGCATGCCAGCGAGCTCAATCTGACCGAAGCAGCCCTGCTCGCCGGCCTGCCCAAAGGCCCGGTGGCCTATTCGCCACTGCTCAACCCTGAAAAAGCGCTTCGCCGTCGCAATCTCGTGCTCAGCGAGATGGAGGGCGACAAGGCCATTACCCACCAGCAAGCCGAGGCCGCGCGTAACTCGCCGCTCGGCCTCCGCATCGCCCAGCCGGAGATGTCCGTCGCGCCCTGGTTTGTGGAAGAAGTCCGACGTGAGCTCGAAAAGCAGTTTGGCACCGAAGAAGTTCACGAGGCTGGTCTCAAGGTTGAAACCACGCTCGATCTGGACCTGCAACAGACCGCCAACAAGGCCGTTCAGGAGGGCGTCGCTGCATACGAGCACCGGCGCGGCTGGCAAGGTGCGTCGCAAAACGTGCTGACCCAAGGCGTCGACCCGGATGAATACAAGCATCCCGACTGGGCCATGCGCGTCAAGCCCGGCGACTACACGCACGCGCTGGTCACTTCAGTGCTGCCGTTGGAGATTCGCGCCCGCATTGGCGCTATGTCCGTCGTGATGACCCCTGAGGACTGGAAGTGGACCGGCAAGCCGCACGGAGACGATCTGGTCAAGCCCGGCGACGTGATCTACGTCCAGCTTGGCGCCGAGGACGGGAAATTCGTCATGGAA
>Ga0302325_10004942_pt1 | contig 30669 bp, 25 predicted proteins | sample Palsa_T0_2_FD_201948 | JGI IMG/M metagenome (GOLD analysis project Ga0302325, IMG submission 201948) | Peat permafrost microbial communities from Stordalen Mire near Abisko, Sweden - Palsa_T0_2 | ecosystem: Environmental > Terrestrial > Soil > Palsa > Peat permafrost | place: Sweden: Abisko... | reverse complement strand
CGCGCGTGCCCTGAGGGCGGGCGAGTGGACGTCGTCACCGGGGGCTGCCTTCCCCGGTCGGCCACGGTGCACGGGGCAAGCCCGGACGCCACGTGCCCGCGCGGAGCGCGCCGCGCCGCACTGGCCGCCACCTGCGAACGAGCACCTCGCTGTCCTCCCGGATCGCTCGTCGAGGGGAGCGGTTGCCGCGCCATCGTGACGGCCGGTGGGCGGCTCGGCGACCACCGCGTCGACGTGGGCGCGTGGGCCGCGCTCGTCCTCGGGTTCGACGGGGGCTACGGGTCGCGCGAGCTCTGTCAGCCGCTCCAGCAGAACGCCGAGTCGCTCGGCCTCCCCGGCGATGCGACGGTCGAGATCGCGGTCTCGGTGAGGGTTCCCGACCAGGACATCGCGCGCGTGCGCGCCGATGTGGACGCACTCGTTGGCGGCGAGGCGGCCCCGGCCTCTGGCGGCTCGAGCGCGCTTGGCTCCCGGGGGGCCGCAGGCCTGCAGCGTTTCGTGGCGGCTGACGTGGGTACGCTCATCGAGGCGCTGCGGGGCCTGGGAGGGCAAGGAGCGGCGGCCGCCGTCGACGTCCGCGTCCGCTGCGCGCTCGGCGGCTCTTTGGTCACAAATCCGAGCGTAACGATGCTAAGGTAGGCGGCCTTCGAGCATCGTTACACAATCGCCGTAGCGCGCGACCCTTCGTGCGAGGCAACCTACGTGGACAGTGATCTCGCGGACGCGGTGGACGGTCTCAAGGCAGTATTTGCGAAGCGAAAGCTTCCTTGCACCTTTGGGAAGGCGCCGCCCCCTTCGGTAGACGACCTACGAAAGCAACTCCGGGTCCCGGCGCGCTTTCGCAGCTTCTTGCTGGCCGCCAACCCGGAGCGGGTGGAGACGGTGACGCCCGTCGAGCGCATCCGCCTGGTCCCCGCCGACGAGCTCGTGAAGGCGCAGCAGCTGGTGCAGGCCCCCGGCGCCAACGGCTCGCCCCCGGCCGACTGGAAGACCTCGTGGGTGGTCATCGGCGAGAGCAGCTTGCTCGGCGACCCGTACTTCCTCGACGTGAGCAAGCCCGATCCGGAAGGCGACTGTCCCGTCTACACGGCCATGAGCGGGCAGGAGCGCTGGCTGCCCACGCTGGTCGGCTCCAGCTTTGCCCAGTTCTTGCGCATCCTGTCGACCGCGATGGAGATCGCCGCCGGCTTCGGCGACGCCATCATGGACGACGAAGACGAAGACGCCTTCCGCGAGGCGCTCGGTCCCAAGGTCAAGATCATCGACGCCGCCGCCCTTCGCGCGGGGCACTGGACTTAGCCCCCGCGCGCGGGCTCGGCGGAGGATCGCGACGATGAGCGAGACCGCCTACGCGAGCAGCCGCTTTCTGGTTCCCCAGATCGAACACCGCTACGGTCCGAACGTCGTCCTGCTCGACGACCCGATCGGCTGGAGCCAGCTCGCGCGCTTCAGCGCCATCGAGACGCAGCAGCCCGAGGTGGTGCGGCTGGTGCGCCAGCTCTACGCGTCGCTCGCCCGCGCCGTGCTCGCCGCCGAGTTGCCGCGGGGGCGCCTCGACGTGCCCACGCGCATGGTGACGTCGTCGCCTCAAGCCGTGGTGCGCACGGCCGGCATCGCCCCATCGACGCGCGTCGTCACGGTGGGCATCGCGCGCGCGGGCACCGTGCCGTCGCAGGTCGTCTACGAGCTGCTGAACGAGCTGCTCGACCCGGCGGGTGTCCGGCAGGATCACCTCTTCATGTCGCGCGTGGCCGACGCGAGCGGCCACGTGACCGGGACGGCGTGGCACGACGCCAAGATCGGCCGCGAGGTCGACGGGCGCATCGTGGTGTTCCCCGATCCAATGGGCGCCACGGGCTCCACGATCGTCAGCGCCGTCGATCACTACAAGACGCGCCTCGACGGCGCGCCCGCTCGCTGCATCGCCATGCACCTGATCGTGACGCCCGAGTACCTCCGCCACGTGCTGCGCGCGCACCCCGACACTCGGATCTACGCGCTGCGCCTCGACCGGGGCCTGAGCCCGCCCGACGTCCTGCAGACGGTGCCCGGCACGCGCTGGGATGACGAGCGCGGCCTCGACGACCACCAGTACATCGTGCCCGGGGCGGGCGGCATCGGCGAGATCATGAACAACGCGTGGGTATGACGTCGCGCGTTCGGCGCGCGAGCTCCGCCGCAAGCACGTCGAGGCTCTCGTTCGTGGCGTCGCCGATGGCGCGGGCGAGCGGGATCTGCGCCGCGCTCGCCGCGAGATAGAGCGGCACGGCCTCGGGCAACTTGGCTTGCAACGTGGCCAGGTGGCGTTCGACGCCCGCGACGTCGCCGCGGCGTACGGGCCCCGTCAGCGCCTCGGGGAAGCCGAGCGACGCGACGTTCTCGGCCACGCTCCGCAGCAAGGGGCCCAGCATCGCGGGCGCGACGTCGCGCGAGACGCCGCCACGCACGAGCAGCTCGGCGCCGACGGCCGCGAGGGCGGCGGCGCCGTTGGCCACGAGGCCCGCCGCGGCGTGGTACGCCACCGTATCGAGGCCCGGCAGCTCGCGAGGCACCATGCCGAGCTTCTTCGCGAACGCACGGGCGCGCGCCACGGCCGGGGGATCGCCTTGCAGGCGCACGTGCCCGTTGGTCAGGGAGGGCGCGCGCCGGGCCGACGCGAACGCGATCATCGGGTGCATCTGCGCGACGCCCGCGCAAACCTCGCGCAGGGGCGCGAGCGCCTCGGAGTCGAGCGCTCCGGCGACGTGAACGACGGCGGCGCGCGCCGGGACGATCCCCGCCGACCGCATCGCCTCGGCCGCGGGCCGCACGTCGCGGTCGCGCACCGCGACGACGACGAGGTCCGCCGCGATGGAGCGCGGCAATCCCTTGCGCGCCGCGCGCAGCGTGGCCTTCATGCCGGCGATCCGCGCCGCCCGTGCGAGCGCGGTGCCCACCTTGCCGGCCCCGTACACGAAGACGGCGAGACCGGGCTCACGGCGGCGCGTCATACAGCCTCTCGGCGCGGACGTGATCGAGGACTCTGCGCGGCACGAGCGCCGCGAGCTCGTCCCACGCGCCTCGGGCGATGGCGGCGCGCACCTGGGTGCTCGACACTTCGGGCAAGAGCGAAGGGCCCACGCCGCTCGCGTCGACGCCGGCGCGACCGAGCACGATGGGCGGCGCCAGCTTTTCCACCGCGTCGAAGCTCACCCACCGGCGCGTCTCGGCGAGGATGTCGGCGCCGATGACGAGGCGCAACCGCCAGTCCGGGTGCCGGCCCGCGAGGTGCTCGAGCGTCCGGATGGTGAGGCTGTCGCCCCCGAGCTCCTCCTCGACGCGCGACACCTCGACCTGCGCCATCCAGCCCATCGCCAGCTCGCACATCCGGACGCGATCGTCGAACGGTGCAAGCGCCTTGGCGAACACGTGCTTGTAGGCCGGCACGACGAGCACCCGGTCGATGTCCTCGGTGCTGATCGCGAGCGCGCACGCGAGCACGTGCCCGACGTGGGGCGGGTTGAAGCTGCCGCCGAAGATGCCCACCTTCATCGCGGGCTACCCCTTCACGTTGAGCTTCGGCACGTGGGGCGTCGCGAGCCTCTCGGTCTGCGCGGGCAGCCCGTCCGGGCCGTAGAAGGTGGCGACGATCTCGTCGCCCGAATCGTCGAGCACCGCTGCACCGCCGCCGGGACTGCCGATCGGTCCCGGCGTGACGAACCAGCGCGGCCCGATCCGCTTGGCGAGCGGCGCCTCGCCCTTGCCGTAGATGAGGAACGTCGCCGAGAAGATGTCTTCTTCGTCGAGCATCGCCTTGTCGTTCACCAGGATCGCGACGCGATCGCCGAACATCTCGACGCTGCGCATCTCGCGCACGGGCAGGTTCTCCAGCGACTTGAGGCGCAGCCGGGCGCGCTCGGCCCGCAAGAACTCCTGGATCTGATCGGGCGACCCTTCGGCCGCCATCGCATACGCCCGGTCCCATACGCCGCGATCGCTCGCGTCGGGGCCGACGAGCGACTCGGCCCAGAGCGCGACCGTGTCCTCGAGCGCGTCGTCGCTGCCGAGGTAGATCGCTCGGGTCACCCGTGCGCTGTTGAGCAGCAGCTCCGCCATGCGTGCGAGGCCCGCAAGATCGTTGTTCGCCGGACCGAGGAGGCCGAGTCTCAAGGGGGCGTCTAGCGTACCGTGGCCTGCCGGCAAGGGGATAGGGGCCCCGCGGGGACCCCGGCTCGGCTCGACCGCTGGCGATCGGGTGCTTACCCTCCCTCTCGTGCAGCACGCCGGCAAGCCGACGTTCATGGCCCCCGACAAGGCGGGCGAAGCCATCCGGGCCCGTCTCGACCCCAAAGTCCCCGTCACGGTGGCCGACGCGGCGGCCCAGACGGGCCTGGCCCTGCGCGACGCCGAGAGTGGCCTGACGTGGCTCTCCAAGGAGTACCGAGGGCAGCTCCGGGTGACGAGCGAGGGCACGCTGGTCCACGTCTTTCCGACGGGGTTCACCAGGCCGTGGGAGGGGCGCGACGCCCGCAAGCGGTTCTTCCAGGCCCTCGGCCGCGGCCTGATGGGCGCCTTGCGGTTCGTCGTGCGCGCCTGGGTGGCCATCGTGCTCGTGGGGTACGCGCTCTTCTTCGTCGGCCTGCTGCTCGCGATGACGTTCGCGCGCCAGGGCAACGACGACCGGCGCAGCAACGACCTGCCGGGCGGCGCGCTCGCCTACGGCTTGATGCGCGTCGTCAGCGACGCCTTCTTCTGGACGTTCCACCCCTGGTCTCCGTTCTCGGTCTACTCGTACTCGGGCTACGGAGGCTACGGCTACGGCCAGGCCAGTTACGGGCGCCAGCGGGCTTCGGGGCCCAAGGTGCCGCTTTACGAGCAGGTCAACCGCTTCTTCTTCGGGCCTCAGCGCGCGCCCGAAGAGCCGCGCGAGGTCGAGCGGCATGTCCTCGAGGCGATCCGCGCCGGCAAGGGTCGCATCGGGCTGGCCGACGTGATGCGCGTGACGGGTCTGCCGCGCGAGCAAGCCGATCCCATGATGGCGCGCCTGATGCTCGACTACGAGGGCGACGTGGGCGTCAGCGAAGACGGCGGCATCGTGTACCGCTTCCCCGAGATCCGCCGGACCGCGTCCGATACGTCCACCCCCAGGCCCCCGCCCGCCGCGTGGGACAGCGGCCCCAAGCCCGTGGCGCCCCTCACCGGCAACTCGACGGGCGCCAACCTCGGCATCGCCGCGCTCAACGCGTTCAACCTTTTCATGGGGCTGTGGTCGGTCGAGAACGGAATGACGATCGAGCGAGTGGCGCATCTGTTCGATCGCATCCCGCATCCCATCGTCGACACGGGCCTGCCCATCGTCCTCGGGGTGATTCCGCTCGTGTTCTCGGCGCTCCTCTTCGCGGTCCCCGTCGGACGCGTGCTCCTGCGTCCCCTCCGTCAGCGCGAGTTCGTCGAGGAAAAGGGCCGGCTCGCCGTCCTGAAACACGTGCTCGAGCGGGTGCGCGCCAAGAGCCCGGTCACCGATGGATCCGTCGCGCAGGCCTGGAGGAGCGCGACCGGTCGGCCCGCCGAAACCAAGCGCCTCGACCGCGCCCTGGTCGACCTCGGGGGCGACGTGTCCGTGGAAGAGAGCGGTGAGAGCGGCCAAAGCGGGCAAACTCGCTGGCGTTTCGCCGACTTGGAGACCGAGGCCGCCGCGGTCGAAGCCGAGCGTGACGCCGCGGCCGAAGACGAGGCCCACGTCGGAAAAGTCGTTTTTGCAACCGACAAGAACTGACCGGGAATCCCTGGCTGCCTAGGGTGTTTTTCCTGGCAGACATGAACACGCGAAAACTCATCCCCGCCGCCGTCGTCCTCTTTGCCGCCGGAGCAGGCCTCGCCGCCGAAACCGGATGCCAGCACGCCGCCCGCGCTTCGCAGGACGCGCCTCCGCAAACGCCCGCGCCGTTCGCCACGCCGCCGGTGCTGCCGGGCACCCCCGACATCGCCACGCTCGCGGCCAGGGTGCGGCCCGCCGTCGTCAACATCACCACGATCCACGCGGTGCACATGCGCCAGGACATGGGCTTCCCGGGATTTGGCGATGTGTTCCCGTTCTTCCACCAGGGTCAGCCCGGCCAGGGTCAGGGCCGCCATTTCGGCGGGGGTGGCGGCGGAGGCGGCGAGGACGAGGTGATGAAGCAGCAGGCCCTCGGGTCGGGTTTTCTCATCGACGAGCAGGGCCACGTGGTCACCAACGCCCACGTGATCGACGACGCCGACGTGGTGAAGGTCAAGCTCGCAGACGATCGCGAGTTTCGCGCCAAGGTCGTCGGCAAAGACGACCGCCTCGACGTCGCTCTGCTCAAGCTCGACGACCCGCCGCACGACTTGCCCGTCGCCGCCCTCGGCGCGAGCGAGGCAACCCGCGTCGGCGAGTACGTGGTGGCCATCGGCAACCCCTTCGGCCTCGGCAACACGGTGACGATGGGCATCGTCAGTGCCAAGGGCCGCACCATCGGCGCCGGCCCGTACGACGACTTCATCCAGACCGACGCCAGCATCAACCCGGGCAACAGCGGCGGGCCGCTCTTCAACCTGCGCGGCCAGGTGGTCGGCATCAACACGGCCATCAACCCGCAGGGCAAAGGGATCGGGTTTGCCATCCCGATCGACGCCGTGCGCGACGTGCTGCCGCAGCTCCTTTCCACGGGCCACGTGGCGCGTGGCCGCCTCGGGGTTCTCATCCAGGGCATGGACGACGATCTGGCGCGGGCGCTCGGCATGGATCGCCCCCACGGTGCGCTCGTGGAGAGCGTGGAGCCCGGGAGCCCCGCCGAAAAGGCCGGCCTCAAGTCGGGCGACGTGATCGTCGCGGTCGACGGGCAGGACATCGCCCGGTCCGAGGACTTGCCGCGTCGGGTTGCGCGTCACGCGCCCGGCATCATGGTGAAGGTCACCGTCCTTCACGACAAGCAAAAGCGCGACGTCGACGTGACCCTCGCCGCCCTCAAAGACGAGAAGGGCGGCGACGAAGCGAGCGAAAAGAGCGGCGTCAACGCGGCGCCCGGCGAGCACTCTTCACTCGGGATCAGCGTGCTCGAAGAAGACGGCCAGGTCGTCGTGTCGCGCGTCGCCCCCGATGGCCCCGCCGATGGAAAGCTGCGCCAGGGCGACGTCATCCAAGAGGTCGGCGGTCAGCGCGTGAGCAACGCCGGCGACCTGGCGGCCAAGGTGCACGCCGCTCCGGCCGACAAGCCGGTGCTGCTGCTGGTGAAGCGCGGCGAACAGTCGATGTTCGTCGGCATCGAGCGCAAGTAGCGCAAGTCTCAGGGTCCCTCGGTGGCTGGAGAGAGGGAGAGCCGCCAAGGCGCCAAGCCGCCACGAGAAAGAAGGGTGGTAGCGTTCGACGCGGATGAGCGCCCCTGCGCATTTTCCCGTCGTGGTGACGTTCCCCGTTCACTGGGGCGAGATGGACGCGCTCGGCCACGTGAACAACGCGCGCTTCTTCGCGTGGTTCGAGTCGGCGCGCATCGCCCTGTTCCAGCGTATCGGCGTTCTGGCCGACCGACCACGCGACGTGGGCCCGATCCTGGCCACGACGAGCTGCGATTTCATCCGCCCGGTGCAGTACCCGTGCACCGTGTCGGTCGGGGCGCGGGTCGCGGCCGTCGGACGCACCAGCGTCACGATGGAGTACGCGGTGTGGCTCGAGGGGCAGCCTGGCGAGCCGTGCGCCCGAGGCGCGTCCGTTGCCGTGCTCGTCGACTACGCGACCATGCAGAAAGTGCCCGTCCCTGCCGAAGTGCGCGCCCGCATCGACGCGATCGCGGCGCCGTCACCCGCGGGCCGCGAAGTATAGCACCCGGGCGCACCCCGAGGCGCCGCGCACCGCGGCAAAACTATCGCGACGACGAAGAGGGACGCAAGCAAGAGCGCGCCGCGCCTGCGTGGTGCACACTTTGTGCAGCACGGGTTCGCAGGTGCGCATTTTCACCAAGGCAGTCGCTTCCGTCCTTCTGCTCGCGTCCGCCGTCGGCGCCACGGCGTGCGTCCGCGCTCCGGCCAGCCATGCGAGCGAGGCCAGCGAGGCCAAGGCGCCGCTCTTCGGCTTCCCGACCGAAGAGCAGCGGATCCTGGCGTGCCTCGACCTGCAAGACCACATCGTCGATATCTTCGCCGAGGAGTACGTCTCGCGCGAGAACGTGCGACTCACCGCCAATCAGCGCCAGGCGTTCCGCGCCGGTTGGGCCGAACAGCTGGCCAAGGGCGGCACGTTCGAGCCGTTCGAGCAGTCGTGCTTCGGCAACCTCACGACCACGCGCTTCGACTGCGGCATGAGCTCGCGCACGACGGGCGGCGTCGAGGCGTGCATGCGACTCAGCGAACGCTGAAGTGTCAAAAGACGTAACGGATGCCGAGCGCGGTGTCCCACATCAGCGGGAAGTCGTTCTGCGTGACGTTGGCGAAGCCCGTCGCGTCGCGCGCGCCGCCCTGGACGCTCAGCGCCAGGTGGCGATCGATCTGGTACCACTCGATGCCGACGCGCGCCCCGAACGAGGCGTTGAGGCTCTCCGCGTTGCGGAAGCCCAGGATCGTCAGCGTGTCGTGGGGCACGTCCGCCGCCATCGCGTCGATCTGCCCCTCTACGAAGAACGCGACCCGCTCGCTCGCGTGGATCGTGGCCCGCGCCCCGGCGCCGAATCCCCAGATGGGGAAGGAGAAGGCCTGCGACTCGTCCTGCTGTTCGTTCGTGCCGGTGAACGCCAGCTCGCCCTCGCCGAAGAACATCAGCCAGTCGGTGACCTCGTAGCCGACCTGCGCGTGCATCAAGAACGCGGGCGGCGCGACGCGGCCGAACTGCCCCGCGAAGCCCAGGACCCCGAGCGACGACTCGAGGACCAGCCCCTTGCGACGCGGCCGGGGCGGCGGCGCCTCGGCGAACGCCTTCGTCGCCGCGTCTTGCTCGGGCGACGGCTCGGCTTCGGGCGTCGTCGAGATGTCGATCTTCGCATCGGGCGCCAGGGTGGGGGGCGGCGCATCGGGACCCTGCGCGCGCGCCACGCCCGGGGTCGTCGAGGCGACGGCGAGGCCCTCGAGCGCCACGCCCAACGCGAGCCAGGACCGCCGCACGATCCCGACGGTATCTCAGAGGGTACTGCACAGAAAGGTCAGAAGATCAGGAAGGAATCCTTTCCTGATCTTCCCGATCTCTCTGTGAAACTCTCTCTCAGGCCTCTTCGTGCAGCGCGCTCACGCCGACGAGCGCATGCTCGACCACGGTTTGCAGCTCGTCGACGAGGAGCAGCGGCTCCCACGACGGTGTGGTCGCGGCGCGCCGATCCGGCGCCACCGTGCTCCGGAAGGCAAGACCGTACGACGAGCCACCGATGGGCGAGAGCCGCGCGAACGCGTTCTCGCCCGCGAGGCCCAGGACGACGTGCGGGCCGGCGCCGCGGACCCACACCGAAGTGCATCCGAGCTTGCGCGCGATGCGCCGCACCCGGTCGGCGGCGGGATGGCCCGACGACGGTGGCGCGATGTCGTGACCGGACGAAGGGGGCGCGATGTCGTAAAACGACGCCCGGGGTGCGTTCGTGAGCTCGAGCATGTTCGCCTCCACGCGGGCCTTGCGGCCTCGTAAAAGCGACTAACCCGCCCGCGCGCGAAGGGCCAAATTCACTTCAACAGCCAGCCGAGGAGCATGTGCTTGGTCGCGGCGCGGCCGACCGACGCGATCGAATCGACGAGCGGGATCTCCTTGGGGCACACCTCGACGCAGTTTTGCGCCTTGCCGCACCCCTCGACGCCGCCCTCGCCCATGACCGCCTCGAGCCGCTCGGACGCGTGCATCTTTCCGCTCGGGTGCAGGTTGAAGAGCCGCACCTGGCTGAGCGCGGCGGGGCCGATGAAGTCACTCGATGCGCTGACCTGCGGGCAGGCCTCGAGGCAGCAGCCGCACGTCATGCAACGCGACAGCGGATACGTCTGCTCCTGGCTCTCCGGCGACTGGCGCGGCCCCGGCCCGAGCTCGTGCGAGCCGTCGAGGTTGATCCACGCCTTCACGCGCTTGAGATCCTCGAACATCCGCGACCGGTCGACGACCAGATCGCGCACGACGGGGAACTTGCTCATCGGCTCGAGCACGATCGGCGCGTCGCCGCGGCCGATCGCGTCGACCAACGCGCTGCACGACTGCCGCACGCGCCCGTTGATGCGCATCGTGCACGAGCCGCACACCTCTTCCAGGCAGACGCACTCCCAGACGACCGGCGTCACCTTCTGGCCCGACGTGGTGACGGGGTTCTTCTGGATCTCCATCAGCGCGCTGATGACGTTCATCCGCGGGTGCCACGGTACGGCGAACTCGTGCCAGTAGCCGGGCTGGCCGGGGCCGTCCTGCCGCTTGACCTTCAGTGCGATCGTCCGGGATCGTCGGTCGTCTGCCATCGGGGCCTATCCTTTGGCCGCGGCGCTCGCGGCGCCCGCGGTCTCGTACTTGCGCGGCCGCGGCCGCACCAGCGTCGTGTCCACGTCGTCCTTGACCTCGACACGCTGGCCGAGGAGCGAATAGTCGACCGACCGCGCGAAGCGCACCCCGTCGTGCGCGCCGCTGGCGCCGGCCTGATGGAACGCCATCGTCGTCCGCAGCCAGCTCGCGTCGTCGCGCTGCTGGAACTCGGGCTTGAAGTGCGCGCCGCGCGACTCGTCGCGGTTGCGGGCGCCGAGGGCAATGACGCGCGCCAGGATCACCATGTTGCGCAGGTGCCGCACGTGCTGGGCGCCCTGGTTCATCTTGCCCGTCGTGCTGTCGGTCACCCCGATGCGGCGCGAGCGCTCGTCGATCTCTTCGATCTTGGCGAGCACCTTGTCGAGCGTCGGGTTGTGGCGCTCGATCGTGCAGTCGACGAGCATCGTCTGCGCGAGCTCGTCGTGCAGGTTGTACGGGTTCTCGTCGCCGCTCAGGCCCAGGATGGCCTCGAACTTCTTCTGCTCGCGCTTCTCGGCCTTCTCGAAGAGCGACGAGGGCACGTCCCACGCGCTCCTCGCCATGTTCTTCCTGTACGAGGCGATCGCGGGACCCGTCACCATGCCGGCCCAGAGGCACGAGAGCAGCGAGTTGGCGCCGAGCCGGTTGGCGCCGTGGTACTGGTAGTCGGCCTCGCCGCACGCGTAGAGCCCCGGGATGCTCGTGGCCTGGTTACGCGGCGATCCCATGACGAGCGAGCCGTTGGCCGCCCGGTCGAAGTCGACCCACAGCCCGCCCATCGTGTAGTGCACGGCGGGAAAGACCCGCATCGGGTTGACGTACGGATCCTCGCCCACGAACTTCTCGTAAATCTCGAGAACGCCCGCCAGCTTCTTGTGAAGGAGCTCGCGCGGCAGGTGCGTGACGTCGAGGTAGACCTCGTTCTCGTTGTGCTGGCTCTCGCGGTTGTAGACGCCGCGCTTCTCGTGGAAGCACTTCTTGAACAGCTCGCGGCTCGCAATGTCGCGCGGGACGAGGTTGCCGTAGCCGGGGTACTTCTCTTCGAGAAAGTAGTCGCGCCCGCTCTCGGGCACTTCGCGGCCGGCGCGCTGCTCGCGGGGGTCGCGCGGAACCCAGACGCGACCGCCCTCGCCCCGCACGCTCTCGGAGATGAGGCGAAGCTTGTCGGCGCCGGGGATGGCCGTCGGATGGACCTGGATGAATTCGCCGTTGGCGTAGCAGGCGCCGTGCTGGTATGCGGCGCTGTTGGCCGTGCCGGTGTTGATGATGCTGTTGGTCGATCGGCCGAAGACGATGCCGCAGCCGCCCGTGGCCAGGCACACCGCGTCGCCCGGGAACGCGACGATCGACATCGTCTTCAGGTCCTGCGCGACGATGCCCCGGCACGTGCCGTCGTCGTCGGTGACGAGGCCGATCATCTCCCACCACTCGAGCTTGCGGACCATCCGCTCGCCGGGGACGCGCTCGCCGCGGTCGTCCTCGACGTCGACCGTCTCCCAGCGCCGCACCTGCTCGTCGAGGGCGTAGAGGAGCTGCTGCCCCGTCGTCGCGCCGGCGAACGCCGTGCGATGGAACAGCGTGCCGCCGAAGCGGCGAAAGTCGAGCAGCCCTTCGGGCGTGCGGTTGAAGGGCACGCCCATGCGGTCGAGCATGAAGACGATGCTCGGGGCGGCGTCGCACATGGCCTTGACGGGCGGCTGGTTGGCGAGAAAATCGCCGCCGTACACCGTCTCTTCCAGGTGGACCTGCGGCGAATCGCCTTCGCCCTTGGTGTTGACGCTGGCGTTGATGCCGCCCTGCGCGCAGACCGAGTGCGAGCGCTTGACGGGCACGAGCGAGAACAAGTCGACCGGGACGCCCGCCTCGCACAGCTTGATGACCGTCATCAGGCCGGCGAGGCCACCCCCGACGACGACGACACGGCGTACCCTGCCGGATTCAGAGCGAATGAGCGACTTGGTAGCGGCCATCTCCTAGGCGCACGTAGGGGAATACCCGCGGGGTGTCAAACAGCGATCGGGGCGAGCCAAGATGAACCGCCTTGTCTACAAGATCTGTCCTCGGCTGGAATGGAATGCGGCGCTCGCGGAGGGGGTGTACCGCGGATCGGCCGTGGATCGACGGGACGGTTTCATCCACCTCTCCGGGGAGGCGCAGGTGGAGGAGACGCGCCGCAGGCACTTCGCCGGTCAGCGTGACTTGCTCCTGGTGACCTTTGAGGCCGCGGATCTCGGGCAGGACCTCCGGTACGAGCCATCGCGCAACGGCGAGCTCTTTCCGCACTTCCACGGGGAGCTCCGGGTGTCGCTCGCGCGTGAGGTCAAGGAGATCGCGTAAAGGGCGGGCCTGGCACGCTAAGCTGCCTGCCCATGCCGGTCTCGAAGAGAGTCGATCTCGCCGGGCTCGACGTGCACTACGTCGACTTCGGCGGCACAGGCCCCACGATCGTGCTCGTGCACGGCCTCGGCGGCGCGTACGTCAACTGGCTCGGCGTCGGCGACGGCCTCGCTCGCCACGGGCACGTGCTCGCGCTCGATCTGCCCGGCTTCGGCCGCTCGGCCCGCGTGCCGGCGGGGAACACGCTCGAGGCGATGGGTGCGGCGCTCGCGGGCTTCATGGATGCGATGTCGACCGAGCCGGTCCACCTCGTCGGCAACTCGATGGGCGGCACGCTCACGGTCCTCGAGCGGCACGCGCGACCGAACCGCGTCGCGAGCACGCTGCTCGTGTGCCCGGCCCTGCCGGGACCGCTCCTGCCGAAGATCGACCCGCAGTGGGCCGTGACGTTGGTCATCGCGACGTCGCCCGGCGGGCAGCGCCTCATCAAGCGCCACGCCAATCGCGTGGGCCCCGAGGGGCAGATGCGCGACACGATTGCGCTCTGCTGCGCCGAGGGGGATCGTGTGACCCCCGAGCTTCGCGCCGCCCTCGTCGCGATGAACGCCGAGCGCGCCGCGTTTCCGTGGGGCCCGCAGGCCTTCTGCGAGGCGACGCGCTCGCTGATGAAGGCGCTCATCCGCCGGAGAGAGGTGAACGCGGCCCTGCGCGCGACGGGTTCTCCCATGCTCCTGATCCAGGGGCAGCGCGACCGCCTCGTCGACCCGCGCGCCGCCCGGATGGTCGTCGCGGCGAACCCGTACATCGAGCTCGCCGAGGTCGCCGCCTTCGGACACATGCCGCAGGTCGACTTCCCCGATCGGTTCGTCGAGCTCGCCGGGGTCTGGCTGGATCGGGCGAAGATGAAGGCAGAGACCCCCGCCGCGTCCGTAGCCTGAAAGACCCGCGGTTCGCAAGCGTTGCGTTCGTTGCTTGGCGACGGTGCGGTCGAAGTCGAGCTCGTAGTCGCCGGTGTCGACGCCGTTGGCGACGGTGCTCGAGCGGGCCGAGTTGACGGCGATCTTCAGCCCGGCGTCGGCCTTGTCGCGGCCGCGGGCCAGGAACGTGACCCGCGGAACGGCGCTCGTGAAGAGCGCCCCGCTTCCGTAGCCCATGGCGCCATTGGCGCCGAGGACGACGACGTGATCGATGCGACGGCTAGCGAGCACGTCGTTCATGGCGGGTGGGCGGGGGCTGCGCCGCACGGTGCGCGTGACGCCTTCCCGCCCGCCGAGCGTCACGCTCAAATCTCGACGTGCATGTCGGGCTTGGGGGCCGGGGGCCCACCGGCGGCGGCCGTTTCAGGCGTCTTGGGCGCCTTGAGAAAGGCCAGCAGCGGCAGCACGAGGAAGAAGAGCACTCCCGCAAGCAGGAACACCCGCTCGAACGAGATCAGCGTGGCCTGGCGAGACACCGCGATGTCGATCCCGCGGAGGGCCGTCTCCCGCGCACCGAGCGCGTCGAGCCCGCGGGCCGTGAGGGCACCGGTCATCTGCCGGAGCCGCATCATCGCCGTGGGATCGGTGCCCGTCACGTGCGAGATGAGCGCGGTGCGCGCCGTCGCGTTGAAGCGACTCAGCATGGTGGCCGCCACCGCCAGACCGATCGACCCGCCGACCTGACGGAAGAGCGAGTTGAGCCCCGTCGCGTCGGCCATCAAGTGACGCGGGATGCTCGAGAGCGACACCGTGGTCAGCGGCACGAAGAGGCACGCGAAGCCGACGCCCTGGGTGATGAGCGCCATGATGACGCCGTGCTGGCTCGTATCGAGCGTGAAGTGGCTCATCTCGTAGGCGCCGAAGCCGACGAGGACGACGCCGATGCCGATGACGAGCCGCGGCGACACGATGTTGTAGATGCGCCCGACGATGGGCATCGCCGCCATCATGACGAAGACGCGCGGCATCAGGGCGAAGCCGGCGTCGGTCGCCGTGAAGCCGAGCAGTGTCTGCATGAAGAGCGGCAAGAGGAACATCGTCGCCATCAGCAGCGCGAACATCAGGGAGCTGATCATCGTCCCGGACAGGAACACGGGATCCTTGAAGAGGCGGATGTTGACCGCGGGCACCTCGCACGTGAGCTCGCGGATGACGAACGCCGCGATGACCACGATCGAGGTGACGAACATGACGACGATGAGCTTCGAGTTGAACCAGTCGTCGGTCTCGCCCTCTTCGAGCACGTATTGCAGCGTGCAGAGGCCGACGACCATCAGGCCGATGCCCCACCAGTCCACGTTCTTGCGCTGCGCCGTGGCGAGCTCGCGGTTCTTGGCGACGATCTCCTCGTCCTCGTGGACGAACGCGGCCACCATCATGAGCCCGAGGATGCCGACGGGCACGTTGATGAAGAAGATCCAGGGCCAGGAGTAGTTGTCGACGATGTAGCCGCCGAGCGTGGGGCCGATGGCGGGGCCGAGCATGACGGCCATCGCGAAGAGGGCCATCGCCATCCCGGCCTCCTTGGCCGAGAACGTCTGGCGCAGGATCGCCTGCTCGGTCGGCTGCAACGCTCCTGCGCCGAGCCCTTGCAGCGCGCGGTACACGAGGAGCGACGTGAGCGACCGCGCCATGCCGCAGAGGATCGACCCCACGAGAAAAAGCATGAGGCACGCCATGTAGACGCGCTTCTGGCCGAAGAGCCGGCCGAGGAACGCCGTCAGCGGCATGACGACGACGTTCGCGATGATGTAGCCGGTGCTGATCCAGGTGATCTCCTGCACCGTCGCGCCCAGGGTGCCCATCATGTGGGGCAGCGCGACGGCGACGATCGACGAGTCGATCGCGCCCATCAGGGTTCCGAACGTGATCGACACCGTGACCAGCCACTTGTTGGGCTTGGGTCGCGCGACCGCGAGGCGGGGGAGGGCGATGGCCGTCATGCCCCCAACTTGCCTCGATCGCGCGCGTCGCGCCAGATGCTGGCCCCTACCCGGGGTGCGCGATCAGGGGCACGGCGCGCCGGACGGGTCGATGGAGCGCTCTTCGACCATCTCGCCAAAGAGCTGCGCTCCTGTCGCCCGGAACACCACCACGTTGGCCAGGGTGAGCCACATCACCGTACCCAGCGCGGCGATCGCCCACGCGGCCCACCGGCGCTGCCGCAAGCTGGCGCGGGCGCGTTCGCTGACTGCGAAGGCGCCCCAGAGCCCGGCCGCGAGATGGAACGTGGCGCACGCGGTGCCCACCAGGTAGGCGAGGCCCCGCCAGGGCACTCCGTGCGTGACGGTCGAGAGGTGGGCGTCGAGGCGCGTCGCGAGCTCGCCCGGCCCAAGGTGCGCCCCGGGCGACGCGAAGCGCAGCTCGGGCAGATGCATCACGAGAAACGCCGCGACGACGATGCCGGTCGCGCGGACGCCGAGCCGCACGCCCGGTGAGTACGGCGTGGGGGGAGAGAAGCTTCTTCGCGTGGCGACGAGCCAGCCGCCGATCGCCGCGTGCACCGCCAGCGGCAGATAAATGAAGACGGCCTCCACGAGAGGCAGCGCGGGGAGCTGCTGGACGGCCCGGACGGTGCTCACGAACGCCGCGTCGCCGTGCAGGGCGCGGGCGTTGATCGCGGCATGAACCAGCAGGAACGCTCCCAGCGGAACGATCCCCGTCAGGGAAAAGGCCGTGCGCACGAGGCGCGCTCGGGGGTCCTCCGTCAGGGGGGTAGGCGGGGGGGGCGTGGTAAAGACTCTATCGCATGGGCCGGCTGTACCGGAGGCGGCACGAGGGGCGGCACAGGACCGGTCTTGCGGGCGGTCGCGCGGGCGCGTGTCTCGTCGCGCTTGCGTGCGTCTCGGGGGCTTGCGCCGGGCAGCGCACCGATTCGGTTCCCGTCGCGGCGCTGTCGGAGTCGCCCGAAGCGGCCGCCGCGTTCTCGGCCATCCGCGACACGTGGGCCGATCCCAACCGCGTGAGCCCCGCCGAGCGACGGGCCGCGCTCGAGCACTTTCTCGCGCGCTATCCCCGCGATGGCCGCGCGCCGTTCGTCCGCGTCGCGCTCGCCCTCGTGGCGATGACCGACGGGGACTACGCGACCGCCGACGCCCAGCTCACGCTGACGCTCGACTCGCCGCCCGGAAGCACCCACGACCTCTGGACGATCGCCAGCGCGCGTCGCCTCCGGCTGCACGACAGCCCGGGAGCGGCGCTGGCTCTTCTGCGGCCCCTCGTCGGCAAGAACGTGGACCCGACGGTGCGGGCCGTGTTCGAGGACGAGCTCGCGCTCTCGGCCCTCGCGATGCACAGCGCCTCGGAGGACTACGAAGCCATCACGTACATGGACGCGTGGCTTCGTTCGAGCTCCGAGGACGAGAAGACGCTGGCGCTCACGCGCGTGACCGAGCTCGTCGAGCGGTTGCCCAAGGACGTCCTCGTCGGTGCGCTCCAGGCCATGCGCGCGCAGCGTGCGACCTACGGGTACGGCGTGGACATCGAGCGGATCCTGGCCGCGCGCCTCGTGCACATCGCGACCACGAGCGACGACGCCGAGCTGGCGCGCATCCTGCTCGACACGGAGCCGAACGCGATCACCACGGCGGGCGATGCGGGGGCGCACCTCGGCGAGCTGGCGACGAGCCGCCGCGGGCTCAACGTGGTCCAGGGAAGGACGGTCGGGCTCCTGCTCCCGACCGAGTCGCCCGCGCTGCGCGACGAATCGGCGGACGTTCTTCGCGGCGTGATGTGGGCTCTCGGGATGCCAAGAGGGGTGCGTTCGTCGTCGCACCCGCTCTCCGACGTCGACGCGGGCGCTTCGCTCGAGCCCTGCGTGACCCTGGAGCCCGCGCCGGATCTCGACGAGCCGCAGCCCGACGAAGGACTGCGCCTCATCACCCGCGACGACGCGGGGAGCGCGGACCGGACGGAGGTCTCGCTCGACGAGCTCGCGGGCGACGGCGCCGCGGTCATCGTCGCAGGCCTCGATGGGCAGACCGCGGCGCGCGCGACCCAGTGGGGCAACGACCACGGCGTGCCGGTCATCGTCCTCGTCCCTCCCGACGCGACGGGCCCGGAGACCGACGGAGGGGCGGTGCGCGCCGACCCGCTTCGTGGGTTCTCGTTCGTCCTCGGCGAGTCGCGCTCGAACGTCGTCGCCGCGCTCGCACGAAGCGCGTCCGCGCTGGTCGGCGCGCGCGTGGCGCCCATCGTCGACGCCAGCGAGGTCGCGTCGTATCCGCCCGGGGGCGGCCCGCTCTTCGGTCTCTCGTTCGGGCCGCCCGTGTCGTGCGACGTGCCCGCCGCGCGCGCGGGCGAGCCGCGGTTCCCCCTTGCCACGTGGGATACCGAGAGGACCCGCGCCTGGCTCGTCAGCGGCTCGCCCGAGTGCGCCGCAGACCTCGTCGGCGAGCTCTCAGCCGGTCGCGCCCGCGGCGTCGTGGCGCGGACGCTCGAAGCGGCGGGGCGTCCGGTGCGCGCGGGCTCGGCGCTTCGCGAGGTCACGGCTCGCGCGGGCGTGGTGCCCGAGGCGGGTCCGGCGGATCCGCGAAGGGACGAGGTGCGTCGCTTCTCGGGCGCCCTCGGTCGGACAGGCTGGTGGTCGGCGCTGGGACGCGATGCGGCTGTGCTTGCGCGGACCGCCCTGTTGAAGTCGCCGCTCGATACCGTGAGCGAACCCACCGCCGTCGCGGCACGCAGGACCGCCGGGCGCGACGAGCTAGCCGCCGCACACGCGCGGCTCTGGACCACCGAGACCTCCGGCTGGTCCGCGGATCGCACGATGAAGCGGGTAATCTGCACCGCCATGTAGTGAAACGTCCTCTCCCTCAGGATGTGACGCTTCCGTAGCTTGCCGAAGGGCGGGTTGCCGATGCAAAGTACCGCCGCCATGGCCAGCCGGCTCCTCCGCACCGCGATTGCCGCGAGCCTTGCGCTCGCGCTCTTCGTGCTCGCGCGTCCGGCCCGGGCCGCCTCGGCACCCTTCTGCGATGACCGCGGCGCGAGCGCCATCGCCGCCCCGCCGGTGCTCGAGGCGCCGGGCGACGCGATCCGCCGCGCGGCGCGTGTCTCGTGCGAAGGCGAGGAGCGCGACCTCGACGCGTCGATCGGCGCAGGGCACGGCGCGCCGGTTCGCACGCTCGTCGCTCCCGAGCCAGCGGTGGCGCCGATGCGCGCGCTCCTGGCTGTACCCGCCGGCGACCTTTTGCCCGTGCAGCTCGCGGGTGAGGCTCCCCCGTCTCAAGGGGTGGGTTTCCGCGTCGAGCGGCCACCTCGGGGCTAGTCCGTCGCGCGGCCAAGCAGCCAGCACTCGGCCCTCCGCCGGGTCGCGCGACGTCCGCTGTTCTCTGCGGGGGAGGGCAACAGTCGACTGCGACGCGCTCGGGAATCGAGCGTGAGGCAGCCAGTTCGTTCGAAACCAGTCGAAATCATCAAGGTGAGCTCCATGTCAGCCAAGGACAACAACGAACCGCACGCGTCCCCATCGGACGCGGCCGAGGGCAGCGCCAGCGTAAGCACCGGCGTCGCCGTCGTAGGTTTCATTCTCTGCTTCGTCGCCGGTATCGCCCTCATGTGGGGCTTCGACCAGCGCCGCATCCACAACGGCGAGATCTCCGCCGACACGTCCGCTGGGCCCTCGGCCGGCGGCGCGTGGGACGACAGCGATTCGCCCGTCCCCATCTCGAGCAAGGACCCGATGTGGGGCAAGCGCGACGCGCCGGTCACCATCGTGCAGTACAGCGACTTCCAGTGCCCGTACTGCTCGCGCGTCGAGCCGACGATGGACCAGGTGCGCACGACGTACGGCGCGGACAAGGTCCGGATCGTGTGGCGCAACAACCCCTTGCCGTTCCACCAGAACGCCAAGCCCGCCGCCGAAGCCGCCGAGGGCGTCTTTGCCCTCGCCGGTAGCGAGGGGTTCTGGAAGTTCCACGACACGGCGTTCAAAAACCAGGGGGCGCTCAGCGCCGATAGCTACGAGAAGTGGGCCAAGGACGCCGGCGTGAAGGACACGGCCGCGTTCAAGGCGGGCCTCGACAGTCACAAGTGGGCGGACCGGGTCGACCAGGACCTCGCGGCCGGCAAGGCCGCCGGGGTTCAGGGCACGCCCGCGTTCTTCATCAACGGCGTCTTCATCAACGGCGCGCAGCCGTTCGATCAGTTCAAGACCACGATCGATCAGGAGCTGCAGAAGGCGCAGGCCAAGATCGCGTCGGGCACGCCGAAGAACCGCGTCTACATCGAGATGTCGAAGGAGAACAAGAAGAACGCGCCGCCCTCGGCCAAGAGCGACGACAGCGCGAAGGACGACACGACCACCGTCTTCAAGGTCCCCATCGGCACGAGCCCCGCGCTCGGCAGCCCCTCGGCCCTCGTCACGATCGTCGAGTTCAGCGATTTTCAGTGCCCGTTCTGCTCCAAGGTGGAGCCCACGCTCAAGGCGCTCCGCGACAAGTACGGCGACAAGCTCCGCCTCGTCTGGAAAAACGAGCCGCTCCCCTTCCACCCGGCGGCCGATCCGGCAGCCGAGGCGGCCATGGAAGTGCGCGCCGCCAAGGGCGACAAGGGCTTCTGGGCGATCCACGACACGTTCTTCGCCAACCAGAAGGACCTGATGAACGGTCAGGCCCCGAACCTCGACGCCATCGTGAAGATGGCCACCGAGGCGGGCGCCAGCGCCGAGAAGGTCAAGAAAGCCATCGCCGACAAGACCCACAAGAAGGACATCGGCGTCGATCAGGACCTGGCCGAGGACTTCCAGGCCAACGGCACGCCGCACTTCTTCGTCGACGGCCGCCGCCTCGTGGGCGCCCAGCCGCAAGAGAAGTTCGAAGCGATCATCGATGACGAGATCAAGAAGGCGCAGGCCCTCATCGCGCACGGCACCAAGCCGACCGAGGTCTACGAGGCCCTGACGAAAGACGGCAAGGGTCCCCCCGAGCCGGAGAAGAAGGACGTCCCCAAGTCGCTTCCGACCAACGACCCCGCGCACGGCAACATGAGCGCCAAGGTCGTCATCCACGAGTGGAGCGACTTCCAGTGCCCGTTCTGCGGCCGCGTCGAACCGACGGTGCAGCAGGTGATGAAAGAGTACGGCGACCGCGTCAAGTTCGTGTGGCACGACCTGCCGCTCCCTATGCACGCGGACGCGCCGCTCGCTGCCGAGGCGGGCCGCGAGGCGTACGCGCAAAAGGGCCCCAGCGCCTTCTGGGCGATCCACGACAAGATGTTCGCCAACCAGCAGAAGATCAAACGCGACGACCTGGACGGGTACGCCAAGGAAATGAACCTCAACATGGACAAGTGGAAGGCTGCGCTCGACGGCAGTACCCACACGGCCGAGATCGAGGCCGACAAGAAGTCCGGCAACGACGACGGCATCAGCGGGACGCCGGCGTTCATCGTCGCGCCGGTCACCGCGTCGAGCGGCTACTACGTCAACGGCGCGCAGAGCTTCGCCAAGTTCCGCAAGGTGATCGAGCGCGCGCTGTCCGAAGCGAAGTGAGTGCCGTCTAGCCACGCAGTTACAAACCAGGTGGCCGCCGCCGCCGCGATCGTCATCGCGGCGTGCGGCGGGTCCGCCGTACACCCCGCGGCCAGTGCACCGGTTCCGGCGCCGGTAGCCGCGTCGGCGACCCCGTCGCCCGCCGCGCCCGCGCCCTCCGAAGAGGACGCGGGGATTCCGATCGGACCCGACGATCCCACGTGGGGCAGCCGCAAGGCGCTCGTCACCATCGTCGAGTTTGCCGACCTTCAATGCCCGTACTGTGGCCGCGCCGAGGCGACGATCCGCCGCGTGCGTGAGCTTTACGGCCCGGACGACGTCCGGATCGTGTGGAAGCATTGCCCGCTGCCCTTCCACCAGAACGCGCGCCCCGCGGCCGAAGCCGCGACGGGCGTCCGCGCGCTGGCTGGCAACGCTGCCTTCTGGGCGTTCACCGAGGCGGCCTTCTCGGCCGAGTCTCGCGGGGGACAGCTCGACGACGATCACTTCAAGCAGTGGGCCAAGCAGGCCGGCGTGACCGACGTGGACGCGCTGCTCGCGGGTCTGCAGTCGCACCGGTGGGGACCCAAGACCGACGCCGACCTCGCCGAGGCGTCGGCGGTCGGTGTGCAGGGGACGCCGGCGTTCTTCATCAACGGCGTGCGCCTCGTGGGCGCGCAGCCTTACGAAGCGTTTCGCGCGGTCGTCGATCAACAGCTCACCGCTGCGCGCGCCAAGATCGCCGCGGGCGAATCGCTCGAGCGCGTGTACGCGGTCCTCTCCAGAGAGAACCGTGCCGCGCAGCCGCCCGAGAAAGACGACGAAGACGAGGAGCCCGCGGACACCAAGACCGTGTTCGCGGTGCCGATCGGCGCGAGCCCGGTACGGGGCCCTGCGACCGCGCCCGTCACGATCGTGGAGTTCGCCGACTACCAGTGCTCTTTCTGCGTCCGCGCCGAGCCGGTCCTCAAGCAGCTTCGTGCCGACTACGGCGACAAGCTCCGCTTCGTCTTTCGCAACGAGCCGCTGCCCTTCCACCACCGCGCCGAGCCGGCGGCGGAGGCTGCCCTCGAGGTGCGCGCCGCCAAGGGCGACGCCGCGTTCTGGGCGATGCACGACGCCCTGCTCGACGGAGCCGCCGATCGCGACCTGGGCGACGACGCGCTCGCCCACCTCGCCGAGACGTTCGGCGCGAAGCCCGAGAAGGTGCGCGCGGCCATCACGAAGCACGCCCACTCCGGTGAGATCGACGCCGACGGCGACACGGCCGACGACTTTCAGGTCGACGCCACGCCGCACTTCTTCATCAACGGCCGCCGCCTCGTCGGCGCGCAACCCAAAGAGGCGTTCACCGCCATCATCGACGAGGAGATCGCCAAGGCGCAGGCGCTCGTCGCCGCCGGCACCAAGCCCGCCGGGATCTACGCTGCGATGATCAAGGGGGGCGTGAGCCCTCCCGAGCCGGCGCGCGTCGACGCGACGGGCTTGCCGTCCGGGGATCCGGCGCGGGGCCCGGCGGGGGCCAAGGTCGTCATCCACGAGTTTGCAGACTTCCAGTGTCCCTATTGCCTGCGCGCCGAGCCCACGCTGAAAGAAGTCGCCGCCCGGTACGGCACCAAGGTCCGCTTCGTGTGGCACGACCTGCCCCTCTCCATCCACGACGACGCCGTGCCCGCCGCGCGAGCCGCGCGCGAGGCGCGGGCGCAGCGCGGGGACGGCGCGTTCTGGACCCTGCACGACCAGTTCTTCGCGGAGGGAGCCAAGCTCGATCGCGCAGCCCTCGACGAAGGCGCGCGCGCGCTCAAGCTCGACATGACCAAGTGGGCCGCCGCCCTCGACGGCGACGCGCACACCGCGGAGCTCAAGGCCGACGAAGGCGCTGCCGAGAGCCTCGGCTTCGAGGGGACGCCGACGTTCGTCGTCGTCCCGGCGCGCGCCAAGACGGGCTACGTCGTCGTCGGGGCGCAGCGCTTCGCCAAGTTCCGCAAGCTGATCGACCGGGCCATCGCCGAGGCCGCGAAGTGAGAGCGGCCCCCGCGGCCCTCGGGCTCGCGACCTTCGTGTTCGCGGCGCCGGCCGCCGCCGTCGAACGCGAGCTCAGCGCCGGCGTCGACCTTGGCGGCGCGATGCTGGTCCAGAGCGGACGGAGCACGCCGGACATCGGCCCCGCCGCGGGCCTTCACGCGACGTACGGTCTCACCGACGCCTTCAACCTGCTGGTCGAGGGCGGCTGGTCGCTCCTGCAACCGAGCACCCCCCGCGGTTCGAGCGTCCCGAGGACGCTGCCCGCGTGGGCCGCCAACCTCGACGTCGGCGTCGTCTACGTGCTCGACGTCTTCCAGTGGGTGCCGTACGTGGGGCTCCTCGTCGGCGGCTACGACTTCGCCGGCGGCACCATCCCCGGCTCCAAGCCGTACCTCGGCGCCGCGATCGCGCTCGGCCTCGACTACCGCTTGCGGCCCCGATGGACCGTGGGCGTCGCGGTACGGCAGCAAATGGTCACCGACACGAGCGCGTATCCGAGCCTGACCCAGGCCTTCGCCCGGCTCGAGTACGTGTGGGGCGGCTGGTAGAAGCGAAGGGGGTAAAGCCCGAGCCGGCTCCCCGCCTACGCGCCCTTGGCCTTGTTCAGGCCGAAGCCGTCGTGCAGCGCGCGCACGGCGAGCTCCGTGTACTTGGACGCCACCAGGCAGCTGACACGGATCTCGCTCGTGGAGATCGCCTGGATGTTGATCCCCTCGCTCGCCAGCAGGCGGAACATCTTGGCCGCGACGCCCGCGTGCGAGCGCATCCCGGAGCCGACGATCGACACCTTGACGACGTCCTCGTCGTAGCGCACCTCGCGCGCGCCGACGCCCTTGGCGATCGCCTCGATCGACTCCTTGGCCCGCGCCAGGTCCGTCTTGCCCAGCGTGAACGTGATGGCGGCGCGCTGGCTCGCGTCCGTCGTGACGTTCTGCACGATCATGTCGACGGAGATGTTCTTCTCCGCGATCTTCTCGAACAAGTCGGCCGCCATCCCCGGGCGATCGTCGACGCCGACGACGTGGACGCGCGCCTCGCTCTTGTCGTACGCGACGCCGCTGACGACGGCGCCCTCGAGCGCCGCGTCCTCGCCCGTCACGAGCGTCCCGGGTTGGTCATTGAACGAGCTTCGCACGTGGATGGGCACGTTGTACTTCATCGCGATCTCCACGCTCCGGATCTGGAGCACCTTGGCGCCGAGCGACGCGAGCTCGAGCATCTCTTCGTACGAGATGCGGTCCACCTTGCGGGCCGACGGGCACACGTTCGGGTCGGTCGTGTAAACGCCGTCCACGTCGGTGTAAATCTCGCACTCGTCGGCGCCGATGGCGGCCGCCACCGCGACCGCGCTCGTGTCCGATCCGCCACGCCCCAGCGTCGTGAGATTGCCCCCGGCGTCCACCCCCTGGAAGCCCGCCACCACCGCGATCTCGCCCCGGTCGAGCGCCGCGGTGATCGCCTGCGACTCGATCGACTTGATCCGCGCCTTGGTGAACGCGTCGTCGGTGAGCACCCGCACCTGATGACCGAGCAGCGATCGCGCCTTACCGCCCTCGACCTGGATCGCCATCGCCGTCAGCGCCGCGCTCACCTGCTCGCCCGTCGTGGCGATCGCGTCCATCTCGCGAGCGTCCGGGATCTTTGCAACCTCGTGCGCCAGGGCCAGCAAGCGGTTCGTCTCGCCGCTCATCGCGCTCACGACGAGCACGACCCGATTGCCCGCGCGCTGGGTCGCGACCGCGCGGCGAGCCACGTTGCGAATGCGGTCGACCGAACCGACCGAAGTACCGCCGAATTTCTGGACGACGAGGGCCACGGAGCCGCCCTGCGCTTTAGCAGCGCTGCCCGGCACGTCAATGCGGTAAGGTCCGGCCCCGCGCACACGTACCCACGGCCCCACGAGCTCCAACCGGCGCGCACCGCATGCCCTCGTATTCGGCTTACCTCGTCGAGACGCTCGTCACGCTCCTCGCGGTGTGCGCGCTGGCGGTGGCGGTCCTCTGGGGCGCCAAGCGCATCGGCCTGGGCCGGCCGACAGGCCCCATCGAGCTCGTGGGCCACCTGCCCCTCGACGCGCGCCGTGCCGTGTACCTGGTCCGCGTCGGCGCGCAGGTCTTCGTCATCGGCATGGGCGAAAGCGGCATGATGAAGCTCGGCGAGCTCCCCGCCAGCGACCTCCCCGAGGCGCCCCCGCCGGTTGCCCCCTTCCGCGACATCATCGCCCGCGTCCGCGCCCGGCGGGATCCCCCGTGATCCCCCTCGTTGCCGACCCCGCGGCCGGGATCGAAGACCTGCTCTCGCGCCCCATCGCCCTGGTCGCGGCGCTGGCCCTCGTCTCGCTCCTGCCTTTCGCCTTCATGACCGCGACCGCGTTCGTGAAGATCGCCACCGTGCTGCAGATCGTGCGCAGCGCCATCGGCGCCCAGAGCGTCCCGTCCAGCACCGTCATCATGGCCCTCGCCGGCGTGCTCACCGTCGTCGCCATGGCCCCCGTGGGCGACAAGATCGCCGCCCGCGCCGCCCCCCTCTTCGAGCGCAAAGCCACCGACACCGTCACGTTCGTGCGCGAGGGCGTCGAGGCCGTACGCGAACCCCTGCGCGAGTTTCTCAAAGCGAACGCCAGCGAGACGGAGCGAGCGCGGTTCTACGAAGTCGCGCGCACGGCGAGACGCGGCGGCGCGGGAGGGACCAGTGCGGCGGCGACCGTGGACCCCGATGACCTCACGGTGGTCTTGCCCGCCTTCGTGGTCACCGAGCTGGGCGAGGCGTTCGCCGTCGGGTTCCTCATCTACCTGCCGTTCCTGGTGATCGACCTCGTCGTGTCGAACGTGCTCCTCGCCCTCGGCATGCAGATGATGAGCCCCACCCAGGTGAGCATGCCCTTCAAGCTGCTGCTCTTCGTGGCCATCGATGGCTGGGGACTTCTCGCGAAGGCGCTGATCGAGGGGTACCGGTAGGGGGCGAACGAAGGGCGAGAGAAGCGAAGGGAGAGAGAAGGGGGCGCTCTGGGAGGGGCCGGGCGACGGGCTTGACTTCAAAAGGCGCGAGCGTATGTTCCCGCGCCTCTGCCGGCCAGGCGCGTGCCGACGCTGGCAGCGATGTGTCCGGGGCAATAGCTCAGCTGGGAGAGCGCTGCGTTCGCAATGCAGAGGTCCGGGGTTCGATCCCCCGTTGCTCCACTCGGGACCACGCAAATTTGGCTGGTTTGTGAGTTGGGTTCTGGCTTTGGCCAAAACCCTAGCCAAAACCTCCCCGGGTCGTGCGGCCACCAGGTCGGACGGCAGGGGTGGAAAGACGGAGCCGAACCCATCCCGCAGGTTCTCGGCCTCGCGGATGTAGCCCTCGGTCGTCGAGAAGGCCTTGTGGCCGGCTCGCTGCTTGATGCGGAGCGGATCGTCCCCGCGAACCGCCGCCCAAGTTATGCCGGTCGCGCGTAGGTCGTGGAACGTGATGTGCTTGCTGCCCACGTCGTTGGCGAAGAGCTCAGCGCGTTCGACGCCGGCGACTTTCAGGTGCTCGCGCAGCAGTACCGCACGGTCCTCGTGGTCCGGTAGCCACAGCACTCGGTCGCCGCTCTTGCTTGTCCGCTCATCGTGCAGTCGTTGAAGCAGCGGCCGTAGCTGCGGCTCGATCGGGACGCGTCGCGTGGTACCGGTCTTGGTCGACTTCACCTTCTGCGTCTCGGCGTCGACCGACTTGGTGATGTGGATGATGCCGTGCTCCAAGTCCACATCGCTCCACTCGAGTGCCGCGAGCTCCCCACCGCGCGCGTACGTGTAAACGGCGACGGCATAGAGCGCGCGGAACTTGGCGCCAATCGCCGGGCACTCGATCAGACGGAGGAACTCGCTGGGGTAGAGATAGTTCTTCGCCCGGGCCTCGCCGCGCTCAGGTGGATGGACTCGTGCCGCGGGGTTGTCCTCGCGCACGCGCAGCTCGCGGCGTTTCGCGTCGGCCAAGTCCTTGCACATCTTCGAGACGAGCACCCACACGTTGCTCGCCGTCTTCCACGAAAGGTGGTCGTCGTCGTCCGCATCGAGTCGGATCTTGCGATCGAGATCGGCGACGAAACGTTCGACATCCTCCCGGCCGAACGTGCGCGCTTCGAGAGGACCGAGGATCGGGAAGGCGTGCTTGCGTAGGCGCCCTCGGTCGTGCATGCGCGACGAGGCAATGCCACGAGCGACGCGCTCCGCGAGCCATCGGTCCGCGTACTCCGCCACCGTTTCGCCCGTCCCCTCGTCCACGGCGACGCGCCCGCGCTCGGCGAGCAAAGGCGCGATGGCGATGGCATCGTCGCGGGTCGTGCCAGGATCGAAGCGGACGAGCATCCGCTTGCCGGTTGCTCGGCTGACGCGGACCCCCACGGGCAATGTCTTCCCTTCGTCGGCCCACACGATGGATCCGGTGGCGGGACGTCCCCCGTTCGCGACTCGGCTGCGATCGAGTTTGCGGTCCATCGAACTTCTCCTGGAGGTTACAACGCTCAACGGCGTCCTGGTTCGTTGCTCGAAGGCAGGCGAAGACCGCGGCGACGCAAAAGCTCGTCCACTCGTTCGGCCAGGGCCGGAGCGCCGTCGGAGGCGGGCGTCGTTCGTGGCCTTCGCGCTCGCAGGGCGTGCCATGCGTCACATGGACAGACCCAGTTGCGGCCCTCGCGATACGCACCCGGAACGCGTCCGCTCCGGCAGAGCTCCGCGAACCGGCGACGCGTCGTGCGAGGCGGAAGGCGCATGGAGTCGTAGACCCGGCTTGAGTCCTGGGGCGTGTCGCCGTCGCTCGCGAGTTCGGCTAGGGCGTCGGCCAGATCGTGTGCAGCGGTCGCCGCTCTCGCGAGGATCGCGATGCGGCTCACGATGCCTGCCTCTTCTGGGGTGTGGGTGGTCTCGGGCGCTGGTCGGTCGTCGGGCGACGACTCATATGTCCTCGGAGTCGGGTTCTGGCACAAACGCCGAACGGCGGCTCTGCGGCTCGAGACTCGGTGTCTTGGCTGCTGGGGCGCGCGTCCCAAGCGGCGGAGCTCCTCTCTGACCGAGCACCGGTGCGTTCGCGGACGCAGGAGGTGATTCGCGAGGAACCGCTTTCTGCTCCAAAGAAGCTTTGTTGCTTGACCGCATGGACGCGCTCTCGCGCTTCGCGGCCGGGGGCTTGGCCGCGCGCAGATACCGCTGCAGGGCTGGTACCGTCACAGCCAAGCCGTTCTCGGTCAACCACGCCGCGACGTCACGCCACCCGTAGCCCTTGCTCCGCAACTCGTAGAGTTTCGGGGCCAGGATCGCGATCGCGCGTCGCTTGCTGACCTCGCTCGCACTGCGCGCTGGGGCCTTGTCGATGAGCTGTTCGAGCGAAGAGAGTTGGGAAAGTGAGATCTTCGTCTGGTTCTTGTCCGTCACAAGGGCACTCTCCAGCACTGGGTTGGTCACGAGCAGGTGGAGGCGACCCCGCCGCGCTCCCGGCGCCCGTGGCGCCCGCCCGCATCAGTCTCACCCGCCACGCCGCGACGAGCGCGGTGCACGTGGCCCTAGCCGGATCGGATGACGACGCGAGCGCCAACTAGGTAATCACTTGCCTACGTCCGGAATTTCCGGACGTCAAGGCCGCAAAGCAAATTAATTTTTCAGAGATTGAATTGGCGAAGGGAGCTACCGGAATCACGGATATGCGCGCACCCACCTTCGTTCGCTTCGCGGAGCGGTTCAGGTTCTGTTCAAGTGCTGACGATGTAGTTGTGATGTGTCCTATTCGCGGTCCGGTACCGTCTCGCGGAGTGCGCGATCTCTGGGCACAGATGGGCAAACATTCAGAGCCAACCCGGAGCGAAAGCGGAGGGCAAGATAAAGGCGTGGGGCCATGTTCGATGTAAGGCTTGAATTAGACACTAAATTTCCGGCGCCAAACCAAGCGTCATTGGGGCCAACCGCGGGACAACGTCAGGATATGCCGATGAAAAAACGGCGTCACAACGGCGGATCGCGAGGATTTTGCCTATCAGCCAGTGGCCAGGTCCGGCTCCCAACGTGCCCTATTCTTCGACGCACCTCTGGTGAGTCTGTGGGCGGGGACGCGGTGGGCATCGGCCCGCAGCCAGGGGGGTGTTGCGCCCCGCGAGCCAAGAGATCTTCGCGTAGCGCGGCGGCGCCTGCATCGATCCGGTTCCGGCGTTCGTGACGCTAGATGCGAGCGGCGCTCGGGTGAGCACAACTCGGCCGCGCCTTTGTTGGTTCAACGGGGCCCCGTCGATCCTGACGGGGATTCGGGGCAGCAGCTCGACGTGCCCACGCTCACGCCGGCCAAGCTTCAACGGGGGCCCCGTCGACCGTGACGGGGACCGGCGTCACGCTGCACAACGTCATGCGGCAGACACGGCACCTTCAACGGGGCCCCGTCGACCGTGACGGGGATCGACTTGGCGCTCGCCGCGTCGTCGGGGAAGAGGCGCTGGCTTCAGTGGGCCCCCGCGACCGTGACGGGGACCGCCATCCCGCCCGCCTCGAGCGCCGACCGGCCTTCGCGCTTCGACGGGGGCCCCGTCCACCGTGACGGGGATCGGATCATTTGCGCCTGGTGCACGGCGTCCTGCGCGATGCTTCAACGGGGCCCCCTCGACGGTGACGAGGATCGGCCACAACAGACGAATTGTCCCTCACCACAACAGACGCTTCAACGGGGCCCCGTCCACCGTGACGGGGATCGCCGGTGGACTCTCCGACTCGCAGCAGCGCACTGTGAAGCTTCAACGGGGCCCCGTCCACCGTGACGGGGATCGCCAACCCCCCTCCCTGTTCTGAAGGCGACGCCTCTGCTTCAACGGGGCCCCGTCCACCGTGACGGGGATCGTGCCGGCGCCCCGGTGGCGGTCAACCCGGACGCCGTGGCTTCAACGGGGCCCCGTCCACCGTGACGGGGATCGGTTGCGAGACCGAGACCGCGCGGAATCCGGCGGCCGTGCTTCAACGGGGCCCCGTCCACCGTGACGGGGATCGGATGGCCGAATCGGCGACGCCATCCGTGATCGACATGCTTCAACGGGGCCCCGTCCACCGTGACGGGGATCGCTCCCGGCCAGCGACATGGAGCGGGCCGCGTTCGTCCGGCTTCAACGGGGCCCCGTCCACCGTGACGGGGATCGGTGGCAGCGTGGGCGCGGCACCACTTGAAACGGATAGCTTCAACGGGGCCCCGTCCACCGTGACGGGGATCGCGCCCCGTGTGTCCATCAACCAGTGGCTCGCCCTGCAGGCTTCAACGGGGCCCCGTCCACCGATCGAACCGTTGAGCGCCTCCGCGTCGTCGATGACAAGCGAGCTTCAACGGGGCCCCGTCCACCGTGACGGGGATCGCGGCCACGTGGACAGTCGCGGCGACGGGGCTCACCTGGCTTCAACGGGGCCCCGTCCACCGTGACGGGGATCGAC
>Ga0302325_10004940_pt1 | contig 30673 bp, 22 predicted proteins | sample Palsa_T0_2_FD_201948 | JGI IMG/M metagenome (GOLD analysis project Ga0302325, IMG submission 201948) | Peat permafrost microbial communities from Stordalen Mire near Abisko, Sweden - Palsa_T0_2 | ecosystem: Environmental > Terrestrial > Soil > Palsa > Peat permafrost | place: Sweden: Abisko... | reverse complement strand
ATGCGAGCGTGTTGGCATCGTCATCGATGATGAGGATGTGCGCCTTGACGGACATGCGAGACTACGATTCCTCGGTCTTCGCGGCCGGTTCTTCGGTTGTGACGGCTTCTTCGACTGTGGCTGCAGCGGCGGCTTCCACGGAAACCGTTTCCGGCGGCGGAATCACTTCAACTCCGCTGCGCCCCGCCGCGCGCAGCGGAAGATGGATGCGGAAGGACGTGCCGACGCCCGTTTCGCTCTCGACGGAAATTCGGCCGCCGTGATCGCTGACCACCGACTGTACGATGGCCAATCCCAATCCCGTGCCGTGCTGCTTGGTGGTGTAGTACGGAGTGAGAAGCCGGTCACACTCTTCCTTTGTAAGGCCGCCACCGGTGTCGGAAATTTCCAGACTTACTCCATTTCCCTCCTTCGCGGTGCGCAGCATCAGCACGCCGCCGGAAGGCATCGCGTCCATGGCGTTCAGCACGAGATTTTCGATTGCCCGGTGCAGTAGCGTCGCGTCCGCCTGAATCACTGGCAGGTTCCTTTCCAAATGCAGCTCTGAAGTAATGGGCGGCCGCCCCACAGCGCTGAACTGCGCTTCGAAAAGCTTCACGGCTCCCCGCACGATGTCATTCAGATCTACGGGGCCGAGTTCGGGTTGGGGCATGCGCGCGAAGTCACTGAAGCGCCCCACAATCTTTTTTAGATTTTCGATTTCAGCCAGCAAAATTGCAGTCGACTCCTGAAACACTTCTTCGAACTGTTCGGGATTCTGTTCCTTGGCGCGCTGAAGGTTTTCGACCGTGGTCTGCAACGGGAAGAGCGGATTCTTGAGCTCGTGTGCCAGCCGCCGCGCCAGCTCGCGCCACGCTGCAACGCGCTCGGTCTGCACCAGACGTTCCCGCTGCTCGGTAAGTTGCTCGGTCATTTGATTGAAGGCGCGCGCCAGTTGCGCGATTTCGTTCTGGCCGTGTACTTCCACTCGCGTTCCCCAATTCCCACGGGAAACTTCGTGGGCGCCCTGCGCCAGCTTTTGCACCGGACGCATAACCCGCGCCGCGCCCCACCAGCTCATTAGTAAGCCGACGAGGAGTCCCACACCCACAACGCCGGTCGCCAGCCACAAAATGCGCCGTTCGAGAGTGACGACGTCGTGCTGCGAACCTCCCACCAGCAACACCCCTAGCAATTCCTTCTGGCGGCCCACGAGAGGCAGCGCCTGGAATAGCTCGGCGCTGGCCGCATCGGTACCCCACGCGATCGTGGCAGCGCGGGCCGCGGGATCTTGGCGTTCGCCGTTGATGATGGGAATGAAGCGCTCGGCATGATCGGCTGCGCCGGACGCATCCACCAGGTCGGCTGGCTGAAAGTCCGTGTCGAGATTCATGTACAGCAGCGAACGCATCCCGGCGGGCAGCACCAGCGAAGTGAGAAAATCCTTCCCCATGCGCTGGCCGCCAATCACGTAGATGGCTTTATCCGCCACTGGCACGCGCGACACGGCCATCAGCCCAAGCTGCGGGCCATCCTGCGTGTCCACTTTCATCAGAAACGATCCCAGCGAAACCCAGTCTTCCGGCTGCGCCACCCAATCCATCTTGTAGCCATAGCGCGCGGGCCACTCGACCGAAGAAATGATCGTGCCATCGCTGTTAACGAAATCCATGAAGTCCAGTTGATGCGATTGCGAAACGCCGCGCGCGTCGTTCACGTAAATCGACGCATCGCCCTTCGGCAGACTGAGTTCCACGGCCATACGCACCGTGGCTTGTTCCTCCGCGATGGCCTTCACGCGATTGACGATCTCCTGCCCGCTACGCGCGAACTCCTGGCGAAACTGTCCAACGAATGCATCGGTGTATTGTCCGTTGAGCTGATTGAATGCGCGGCGTGCAACTTCGGATACACCAACAGCAATGACCGCAACCGAGAGCGCCAGCGCCAGCGTGAAAATCCAGAATAGTTTGGCGCGAAATGTCACGGCGCATCTCCCAGCCAAACATCCGCAAGGGGCCAGGGATCGCCCGCTGCGGGAGTCGACCAATCGCGCACGCGTGCGCTCAAGCCATATACCTGTGGCAGCCAAACCAAAGGTACTACGCGGTAGCCGTTCGCCAGGGTCCGCTCACGTTCATATATCTGCTCTGGCGTTGCGCTTGGCGTACCGGTGCGCGCCCCTTCCGGCGAAAGCGATTTCGCATCCCAGCCTGCGATCGGCGCAAGCATCGTCTGCAAATTCCCCAGCGCTTCACTTGGATTCGGCGAATTCATGCGCATCCGCACCAGCCGCGCATCGACGTTTGCCGATGCTGCGGCCAGCCCAGGTATGGCTTGGATGCGTAGCGTAATGCCTGCATCGCGCGCGTTGACCACAATTCGCTCCGCCACGGCCTGCTCCAGTGGATCGCCCGCATCATATCCCAACGCTATCTTCGGCGAGCTCGTGATTTGCCCCCACAGCGCACGCGCTACGGAAACGTCAACAGCCGTCGAAAACAGAAACGCGGTGCCGCTCGACCACCCAGGCAGCAAGCCACCGGCGGGCTCGCCCTCTTTCTGCAAGATGAAATTAACGATCGCCGCTCGGTCAATTGACCGCGAAAGCGCTTCGCCAACACGCGCATCCGCCGTCGCAGGACGCCCGGCAAGCAGCACAAGCGCGAGCAACTCATCCGGCTCGGACGCACTCACGCGAATGCCACGGTCGCGCGCCTGCCGCACTTCGCCCGGCGGAAGCATCGCGAAATCCGCTTTGCCGAGTTCGAGATCAAGCAGGCGGTCGCGATCCGAGCGCCCCATCTGAATTTCGATCGAGTCGAGGAATGCCCTTCCCCCTGCAAAATCGGGATTAGCGGCCAGCGAGGCGTGCTTTCCCGGTTCCCACTCGGCCAGACGAAAAGCTCCGCTTCCCGCAGCGCCAGCGAACGTGCCATCCGGGCTGCGGCGCGCGTAGAGCAGCCCATTGATCTCCTGTTTCGCTGTCGCTTCTGCGGGATTCGCAGCCGGCGTTGTGGGATCGACCGAATTCACTACGGCGGCGATCTCCACGCGCAATGCTCCTCCGTATTTTGGCCGCCGCGAACTTCGCGCCGGCAGGGCAACAACCAGGACGGCGGCCAGCATAACGGGCAGCACCACGCTAGTTGCCGCAAGTAACGGAGACAATCGACGCTTCATACATTCCTGTGCGCAAGTTTCGCGCCACCACACGGGCAGACTTCAAATCAGCCGAGGGCCAAAGCGAAAGCACCGGCCCGGCAAACGGCAGAGGGTCGCCGGAAGCCACCAGAACATCGTCCTTCAGCTCGAGAGTCTGGATCGAATCGGGCTCCGTCCAATCTCCTGAGCCGGTGACCAGCGCCACGCGGCCGCCGCCGCAGTTTAGATCGAGCAGCAGGCCGTCTCCCGATTCGCGACCATTCGCAGCGGGCGCGGCCAGGGGCAATTGCTCGAGTTCGCGAGGAAATTTTCCGTTCGAATTCGCAGCGGCACACTGCATGGCCGCCGGCTTGGCCAAGTCGCCCGCGCATTCCAGGCCGGGCAACTCGACCTTGCGATTGTTCAGGTCAATCCACGCGCGCAGATCACGAGGCCACGGCGATGGATGACGCAGCGGAGTATTTTCTGCCGTTACCCACTGCGCGCCCGGCTTGGCGTAAACCGTGAGCGCCTCCGGTTGCACGATCAGGAGTAACGGGGTGGCGCCCGCGGAATCCGACGGCAGGTTTGCAAAATCCAGAATCGGCCGTCGCTGCTCCCATACTGTTTTACGAGCGAGCGTAGGCGTATCTCCGCTGGGGCCTCCCGCGCCACTGTTGCGCGAAGGACCCGCTGCGATGGCCACCTGATCACCCTCCACCCGGTGTACGCGAGCCACGAGCAGATACTCGCTTGCCGATTCGGAGAGGGTTGCTTCAACCTGGGCGTTCGCGGCGGAATCTGGGGATAAATGAACTCCGCGCCGGTTCAGTTCCGCGATTAATTCGAGGCGAACCGCAGCTGCTTGCGCGGCATCCACCGAAGAAATGTTTTTGAAATCCAGATACAGCGTACCAGTCTGTGGAACAAAAGAAGCGATTCGTACGGCCAGAGTTCGCACGGCATCAATCCACGCGGACGCAGGTTGCGATCCCGATTGCGCAAGGGAAATAGCGGCCGCGGCGCAGAGGCTCACCGCCAAAGCGCAGCCGCACAGCAGAATAATGAATCGGAAGGGGAGCCGCATCGGCTTGGAGCGAGCGTGGAATGCGTTGAACAAGTGCGATCATAACACATTACCAAAAACCTCTCGGCAATCGCCGACACCGCAGTTTCTCAACTTCTGCTTGTTCGGAATGACGTCAAGAACCACACCCTTGAAAAACACAAGGGTGCGGCACCCATCGTCTTTGCGTCTTTGCGTCTTTGCGTCTGTGCCTCCGTGTCTCTGTGGCGTGCTTAAACCTGATCGCGCCGGCGGGCGGCTTCGTCTCGCAGCGCGCGAAGCAAAGCCCCAACAAGGGGTTTGTGCCGGCGCTTCTTGGGCGGCCCTCGCTCTTTCGCGGCTGGTGTCAGCCGGTGCAACGAGCGCGAGCCGCCCGAAGATCATTACCGTTTCGCCGTTGTCCCCGCGGCCGGAGGATCGATCGGTTGCACCATCGCTTCGGCGGCGGCCGAGGAGCGCAGCGCGTCATTGGCGAAAAAGAATTTTCCGTCGTTCGGCACCATCATGATCTGCACGCGGTCGGAAAGCCGCTGAGCCACCGTGAGCTGCACCAGCAGCGGATTAGCCTTCAGCGCCGCCGCCTGAAGCTGCATCTGCTCGGCCTGGGCCTGAGACGTCATGCGGATGCGGTTCGTCTCCGACTCAGCCAGCAGATTTTGCCGCTGTTGTTCCGCTTTGCTGTCGATCACCTTGGCTTGCGCCGCTGCCTCGGCGTCCTGGATGGTTGTCTCCTTGCGCGCCTGCGCCTCCAGACGAGACTGCTCAATCTGTTTCTGCTTGAGCGGCAGCGTGTAGACCATGGCATCGGACTCGGCTTTGGCCATGATTACCTGTGCCTGCGCGTTTGCCTCGGCGTGCTTGACCTCGCGCACCTTGGCGGCCTCCGCTTGCGATTCGGCAATCTGAATGCGCTTCATCTCGATGTCGGCGTCGACCGACGTGCGATCGTCCTCCTGCTCCTTCAGCAGCAAGTCTTCGAGGCCCTTGGCGTACTCTTCAGGCAAGTCTATTTTCCGCAGCAAGACTTCCTGGACGACGATGGCGTCGCCGGCCAACCGCGCGGTGATGGCCTGCGCGGCGCGCGTGCGAAACTCCTCGCGCTTGGTCGAGAAGACGTCGCGCACCACGTAGTTTGGCGCAAGCTGGTGGAAAGTGGCGGACACCACTGGGGCGATCACCTCCTGCTCCAACGGCTGAGGAAGGTTGGCCTGGATATAGTCGAGCCGTTTTGAATCGATGCGATAATGCACCGAGACGGCCATGCCTACCGGCAACCCCTCGTGCGCCTGCACGATGAGCACTTCCAGCTTTTCGCCGCGCATTTCGGTCGCGGCGGTCGAATACACGCGGTCGCGGATATCGTAGAACGCCACCCGTTCGATCAGCGGAGCGATAAGATGCATTCCGGGATAGAGCGTTCCCGGGCGCACGCCGGAAAGCTGGCTGATGCGCACGGCGGCGACGCCATCCGGCAGCACGAGGATGCTACTTCCGGCAAGCCCGAGGAACGCCGCCACTCCGGCGAGCTTGCAAGCCAGGTCCCAGCGGACCTCCCGCCGCCTTCGCGGAATCGTCGGGATGACCGGCACGGCCGTCGCCGAGGGTTCGCCAGCTGCTCCATCGGGGGTTCGCCGGCGGAGGATGCGGTCCAGCTCGAACGCCAGATAGATGTCGTACACGACGGCACCGAGCGCGGCCGCCAGAAGCCCAAAACAAGCAACCAACATCAGGTACTTGATGAATAGCATGTCTTCCTCCCCGTTTCCCCGGGTCCGCCTGGGCGGACCTCGAGGCTGCTCCCAATCCGAACCCAGACCCTCTCGATCCTAATGACTGTGGCCTTCCGGCGGATTGCGCCGCGCGGGCATGAGCCTGATCAGGCCGTGCAGCCCCATCCACTCCAAACCCACCGCCAGCGCAAACGCCGCCAGAATGGCGCCGGTGATTTCCGCGAATGCTATGAAACTGATCATGGCCCGCCTCCTCATGTTCTGGCCCGCGTGGCTGGTTTCGCAGGCCGCTCAACGCATTACGCAAAGGCAGTAGCGTAGCCATCCCGTTTTGGTTGAAAGCAAGAGTGGTTACGACCAAGGGCAGTCCGCAGCGGCGTGGGCTAGCAAACACGCCGTGGAAAACGACACTCAATTACCCTGATGGCACTCGAAGACTGCGCGGTGCTAGAATCTGCGCGGAGACACGCGATGGCGAAACCGGCGCAGGGTTCAGGACTTCTTTTGGGGCGAGTTTTCGGCATCCCCATCTACCTGCACACCAGTTGGTTCGTCATTTTTGTACTAATTACCTTGTCGCTGCGGACCCAGTTCGTTTCCCAGCACCCCAGTTGGAGTCCGGCGCAGCATTGGACGCTGGGCGTCGTGACTAGCGTCCTCTTCTTCGCCAGCGTCGTATTTCATGAACTGAGCCACAGTGTGGTCGCCAAGCTGTACAAGATCCCCGTCCAGTCGATCACCCTATTCGTATTCGGCGGGCTTTCCCGCATCGATCGTGAGCCAGCCAGCGCGATGCAGGAATTCAACATTGCCATCGCCGGGCCGCTTTCCAGCTTGTTTCTGGCGGGCTGCTTCTGGCTGCTGCGGCGATCGGCTGCGCCCGATGGCATGGTAGGGGCAGCATCGTACTGGCTTGCGGAGATCAACCTGACGCTCGGGCTGTTCAACCTGGTGCCGGGTTTTCCTCTCGACGGAGGACGCATTCTGCGGGGGATCACCTGGGGCGTTACCCACAATTTCGACCGAGCCACGCGGATCGCATCGACCTCCGGAATGCTTTTCGGCTACTTTCTAATCTTTTCGGGGATATGGTCGGCGCTGAACGGCAATTGGGTGGGCGGCCTATGGATGGCCTTCATCGGCTGGTTCCTTCTCGAGGCCGCCAAGGAAAGCCTCGCGCACGTGTCGCTGCAGAGTTCGCTCGCAGGCTTGCGCGCCGAGGACATCATGACGAGCGATGTGCCCACGGTGTCGCGGTCAGCTTCGATCGATGACTATGTTCACGAAGTGATGCGCACCGGCCGACGGTGCCACATTGTGGTTGATGGCGAGCGTCCGGTGGGCTTGGTCACGCTCCATTCCGCGCGTTCCGTTCCGCGCGAGGAATGGGTGCACAACTCGGTGCAGGCGGTAATGTTGCCTATCGACCGCATCGAGTCGGCCACGCCGGAAGAGCCGGTGCTGCACGTCCTCGAACGCATGCGATCCCAGGATATCAATCAGATGCCGGTCATGTCCGACGCCCACATCGTGGGCATGATCGGGCGCGATGCCATCCTGCGCGCCTTGCAGACGCGCCTGCAAGCCGGCCCGCTCACCGCATCCTGAATAATGGGACTCCCACGGCTCTGGTTGCGCGTCGCATGCGCTGTTCTAGTTCTTAGCTGCCTGGCCCTAGGGCAAATCCAGCAGACCCGCCCCAAAGCTAAGCAGTCTGCGCCCAAGGTCAAACAACCCGCACCCGATGCTGTCCCGCAAGTTTCCGAGCCGGCTCCGCCTCCTTCTCCCATCGAGGCAATCCGCACAAACAACATTGGCGCCGCCTTGATGGACCGCCACGAATTCAGCGAAGCGCTCGGCAAATTCCAGACGGCCTGCGTGATGAATCCCGAATCCGAGACGGCCTGTCTGAACGGCGGCATCGCTGTCCTTAATATGCTGCGCTACGACGATGCTCAGAGACTGCTCGGCACCTACTCTGAGCGCCATCCGGAAAACCCGCGGGTTTGGTTCAACCTGGCTCTTCTCGAGCGAGGCGAGGGCAATGTAGGTCCGGCGCTCGACGATCTGCAGAAGGTTCTGGCGCTCGATCCTGACGATCCGGATACGCAGTTCTTCATCGGTTTTCTTCAGGCCGAGCAGGGTCACGACCAACAGGCGGTCGCTGCGTTCCAGCGCTGCCTCGAGCTCGATCCCCTGCACGTCTCCGCCGAATACGCGCTCTCCGAGTCGCTTGGGCATCTTGGCAACGCTTACGACTCGCAGGCTCATCTCGAGCGTTACCATCGCCTGACCGCCCTGGGCTTGGGCAAGCCGGTTCGCTTCATCTACGGCGAGCAGGGCAAGTACTCGCGGACGGAAGAGATGGCCATCCCCGCGGAAGTGGTGCTCCCCGCCGCTCCGGTGCGGTGGGTCGATGTAACCGCCGTAGCGGGAATAGCCACTGGACGGCGATTCGCGACTCCGCCACCGCACTTGGCCAGTCCTAGGGGTCCAGCACGCGCTGCGCGACGCGGTCACCAGCCTGTGCCCGCCACGCCCCCACAATCGGGAGACGCGGAACTTTCCGCACCATCGCTCGTCGGCTTCCTGGGCGGCGGCGCGTGCGTCTTCGATTATGACGGCGACGGCCGGCCGGACATCTTTCTGGTGAATGGCGACGACAAAGGCCACGCTGCGCTCTTTCGCAATATGGGTAACGGAAAATTCGCGAATATTACCAAGCAGGCCGGCATCGACTTCCAGAGTGAGGGAACGGGCTGCGCCGTCGGGGACTACGATAACGACGGCCATCCGGACCTCGCCGTCAGCTCTGGCGATGGAATTACACTTTTCCACAACGAAGGCCAAGGGACATTCAAGGACGTAACGGACGCAGCCGGAGTACACATGGAGGGATTGGCGCTCGGCCTTACATTCATCGACTACGACCAGGATGGAGACCTGGACCTCTACGTCACGCGGTTTGGCGACTTCCCTCTCGGCAATCCCTCCGAACCCTTTTCCTTTCCCGCCGACGCACCGGGAGAAGGAAACGTCCTGTGGCGCAGTAAAGGAGATGGCACGTTTGAGGACGCCACCAAGCAGATGGAACTGGCCGGGACTGCACCCTCGGTTGGAGCAATCGGCACGCACCTGCGAAACAATTCCATTGATGTGGTTCTAACCGGCTGGCAGAAATCTCCGAGCGTCCTGCTGAACACCCGAGAAGGTGCATTCCGCAGCGCTTCGCCCTGGGCAGCGGAAATGCCAGGGCCAACCGCGGGTGTTGTGGCATTCGATTTCGACCAGGACGGCATGATGGATCTGGCTTTCACCCATTGGGCTCCGCCTGGCCTGAGTTTGTGGCGTAACGTAAGAGGGAAATCTTTCGAACGGGTCGATCTGCCCAGCTCGGAATGGATGCGCGGCTTTGGTCTTGCGGCCTTCGACTACGACAGTGACGGTTTGGTGGATCTGGTCGCAGTGGGCGAGACCTTCGCCGGAGAGGGCCGCATCGAGTTGTTGCGCAACGAGGGTTCCGCCGGTTTTCGCGATGTGACGCGCGAAACCGGATTGGACAAGATCGCTCTGCACAATCCGCGCAGCGTGATTGCCTTCGATTTCGACGGCACGGGTACGCCAGGTTTGCTGATCACGCAGAGCGGAGGCCCACCGGTACTTCTGAAACAGATTCCGCTCGCGCACGCGCCCTCGAGCACCAGAGCTGATCGCAATAACTGGCTTGCGCTCGCGGTTGCCGGGGATCAGGACAACCGTATGGCCATTGGCGCGCGAGTCGACATTTTCTCTGGCGCTCGTAAGCAATCCTGGGAAGTATCCGGCGCGTCCGGCTACTTAGGGCAAGGCCCGCCGGAGATTCTGGCTGGTCTCGGAACGGAGAACCTAGCGGACGTGGTGCGAATCCTCTGGCCAAAAGGGCCGTTGCAGGACGAGTTTCAGCTCCCGGGGGACCAGCGAAGGACGATTGGGGAGGCCGAGCCGCCAGCACCGGCGGAACCGGCGGCACCGGACAAAAAATAGGGCTGGCTACGCGCACTCCGGCAGTTGCCTGTTGAAGGATTTAGGCGGAGACTGGGTAGTCCCCGGGGGCGGCTTGCTTGGGTCGCGCCAAGCATGCTAATTTCAGCGTGTTTCGAGCGATCTCCTCGGCTTTACTCGGCAATGTCCACATCCAGACAAATCAAATCGCCATCAGCAGCCATCGCACCCGCTAACCGGAATCGTTTGGCCCAGGGCGAACCTATTTTCTGGCGCGTTGAGGGCAGCCTGCTCAACCTGACCGCTGTCCGCCCGGTGGGATTCTTTGGATGGAACGCGCAAAGCTTCCTGGGGCGCTGGGCGCGCCGCACCGCCATGGGAGCGCAAGCCATCGCTCGGCCCTTCCTCTATGCCACCAACCGCGTGATGGCGACGCGGCTACTGCATACGATCTTGCGCGGACAGACGCGCGACCGTCTCGACCTGCTCGGCGAAGAGTATTTCCAGTACACGCTGAAGCCCCGGCTGAAGCCGCGCGGAGTGGCAAAGCTCAAGGAACTTATGGCTTCCGGCGCGCGAGTAGTGCTGGTGAGCCAAGGCCTGGATCACATCATGCGCCCGCTCGCCAGGCACCTGGGGGTGGACTGGATCGTCTCGAACCGCCTCGATTTCCGCGACGGCATGGCCACTGGGCGGCTGGTCGATCCCGTGATCCGGCCCCGCGGCGCGTTTGCCAAGCTGCGCGGAGCTGACCCGGACGGTCGCATCACTCGCGAGCAACTTGTCACCGACCTGGGCTTCCGCAAGAATCCCGCCGCGCTGGACAACGCCATCCGTCTCGCCGACCGGCCATCGGCACGCGTGAATGTGCCCGTCGTGCGGTTCGCGTCGCGCAATGGCGAGGCACCCTTATCTGTGCGGGAGGCATTGCGCGGGAAAAACATTCTGCTGATCGGCGCTACCGGATTTATCGGCAAGGTGTGGCTGGCAAATCTGCTGACCGACTTGCCCGAAATCGGGTGCATCCACCTCTTGATTCGCAGCCACCGAACAGCCACTGCTCTCGATCGCTTTCAGCGCATGGTGGAAGAATCGCCGGTGTTCGATGTCCTCGCCGCGCGCCACGGCGAAGGCTTTGCGGATTTCCTCCGCCGGCACGTGGAAGTTGTCAGCGGCGACGCCAGCCAGCCCGGCTTGGGTCTCGAGCCGGAAGTTCGCGATCGCTTCCTTCGCTCGCTCGACCTCATCGTAAACAGCGGCGGCCTCACCGATTTCAACCCCGATCTGCGCGACGCCCTTGCGATGAACGTCCACGCGACGACTCACTTGTTGAATTTTCTGGATCAATCGAAGCGCGCTGCGCTGCTGCATCTTTCCACCTGCTACGCGGTGGGGCGCAAGGATGGACGCATCCTCGAGATACTTCCCAAGAACTACACGCCGCACGACGTGTCCGGATTCGACGCGCGGCAAGAGCTGAAATCCCTCGAAGAGCTGGTTCGCGAAACGGAGAAGCGCGCGGAGTCCGCGGAAGTCACCGAGGAAATTCGCCGCCAGTCTGTTTCCAAGGAACACGCCGCAAAAAACCTGCAAGGCGCCGCGCTCGAGAATCAGGTCCGCAAGGGACGCATCCGCTGGCTGCGCCAGGCGATGACCGACGCCGGCATGAAACGCGCGAACGAGCTGGGCTGGCCGAATACGTACACGCTGACGAAAAGCCTTTCGGAGTCGATGATCCGCGAATATTTGGACACCCATCCGAAAGCGGCCATTGCCGTGGTGCGGCCCTCGATCGTCGAGTCATCGGTGGCGCAGCCGTTTCTCGGCTGGAACGAGGGAGTAAATACCTCCGCTTCGCTTTCGTATCTGCTGGGGACGTTCTTCCGCCAATTGCCGACGAACGCCGACAAATGTCTCGATCTGATTCCCGTCGATTTAGTTTGTCGCGGGATGACGCTGATCGGAGCCGCTTTAGTGGCGCGGCGGCACGAACGCATGTATCACCTGGCGACCTCGGTGGCGAACCCCTGCGACATGGGTCGGTCGATCGAGCTAACCGGCCTCGGCCATCGCAAGTTCTATCGCGCGCAGAGCGGCTTCGAGCACCGCATGCGGTTGAAGTTCGACACTATTCCCGTTTCCAAGACGCGGTATGAAGCGCTTTCCGCCCCGGCGCAAAAAGCGATCGTACAAGCCATCAACCGCAGCGTCGAGCCGTTGCCTTTCGTCCGGGCGCCGCTGGCGCGGCAGGAGCGCGACTTGGAAAGGGTCATCAAGCTCGTGGCCCTCTTCGAACCGTTCATCCTGCACAACGATCACGTATTCGAGGCCTCGAACGTGGAGCGTTTGAGCGCGGAGCTGGTGCCCGGCGAACGCGATGCCCTCGGCTATGACGCGCGTTCCATCGATTGGTGGGATTACTGGATCAATGTGCACATTCCGGCGCTTCGCAAGTGGTGCTATCCTCTGATCGAGGGGCGTCCGTCCGAAGCCCGGCCGCCGCGCCGCAACGTGCCCTTGGCGGGGCGCGAAGCGAGCGTCGCGGGAGCAGCGGGCCTGCCGGCAGCGACACCCTGAACACCCAAATACCGTGGCCATATTCCTGACCGGTAGCACCGGCTACATCGGCGCGCACGTGGCGTCGAACCTGCTGGCGGATCATTCCGATTCGCTGAACGTGCTGGTGCGCGCACGCGACGAGCAAGAGGCGCGCTCCCGGCTGTGGCACGCGCTGCAGTTGCACATGGATTTTCCGCGATTCGAGCGATTCCTCTCCGAGCGCATCCGCATTTTCCTGGGAGACATCACCAACCCACATTTCGGGCTTAGCGACGACGACTACGGCGCGCTGGTTCGCGGCACCGACTCGGTGATTCACTGCGCGGCGTCGCTCAATCGCAAATCAGAGAAAAGCTGCCTGAATGTGAACCTGCGCGGCACGCTGGAAGTACTCCAACTGGCACGTCGCGCGCGCGACGAACACGGGCTCAGGCGGTTCAGCCACGTGAGCACCGTGGCCGTCGCTGGACACCGTTCCAACGAAGTGATCGAGGAAGATACGGCCATCGATTGGAATCGCTCGGACTACGATCCTTACGCGCGCACCAAGAAATTCTGCGAGCACATGGTGCGCGAGCTTTTGCCGGACGTTCCGCGCACAATTTTTCGCCCCAGCATCGTGCTGGGCGACAGCCGCAAGGCGGAGACGAATCAGTTCGACATGGTGCGCGCGTTCGTTTTTCTGGCGGGCCTGCCGATGCTTCCCTTCCGGCCGAACGACCGCATCGACATCGTGCCAGTAAATTACGTGGCCAATGCCATCTCCACGCTGCATCACAAGGAAAGGCCAGACCACGAGATCTATCATCTATCGTCCGGGACCGGCTCTGAGACGTTCCAGGAACTGACGACCGCGCTCGCGCGAGGACAGGGAAAACGGGGTCCTACATACCTGCCGAGTCTGGAGGGCCCCTCGTCCAAGATGGTCGACGCACTCGCCGGGCGCGAGGGGAAAATCGGCGGCTTGGCAAAGCTCTTGAAAGTTTTTCTGCCGTACCTGGTTTGGAACACGGTTTTCGACAACTCGCGCGTAGTGGCGGAGATGGGCGAACAACCAGCGCGATTCTCTGAGTATTGCCTGCCGCTGCTCCAGTTCAGCACCAAGGCGCGCTTTACGTATCCTTATCTCGATTGGCCCGCGGAGGCTAAGACGGGATTGGGCGCTTCAGGACTTCGGCCATGATGGATCTATTCCTTGAGAGCTGGGTTGCCGGTCTCGTCGAACTGAACAAGGTGGAGTGGATGCTCGGCGCGGGCGAGCCGTGGAAACCCGGCGAAAAGCTGAAGCTGCTGTGCGCAGGTTACAACGGCTGCCGCAATACCGGCTCGGATGTGCGCGTAGAGGAAATCCTGCGCCAGCTGCGCCGGGTGCTGGGCGCGGAAAATATCTCACTAAGTGTGATGACACAGAATTTCGATCTCACGCGCGGGTACTTCGGCGATGCGCGGCAAGTCCATCTCCCCGACGTATTTCCGCCGTTCCTTCATTCCGCCGTTCGCGGGAGCCATGGGGTGGTCGCCTGCGAGGGATCAACGTTCAAGAGCAAGTTTGCCAACGCGCTGACCGCCATGATGATCGGAGCGCTGGGCATCGCTTCGGCGCAGAACAAGCTGAGCATCGCATACGGCGCGGAGGCTGGCGCCATGGATCCGGTGCTACAAAAGATGTGCCGGCGCTATTGCCGCGATTCGCTGGTGATCACGCGCAACGTCGAATCGCAAGAGGTCCTCGGCAAGCTGGGGATCGCAACCGAGCTTGGCACCGACACGGCCTGGACATTTGAGCCTTACCCGCCGGAATACGGACGCGAGGCCTTGCGCGAAGCGGGGTGGGACGGCCGTACACCGGTGCTGTCCATCTGTCCGATCAATCCCTTTTACTGGCCCGTAAGCGCGTCGCTGGCCAAGGCGATAGCGCATTCGCTCACCGGCGCGCTCGACAAGAGCTACTACCGCACCATCTATTTTCACCGGTCGGGGCCTGCAGTCGATGCTGCGTATGAAAAGTACCTCACCGCTATGGCGCAGGGTGTGCAGCGCTACCGGCAATCGCGCACCGTGTTCCCGATTCTCGTAGGCATGGAAATGCTCGACAGCGATGCCTGCCGGCAAATTGCGGAGCGCATCAGCGGGGCGCCGTTTTTTTCCTCCGAACGCTTAACCATGTACGAATTGGTGAGCATTTTGCGGCAATCGAGCTTGATGCTTTCGTCGCGCTTTCACGCCGTCGTCACTTCTATGCCGGCTGGTGTGCCTTCGGTGGGCGTAACCATGGACGAGCGCATTCGCAACCTGATGCGCGATCGGGGGCACGAGCATTTGCTGATGAATGTGGATGATCCCGATCTGGCGGACCGAATCGTCGCAGCGCTTTCGGCGCTCGATGCCGCGCGCGAAGAGATTCAAGACGCGATGGGCCGCGCGGTCACGCGCAACCTCCATACCATGGCGCGCATGGGTGTTTATTTCGAGGAGCGCGTGGCGCGGCAATACCCCGAATTTCCCGTCCATGCCGGAGTACGCAGCTGGGAAGATTATCTTCCTCCGCTCAGCCCGCTGCTTTGCGGTTTGTTCGAAAAACACACGGAGGCGCTGGCGTCATGACGTTTCTCGATACGATCTTCGCGAGACTGGAGCGAAGCGCGGGCGCGAACGTGCTTTGCGAAATCCGCGAGCGCCAATCCGTTGGAGTGACGGGTAGCCAACTGCAGGATCTGATCGAGCAGGCGCGTTCTTTTGTGGCGGCGCGTGGCGTGAAACAGGGCGACCGCTGCGCGTTGATCGCGTACAACAGCGTCCGCTGGACTGCGCTCGATCTGGCTCTTATGGCTGAGGGCGCCATTGTGGTCCCGCTCTACGCGCGACAGGCAACCGCTGAACTTGTCAGCATGATGAAAGACTCGGGCCCGTCGCTCATCTGCTGCGAGAACTCTGCGTCGGCTAAGCAATTGCAGGAACAGTGGCCGGATGGCCCCCCTGTCGTGCGGCTGAGTGAGATTTTTAGCGGCGAGGCACCGAAAGCGATAGAGGGAACCCCGAAGCGGGCGCCTCTTCCGCATGCGGACTCGGACCCGGTGACGATCATCTATACCTCGGGGACCTCGGGTGAATCCAAGGGTGTGGTGCTGAACGCCGGGAACGTAAATTACATGTTGGGAGCAACGAACGCACGACTCGATCTCCTAATGACAGGACACCAGGAGCCGAATCGCATCTTTCACTATCTCCCATTCTGCTTCGCGGGCTCGTGGATCCTCTTGCTGACCGCGCTTTCGCGCAACAGCGTACTTTCTATGTCCACGGACTTGACGAAGCTTGCGGACGAACTCACCGTCGCCGCGCCGGATTATTTCCTAAATGTGCCAACTCTGCTGGAACGCTTTCGCTCGAAGATCGAAGAAAACGTTCAGAAGAGCGGTGGCTGGATCGCGGGAGCTTACGGGCGCGCGAAGCGAAAATATTTTGCGGCGGACGCGGGTGGGCTGCTCGATGGACTGTGTCTGTCGTTCGCCAAAATGGCGATTTTTCCGAACATTCGCAAGCGCATTGGACCCAATCTGAAGGCTCTAATTTGTGGTTCAGCTCCGCTGGCCCGCGAAACGCAAATGTTCTTCCAGATGATCGGAATTCCGGTCTTGCAGGTGTATGGACTCACGGAAACCACGGCCATCTGCACCATGGACGATCCGCGGCGCGTGGAAGCCGGGCGTGTAGGGCCGGCCATCCCGGGTATCGAAATGAAGGCCGCAGAAAACGGGGAGATTCTGGTGCGCGGGCCCAATATTTTCCCGGGCTATTGGCAGCGGCCCGACGCCACTGCTCAGGTGATCGAGGACGGCTGGTTTCATACGGGCGACCAGGGTGAGACAGACGCCAGCGGCAATTGGCGCATTACCGGCCGGCTGAAAAATTTGATCATTTTGAATTCGGGGCACAACGTGGCGCCGGAGCCGCTGGAGGATGCACTGGCCGCGCGCCTGCCCGAAGCCCAACAAGTGATGCTGATCGGCAATCAGCGCGGATTTTTGGCAGCGCTCATCGCCATGCAGTCGGCGGATGGCTCCGACGGGCGCGTGCAGACCGCCGTCGATGCGATGAACGCGGAACAGCCTCACTACAAGCAAATTCGGCAGTTTCGCGTGATGGGCGGAGCTTTCAGCTCCGAAAGCGGGTTGCTAACGGCTAATGGCAAGCTGAAGCGCGACGCGATCGCAGCGCGATTCGCGACGGAAATCGAAGCGATGTATGAGACAAAACCGGAATGAAAAGCTTTCAAGGCAAAACGTTGTCCTGGAAGATCGAGAACGGCGCGATCGAAGTCACGCTGGACCACTCGCCGTGTAATGAAATCGGCTCCGCCACGCTCGCGGAACTCGAGCGGCTGGTAGCGGCGCTTCCGACGCTCGAAAAAGAGGCCCATGCGCTGATTCTATGGAGTGCGCGCAAAGAGGGTTTTTGCGCAGGCGCCGATCTGCGCGAGCTATACGAAAAATCTCAAGCCATGGCGCCGCGCGAACGAGCGGACCGCGTGCGGGATTTTCTCGAGCGAATTCATCGAGTGATGAATGCAATCGACGCAGCGCCGCTGGTGACCATCGCAGCCGTGCATGGCGTGACGTTTGGGGGCGGGTTCGAACTGGCGCTGGCATGCGACCTAATCGTCGCGGATAAAATGGCGCGCTTTTGCTTTCCGGAGCTGCGACTGGGGCTGATTCCCGGCTTCGGGGGAATTCCGCGCCTGAAACGCGACCTGGGCAACGCTGTCGTGCGCGACTTGCTGCTAACCGGGCGAAGCATTCAAGCCGCCAAGGGGCAGGCTGTGGGACTTGTGAGTCAACTCGCGGCCGAAGGCGACGCTTTGCGAGTGGCGCGCGCCACGGCGGCGCAGATCGGAAAATTCGATCGCGAGACACTGGCAGCGGCGAAGCGTTTCATCAAGCCGCTGCCAGAGGGCGAACTGCGACGCGAGATTGAACTTTTCTGCGAGCTATTCACGCGGCCTGCAGTCGAGGCCGGCCTTCGCAAGTTTGTTGAAAGCACCGATGCGCTGCCCTATTTGCCATAAAATCACGCGCCTAGGCTCGCGCACGAAAGTTCGTTAGACTGGCTCATCGGAAATGGCGACCATCGAAAACACGACCGACGAAGTCCTGAAGCTGGCTGCCGCGCACTTCAAGGTTCCGCGCGAACAACTCTCTGCGGACGACGATTTCTTCAAGAAACTGAACATCAACAGCCTTCAGGCGCTCGACCTTTTGACGCGGCTCGAACAGCATTTCCGCATCGAGCTGCCCGACTATGAACTGCAAGGTGTGAGCGATTTCCGGACGCTGGCCGAGCGCATCCAATCCCGCCTGTAATGCTCGATCTGCGACAGTACGATTGCCTCGGTGAGGCGCTGCGCGCGGCGCAGGAGAGCTGGCCCGACGAAACCTGCCTGATCGAAGCCGACCGCGACCGCGAGAAGGCTCGGCTGACCTACCGCCAATTCAAGGAAGCCGCGCTCCCCATCGCGCGTGCACTCGAGGATTCGGGCTTCGGCAGCGGATCGCGCGCCGCGATCCTGATGACCAATCAATCGAAATGGCTGATTTCGGCGTACGCCATTTTCTATCGTGGCGGCGTGCTGGTTCCTCTCGATTACAAACTGACGCCCGAGGAGCAACTGAAACTTCTGGCCCACTCTAATGCCGAAGTGTTAATCACAGAGTTTCACATTTGGCGCGCGATAACCAAGGCGGAGGGATTCGACGCATTCGTGGTGCGTACGGTATTTGTGACCGAGGCACCCGCGGGGGCCGACTTGGCGGGAGCGAAACGATGGGAAGAATCGCGCGGGTCAGGTGATCCTGCGTTCGTGAAGCGGGCGCGGCAGGACGCCGCATGCATCGTCTATTCGTCAGGCACTGGCGGACGCCCAAAAGGCTGCGTGCTGACACATGAAAACTATCTTGAGCAATGCATCGCGCTGACGGCGCTCTATCCGTTCTGGCCTGGCGTGCGCTACCTCAGCATTCTGCCGACAAATCACGCCATCGACTTTATGGTTGGATTCATCGGGCCATTCGTGTGCGGGGCGACGGTGGTGCATCTGCGCACGCTGCGCCCGGAATTCATACGCGATGCATTCAAGCGTTACAAGATTACTTACATGAGCCTGGTACCGGCGGTGTTGAAGAGTCTCGAACGCGGGCTGCGCCAGCGCTTCGATGAATTGCCGCCGGGCAAGCGCAAGATGCTGAACGCAGCGATCGCGCTAAATCGCTGGCTCACGCGAGCGGAGCCGCATCCGTCGATCAGCCGCAAACTGCTTCCTCAGGTGCATGACGCCTTCGGCGGCGAATTGCGCGCCCTCTTCGTGGGCGGAGCTTTCACGGAGCCGGCCGTCATGCGGTCGCTGTACGACCTGGGCATCCTCGTGGGAAACGGCTATGGCTGCACGGAAGCGGGCACCGCCATCACATTAAACGACTTCAAACCCTTTCGGCCGGACACCGTGGGCAAGCCCCTGCCGGGGATGGAAGTGCGTATCCTGAATCCCGACGCCGAGGGCGTCGGCGAAGTTTCGGTACGCAGCAAAACGGTGATGTCGCACTATCTCGACGAGCCTGAAATGACCGCCGAAACAATCATCGACGGTTGGCTGATGACCGGCGATCTGGGACGCGTGGAGGCGAGCGGGCACTTGCAACTCCTCGGACGTAAAAAGAACATGATCGTCACCGAGGAAGGCAAAAATATTTATCCCGAAGATATCGAAACGGCCTTCGAGGGCCTTCCGATCAAAGAATTTTGCGTGTTCGCGGCGAATTATTTGTGGCCGAAGCGCAGCATGGTGGGGGAGAAGCTGGTTCTGGTGCTGCATCCAGAGCTGGGACATCCCGTAGGCGAAAAGATCGTCACCGAGCTTGCCGAACGAAACAGGGGTCTTGCGAATTTCAAGCGCGTCAGCGGATACCTGATCTGGGAGCACGATTTTCCGGTGACCGCGTCGCTCAAGATCAAGCGTCCGGTGCTGGCCGAGCAAATCCGTGTCGCCGTGAGCCGCGAGGCGGTCGTGCCGCTGTGAACGCGACTCCCCACGATTTCCGTGCGCCGTTTCTGGCAATCGTGAACCCGGCGGCGGGCGGTGGGCGCTGCGGAACGCTTGCACCGAAAGCGCTCGCGCGGCTGAAACAGTCCGGCGTCGAGATTGAAACGGTGAGCACATCGCGCGCGGGCGAGGCGACGGAAATCGCGCGCAAAGCCTACGGACAAGGCGTGCGGAATTTTCTGGCCGTCGGCGGAGACGGCACTTCATACGAAGTCGTGAACGGGCTATTTCCCGAAGCGGAAACAGGTGGGCGCCCCGCACTCGGTTTTCTGCCGCTGGGTACCGGAAATTCATTTCTGCGGGATTTTACGGCCGACGGAATCGAATACTCGATCGAAGCCATACGCTGCGGCCGGCGGCGGGCATGCGATGTAATTCGCTTACAACACGCGGACGGTATCTTGTACTTCCTGAACCTGCTGAGTTTGGGCTTCCCTGCTGACGCCGGAGAGATTGCCAATCGTCGCTTGAAACGCTGGGGTGAACTCGGATACATCTTCGCGGTACTCGCTCGCCTCGCAGCGCTAAAGCACGCGGCATTTCCCCATCGGCTGGCGGGCGAAACAGAATGGGATCGGCGGCCGTTTCTTTTCCTAGCATTCACCAACAGCAAGTTTACCGGCGGAAAGATGATGATCGCGCCCAAGGCCGATCCCGCCGATGGGTTGATCGAGTGCGTGCGCTGGCAGCCGGTGGGACGCATGCGGCTGCTGTGGAATTTTCCGCGCCTCTTCAGCGGCACGCACATCGACCACGCACTCGCGTCTCGATCGGGCACCTCCCGGGTCGACTTCGCGCTCGACGGCCCAGTCACCGCCATGGTGGATGGCGAAATCCTGCGGCTGCAGTGCCAATCGCTCGAAGTGCTGCCCGGCGCGCTGGACGTGATGATATGAAACAGACGTGGCTGACAGTGCGTTCGACGCTGCTATGGGCGGCCAGCGGGATTCATTTTGCAGTGGTCGCCGTATTTCTGATCGGACTAGCTGTCTTCGTCGACCCGCGTAAGAACGATTGGCCCCAGCGCGCTTTCTTCCGGAACATCTTGCGAATCGCGGGCGTGAAATTCGAGGTGCGGCGCGTTCCCGGCTTCGACCCGAGGCGTACCTGCGTCTTCATCTGCAATCACGTGAATATTTTCGATCCGTTCGTCGTCTACTCCGCAATTCCCCAGTTCTTGCGCGGCTTTGAGTTGGAATCTCATTTCAAGGTGCCGGTGTACGGCTGGATGATGGGGCGCTTCGGGAACATTCCGGTGCCGGACCCGCCCAGCCGCGAAGGCCTCGAGCGAATGAACCAGATGGCGAAAGCCGCGCTCGATTCGGGAACCAGCCTGATCGCTTTTGCGGAGGGGTCGCGCACGCGCCACGGCCACGTCCAGCCCTTCAAGAAAGGTATCTTCAGCCTGGCGCAGAAGTTTGGCATGCCCGTCGTGCCTGTGAGCATCGTGGGCTCGTATGAGTTTTTCCGAACCGGACATTGGATGCTGCATCCGGGAAAAATCACCGTGTATCTGCACGACGCCATCGATACTTCACAGATCGGCCGCGCGGGTGTAGATGACCTGCGCCGGCGCGTTCAGGAAATCGTGGCCGCCCCCGTAGAAGAGTCATTGCGGAAGGATTCGAAAGTCTAAGGATCTACGAATCAAAAAGTCTGAGACGTAGTGGCTTCAGGAAGGCAACGCCCCGCCCGAAGCTCCTGCCAGGTGTAGATGACGCGGTGAATCACCGTGATGGTCGAGATGATGGCTATCACCCACAAAGCCTGAGCCATTCGCAGGAAAACGCCGCCGAGAATCAGCAGCACGAGCCGCTCGGGCCGCTCCATGAATCCCACTTTGCACAAAGGAATCAAAGATTCGGCGCGCGCACGGGAATAGCTCACCATGAACGAACTGGCCATTGCCACCGCGGCCAGCACCATGTAAAACGGCCGCCCGATCAGCGTGTAATAGACGACGAGCCCCATATAGAGCGCCAGGTCGGAATAGCGATCGAGCGTCGAATCCAGAAACGCCCCGAACGCCGTAACGCGTCCGATGCGCCGTGCCACTTGACCATCTGCCATGTCCAGAAAACCGGCGAGAAAGAGGACAGCGGCTGCGGCGCGAAAGCGACCCATGGCAAACATGGCCGCGGCCCACGCGTTCACCGCAAGTCCCAGAAATGTGAAGGTGTTAGGCGTCAGGCCCGTGGCGGCGAGCCCGCCGACCACGCGCTGCAAGAGCCAGCCTGCGCCGTCTCCAATCCAGGCAGTGATTGGGCGGCTGTGATTTTGCGAGCTATTTTCCAATGCATAGAATCATACACCAGCGTGCAAGCTCGGCGTCTTTCTCATCCTGAGCAAGATAATGAGAAAGCCTAGGAAGATGCCGTGTTGGTCGCAGGCGGTGTCGCTGGCAGCGGGGATTCGGTGGCGGCTATGACGCCGAGATCGCGCTGCTTGAGCGAACGTATGCGATCGCGCAGGGCGGCCGCGCGTTCGAATTCAAAATTCTTGGCGGCCTCGCGCATTTGCGCTTCGAGCTGGGTCACGGCCCCTCGCAGTTGTTCCTCGGTGGTAATTTCGCTGGTGACGATATCGTCGGCCGGCACAGTAACGTAATCCGCCTCGATGATGGCCGCGAGCTGCATGTCCACGGACTTGATGATAGATTGCGGCGTGATGTTGTGCTCGCGGTTGTAGGCTTCCTGTTTGGCGCGGCGACGGTTCGTCTCACCGATGGCCTGGCGCATGGAGTCGGTCATGGTATCGGCGTAGAGAATGGCGCGGCCTTCGATATGGCGGGCGCAACGGCCCATGGTCTGGATGAGCGAAGTGGCGCTGCGAAGGTAGCCCTCCTTGTCCGCGTCGAGGATGGCGACCAGAGACACTTCGGGAAGGTCGAGGCCTTCGCGCAGCAGGTTGATGCCGATGAGCACATCGAATTCGCCGCGGCGCAGGTTGCGCAGGATGCGCACGCGCTCGAGAGTTTCGATTTCCGAGTGCAGGTAGCGGCAGCGCACGCCCACCTCGGCAAAATACTCAGCCAGATCCTCGGACATTCGCTTGGTGAGTGTGGTCACGAGGACGCGCTCGTTGCGCGCCGCGCGCACGCGAATTTCCTCCAGCAAATCGTCCACTTGGCCTTTCACGGGTCGCACTTCCACTTGGGGATCTTCGAGTCCAGTGGGGCGAATCACCTGCTCGACCACCACGCCGCCCGACTTGGTCAGTTCGTAAGTACCGGGCGTGGCGGAAACATAGACAACCTGATTAGTCCGGTGCTCGAACTCCTCAAAGGTGAGCGGGCGATTGTCGAGCGCCGAAGGCATGCGGAAGCCGTAATCGACGAGCGTCTGCTTGCGGGAACGGTCGCCGTGGTACATCCCGCGAATCTGCGGAATGGTTTGGTGCGACTCGTCGACGAAGAGCAAGTAGTCCGAGGGGACGTAGTCGAGCAGAGTGGGCGGCGCTTCGCCGGGAAGGCGGCCGGACATGTGCCGCGAATAGTTCTCGATGCCGTGGCAGTAGCCGATGGTACGCATCATCTCGATGTCGAAGAGAGTGCGCTGCGTGACGCGCTGCGCTTCGACGATCTTCCCCTGGCGCTCAAGCTCTGCTTTCCACCAATCCAGCTCGGAGTAGATCGTCTGGATAGCTCGCTCGCGCTGCGCAGCGGGTAGTACGTAGTGCGACTTGGGATAGATGGTGATCTTGGGGATTTCGCCATCCCGCGAGCGGATCCCGCCGGTGAGCGGATCGATCTTGCGGATCGCTTCTACCTGGCTGCCCCATAGCTCGATGCGCACCGCGAAATCATCGTAGGGCGGATAGATTTCCATAATGTCGCCGCGGACGCGGAATGTGCCGCGGCGAAGATCCTCCGCGCGGTCGTATTGGATTTCGACGAGCTTGCGAAGGATCGCCTCACGCGCAATGGACTGGCCGGTCTCGAGCTGCAGGAGCATGCCGAAGTAAGCCTCGGGCGAGCCGATGCCGTAGATGCAAGAAACGGAAGCGACTACGATGACGTCGCGGCGCTCGAAAAGCGAGCGCGTGGCGCTCATGCGCAGCTTGTCGAGCTCGTCATTGATGGTGGCTTCCTTCTCGATGAAGGTGTCGCTGGCCGGAACGTAGGCCTCCGGCTGGTAGTAGTCGTAGTAACTGACGAAATATTCGACCGCATTTTGCGGAAAGAAGCGCTTGAACTCGTGAAAGAGCTGCGCGGCCAGGGTCTTGTTGTGCGCAAGCACGATGGACGGGCGATTGGCCCGCTCGATTACCTTGGCCATGGTGAACGTCTTGCCGGAGCCAGTGACGCCGAGAAGCACCTGATGGCGGTCGCCGTCGGTGAGACCACGAGTGAGCTGAGCTATGGCCTCGGGCTGGTCGCCGCGAGGTTCGTAGTCGCTGGCTAGTCTGAAATCCATGAGCGGCCCCCCAGGACGGCGTGGCGCCGAAAATCAGCGCAAGCCGAACCCCTTATTATAGCGCAGATGGGGATCGAGCTTGAGCATGGCGACAGCGCACTTACGGGAACCCGAGCCCCACCCAACTAGGGCGTTCCCGGCGAATCAGGAAGCAAAGTAATTTCCGATCGGCTCTCGATCCGACCCTTGTGTTGAATGCTCGATCCCGTGCTGGCGCTGGTGATCTGGTAATCGAGGTCCTGGCTGCTGGTCTGCGTGGACCTGACGAGGAGGCCGTGCGCTAGCGAGATGGAATCCAGGCTCTGACCCGAGCCCGACCACTTGCCGGACGTGCGCAGGCCGTTGCGTCGATATTCGTCCGGAGTGGCATCGGACTTCGCTGAGCCCGAACGAGAAATCTGGAAACGCGTAAGCAGCACGGCACATTCGTTCTCCGCAGCGCGCACCACGGCGCCTGTGGAACTCGGGCCCGGCCCGCATGGCTCGTCCTGGAGATAGGTGGACTCGGTGTGCCATGTGAGTCCGGAAAGCGGCAAGCCCGGCAGCGCCCGGTCGCTTTTCCATTTCTCGCCATGTGAGATACCGCCACGCGGTACCCCGCTGTAGGAAATTCTGCCCAGCCAGGAGAGGAGAGCTCCGGCGACACTGGGATCTGTGAAAACGTCGTCGGAGCCCTGAGCGGCGGCGAGCTGTCCGTTCGCCTGCATCACAATCTCAAGCGAATGCCCTTCCATGCGGTTGTAGCGATCGTCCGCATCCACGGATTTTAGATCGAGCGCATCGCCCTGCGATTGGGCGGTCGATTTTTCGCAGGTGGCGCGAAGACGCATGGTGCCAGGAACTCCAGGGACCGCGCCGAGCGCGTCCAGGCGAACCAGAATGTGAATGTTCTGCGTGGAGTGCGTGCCACCCTCGGGGTTGGCGATGGGAGTCGTGGTTTGGCCGCTGGTTACGTCGCTGGACTCAATTCGGTAGCGCAGAACTTGGCCGGAGACAAATTGAGGAGAGATGGCAACGCGGTGCCCAGCCGCACCGGCCAGCGCCGCTAACGTGAGCGGCGTCGCAATCAGCAGCAAGCGAGTAAGACGGCCGGCAAACGACGAGCGATGCATCGAAAAAACGCTAGCACACGGGAGCGGTCGAGGCAAACGGCTAGCGCGACCGGCGCGCTGGAACGGCGGGAACGTTGGCGATTGATGGCGCGTCGAGAGCGCCGGTCAGGCGAAACATCGGAGAGCCAGGCGCGGTCGAACGCAAAACCAAGCTGAGGTTGCGGCTGAAATCAATTGTGCCGGAGCCGGCGAGCGGAGAATCCAGCTCGGAAGAATCGAGCGAAAGATTTTGCAGACGTATGACCTGTTGCGCGCAGGAGAAATCGGCGGAGGCGCCCGCGAGGCGGCTCGATCCCTGGCGCGCAATGCCATCACTGAGTGATGAGAGCAGATCGATTTTGCGCAGGACGGGACGGCCGATGAGCGCGCTACCGCGACAGTCCAGCGACCCGAGCAAGTCGGCACGGGTTGCGCCACGCGCTCGAAACGAGATTTTGCCGGAAGCCGAGCCGTCAAAGAGGCCGGCAAGCGGCGGGTTGGCATCGGTAATCGAAGAGATGTCCACGCGCGCAAAGCCCACGTCCGCTTCATAGGCCGGTACGGGCTCAAAATGCGCGGAGAAGGCCCCGTTGACGGCGCCGCCGCCAAGTTGCGCCGCGGCACCATCGAGAGAAATCGTACGACCGTCAATTCGCAGATTCCCTTCCAGGTGCGTGAGAACCAGCGACTCCAGACTGAAACGCGCGAGGTTCAGACGGCCGGCGGCGCGGACATTTTCGGGAGCAACGCTCGCAGAGGGCGCGCTGGAATTCAAGAACGGGAACATGCGATCGAGAAAGCTTTGGCGCCAGCGAGGATTGAGCCACCGGTCGAGATCGGCAGCGGCGAGGCGATCGGCGGAAAGCGAGAATTGCCACTGAGGATCGGAATCGCGGCGGTCGAGCGCCCCGCTCCAGCGCGCGCCGAAAGCCTGCGCCGAAGTCAGAGTGATGTGGCGAGCGCCGGGCTTGAGGTCCACCCGCGCGCGAATCTGATCCACAGGCAAATTGAGGAAAGGTGCTCGCAGCGAAGCCGTGCCCACTCCTGCTCCAGGCGCCGCTCCCCATTCGATGAATCCGACAGCAGGCTCCCTCCAAGGATACTCGAGGCCTTGCCAGCGCAGATCGCCGCGCACGGGTCCCGCGAGATCTGAGCCGCGCGCGAGCGCCCATCCCAACGCAGAAGCGGCAGCCATGAGATCACGCACGTCCGAGAGGCCGCCGGAAACGTGCACGGTGTTGGAGACGCCGCGCCCGGATTTCGCGGAGGACTCGACGCGCAGGACACTCTCGGATGATCCGAAGGAAATCTCGACGGGCAGCAGCGAAATAAGTCCGTGATCGTAACGGAACTGAATTTCTCCCAAATGCGCAGGGCGGCGAAGGCCAGTCAATGAGGTAAGGCTGACTCCCTCGGTGGAAGCGACGACATTTAGGACGCGCACGGGCCATCCGGAGACGACGCCGCGAACGGCGGCAAGACCTTGCAGCGACGCGTCGTCGGCAGTTCCGGTGTGAAACGCGCGAACCCACGAGAGAAGGTCGCCCATGTCGATCTGCGATCCCGAGAGCTCGGCGTAAATCGGAGGCACGGGCTCCTTGCGCGCGAGCTGGGGACGATCCCAGGAGATTTTCGCGGAGAGGCGGGCGTTCGAATGCGGAGCTTCGAGAATCAGAGGGTTGAGATCGAGCGAAGAGGCGGTGGGGTGCCATTCCGTTGCCAGGATAACGTTCGCGGAAGGATTGTCCGCGCGCAGGGCGAGATCCCAGCGATGAAGTTGGGCAAGTTGCACCCGAGCATGGACGGTCCAGGCATCATCTTGTTCCCGCGTGGCGGCGCTGATCGAAGCGCCAAGGGTACCGCGAACGCCGCTGTCGTCTGCGCGAGCCAGGCGCAGTACGTCGGAAACAGAGGCATCGCTCCAGGTGATATCCAGCTTCGCCGGGCGCAGCCTTGATGAGGTACCCCCGACGTAGCCGGAAGCATGCAGCACGCCCGCCTGTTGCATGGGCACGGCGGCTCGCCAGGGAGTCGCAGTCAGATCGATGCGCCATGCGCCGGATGTGTCGGTATCGGCGGCACCGGTGACTCCAATGAGAGCGAGCGGCAGCTTGTCGTCACCGCGCTTGAAGTTGATGCGGCCACCGTCGATTTCGATGCGACGAAAACGCAGCGCGGGCGATCGAGGCATGGGATACGGAGCTCCGACCGTAATGGCGGAAACCGGCCTCGGTAGCCACTCGGCAAGATTCCAATCGCCGGCGGAGTTGCGAACCAGGTTCAGACTCGGGCGGGTCAAGGACAGCGTGTCGATGATGAAATGGCCCCGCAGCAAGCTCCGCCATCGCAAGCGCAGCGAGAGGGTTTCGGCGCGCAGAAAATATTCTTGGCCGAAGCGGGGATCCTCGGCGACGCTGATGGATTGGGCCTCAAGCGTCGGACCGCCCCACAGGGTGAATTCGTACCTCCCGACCTCAACCGAGCGACCAAGTTCCGCTGCGATGCGAGCGGTTAGCCGGGTCTTCAGTCGCGTATGCTCAATCAGAAGCGAAACACCGGCCGTCAGGGCCAAAGCGGCGGCGAGCAGCGCAAGAATCCAAACGAGCCGGCGCGCCCAAATAGCCGGCGGCAAGCTAGGAGAGAGCAACACATCCACGGGGAAATCTGCTCGGGGCTGGAAGGAGAAGCGTCTGCCGGGACCGACTTCATTCCGGCGTTCCCGCTGGGTGCGTCAGACCTTCCAAGGCCAGTCTGGCCGCGGATTGTTCCGCCTCCTTCTTGCTGGAACCCTCCGAATCGGCAAGGCATCGTCCCTGATGCCACACCTCCACGGAAAATTGCTTGCGGTGCTCAGGTCCAGACGCACTGCGAAGACGGTAGACGACGGCTCCCAATCCACGCTGCTGCAACCACTCTTGCAGCGCGGACTTGTGGTCGGCGCGCTCCAAGCCCTCTGGGGCTTCACTTGCGAGGGCCGGTTGAATCAAGGTGCGCAGCAAAAAATCGGAAGCAGCGGCGAGGCCAGCATCCTGATAGATCGCGCCCGTGATTGCCTCATAGGCGTCCGCCAGCAAACGCTTCTTCTCGCGCCCGCCGGTTTTCTCTTCGCCGGGGCCTATGCGCAGATGGCGGCCCAGATCGAGACGCTGCGCCGCCGTATAAATCGACGTGGCGTTCACCAAACGGGCGAGCCCTTTGGAAAGCTTTCCCGCATCCCAATCCGGAAATCCGGTGAAGAGCGTCTCACTCGCTATCAGCCCGAGTACCCGATCCCCTAGAAACTCGAGCCGCTCGTTATCCAGATCGACCGCGCCCTGCCGGTGCGACCGGTGAGTAAGAGCGCAATCAAGATGCCCGGGATCGAGGAAACGATGGCCGAGAATACGTTCCAGCTCCCGGCGCTCTTCTTCGTCCATGAAGATCCTTGAATGTAATGCGTTCGCTATTTCGCCTGCCTGGCGGCGTCGGCACGCTTCTTGCATTCCGGCTGGAGGCCGCCGGCAGTCTGCGCGCAGTGATCGAAAGCGTCCGCCGCTTCGGCGTTGTTCTTCAAATTCTGCAGATCGACGCCGAGAATGTAGTAGTCGGTCGGGTCGGGATGGGCCGAAGCCGCCACGGCCTGCTTGAGTTCCTTCGCTGATTCATCAAATTGCTGGCGCCGGAAATAGACCAGGCCCAGGCCACTGTGCGCTTCGGCCAAATCCTCCGCCTTCGAGGTAGCGAATTGATCGTCGGTCATGTTGGCGGGCTTAGCCATGGTGCCAACGACTTCTATGCTGTGCTTTTCGTAGGTCTCCGCCTTGTCTAGATTCTTCTGGGCATTCAGATCGTTCGCATTATAAGTATGCGGAATCACCCATCCAACGGTCGTGAGCACGCTGGCGTCGTCGGGATTGAGCGCCAAAGCCTTGTCAGCGGTCGCGTAAAATTTGTCCCAGTCCTGTTTGGCAAGGTAAGCCTGCACAAGGGTCGCATATACGGATTCATCGTAACGGCTGGTCGGGTACTTCTGCACGAAGCCTTCGCCCAGTTGTATCTTCTTGTCAGCGTCCTGCGCATCGGTAACGAAGAATGCCTTATAAGCGGCTTCTTCCATTGGATCGAGTTTTGCCGTGGGTGCGCCCGCTGCGCCCGGAGCAGCTGGTTGAAGCGTTGGTGCTCCGCTCTTGGCCGGCGCCGGATTTTGCTGCTGCGCCTGCGCGGCGCCAACTCGTCCGATCGCCGCGAAGCCGATCATCAAGGACAAGCCGGCGATCAGCGTAAACCCTCTGCTCTGCATGGTACGTAATGCGTGGATAGTCATCGTTCTTCCCTCATTCGTGTAAGTTTCCCTGGAAAGCATGTGAAGCATGCCCTGGTCAGGGTTATTGCTGACTGCCTCCGCCCGCTTGGGGCGGCTTGTACGGACCGTTGATGCCGGTCTGGGCGGCTGAGCGCGCAGCTTCGGGCGCTCCTTCAACGGCTCGCGCTGCTAGATATTCTCTAATCGCGTCATCCCGTTCGTCAGAAAGATCGTGAATGCGGCCAAGATATACATGCGACCAAGCCAGTACCGCAGGGTCGGGACCTCCGGCGGAAGCCGGCGATCCTGGAATCGATAATGAAACAACTTTCTCAAACAGATGCCGGGCATCCTCGGCCTTGCCAGACAACACATCGGCAATTGCCAAACCGTAAAGCGCGCGCGGCTCGTTTGGATACTTCGACAATACTCGCTGGAACACTGCCGCGGCGGCAGCCCCGTCCATTGCAGCCACTTGCTGGTCGCCTTCGGCAAGCCACTGGTCACGTTCGGAGGCCGAGTGTTCTTCGGGCGGAGGTTGCGTTTTTGCCGCCGTCTCGGGAGCGGGAGCGCGAGCGATAAGAGCTTTCAATTGCGCACGCTCCGTGTCGACGTCAATGCCTTCAATCAAATCCCCGAAATAGTAGGACATGGCCGGCGCGGCTTTCTCAAATAGCCGGAGTTGATCGAGCAGCGGCCGCACCAGCACGAACCCCGAATCATCGGCGTCATTGAGCGCGCCCTGAAGCTGTTCCGCGGTCAGATGATTCAGGCGCAGCTCGACAGCCTTGATCAGCGATTCATCCAGGAGCCCCACGATATCGTCCTGGTATTCCGCCGGCAACTGAGGAGCGCGCGCCGCGATGTCCACAATGGTGCGTCTTTTTTCCAGCGGGCCGCGGTTGCGCAGCACCAGCGGATCGATCATGAAATGTAAATAAGCATGGCGGATAGCGTCCGCGGAAGCATCCGACGGAGGTCCAACGACCAGCGTATAAGCATCGCCGAAATTGCGGAAATTCGTTCTCTGTCCCACCAGCGGTTCGAAATCCACCGTGAAGGTGCGGCCGCTCGAAGGCCGGAGGACTTCCCGCAGGTACGCGTTCACAAGGGTGGCCGTACGCGCCAGCGCAAGACGGTACTGATCGACCAAAGGTTCGTACTGCGGTTGGAGTTCCGCCCATCGGCGGTCGAGTTGCGCTTCGGCGTAGAAGGCTGAGAGCACGCTTTCAAATCCATCTATCGCCAGGACTCCGGGTGGCAGCGATTCCCGTTCGCCCTGCACGTGGAACAGAGGCGGAGGTCCCGCCACTAAGGCGAACGTCATATACGG
>Ga0302325_10004937_pt1 | contig 30685 bp, 25 predicted proteins | sample Palsa_T0_2_FD_201948 | JGI IMG/M metagenome (GOLD analysis project Ga0302325, IMG submission 201948) | Peat permafrost microbial communities from Stordalen Mire near Abisko, Sweden - Palsa_T0_2 | ecosystem: Environmental > Terrestrial > Soil > Palsa > Peat permafrost | place: Sweden: Abisko... | reverse complement strand
TCCGCCGGTAAGCCGGGCAAATGGCCGCGCGCAATCGGGACCTTCGGTCACGCCCATGTGCATTTCGTAGCCAGCGACCGGCACACCGTCGCTTGTTTGCCCCGTGATCGCTTCGAGGCGTTTCTCGGCTGAGATGGTTGTTTCCACGTCGAGGAGACCAAGGCCTTCGACGACACCCGGCGGACCTTCGATGCCGCCGGGATCGGAAATCGTGCGCCCCAGCATTTGAAAGCCGCCGCAAAGGCCGAGGATCATGCCGCCGCGACGCCGATGCGCGGCAATGTCGATGTCAAAGCCGGCCTCACGCAAGGCCGCAAGACCGGCAAAGGTCGCTTTCGAGCCGGGCAGGATGACGAGATCGGCATCGCCCGGCAGCGCGGCGCTCGGCTGCACGCGCACAACTTCGATACCCGGCTCCGCCTCCAGCGGATCGAGATCGTCGAAATTAGCGATGTGCGGCAGGATCGGCACCGCGACACGGATACGCGCTTGCGGTTTCCGCGGGCGTTTTTGTTCGAGCCCGAGCGCGTCCTCCGCCGGCAAGAAACGCGCGTCGGCGAAATACCGAATCAATCCGAGCGCCGGCCATCCGGTCGTTTGCGTAATCCGCTCCATTCCGCTCTTGAACAACGCCGGGTCGCCGCGGAATTTGTTGACCATGAACCCGCAAACCAGCGCCGCGTCGTCGGCGTCCAGCACCGCTTGCGTGCCGACAATGCTGGCGATCACGCCGCCGCGTTCAATGTCACCGATCAATGTCACCGGCACGTCGGCGGCGCGCGCGAATCCCATATTAGCGATGTCGTTGGCGCGGAGATTGATTTCGCTGGCGCTGCCGGCGCCTTCGACGAGGACGAGGTCGGCTTCGCGCTGAAGCCGCGCGTAGCTGTCGAGAACGACGGGCAACAGCTCGCGTTTCAAATCCTGATAAGCGGCCGCCGTGGCATTGCCATGGACCCGGCCGCCGACGACGACTTGCGCCCCGCACTCGCTCTGCGGCTTAAGCAGCACCGGATTCATATGAATGCTGGGCGGCGTCAGTGCCGCACGCGCTTGCAGCGCCTGCGCGCGTCCGATTTCGCCGCCGTCCGCGGTCACCGCGGCGTTGTTCGACATGTTCTGCGGCTTGAACGGGCGCACCGCGAGGCCGCGCCGCGCGTAGGCGCGTGCCAGCCCGGCGACAATCAAGGATTTGCCGACGTCCGAGCCCGTACCCTGAAACATCAGCGCGCGCGCCGGCATCTAAAACTCAATTCCCGGCTGGGCTTTTACCCCGGCGGCAAAATGATGCTTCACCAGCGTCATTTCGGTGACGAGATCGGCGGCGGCAACAAGCTCGGGCTTGGCGTTCCTCCCGGTGACAACGACGTGCAAATTCGGCCGGCGCGCCGCTAGGACCGCTAGGACCTCGGCGAGGTCGAGGTAGTCGTAACGCAGCGCGATGTTGAGCTCATCGAGGATGACGAGCGCGATGCTTGGATCGTCCAGGAGCTCGCGGGCCTTGGTCCAGGCGCGCTGCGCCGCCGCAACGTCGCGAGCGCGGTCCTGAGTTTCCCAGGTAAAACCTTCGCCCATTGTGTGCCAGGCGACTTGCGCCTCGAACTTCGCGAGCGCGTCGCGCTCGGCGGTGTGCCAGGCGCCTTTGATGAACTGCACCACGCCCACGCGCCCGCCCCGGCCGAGTACGCGCAGCCCCAGGCCGAAGGCCGCGGTCGATTTGCCTTTGCCCGTGCCGGTGTGGACGATCAGAAGACCCTTTTCCACGGTCTTGCCCGCGATCTCCGCATCCTGCACGGCCTTGCGTTTTGCCATCTTGTTGCGATGGCGTTCGGCCTCGGCGTTGCCGATTGGCCGCGTCATTGTCGCACCTCCGGACTGCCTTTGACGGCGAGCGGCAAGCCGGCAACCATGAGAACCACGCGATCGGATCGCGCCGCCATGCGCTGGTTGAGGACGCCTTGCCAATCGCGGAACTGCCGTCCGAGCGGGTGCTCGGGGACGATGCCGAGACCCACTTCGTTGGCGACCAGAACGACCGGCACTTTCACGGCCAGCAACGCTTTTTCCAGGCGGCCGATTTCGCGATCGATATCGGCATGCGCGAGCATGAGATTTGAAAGCCACAATGTGAGGCAATCGACCAACACAGACGTTGTCTCACATTCCGCCAACATCGCCGCAATTTCGCGAGGCGCCTCGATGGTGCGCCAACAGGAGCCGCGGCGCTCGCGATGCGTGTTGATCCGCGCCGCCATTTCTTCGTCGCCCGCTTCCGCGGTCGCGATGTAGGTCCAAGGCGGCTTAGCGGCTGTAATCAAGCTCTCGGCATAGCGGCTTTTGCCGGAGCGCGCCCCGCCCAGAACAAGGGTCAGCGGACTATGCAAGGAACGATCACCTTACTCATCTCATTGCAAAATTAGCGTTTCGCTTTTCGAGAATGCCGAAATTAGGCGCCATTGACAAAACCGGGCCGGCGACCGTTAAGTAACCCCATCGACGGTCTTTCGTAAGAGAGCGAAAAGGGAATGCGGTGCGGAGCTCAACGCTCCTAATCCGCAGCTGCCCCCGCAACTGTAAGCGGGAAGTCTCGTCCGCATAAGCCACTGGCGGTAATTGCCGCCGGGAAGGTTGGGCGAGGCGCCGATCCGCGAGCCAGGAGACCTGCCGTCGGCAGTGTCGACGCGACAAACACCGGTCGGGGTGCATCGGTGGATGATCCGAAAGACGTAAAGTCTTTTGGTCCTCGCTCGCGCCGGCGGTTGGTCACGCGAGGACTTTCTACCGTGCTCACGTTCTTGAAAGCGGCGATCGATGATGGATCGCCCGATCGGCGCGGCAGGATTGGCGCGATCTACGCCCTATTATTGACCGCAAACGCCCTGGTGTGGGCTTGGGCGGTGATTGCCTTGGCCGGCCGGCCGACCCTTCTGGGCACCGCGGTTTTGGCCTACGTGCTGGGCGTCCGCCACGCCGTCGATGCCGATCACATCGCCGCCATCGACAACGTCGTGCGCAAATTGATGCAGGAGGGCAAACGGCCACTTGCCGCCGGCCTGTTTTTCTCGCTCGGCCATTCGCTCGTCGTCGTCCTTGCCGTTGCCGCAATCGCGGCGACCGCGTTCGCGCTGCAGGATCGGTTCCTCGCGTTCAAGTCTGTCGGCAGCGTGATCGGCACCACGGCTTCCGCGGTGTTCCTACTGGCGATCGCGATCATCAACCTCGTCGTCCTGCACGGGGTCTGGGCAAGCTTCCGCCGTGTCCGCCGCGGCGAGCCGGTAGCCGAACACGAACTGAACCTGCTTCTTTCCGGGCGCGGCTTACTCGCCCGCATCTTCCGCCCGTTGTTCCGCATGATTACGCGGAGCTGGCAGATGTTTCCCGTTGGCTTTTTGTTCGGGCTCGGCTTCGACACCGCGACCGAGATCAGCCTGTTCGCGGTCGTCGCCAGCCAAGCGTCGGGCGGCGCGAACTTCGGCACGGTCATGATTTTCCCGGCGCTGTTCACCGCCGGCATGACGCTCGTCGATACGACCGACAGCGTCTTCATGGTCGGCGCTTATGGGTGGGCATTCCTCAATCCGGTGCGCATGATTTGGTACAATCTGACCATCACGGCGATGTCGGTGACCGTGGCGCTTGTGATCGGCGGCATCGAGGCGCTCGGACTGGTCGGCGACAAACTCGGCCTCGAGGGAACGTTCTGGGGCGCGATCGGCGACCTCAATAACGGCCTCGCCAATTTCGGCTACCTGATCCTCGGCGTTTTCCTGCTCTGCTGGGCACTGTCCTATTTGATCTACCGCTGGCGTGGCCTGGACCGGCCGCTGCCGGTTCGAGCTTAGGCCGCACCATGATCGCCTCGAGCGAACAGGCTCCGACGAATGGCACGGCATCGTCCGCAAAGCCGATTATTTATGTCTGCGTCACCTGCCGTCCGCCCGGTGATACCGACAGTATGTCGCGGCCGGGTGCCGTTCTTGCCGCCGCGACCGCGGACGCCGCGGCCGGCACCGAAGTCGAAGTCCGTACGATGCGCTGCCTCGGCAATTGTTCGCGCGGCCCGACTGCGGCGCTGCGGTGCGACCGCGCGTGGACTTACGTTTTCGGCGGGCTCGACGTGAGTTCCGCCGCGGCTTTGGTCGAAGGCGCGCGGCTTCTCGCCGGCGCCGCCGACGGCATTTTGCCGTGGCGCGAGAGGCCGGCGGTGCTCAAGCGCGGCCTGGTCGCGCGCGTCCCGCCGCTTGGATTTCAGGAGACCGATTTATGAACACGCCACTCGCGCGCATTCCCTGCACCATCGTCACCGGCTTTCTCGGCGCCGGCAAGACGACGCTTATTCGCCATGTCATCGCCAACGCGGGCCGCCGCCGGCTCGCCGTCATTGTCAACGAGTTCGGCGATGTCGGCATTGATGGCGAGATCCTGAAAGGCTGCGGCAATGCGGCTTGTCCCGAGGAAAACATCGTCGAACTGGCCAACGGCTGCTTGTGCTGCACCGTAGCCGACGAATTTGTGCCCGCGCTCGACGCCATTCTGGCCCGCGACGGTGTCGAGCACATCGTCATTGAAACGTCAGGGCTCGCGTTGCCGAAACCGCTGGTGCAAGCTTTCCACTGGCCGGCAATCAAGAGCCGCGTCACCGTCGATGGCGTCGTTGTCGTCGTCGACGGGGCGGCGCTGGCTGAAGGCCGGGTGGCGAACGACCTCGAAGCACTCGTCCAGCAGCGCACGGCCGATGCTTCGCTGACACACGACGACCCGATTGAGGAAGTCTTCGACGATCAAATTGCTTGCGCCGATCTCGTCGTCCTCAACAAACGCGACCTGATCGACGAGGTGGGCTTGGCGAAAGCGCGGGCCGCGGTCGCCAAAGTGTTGCCGCGCAGCGTCAAAGTGCTCGCTGTTGCCGACGGCAAGGTCGATGAATCGCTTTTGCTCGGACTTGGCGTCGGTACCGAAGCCGACATCGCCAATCGCCGCACCCGGCATGACGCGGAAGAGGACCACGACCACGATGATTTCGATTCGTTCGTCGTCGCGCTGGACGAGATTGCCGATCCGTCGGCGTTGAGCGCGCGGATCGCTGCTGTGGCGGAGGATTTCGACGTACTGCGGGTCAAGGGTTTTGCCGCCGTCGCCGATAAGCCGCTGCGGCTTTTGGTGCAGGCGGTCGGCGCACGTGTGACACATCAATTCGATCGGCCGTGGAGGGCCGCGGAACCGCGCGACGGCCGTCTCGTGGTGATTGGTCTGAAAGGACTCGACCGCGCGGCGGTGACGCGCGCGATTTTGGGCTAGAGCATGATCCCGAAAAGCTTGCCCTTGGACTTGATCCGAGGGTGGACACCGGTTTTCGGAAAAGATCATGCTCCAACAATAAGCTAGCCAGGCGAGGCGATGCATCTGCTCACGACCAGCTCCACCAGTCTCGACGAGATTGTCGAGGCCGTCGACCTTGGGCAAACCCCGGGCGACATCGTTATCCTGTCATTCGCCGACAGCGATCTCGCCGCATTGGCATCGGCGTGGGAAATGGATCGCGCGGAGTTGCCAAGCCTCCGCCTGGCGCACCTGCGCGATCTCCGGCACCCGATGTCGGTCGATCTCTGGATCGACCGCGTCGCCGCTCATGCGAAGGTGATTCTGGTTCGCCTACTCGGCGGACTCGAGTGGTGGAAATACGGCATCGAACGGCTGTCAGTATTGGCGCGCGCCCGCGGCATTGTACTCGCAGTGTTGCCGGGCGAAGACCGCGACGATAGCCGGATGAGTGCGGCGTCGACTTTGCCGCAGCGTGACCTCGACGCGTTGTTGCGGTTTTTCCGCCAAGGCGGCCGCGACAACCTGCTCGGATTGCTGCGCGAGCTCGCGCGCCACGCCGGCTACCAATGCGAAGCCGCCGAGCCAAAACCCGTGCCGCGTTTCGCCGGCTATCTTCCGGGAACGGGCGCGATTGATCTCGATCACGTGGCTAGCTCGATTCCGCCCGGACAATCCGTCATCCCAATTCTGTTCTACCGCGCGCTCTTGCTCGCGGACGATACCGCCGCGGTGGATGCGCTATACGATGCGCTGTCTTCGCGCGGGCTCGCCCCAGCGCCACTGATGGTCACGAGCCTTAAGGACAGCGAGGCTGCTTCGTTTTTGGCCGCGGCGTTCGCGCGGCTTGACCCGGCCGTCATTGTCACCATGACAGCATTCGCCGCCGGCGGCGAAATCGGTGAACCATCATCGTTGGATGCAGCCGGCGTTCCCGTGTTGCAAGTTGTCGCCGCCACGACCCGCCGCGCCGCGTGGCGCGAAAGCGCGCGCGGCCTCGGCGCCGCTGACCTCGCGATGCACATCGTCTTACCCGAGCTTGACGGCCGCGTGCTCGCCGGCGTCATCGCCTTTAAAGACCCGCTGCCGGTGCAGAACGAGCTTTGCTTCACCGCGCTGGCAAGCCGTCCTGAAAGCGATCGAGTGGCGGTGGTCGCCGAGCGCATCGCCGCGCTGGTGCGCGTGCGCGCCAAGCCGCGCGGCGAGCGGCAAGTCGCCGTGCTCATGCCCGACTATGCCGGCGCGCCGGGGCGTAGGGGCTATGCGGTCGGCCTCGACGTGCCGGGAAGCGTGGTCGCTCTGCTCGACGATCTTGTGGCCGCCGGCTACGCCGTCAGCGAGGCACCGGTGACACCACGCGAACTGCTCGCTTTGCTGTCGGAAGGTGCCGCGGATGCGACGCTCACATTACCGGAGTATGAGAAGTTGATGGCGCGCTTGCCTTCGGCGGCAGTCGCGCGACTGTATGACGCCTGGGGCAAGCCGGAGACCGATCCGGATGTCCGCGACGGCGCATTTTTCTTCCGCGCACGAAAATTCGGCAACGTTTGGGTCGCGCTGCCGCCCGATCGCGGCCGCTCCGACGAGCGGCGCGCCGACTACCACGATCCGGATTTGCCGCCGCGCCACGCGCTGGTCGCCTTCGGGTTATGGGTTCAGCACGTGGCGAAAGCCGATGCGCTCGTCCACATGGGCGCGCACGGAACATTGGAATGGCTGCCGGGAAAGGCGGTCGCGCTCAGCGCGGAATGTTTTCCGGAGATCGTCGCAGGCACGCTGCCCGTGATCTATCCGTTCATAGTCAGCAATCCCGGCGAGGCGGCGCAGGCCAAGCGCCGCATTGCCGGCGTCACCATCGGCCACCTGCCGCCGCCGCTGGTGACGGCGGGACTTTCCGGCGATGCGCGCGAGCTTGAACGCCTGGTCGACGAATACGCCCAAGCCGACGGCCTCGACCGGCGGCGGCGCGAGCGTCTCACGAAACTGATTATCGAGGAAGCGCAACGGACCGGATTGGCGCGCGAAGCCGGCGCTGACCCCGCGGCAGCACCCAACGACGCGTTGCGCCGCATCGACGCCTGGCTGTGCGACTTGAAAGACCTCTCCATCAAAGACGGCCTGCATATTTACGGCCGCGCGCCGGTCGCGACCGACGATCCGCAATGGCTCGTCAGCGCCGAGGCCGAACGCGCCGCTTTGCTCGCCGCCCTCGACGGACGCCGCGTCCCGCCAGGACCCGCAGGCTCTCCCGAGCGTGGACGGCGCGACGTGCTGCCAACCGGCCGCAATCTTTTCACCGCCGACCCGCGCACGCTGCCGACCCCAACCGCCATGGATTTCGGCCGGCTCGCCAGCGAAGAAATTATTCGTGCGCATTTGCAGGCTCACGGCGAGTCGTTGCGCAGCGCCATCATCGATCTTTGGGGAAGCGCAACGTTGCGCACTGGCGGCGAAGAAATCGCCCAAGGCTTTGCGCTGATGGGTTGCCGCCCGATCTGGGACACCGCAAGCGGGCGCGTCACCGGCGTTGAGGTGCTGCCGCCTGCGGCCATCGGCCGGCCGCGGGTCGACGTGACATGGCGCATTTCCGGATTGTTTCGCGATCTCTTTCCGGCGCAAATCGCACTCATCGACGCCGCGATCCAGGCGGTGGCCGCCCGCGAGGAGGGCGATGAGGAGAATCCGCTGGCGGCAGCGCGCCGCGCCGCGCCCACGGCGCGGCTCGATCGCATTTTTGGCAACGCCCCTGGCGCCTACGGATCGGGCGTCGAGGATTTGCTCGGCCGCGATGCAAATAACGACGGCATCGCGGCCGCGTATCTCGCCGCCGCTTCACACAGTTATGGCGGCGCCGAGGGCGCCGGCGCTGTGGCGCCCGGGGCTTTTGCACGACGGATCGCAGCGGCCGAAATTCTTATCCACCCGAGCGACGACCCGTCCCGCGATTTGCTCGAAGGCGCCGAAGATGTCGCGTTCGTCGCTGGCTTTGCAGCAGCGGCGAAAATGCTCGGCCGCGCCGCCGATCTGGTCATGCTCGATCTGACCGACCCGCAGCGGCCGCGGGCACGAACGCTATCGGCTGCGCTCACGCGGATCGTGCGCGCACGCGCCATCAACCCGCGCTTCATCGCCGGGCAAATGCGTCACGGCCCGCGCGGCGCCGCCGAATTGGCGGAAACCGTCGACCGTCTCGCCGATTTTGCCGACACTACGGATGCTGTCGCCAGCAACTTGTTCGACTTGTTGTTCGACGCTTACGTTGCCGATGCCAACGTCCGCGCGTTTTTGGTGCGCGAGAACCCGCAAGCCGCCGCGTCCATCGCCAAGCGGATCGAGCGCGCCCGGCGGCGCGGCCATTGGCATCCGCGGCGCAACGACGTCGATGCCGGCCTTGCTGCGCTGTGCCTGGAGCCCGCGGCATGACCAGCGCCCCCGCATATTTCCCGCAGCGCCGCGGCACCTGTCCCGGTTTGTCGGTCCCGATGCCCTCCGGCGATGGATTGCTCGCGCGGCTGCATCCTACCGGTACGATTTCGCTATCGGCATTCGCCGCGCTTTGTGCGGCGGCGCAAGAATTCGGCAATGGTGTCGTCGAGATCACCGGCCGCGGCAGCATCCAGATTCGCGGCTTGACTGCGGCGTCTGCACCGCTTTTCGCCGACGCGGTAAACGCGCTCGCTATCGCCGCCGAGGATGGAATCCCAGTCCATACCGATGCGCTCGCCGGACTCGACGATGAGGAAATTCTCGACGCCGGCTCCGTGGCCGCCGATTTACGCCAGATGTTGGCGCACACATCGCTGCCGGCGCGGCTCGCTCCCAAAATTTCCGTCGCCATAGATGGCGGCGGCGCACTCGGCCTCGACAACCTTGCCGCGGACGTGCGCCTCTGCGCCGATCTGGTGAACGGCGCTGCCGTGTTTCACGTTGGCGTCGCCGGCAATGCGGCGACCGCGACCGGTCTCGGTGTCGTCACGCCTGCTAATGGCGTAGAAGCTGCCCGGCGGCTCCTCGAAATCATTGCACGACACGGGCGTACGGCGCGGGCGCGCGATGTACTTTCCAACCAGGGCGCGGCTCAATTTCACGCTGCGATCGCTGATCTAATCATCAACAGCATGTCATTCTCGTCATGCCCGGGCTTGGCCCGGGCATCCACGTCTTCAGGCCGCGCTGCTGGTAAAGACGTGGATGGCCGGCACGAGGCCGGCCATGACGTGAAGGAGGCCATAACTGCTCATGGCCTGCGCGATGGATCAATCGCATGCGGCGTCAGCCTGGCCTTCGGTCATACGAATGCCCGGGCGCTCGAGCAGCTCACGCAAGTCGCGCGCTTAATCGGCGCACTCGGATTCCGCACAGCACCGGGACGCGTGTTGCTAGCGATCGGCATTCGGCCGGCCGACGCGGCGACTTTCACCGCCGCGGCTGAACAGCTCGGCTTCATCGTGCACCCCGACGACCCGCGGCGCTACGTGGTCGCCTGCGCCGGAGCGCCGGTCTGCGCGGCCGCGCACATTGCGGCACGCACCCTCGCTCCGGCGGTCACCGAGGCGGCCCGGCCATACCTCGATGGCCGTTTCCGCATTCACGTTTCCGGCTGCGCCAAGGGCTGCGCTCACGCCGGCGTGGCAAGCTTGACCGTAGTCGGCCAGCACGATGGCTGCGCCATCATCGCCAACGGTTCCGTGCGCGACGCTCCCGTTGCGTTCGCAAACGCAAATCAATTGCCGTCGGTGATCGCCGAGATGATGCGAGATGCCAAACGCGAGGCGGCTCATGTCTGAGCGCGCAGCCTATTTGCGCGACGGCGCCGCGATCTACCAGCGCTCGTTCGCCATCATCCGCGCCGAGGCCGACCTGACGCGCTTTTCCGCCGACGAGGCGGACGTCGCGGTGCGCATGATCCATGCCTGCGGCGTCGTTGAACTGGCGCCGCACATTGTCATGGCGCACGATCTCGTCGATGCCGCACGCCGCGCGCTCGCCGCCGGCGCGGCGATCTTCTGCGATTCCGAGATGGTGGCGCGCGGCATCACCCGCGCGCGCCTGCCGGTGCGCAACGAAGTCCTATGCACGCTGAACGACCCTCGGGTGCCGGAGCTCGTCATAAAACTCGCGACCACACGCTCGGCGGCGGCACTCGATTTGTGGATCGAGCGGCTTTCAGGCGCCGTGGTCGCTATCGGCAATGCTCCGACCGCGCTGTTTCGCTTACTTGATCTCCTCGATGCCGGCGCGCCCAAGCCCGCGGCCATTGTCGGCATCCCTGTCGGATTTGTCGGCGCCGCCGAGTCGAAAGAGGCGCTCGCCGATAATCCGCGCGGCGTTCCTTTCTTGACCGTACGCGGCCGCATGGGCGGCAGCGCCATGACCGCAGCGGCGATCAACGCTTTGGCGAGGCCGGGATTATGAGCGGTGCAAGGCTCATTGGCGTCGGCGTCGGCCCGGGCGATCCGGAGCTGATGACGCTAAAGGCCATGCGCGCGCTCGAGCAGGCCGACGTCGTCGCACACTTCGCCAAGGCCGGATGCGCGAGCCGGGCGCGCGCTATCGCATCCGCGCATCTGAACAACGGGACGACAGAGCTCGCGCTGTTTTATCCGATGACCACCGAGCTTCCCCGGTCCAGCGACGGTTATCGCAACGCGCTGCGCGCTTTTTATGATGACGCCGCGGCGCGGATCGCCGCGCATCTTGAAGATGGGCGGCGCGTTGCCGTGATTTGCGAAGGCGATCCTCTGTTCTACGGCTCGTACATGCATCTGCATGCGCGGCTTTCGCCGCGGTTCCCGGCCGAGATCGTGCCCGGGGTGACCGGCATTTCCGGCTGCTGGTCGGCGGCGGCAACGCCGATCGCGCAAGGCGACGACGTGTTCACCGTGCTTCCGGCGACGCTGCCGGAAGACGAGATCGCGCGGCGGCTTGCGGACGCGGACGCCGCCGTGGTGATGAAGGTCGGACGTCATTTGCCGAAACTCCGCCGCGCGCTGGCCAAGAGCGGACGGTTGCCGCGCGCCATTTACGTCGAACGCGGCACCATGAGCGATGCGAAATTGATGCCGCTCTCCGCCAAGTCTGACGACGACGCGCCCTATTTTGCCGTGGTGCTGGTGCCGGGATGGGAGCAGCAACCGTGAGCGGGCATCTCGCGGTCATCGGCCTGGGACCGGGCGACGCGCGCCAGCTCACGCCCGAAGCGGATGCGGCGCTGAAGGACGCGGACGTGCTCTATGGCTATGCGCGCTATCTCGAACGGATTCCGGCGCGCGAGGGCCAGGCGCGCCACGCATCCGATAATCGCGAAGAACGGGCGCGCGCCGCCGCCGCGCTCCACGACGCCACGCTAGGCGCACGCGTCGCACTCGTCTCTGGCGGCGATCCGGGCGTGTTCGCCATGGCAGCGGCGGTCTGCGAAGAAATCGAGCGCGGTCCCGAAATCTTTCGCGCGCTCGACGTCACCATCGTGCCCGGCATCACCGCAATGCTCGCCGTCGCCGCGCGCATCGGCGCGCCGCTCGCCCACGATTTCTGCGCGCTGTCGCTGTCCGATAACCTGAAACCTTGGCCTCTTATCGAGCGCCGCCTCGATGCCGTCGCCGGCGCTGGATTTGTCATCGCGCTCTATAATCCGGTGTCGCAATCGCGGCCGTGGCAGTTTGCCCGCGCCATGGAGCGTTTGGCGGGCGTTTTGCCTCCGGCGACGCCCGTGGTCGTCGGCCGCGCCGTCGGCAGAACGGACGAGAACGTGACGGTAACGACGCTCGATCGCGCCGGCGCCGCGGCAGCCGACATGGCGACGCTCGTGATCGTCGGCTCGCGCGAGACGCGCCTGGTGCAGCGTGCCGGCCGCCCGCCGCTGGTTTACACGCCGCGATCCGTGGCCGTGGTGACCGCATGATCAAGCCATTCCATCACGGCGTCGATCGTTTCTACCGCAGGCCAGGCCGATGCGATCGGCCGGCGCATCAGGATCACCTCAATACCGAGAGAGCGCGCGGCAGCGATCTTGCCGTAAGCAGCCTCGCCGCCGCTATTTTTGGCGATGACGCATTCGATGCCGTGCGACTGCATCACCGCGCGGTCGTCGGCCTCGCTGAACGGGCCGCGCGCGGTAATGTAGCTCGCTTGCGGCAGCGGCAGCGGCGGATCGATGGGATCGACGCTGCGGAACAGATAAACGTGCTGGGGCGCGGCGGCGAAGGGTGCAAGGTCGTTACGGCCGAGCGCGACGAACACCGTGCGCGACTTGGCCCCAATGGCGTCCGCCGCGGCGGCGGTGTCGTTGACTTCAGTCCAGCGGTCGCCGGCGACCTCGATCCATGGCGGGCGGCGAAGGGCGACGAAGGCCATTCCGGTTTTGCGCGCGGCTTCGACAGCATTCGCCGAGATGACGCTTGCATAGGGATGCGTGGCGTCGACCAGCCCGTCGATCCCATTCGCGGTGAGATAATCGGCAAGCCCGGCGGCGCCGCCAAATCCGCCCGCCCGCACCGGCACGGCATGCGGGACTGGCAGCGCGGTGCGACCGGCAAGCGAAAGCGTGACGGTAATATCGGCGCGCGGCGCGAGCCGCTCGGCCAATTTCCTCGCTTCGGTCGTGCCGCCGAGAATAAGGAGGCGTTTGGTGCCGGTTCCTGAAGTCATCGCACCTGAGACTGCCGCAACGCCGCGCTGGCTGTCCATCGTCGGCATCGGCGAGGACGGCATTGACGGCCTCAGCTCAACCGCGCGCGGGCTGATCGAGGCGGCCGAAATCGTGTTCGGCGGCCGCCGCCATCTGACGCTGGCGGCGCCGCTCATTCGCGGCGCGGCGCGGCCGTGGCCGAGCCCGTTCGATGGCGCGGCGGAAGAAGTCTCACTTCATCGCGGACGGCAAGTCTGCGTGCTGGCGTCCGGCGATCCGTTCCACTACGGCGTCGGTGCGGTGCTGGCGCGGCACATTGATCCGCGCGAAATCATCGTGCTGGCGGCGCCGTCCGCCTTCAGCCTCGCCGCCGCGCGGCTCGGCTGGTCCTTGCCGGAGACCGTGCTTTTGTCGTTGCATGGCCGAGCGCTCGACCTCATCCGACCGCATTTGCAACCCGCCGCACGGATTCTGGCGCTGACGTCCGACGGCGATGCGCCGGCGGCGTTGGTGAAACTCCTGGCCGCAATCGGGTTCGGCGCGTCGCGCGTGACCGTTCTTGAGAACCTTGGCGGCCCGCAAGAATCGATCCGCAGCGCGACCGCCGCCGATTTCGACATTGGCGCGATCGGGCCGCTCAATACACTGGCGATCGAGGTCGACGCCGCGCCGGACGCGCGCGTCATCGCACGCAGCGCAGGCCTGCCGGATCATTTGTTTGAACACGACGGCCAGATCACCAAGCGCGAAATTCGCGCCATGACCTTGTCGTCGCTGTCCCCGCGCCGCGGCGAACTCCTGTGGGATATCGGCGCCGGATCGGGCTCAATCGCCATCGAATGGCTGCTGGCCGATCCGACGATGCGCGCGGTTGCCATAGAGCGGCGGGCCGATCGGGCCGCGCGCATCCGGCGCAATGCCGGGGCGCTCGGCGTGCCCGGGCTCGAAATCGTCGCGGGCTCGGCACCGGCCTCACTTGCCAGCTTGCCGTCGCCCGACGCGGTGTTTGTCGGCGGCGGCGCCGGCGATGCCGAAGCGTTTGATGCGGCGGCGCGCGCGCTCCGCTCCGGCGGCCGGCTGGTGGTCAATGCGGTCACGCTCGAAACCGAAGCGTCGTTGATCGCACGTCACGCCGCGCTGGGCGGCGAATTGATCCGCATCGCGATCTCGCGCGCCGCGCCGGTCGGCGAGAAGATCGGCTGGCGCCCGGCGATGCCGGTGACGCAGTGGCTTTGGACCAAGCGATGACCGTGCATTTCATCGGCGCCGGGCCGGGCGCGGCCGATCTCATCACGGTCCGCGGCCGCGATCTCATCGCCCGCTGTCCGGTCTGCCTTTATGCGGGCTCCATCGTGCCGCGCGAATTGCTCGGTTTTTGCCCGCCAGGCGCCCGCATTGTCGATACGGCACCGCTGTCGCTCGACGAGATTGAAACAGAGTTCGTGGCCGCGCACGCCGCCGGGCGCGACGTGGCGCGGCTACATTCCGGTGATCTCTCGATCTATTCGGCCTTGGCCGAACAGATGCGCCGGCTCGACCGGCGCGACATTCCCTACACGCTCACGCCCGGCGTCCCGGCCTTCGCCGCCGCCGCGGCGGTTTTGCAATGTGAGCTGACGGTCCCGGAGGTTGCGCAAAGCGTGGTGCTAACCCGCGTCTCCGGACGCGCCTCGCGCATGCCGGAGAAGGAAAAGCTCGCGGCCTTCGCCGCGACCGGCGCGACGCTGGTCATCCATCTCGGCATCCACGCCATTGAAAGTGTGGTCCGCGAGCTGACGCCCGTTTGCGGCGCTGATTGTCCCGTAGCCGTTGTCGTTCAGGCAAGCTCGCCGGCAGAGCGCATTCTGCGCTGCACGCTTGTCGACATCGCCGCCGAGGTGAAAGCGGAAAATATCGAGCGCACCGCGCTCATTCTCGTTGGCCGCGCACTCGCAGCGGAAGATTTTCGCGACAGTGCGCTCTATGACGCCGATTATCGTCGCCGCTTTCGCGGAAATGCCGGCGGATCGCGATGAGCGCGCGCGGCCTCATTATCGCGGCGCCGCAATCCGGCGCCGGCAAGACGACAATCACGCTCGCCATCCTGGCGGCGCTGAAACGCCGCGGCCTCAAGGTGTGGGCGGCCAAGGCCGGCCCGGATTACATCGATCCGGCTTTTCACCTGGCGGTTACCGGACGAGCGAGCGTCAATCTCGATTCCTGGGCGATGCCGAAGGAATTGCTTGACGGGCTCGCAGCGCAGGCGGCGAACGACGCGGACCTCCTCGTCATCGAAGGGGTCATGGGACTATTCGATGGCGCTGACGCGGCCGTCGCACCGCCCGGGCGTCGCGGAACGACCGCCGATCTCGCCGCGCATTTCAATCTGCCGGTGCTGCTCGTACTTGATGTCGCGCGCCAGGCGCAATCGGCGGCGGCGCTGGTGCGCGGATTTGCGACGCACGATGCCGCCGTCAAAGTGACCGGCGTGCTTCTCAACCGGGTCGCCAGCCCGCGCCATAGCGCCATGGCGGCTCACGCGATCAACGCGGCCGGCATTCCGGTATTCGGCGCGCTTCCGCGCGACCCTGCGCTCGGGCTGCCGGAACGTCACCTGGGTCTCGTTCCAGCCGGCGAACATCCTGATATGATGCAGCGCATTGAGCGGCTGGCAGCCGCCGCCGAAACTCATTTCGATCTCGATGCCATCCTCGCGGGTGCGGCGCCGCTCCACTTGGCCGACTACTCGCGGCAAGCCGTGGCTTTGCCAGCGCCGGGACAGCGCATCGCGCTCGCCAACGATCGCGCCTTCAGCTTTATTTATCCGCATCTCGCTCAGGCGTGGTGCGCCGGCGGCGCGAAGATTCTTTCGTTTTCGCCCCTTGCCGACGAGGCGCCGCCGGACAACGCCGATTGTTGCTGGCTGCCCGGCGGCTATCCCGAGCTGCACGCCAACGCGCTCGCCGCGGCGCGAAATTTTTCGTCAGGCTTGCGCCGCTTTGCGGAAACAAGGCCGGTGCACGGCGAGTGCGGCGGCTACATGGTTTTGGGGGAAAGCCTGGAAGATGCGGCCGGCCGGCGGCATGCCATGACCGGCCTCCTTGGCCATTCGACGAGTTTCGCCAAGCGCAAGCTGCATCTCGGTTACCGCACCGTGCGGCTTCGCGCCGACTCCAGCCTCGGCCCGGCCGGCGCGCTCATTCGCGGCCATGAATTCCATTACGCGTCGCTGGTTTCGTCCGGCGGCGATGAGCCGTTCGCGGAGATTGTCGGCAACGAAAGCGCCGCGGGACCAACCGGCGGCCGCCGCGGGCACGTCACCGGCAGCTTCTTCCACGCCATCGCCGCCGACGCCTGATCTATTTGCTGTGCAGGATTTCCTCTTCCACGTCGCGCAACCGATCCTTGCCGAAAAAGATCTCGCGGCCGACGAAGAATGTCGGACTGCCGAAGGTGCCGCGATCGACCGCCTCTTGCGTGTTTTTTAGGAGCTTGTCCTTGATGTCCTGCTCTTGGGTACGCGCGAGCAGCCGTTCCGCATCGAAGCCTGATTCCTTGAGCGCGGACGCGACGACGGCGGGATCGTCCATGTCTTTCGGCTCCGCCCACATATGCTTGAACATTTCGTCGACGTAGCGCGCCAAGACGTTGTCGAGGTCGGCGGCGATCGCGCCGCGCATGATCAACAGCGTATTGACCGGGAAGAACGGATTCCATTTGAAGGTGCTGATGCCGTGACGGCGGATGAAACGTTGCAATTCGAGATGCTCGTATTGCAGCCGGTTCTTGATGCCCGCCAGCTTTTCCGCCGGCGAGCTATTGTTGGTGAGCCTGAAGACACCGCCCAGCAGGATCGGCACGTAGTCGAATTTGACTTTCGTGCGCTGCTCGACCTCAGGAACGACAAGATGCGCGAGGTAAGCGTTCGGGCTGCCGAAGTCGAACAGAAATTCCACCTTGGCCATTTCACCAGACCTCCCGGTACGGGCGCAGATCGAGCTCAAAAGTCCACGCGTCGCGCGGTTGCCGGTACAGTTGCCAATAGGCCTCGGCGACGGAGGCCGGATTCATCAATTGATCCGGCTCGAGATTCTCCAGCGCCTGCGGCCCGGCCTGCTGTTTGATGCGCTCGCGCACGAACGCCGTGTCGACGCCGGCGTCGATGATCAGATGCGCGACATGGATGTTCTTCGGTCCCAACTCGCGCGCCATGCTTTGCGCCACCGCACGCAGCCCGGATTTGGCGCTGGCAAACGCCGCGTAACCGATGCCGCCACGCATGCTCGCGGTCGCGCCAGTGAAGAAAATACACCCGCCCCCGCGCGGCAGCATCAAGCGTGCGGCCTCGCGGCCGGTGAGAAACCCGGCATAGCAGGCTAATTCCCACACTTTGCGGAACACCCGTTCGGTGGTGTCCAGCACCGGGAAATTGACATTGCCGCCGACGTTGAAAATGCAGACCTGGAGCGGCGCATGGGCGTCCGCTTCGCGCAAGAAGGCGGTAATGTCTTCCTCCTTCCGGGCATCGAGACCGCGCGCCACGATAGACCCGCCTGAGGCTTCGATATCGGCGACGAGCGGCGCCAGCTTTTCGGCATTGCGCCGGCCGGCGAAAATGACAAAGCCCTCGGCGGCGAACCTTTTGGCAATCGCGGCGCCGATGAAATCGCCGGCGCCGATCACAGCCGCGGTGGCGTTGCGCTTTGCCATGCTCTTCCCTCCCGGCGCGACCTTCCCCGGAAACGCCGTCGCTGCGTCTTACATTATGCGCGACTTGCGCCGATGCGAAGGCCGCCTATTGCGCATTCGGGCCGCAGCCAACTTGCCAATTGTTCGGCTTGCCGCCACCATGTCCCTGGGTGTTACTTAAGCTGTTGTGTGCGCCAACACCGAGGCTAGTGTGGCGGTTCAGAAGTCCGCATCATTTTGCCGGCCCTTCTCTGCGGACTTCTGAACCAAAGCCACACTAGATCAATAGATTTCCTAGTGTCCCTTTGATTCCGAAGTTCGCACAAGGGATTGCCGCCTAGTCAAGCGAACTTCGGAATCGGGACACTAGATCGTGCCGGGCGAAGCTAGCCACCTCGTAGCCGAAACCGCCACACGGATCCTTGCGGATTTCGCCGACCCTCAAACCGTCAACCGGGACGCGAGCGGCTCCTGGAAGGCGAAGCTTTGGGAGGCGCTCGATGCGGCCGGATTGCCTCTGGCCTGGGTGCCAGAGGCGCTAGGCGGTTCGGGCGCACGCAGCGCCGATGGTTTTGCCATTCTCGGCGCCGCCGGGCGCGTTGCCTTGGCGGCGCCGCTTGCGGAAACATTGGCGGCCGGCTGGCTTCTGACGCAAGGGGGTATCGAAGCGCCTGCGACACCGATGACGGTAGCCCCATGCCGGCCGCGCGAGCGCGTCGCCATCGACGCCGAAGGCAGGCTTAATGGCCGTGCCGCTGGCGTTCCCTTCGCGCGCGAAGCCCAGCATATCGCCGTGTTGGTCCATGATGGCGCGTCTGAACAAATCGCATTGGTGCAAAGCGATCAGTGCCGCGTCAGCGAGGGCCGCAATCTCGCCGGCGATCCGCTCGACACGGTTTTGTTTGAACGGGTCAAGCCTTTGCGCATTGCCGTGGTCCTGCCGGGCTTCACACCAGATTCCTTGATGCTGATGGGATCGGCGATCCGCAGCGTCGAGATCGCCGGCGCGCTCGAAACGATTTTGGCGCTCAGCGTCGCCTATGCCAACGAGCGCGTCGCCTTCGAGCGCCCGATCGCCAAGTTTCAAGCCGTGCAGCAAAATCTCGCGCGGCTCGCGGGCGAAACCGCCGCCGCCATCGCCGTTGCCGGTTCGGCCGCCGATGCCATCGCCGGGGCGAATCAATTCGATGATGATGTATTTCTGGAAGTTGTGTCGGCAAAAATCCGCACCGCCGAAGCTGCTGCCGAAGGCGCCGCGATTGCGCATCAGGTCTTCGGCGCGATCGGGTTTACGCAGGAGCACGTGTTGCACCGCTTTACGCTACGAATGCTGGGCTGGCGCGACGATTTCGGCAACGAAAGCTACTGGGCGAATGAGCTCGGCAAGCGCGCCGCGTGCCGCGGCGCCGACCAATTCTGGCCATGGGTGGCGTCGCGATGAGTACGGAATTGCGGTTTGACCCCATTCGCCTGCCGCCGGAATGCGCCGAACTTCGTAAACAAGTGCGCGCGTTTCTGACCGAACATATCGCGGCGGGCACTTTCGATCCGCACCAAGGCGGTCACGGCGAGTCGTACAACCGCGCCTTCAGCAAAAGCGTCGGCGCCAAGGGCTGGATCGGCATGACCTGGCCGAAGAAGTACGGTGGCCACGAGCGCAGCCAACTCGAGCGCTACGTGGTGACGGAAGAATTTCGGGTCGCCAATGCGCCGAGCAACTTGCATTTCGTCGCCGACCGGCAAAGCGGACCTATTTTGCTCAAATACGCACCCGAACACGTCAAGGAGGACATTCTGCCTCGCATCTGCCGGGGCGAATTGTGCTTCGCCATCGGCATGAGCGAGCCGGGCGCGGGCTCCGATCTGTTCGCAGCTAAAGCGAAAGCGGCCAAAGTCGACGAAGGCTGGCGCGTCAACGGCAGTAAAATTTGGACGACTAGCGCGCACGTTGCCGATTACATGCTGGCACTGTTCCGCACTTCGCCGCCGACCAAAGAAAATCGCCGGCACGGACTGACGCAATTCCTTGTCGACATGAAAACACCCGGCATCACCGTGCATCCGATCAATCAGATGACCGGCCTGCCCGGTTTCAACGAAGTGCTTTTCCAAGATGCGTTGATCCCCGACGATCATCTGTTGGGAGAGATCGACGGCGCCTGGAAACAAGCGACCAGCGAGCTTGCTTACGAGCGGAGCGGACCGGAGCGGTTTCTCGACACATTTTACGTCATGCTCGAACTGATCCGCGCGGTCGGACCTGAGCCGGATCTGCGCAGCGCCGAAGGTCTCGGCCGGCTGATCGCGCAACTCCACACCTTGCGCCGCATGTCGGTTTCAGTCGCCGGCATGTTGCAGGCTGGCAAGGAGCCGGTTGTGGAAGGCTCCATTGTCAAAGACCTTGGCACCCTTTGGGAGCAAAAACTGCCGGCGCGGGTGCGCGAGCTCGCGGCCTTCCTCGATCCGGAAATGACCAATCGCGCGACGCTCGATGAGCAGCTCGCGATCGCCACTACGATCGCGCCCAAGCTGACCATTCAAGGCGGTACGACGGAAATCTTGCGCGGCATTATCGCCCGCGGCCTCGGCTTGCGATAAAGGACAAAGCCGTGCCCGACATCGGATCCTTGCTTTGGCCGCGCTCGGTCGCCGTTGTCGGGGCATCCTCCGATACGCACGCCCTGCGCGGGCGGATTTTCGAAACGATCCGCGGCCAGCCATTTTCCGGGCACGTTTATCCGGTGAGCCGAAGCGCAACCGTCGTGCAAGGCGAGACCGCCTATCCGTCGGTCGATGCCATTCCCGAACGCCCGGACTTGGCAATCCTGATTGTGCCGGCCGCCTATGTCGTGGCCGAGCTCGAACGTTGCGGCCGCGCCGGCGTCAAAGCGGCGGCAATTCTCTCTTCTGGTTTCGCCGAAGCGGGCGAGAACGGCGCGCAGATGCAGCGTGAGATCGCAGTGATTGCGCAGCACTACGACATGGCGGTGAGCGGACCCAATTCCGAAGGCTTCACCAACATCGCGGCCGCGCTTTGCGCGAACTTCAGTCCCGCTTCAGACAAGAGCGCGGGCCCGCTGGCGCCGCTCCGCCCGTTGGGCGGCGGCCAGGTCTCGGTGATTTCGCAAAGCGGCGGGCTTGGCTTTGCGTGCTTTGATCGCGCCCGACCGCGGCATTTTTTGTTTCGCCATATCGTCACCACCGGCAACGAAGCGGCGCTCGAAGTAGCGGACTTCGTCGATTACATGCTCGACGAAGGCAAGACCGAGGTTTTTGTGCTGCTGATCGAGGCGATCAAGACGCCGGCGAAATTCAAGCGCGTTGCCGAGAAGGCATTGCAAGCAGGCAAACCGCTGATCGTCGGCAAAATCGGCCAGAGCGAACCAGGTCGCCGCGCGGTCATGTCTCATACGGCGGCGCTAGCCGGAGCCGCAGCGGCTTATAGCGCGGTGTTCGAACGCTACGGCGTCATCGAAGCCCACGATTTTGACGAGATGCTCGATTTGGCGGCCGGCTTCCTTGCGTGCGGAAACAGGTTGCCGATCGGAAATCGCGCCGGCATTTGCACCGCGTCCGGAGGCGCCGGCATCTGGATGGCGGACGCCTGCGCTGCAGCGGGCCTCGATGTCCCAACGCTCGATGACGCGACCCGCGCGGCGCTTAGTGTTCACGTGCCGCCCTACGGCACGTCGCAAAATCCGGTCGATTTCACCGCTCAGGGCGTGCAGATGCTTGGCTACGCCGAGTTCGCGCGCATTGTCGCGCGGTCGCCTTCGATCGACAGCGTCATCGTCGTCATCACCGCGCGGCGTTCGGCTTTTTTGGAAGCCGACTTGCCGAAATTCAAAGAGCTGGCGCGCACGACCGAAAAGCCGGTGCTGATGTGGAGCTACACGCTGCCATCAGAGCGGACGACCGAAATTCTCAACGACATTGGCTTTCCGCTGTTCATGAGCGCGCCCGGCTGCGCGCGCACGCTCCGCAAAATGGCGGATTACCGCGCGTGGCGTGAGCGGTCCGAGATGACAATCGACCCGCCGGCGCCCACGTCAACGCGCGAGGAAACCGCGGTCGCACTTGCGAAGTCGCCCGCAATCATCTGCGAATACCGGGCGCGGGCGCTGCTTGCAGCGTACGGCATCGGTGCGAAAAATGCCGGGCGGCTCGTGCAATCCGGCGACGAAGCCGTCGCAGCCGCGCGAGCGATTGGCGGCCCGGTTGCTGTGAAAGTACAGTCCGCGGACATTCCGCACAAAACCGAGGCCGGCGCGGTGATTTTGAATCTCGAAGGGCCTGACAGCGTGCGCGCGGCCTATGACAGCGTGCTCGCGTCCGCCCAACGCTTCGTCTCCGCAGCGCATATCGACGGCGTCCTGGTCCAGCCGATGGCGGCTGCGGGACGCGAAGTCATTCTTGGCGTCAATCACGACTCAACCTGGGGACCGCTGCTGCTGGTCGGACTTGGCGGCGTGCTGGCGGAGGCGCTTGGCGATGTGGCGCTCGCACCGGTGCCGCTCGATCATGCGCAAGCGCGCGCTCTAATCCGCCGCCTCAAGGGCGCCGACGTGTTCGGCCGCTATCGCGGCCAAGCACCGGCCGATATTGAGGCGCTTTCCGTGCTGATGGTGCGGTTGTCGCACTTCGCCTATGACCACGCCGAGGAGATTTCGACGATTGATCTCAACCCGGTGATCGTGCACGAGGCCGGCGACGGCGTATCGGTGGTGGACGCGCTGATCGCCAAGCGCCTCGATAGTTTCATCCCAGGGAAAATGGAAACGAAGGCTGTGTCGCATGACCGCGTTTAAAGACATTGGCGTGGAGAAGACCGGCCACGTCGCACTGGTCGAAATCAGACGGCCACCGAACAATTTTTTCGACGCCGCGCTGATCGGCGAGATTGCCACGGCGTTCGAGACTTTGGACGCTGACGCCGAATGCCGCGCGCTGGTCCTGGCCGCACAGGGAAAGGCGTTTTGCGCCGGAGCAAATTTTGGCGATAGCGACGGCGACGAGCTTCTAAGCGGGCCGCGGCCGGGTGCCGCGCATCTTTATATCGAAGGCAACCGGCTGTTCCGCACCAAAAAGCCGATTGTCGCGGCGGTACACGGCGCCGCGGTCGGCGGCGGTTTGGGACTGGCGATGGTCGCCGACTTCCGCGTGACCTGCAAAGAAGCCCGGTTTTCGGCGAACTTCACCCGGCTTGGATTTCATCCCGGATTCGGCCTCACCGTGACGCTGCCCGCCGTCATCGGCCCGACCAAGGCGGCGCTGATGTTCTATACCAGCCGCCGCGTGCCCGGCGATGAAGCGCACGCCATCGGTCTCGCCGACGTGCTGGTGCCCCAAGACAAAGTGCGCGAGGCCGCTTTGTCGCTCGCCACCGAGATCGCCGAGAATTCGCCGCTTGGCCTGATCGCCACGCGCACTACGCTCCGCGGCGACATCGCCGACCGCGTGCGCGCCGCGACCGAGCACGAACTCGCCGAGCAAAGCCGACTGCGCAAAACCGAGGATTTCAAAGAAGGCGTCAAGGCGATGGCGGAACGCCGCCCGCCGCTTTTCACCAGCAGGTAAGCCGGCGTATGGCTGCCTCCACAACGGAGCTTCCACGTTATGTCAGTGAGGATTGAGAAAGACCGAGCCGTCTGGACCGTGATCCATGATCGGCCCGAAGCCCGCAATGCCATGGATCCGGCAAGCGCCGATGCGCTGACCGAAGCCTTTCTCCAATTCGACGCAGATAAGGACGCGTCCGTCGCAGTGTTTTATGGCGCCGGAGGTTCGTTTTGCGCCGGCTGGGACCTCAAATATGTCTCGTCGCTGAATGCCGATTATCCGCTCGGCGAGCTCGACATCCCGCCTGCGGGACCGCGCGGCAATGGCGGAGAAATTCCACGCGGGCCGCTCGGGCCGTCCCGGCTTGAGTTGGACAAGCCGGTCATCGCGGCAATCGAGGGACCCGCGGTCGCCGGCGGGATGGAACTCGGCCTGTGGTGTGATTTTCGTGTAATGGCTAAAGATTCCTATTTCGGGGTGTATTGCCGCCGCTGGGGCGTGCCGCTGATCGACGGCGGCACCGTGCGGCTGCCGCGCATTGTCGGCCAGGGGCGGGCGCTGGAAATCATCCTGACCGGACGAAAAGTTCCGGCAGAAGAGTGTCTCAGCATCGGCCTGTGCGAATACCTCACGCCCAAAGGCGAGGCCCGGCGGAAGGCGGAGGAACTCGCGCACGAAATCGCGCGCTTTCCGCAAGTTTGCGCGCGCGCCGACCGCCGTTCCGCGATCAAGAGTCACGGCTTGCCGGTGCGCGATGCACTTGTTCAGGAGTGGTACAACGGCCGCGAGGCGCTCATCGAAGACGGCGTCGACGGCGCGACCCGTTTCAAGGGTGGATTAGGCCGGCACGGCGATTTCCAGAAAATCCGGTAGCTCGTCTAGCGGGCTGGTACGGTTAAGAAACCGTCACCGAATTCGCGCGTTGCGCGCAGTCCCCTCCTCGCGCGACCGGCAGACAACCGGCGTGGCGGCGCCGCGTGGATAACACCGTCCTAACGCCGCCCCGGTTTCGTTAATGCCTTGATCGGATTCAGAAAGTCGACTTTCACATTTACTTGGTGGAGACACCTTTAAGTCATATTGCCAAGTGGCATTTTCGGCTTTTTGGGTTTGCTGACGGTAGCAGGAAAATGAGTCTCGCGTTGCGCGCTCGCCAATCCGGACACAATGCGCTGCCGGCGGAAATCTATCTTCCGCTCGTCGACTCGCTTTTTCAGGACGCCCGGACTCTTATCACCGGCAGCATCTTCGTCACTGTTTCGATTCTTCTGACTTACTGGAAGACCGGCCAACCCGTTCTCTTGTACTGCGCCTTGGCGGTGCTCGTCGTTGGCGCCGCCCGCGCATTGGTGATGCGCGCCTACGCGCGCGCCCGCGAAACGGTCAAGACGTCGGAGATCGCCCGCCGCTGGGAATTCCGCTACGCCGCGGGCGCCTCGGCGTCGGTCGCGATTCTTGGCTTCTGGTGCTACGCCGCGTTTGCCTGGACGCACGATCCGTTCGCGCATCTGGTCAGCTTCTCGATGACCATCGCGTATACGATGGGCATATTCGGGCGAAACTTCGGCAGCGCCCGTTTCGTGGTGGTGCAGATTGTATGCGCGTGGGCGCCGATGACGGCGGCCCTGCTGCTGTACGGCAGCGCCTTCCACTGGGTTTTCGCCGGCCTGCTGATTCCGTTCTTTCTGACGCTGAAGTTGATCGCCGAGAAGCTGCGGCTCACGCTGCTTGATGCCGTCATCACCTCGCGCGACATGTCGCTGCTCGCCAAGCGGTTCGATACCGCGCTCAACAACATGCCCCACGGCCTGTGCATGTTCGATTCCAAGCGGCTCATCGTGGTGTCCAATCAGAAGCTGAACAAGCAGATGGGACTGGCGCCGGATACGGAACTGAAAGGCCTGAGCGCGCGTGCCTGGGTCGAGAGCGTGGTGAAGGCGAGTTTGATTTCCGGCGACAGCGCCGACGAACTGCTTGCTCGCCTCGATGCGCGGCTGTCGAACAGCGAGGACGCCCCGTTCACCGTCGGATTACTCAACGGCAAGACCTTGGAGTTCACCGTGCAGCCGATGGAAAACGGCGGCATGGTCGTGCTGACGGAGGACATCACCGAACGCAAGGTAGCGGAAGCCAAGATCAGTCATTTGGCCCGGTTCGACGCGCTTACCGGCCTGCCAAACCGCACCGTATTGCGCGACCGCATGGAACGCGCACTTGGCGAATGGCGCCCGGACAATATGTGCGCCATCCACTTCATCGATCTCGATCAGTTCAAGCAGGTCAACGATACTTTGGGCCACACCAGAGGCGATATGCTTCTGGAAGCGGTCGCCGAGCGCCTGCGCTGTTCGATTCGCGACGCCGACGTCATCTCCCGGTTCGGCGGCGACGAGTTCGTCGTGTTGCAGGCGCCGTTGAAATCGCTCGAACAGGGTGAAGCGCTCGCCGCGCGCATTTTGAACACGCTCGGCGGCACCTACGATCTCGACGGCCATAAGGTCGTGGTCACCGCGAGCATCGGCATCGCGGCGGCCAAGACGCAGCTCGATCCGGATCAGTTCTTGCGCAATGCCGACCTCGCGCTCTACCAGGCCAAGTCCGACGGACGCGGCACCTGGCGCTGGTTCGAGACCAAGATGGAATCCAACGCGCAGGCGCGAAGAAATCTGGAATTCGACTTGCGCAAGGCGCTCGAGACCGAGGCGTTCGAACTCTACTATCAGCCGCTGTTTAATCTAAAGAGCAAACGCATCGTCGCCTGCGAAGCGCTGCTGCGATGGCCGCATCGCGATCGCGGTATGGTCTCGCCGGCGGAGTTCATTCCGGTCGCCGAAGAAATGGGACTGATCGTCGAGATCGGCAATCAGGTTCTTTACAAGGCTTGCCTCGAGTGCCGCCGCTGGCCGGGCGAGATCGCGGTCGCGGTGAACCTGTCGTCGATTCAGTTTGACCGCTCCAACGTGCCGGCGCTGGTCCGTGAAACGCTCGCGGCGACAAACCTCGCGGCGCCCCGGCTCGAGCTCGAAATAACGGAGTCGACCCTGTTGCAGAACACCAAGCGAACTCGCGCCGATCTCAAGCAACTAGCCGAGCTTGGCGTCAAAATCTCGCTCGACGATTTCGGCACGGCGTATTCCAGCCTCAGCTATCTGCACAGCTTCCCGCTGCAAAAGGTCAAGATCGATCAGTCATTCCTGCAGGGGCTGGGCGACGACGAGCGCCGGGTGACGCTGTTGCGCGGAATAACCCGGCTGAGCGCACAACTCGGGCTGCGCGTGGTCGTTGAAGGCGTCGAGACCCAGGACCAACTTGAATTTCTCGCCGCCGAAGACAGCATCGACGAGGTGCAGGGGTACCTGCTCGGCAGGCCCATGCCCGCCGCGGAGTTGCGCAAGCTTCTCTATGCGACGTATGTCGCACCCGCGGGATCCTGGCCGGCGGCGCGCGAAGAGGCCGCCGCCTAATATTTGAAGTGTCAAACACCCGCCCTCGCAGCGCGCGACCAATTGGCGTTTTCTGATTTAGCGTGCGGGATTACTTGAAGCTTGAAATTTGCTGATCGTTCCGTCCCGCCAAAATTACACGTCACACACGCTCCACGGTTAACCCTAATGGGCTCGCAAAATTGCAATCGCATTAACAAACTGTTAACCTCAAATGGATCGGTGATGGCGGTTCGACGAAGTGAGAGCGATGGGTCCTGTAGCGGCGAGTGCTCATAAAGCGCAATCCCCTCTCGTGCATCATGCAAAACCGGAGAATACGTTTTCGGATAGCGTTTCCCGGCTGTTGGACCGGATGGATGTGCGGCTTGCGGCATCCAGCGAAGATCGGGAAGCAATCTCGCGTCTGCGCTATCAGGCCTATTTGCGAGAGGGCGCTATCGCGCCGAATGCCACGGGCACATTTTCCGACCCTTACGACGAAATCGGCAAAGTCTTTCTCTTTGGTCTTTATTTCGACGGCCAACTCGCCAGCTCGGTCCGCATTCACGTTGGCTGCAGAGAATATCCGGACTTTCCCTCGCTGCACGTTTTCCCCGAGGCGCTGCAGCCTTTAGTCGATGACGGCAAGGTCATTGTCGATACGACGCGCTTCGTCGCTGATGAAGCGATGTCGCGCATCCACCGCGGATTGCCGTATGCGACGTTGCGCGCAAGCTGGCTCGCGGGCGCCTATTTTGCCGCCGACTATTCTCTCGCCGCGGTACGCGCCGAGCATCAGGCGTTTTATCGGCGGATGTTCCATCATCAGCTGATTTGCGATCCGCGGCCTTACCCGCATTTGGCGAAACCGATCTGCCTGATGTGGATCCATTACCCGAACGTCGCCGACGACGTTCAACGCCGCTATCCGTTTTTCCGCTCGACCTTGTTCGAGCGGCGGATGCTGTTCGAGGCAAGCGCGCTGAGCGCCAAGCAACAAGCGCCGGTCGCCAACATCGCCTCGTATGTCGGGCGCACGCGCCTGGCGGGGTGAACCGCGGCGGCACGTTTCGCCGCAGCACCACGGCTTGGTTATCGAAATCACAATCGAACCAGTAGGGTTCGACGGATCGGCTTTCAGGAGTGTTTCCGTCCGGCCGCTATAGAAGACATCGCCCGATAGCTTTCTGATCATTGGCTGGCGATGCGTAACGAGCCTGCGACGACATCAGCGTGCGACGCCCCGGCGTGCGATAGTCCGCAATGTCCGAAGTGCCATGCGCGGCTGAATTTCCACCGCAGCGCAAATCCCGATATCGATTCGTGCGGCTTTGAAAGCTATCGGCTCGATTGCCAGGAATGCGGTGCAGCGCTGGCCGGAATTATCGATCCCGCCGACGACGCGCTCCTGCTCACCGAATGCGACGCTCCGCTCAAGGTGGTTTTCTCGCGGATCGCGGTTTAGCCGCGTAGCCCAAACTTTTTCGACCCGTTGCCAAGGCGTCGATTCCCGCTCCAGTTTGAGCGGTGGAAACACGCCGCATATAATAAGGTTCGAGCCGGCATCGGCACGGGTCAAAATGTCGAAGCGTATCGATAAGACATGGCTGGTTTTCACCAGCATAGAAAACTTCGAGCACGACCGATGCGTCGACCTTTTCTCGCGTCCCGATGGCACCCACGGTTTTGAGGAATTTCGACGCGACGTGGAAGACACAGGCGAGTGGACGCCGGTCGCCTTCTATTCAGGTTCGGTTTATGCGTCGCGGGAGGCCGCGCTTAGAGCCGCGCTGCGGTCAGTGACCTGGCTGGATGACGCCATCAAGCACAGCCCGTCCGCTCAACGTTTGCTGTCGCAAGATTCAAACTGAGACCTTACTGGTCAACACGCCGCGCTCAAGCGGCGCGCGCGAACCGTTCGCGATTGTGCGGCGCCGAAAAATCCAATTCCGGCCCGAGCGGCACAATGCGCGTCGGGTTAATAGCCGTCATGCTCATATAGTAGTGCCGCTTGATGTGATCCATATTCACGGTCTCGGCCACTCCCGGCATCTGATAAAGCTCGCGCATGTAATTCGACAAATTCGGATAATCGAGAATGCGGCGCAGATTGCATTTGAAGTGGCTGTAATAGACGGCGTCGAAACGGACGAGCGTCGTAAACAGCCGCCAATCGGCCTCGGTCAAGCGCGCGCCGACGAGATAGCGCTGGCGCGATAGAATATCCTCGATCCAGTCGAGCGCCGCGAATACCGCACGCGCGCCTTCTTCGTAGGTGTCTTGCACCGTCGCGAAGCCGGCGCGGTAAACGCCAATGTTGACGTCGTCGTAGACGCGGGCGTTGATCCGCTCGATATCGGCGCGCAGGTCCGCGGGATAATAATCGGCGCGATCGTTGGTCAACGCCGCGAACGCGGAGTTGAACATACGAATGATCTCGGGCGACTCGTTGTTGACAATGGTGCGCTGTTCCTTGTCCCAAAGCACCGGCACGGAGACGCGGCCGGTATAGCGGGGATCGGCGAGCAAATAGATTTCGCCAAGCGTATTCTTGCCGTTGACGGTGTCGGCGACAGCGCCGCTGCCGAATTGCCAGCCGGCATCGCCCATCACCGGATCGACCACCGACATCGAAATCACGCTCTCGAGATCTTTGAGCTTGCGGAAAATCACCGTGCGATGCGCGTACGGGCAGGCGAGCGAGACGTAGAGGTGATAGCGCCCGCGTTCGGCGGCAAAACCGCCGCGCCCCGACGGTCCGGTGCTGCCATCCGGCGTCACCCAGTTGCGAAACACCGGCTCGGCAGGCACGAAGCGGCCGCCGTTTCTTCCGGTATTGTACCATTCGGTGTGCCACACTCCGTCGACGAATACGCCGTGCGCCATTGCCCTTCTCCGGTCAGAGGTCAACGCGTGCAAAACCTGGTCACGCCAGCGGTCTAAGCGTAGTTCGTCACGCGCGCCGCCTGTAGGATGGATTGTGTCGGTTCATAAGGGTGAAAGCCAGTGAAAGCGGTATTCATTGAAAAATTCGGCGGTGCCGAGGTGTTGCAATACGGCGAGCAGCCTGATCCGGCCGCCGCTGCGGGCGAGGTGGTGGTCGACGTGGTTGCGGCAAGCGTCAACGCCGCCGACTGGAAGGTGCGCGCCGGCGATTATTCACAAGCGACGTTTCCTTTGATCCTCGGACGGGACTTTTCCGGTCTGATCGCATCGCTCGGGCCTGGTATCGACGACCTGAAAGTCGGCGACCCGGTGTTCGGCGTGCTCGATGCCGGCGGCGAGGGCGCCTATGCCGAGAAGGTCGCGATCAAGGCTTCGATCGTCGCTAAGAAGCCAGCTTCGCTTTCCGATGTCAACGCAGCGGCCCTGGCGCTCTCCGGGCTCACCGCCATTCGCAGCCTTGAAGATACGCTGAAGCTTAAGCGCGGCGAAAAAATCCTCATTCAAGGCGGCGCCGGCGGCGTAGCGAGCTTTGCCATCCAGCTCGCCAAGCAAATCGGCGCCCACGTCATCACCACGACCAGCACGGCGAATATCGACTATGTCCGCGGCTTGGGCGCCGACGAGGTCATCGATTACAGCACGACCGATTTCACCCGCGCAGTCGCGAACTGCGACGCGGTATTCGATACGGTCGGCGGCGACGTGGCGACAAAATCGTTCGCCGTGCTCAAGCCGGGCGGCCGCGCCGCGTTCATCGCTTCCGGCTGGAAGGCGCCGCCGCCAACGCGCGACTACGTGACGTCATTGCGGCCGAACGTCGTGCGCGCGCGGGCGCCGCTTGAGCAGATCGGCCAATTGGTCGCGGCGGGCGCCGTGCGGCCGCCCGAAATCAAACTCTTCCGCTTGTCGCAAGCGCAAGAGGCGCACCGCTTGAGCGAATCGCGCCACTTCCGCGGCAAGCTCGTCTTTCAAGTCCGATGAGGAAAAAGGCCGCGAGGACAAATCCTCGCGACCTTTGACTGCGGTCCGCCCTGTTATTCCATATGGCCGCCGGCTTTGCGGCAGGCCTTTTTGAATTTCTTCCGCTTCTTGCCATGAAGCTCTTTGGCGTTCGCCTGATCGATACAGGATTTGGCGATGG